>Ga0210407_10000371_pt1 | contig 52724 bp, 77 predicted proteins | sample IncBWC27MmetaG_FD_150860 | JGI IMG/M metagenome (GOLD analysis project Ga0210407, IMG submission 150860) | Forest soil microbial communities from Barre Woods Harvard Forest LTER site, Petersham, Massachusetts, United States - Inc-BW-C-27-M | ecosystem: Environmental > Terrestrial > Soil >...
TTCCCGATGTGCTTCAAATTGATGCGGACAATAGCCGTACTTACCATGTGCAAAGTTACAGTTCATGCAAAGAATTCGGTACTCCCCTTTCGGATAGCCTTGCAGGCGCAGCTTCCGATAGAGGTCATACCCGAATTTCTCGCCAGCACGGCGTAAGGCAGCGCCATTCCCCTTGACGTGATCCCCTGTGAGAAATTCAAATCTTTCGTCGCCACAACAAGAACAGCAGCCACCATAAGCTTCCAAGAATGCTAGCTTTTCAGCAATAACATTTACGCTAGAGCCAAGCGCTATCTTGGACTTGTTTCTTTGTTTCCATTCATTGATACGAGCCAACTCTTCGGCAGCGTGCTCGCTATAGCGTTTACGCCAAGCATTTTTGCGGTACTGACGAACCTTGTCAGGATTAGCCTCACGCCATGCCTTCGTCATCTGCTTACAAGCTTTCGTGTTTTTAGCGTAGTATTCCCGACTAAATTGGTTACCACGCTCGATTGCTTCCTTACTTTTTCTCGCCATGCGCCTACGTTATCATGCCTGACCAGTCAGGTTGTAAATCTGTGACAGAAATTCAGGGTCTTCCTTGAGACGATTGAAGCTTTCCCTGAGGGTCTTAGGACGGTCTGGATCAGCTGTCGGCGCTACCCCCACTGGCATCCCGGAAGGCCTGGCCAGGTTATTGGACAATAGATCCTGGCGGGCCTTGGAATAGGCCTCCTCGCGGATCTTCTCAGCTTCAGCCTTACGCTCCCGGGGAGTACGCCACTCGTCATAGACCTTGCGTACATCAGGAACTCCACCAGAGTCCAGATACTTCTTCTCAGCAGCCGTCTTCACTGCCACGTCATAGCCAATCTCTTTGCGGAAGTCCTCTGGCATGGCTGAGTAACGCATCTCAGAGAAGGTATCAGTGATGTACTTAACGCCTAAGCCTAGAGCCTTCTGGAACTGGGCAATCTGTTCAGCCTGCTTGGTGATCTGAGCTTCTACGTTGGCCTTGAGATACTCGGCCACCGGAGCAAAGAATGGGTCTTTGATCCAGTCAGTAGTAGTTGTAGTGGGCTGCTGAGTCTGCTTATTCTTGGCTGCTTCCATAGCAGTCCAGATATTCACTACTTCCTCCTGGGCAGCGGCCAGCTTCTTAGCCTCATCTGCCAGCTTCTGGCGCTCAGCGTCCAAAGACTTAGCCAGATCCTGGCCACTGGCATCCTGAAACTGGCGTAGCTCGCCTAGCGTCATTTTGAGACCATCACCCACAACCAGCTCCATCGTGTCTGGATAGGTCTTCTTATCGCGGATTGCAGCTCCAAGATCGAAGTTCATAGAGTCTCCTTAGCTCTGTCCCAATACCGCAAAGGCAGTGGATGCACTGGAAGGGGCTGCCACAACATAGACCGACTCAAGACTGATATACCCATCAAGAGCTGCTTTCGCCAGAACTGCATTGGCCTCATCCACATGAGGAGGAAGAACCACGATGCGATATTTGGGCTTAGCTACTGGCTTGGCAGGAGTTGCTGTAGTTCCTACTAGCTCGGGTCCGGAACTCTGGGGCGTAACTGGAATCGTTGCCATAATTTCCTCCTACATTCCTGGCTGTGGGCCAAACGGTGTTGCCCCCGTGGTTGGTTGCTGCTGAGCAGACTGCAATCCCAGCGGGGGATGAACATTCTTAAGTGTTTCCTGGGCCTTCTCAAAGGCCTTGATGGCAGCGTTAAGACCGGTCACTGCCTGGGAGATTCCCTTGGCTGCATCAGCTACCCGGTTGACTGCTACCGGAAAGAGGGCGCTAATCGCCTGCTTATACTTCTGCAAATCTGCCACAATCTTGCCCGGATCAACGTTCTGCAGCTGAGAGTATTCCTGGGATACGGCTGCCCCAATTGCCTCCGGATTCACGCCCCCACCCGGTGACCCAGGTGCTGACGAGGGAGGGCCTCCACCCGGACCACCGGGGGCTCCACCGCCACCAATCTTTGACATCAGGGCGGGAAGAAGCATGGCAGCTATGGGAGAAGTGGACACTGGTTACTTGGTCCCCTTCTTAGTGCCTGGCTTGGTAGCCTCGTCCAGAAATCCCTGGAAGTCATCGGGCTTCATTAGGGGATTGTTCATAATCCCGGGTCCCGGATCAGCCTTACCTGGCTCCGCATTCAGCGGCGACACCAGAGAACTATTCTTGAACGTGTTCCCCATCTTATCCGGCATGTAAGTCTCCTATTTTCTCTGTGATCGGTGATAGCCCAGAACCCCACCGCTATCGTCACTTTTTGGCGTGCGGGGCACCATGTCATCATTTGAAGGAATCTGGTCGCCATCCCGGGCCCAGTCATCAGCATTGTGGACCGTGGGAATACCGGCAGTCTGAGGCCCCACTAGAATTGAGTTCCGCCACTTGTCGTGAGTAGTGTCACGAGTGGGATGCCCGGTATTCTGGGGAAGCGTCTCACGGTCGTCTTTGCGTAGAGGCATGGTGGTCTCAGTATTTCGAGTGATGACGCTTGCCCGCCTTGCGGGTAGAGCGCCGCTCAGACTTGCGGGAGGCTGATTTCTTGAGCGCCTTGAACCCGGGCTGAGAGCTTTCTACGCCCTTCATTCTGGGGTCTTTCATGGATAGTCTCCTTGGTAAAAGTGCCGGGATGGGGATGGGCCACCCCGGCGTGGGTTGACTACTGGCTACTCAGGAGACTACTTTTTACGTCCGCGACCCTTTTTATGCCGACGAGCCATGATTGGCCTCCTTTCTGCGTCACATACGTGGCGCTCAAACCGCTTGACTAGCGAGAGCATTACCGAGGTGACGCAGCCGGGATACCAGCCTTCGTGGGACCGTACTGCTGAAGCAGTGAGGAAGCTGTATGAACTAGCATCTCTTCGTAAGCAGGAGTGGAATCCCCTACTTCGGCTATCTTGGATTTGTGGAGATCAAACATGGTCACCACTTGTCCGTCGATAGCTAATTGGATGCCCAGCCGCCAGTCTTCCCAATCCGTACCTTGACGAAGGATTTCTACTTGATGTCCCCGAACGCGCATCTCAGTGTCCACACTGAGGGTAGCGAGTTATAAATAGCAAATGATAGTTTCGTGGATTTCGCGGAAAAGTTACTTCGGTACTCGTAGCCACCACTTTCCAGTGGGGTCCTGATAAGTAGCTACACCGAATACGATGATCTCGCCATCGCGTAGCATTTGCTGAATACGGCGTGGGGTACGACGATAGAGTTCAGCAAATTCACGGACGGTGATCCAGCGGAAGATTGGATCAAATGTGCTCCAGGGAGGAGTGGCCGATATAGATTGAGTGGTAACTCCTATGCTCATTTAACCGTTCTTCCCTTCTTGACCGTCATCAGTGCCCGCATAGCATTCTCGCCCTCAGCCTTCTCCGCAATCTCCTTGGCTCCCGGCCAGCCCAGAGTAGTTAGCAAGGTTTCGTTATCAATTACACCAGCCTGCTTGAGCATAATGGCTGCCTTGCGGAGATTCTTGGCGGACAGGACTTCAAGCGATCCCGGATCAACCATGATGTTCCAGGAAGAATAGTCCTGGATGGGCTGCCATTCGGACATAGCAAACTCGCCCTCATCAAAGGTGGGAAACTTAAGGCCCCGGCGCTCCCCGAAAAACTTGGCGTAGAGGTAGAACACTAACTCTGCTGCCTTCTGAGTAGAACGAGCAGACATGCGTGCGCGAAGCTTAGTAAGCTTTGAAGACTCATCAATAGCCGATTCATAGAGTTCTACTGAGAGGTTCCCGGCTCCTGGTTGGCCACCCCGAGCCCCGGCATAGCCCTGGATCTCGGCTTGCTTGACCAGGGCAAACTTGATGTATTCCAGGTAGCTGGCAGGGAAGGCATTAGGGGATACAAACTTGGGTTCCCCATGGTTCATGTTGACGACTTGAATTTCTCCGGGGAGTCCGCCGAATTTGTCGGCGTCGAGACCAGAACCATCTGGTAGGAGCCAGATACCATTGTTGCAGCGATAGGCGTTCTCAAACGCCTGGGTAAGACTGCGTTCAGCAAACTCCTGCAAAGTACGCGTATAGCGAATCGGAGGAGGAGCCCAGAATCCTTCAAGTTTGGGAAGCCCCCAGTATGGGATAAACGGAAACTTTCGGTGTGGAGTTGGATTATCCCCGTCATAGAGAACAACTCCGTCACCGTCAATGGTAAGTCTGCCATTGGGAAACCTCAGCTTAAATTTAGATGCCGAGAGGAATTGATCGCCTGATTTAGAGCCCGCTGATTCCTTGACCTTTTCTGGAGTGGGATCAAGGGTGTAGCAGAAGCGGACGCTGACTAGACCCGTGGAGGGTACTCCTCGGGATGCTGGAGCACCGCCCATCGAGGTCAGTGGCCCGAATGGCATCTGCATGGAAGGGGTCACACCGCCCACTGGTGTACGGGCAGAGGGCTTGGGAGAGATACGGTAGGCTGTATCCGGCCAACGCCTACGTACCGCATCCAAGGTCATGGGACGGGTATAGACGGCGTACTCCCAGGAATCATCGAGTGATGTCGGGTCGGGATCAAAGTCGTCAGGGTCAATGGCATCAAGCCATACACTTCCCCTGCCGTTATAGGCAAAGGGATCAATCCCTGCAGCCAGTATTCCGGTGCCTGCAAAGTTGGCCCAAAGCTGAGCCATCATAATGGAAAGTGAATACCATTCTTGCTTCCAGATACCACGGTAGATGGACTCCCGCTTGACATCCCGTTTTCCTTCTTCATCGGTGAGGTAGATAACGGGAGAGTTGTCAGTCAGCTCTGCCGTCTCTGACAACATCTGCATCTGCAGTTCTGGAATGTCGACCCGGGGACGGAATACCAGTGGACCGGTGCCCTGGGAGGCATCTAAGGAGTAAAAGTCCTTGACATTTCTGAACCAACTCTCCCCCAGAAGATCACGTTTAGCATCCTTGGCAATACGCTGCAGGAGGTCGATCTGCTGAACTAATGTAGGACGCTCATCACTGCCACTGGGAGTAGCATTGCGACTCCAGCTGGGACCGGTCATGATGGCAGAGGTGCTCATTGTGGCTTAGTCTCCGGGGAAAGCCATTCTTCCAGATACTCTGCTGGGGACTTCCCAGCATCTCCCTGTTGCCCCTTTAAAAGTTCTTCCACATTCGCGGTGGCTGCAATCAGATCCTTGAGGGACACAATGGCGGGGCAAATAATCCCAGCATTCTCTGCCAATGCAGTTTGAAGATACATCCAGGCAGATACCTTCTCCTGCTTACGCTTATGGGAGAATTCCCGGAATATTTCTGCCAGTACCTGCTGGGGAGTCAATGCCTGGGCTCTTCCGGCTCCGGCATCCCGGCCACTGCTTCTGCTCCCTGGGCTCTCCATTGCCGCATCGCATCTGCCTGAACCCGCTTCTTGAGATCCTCCAGGATTTGGTCCTCGGTCATCACCCGGTGTTTTGAGGGATCGGACGAGAGAGGTGATTGCTTCGGGATCGAAGTGCTTGTGGTCCATCCGGAGCCTCGGACTGGAGCGATGACTAGAGCTGGAGAGCCTGCCCGTAGAACACACTGCTGAGCAGAAATATCCCAGTCCACGAGAAGTGTACCACCGCTGTCCAGCTTCTCCAGTGATTGCGCACTGAGGCGGAGTTCCCCACCGGTTTGCTCGATGAGGGCCAGTAGGAGAAGTGTCAGGTAGGACTCGCGGGAAAGGGCTCCCTGCGTGCGAGGGAAGGAGTTCATGATCATGGCTTTCTCCTCCAACAATGCCTACACACGTACCAGTTTTTCAGTTTAATCCAGCGATGCCGCTTGCGTTTGCGGGAACAGTGCATCATTGTCTCCTCGCCTTCTTGTCAACCACAAGCAGGTACTGATAAGGAGGCCTGCCACACAACACAGCAGTTCCACGAAATTCCGCCCATAAATCGCTGATGTGTCCGCGAGGCTCGCGATGATAGATCGCAACGATTACTTTCCATAGCTTGTTCATCGCCAGCCCTTGGCTTTCTGCTCTTGCTCGCGGTCATAGCGATCCCGGTCGCGGAGGAGCTGCTTGTAGACTCCGGCAGTCACTGAGCCCAAGTGCTCGAAGGTCATTTGTGGATTCAGCTTCTGGAGAGCCCGGGAATCCTGATCGGCATCGGTGGAGAGTGAGCTGGTAGCTCCTTCTAGCTTTCTGGGATGCCACTCAGAGCGGGCCACATTCGCCAGCATATAGGCCATGAGAACATCGTCGTGACCGAAGGCGATCTCCCAGCGCTCCCAGGAATCCTTGCGAGTAGCTACGTCCATCTGGCGTACTACTTCCTCATCACGCACGGTACACATACGATGAACAATGGATTCCCGAAAGGTAATCAGGAGGCGTTCCCGGGAACGGTAGGTAGTCTCCCAACCGTAGCTACCACCCCGCTTGCCTGCGGAGTATCCGGGGGCAATTTTGTCGTCTCTAGTACCGCGCCAACGATAGAGGTTGGGATAGTGGAAGTAATCTCGGAGTCGCATCTGGCACCACAGCCCAAGGTTTCCAGTGAGTTCAATGCAAAGCATTCCACGGTTATAATAGTGACCAATATAATGGCAGAGTCGGGCCAGGTATTCTGGATCAACTCGTTGAGCATATCTAAGAACTTGATTACCTGTTTCTCCGTCAAGGCCTACGATGGCCGCAAAGTCGCCTTCATCTTTACCTCGCGCTGCGTCAACTCCGAAATAGTAACGGTGATCCTTGATGGGAGGTTCCCATTGTAGGACTGGGCTAACGTCATTGGGCTTGCAGTAAATGTGGCTGGAGCTGGTTCCGGAGAAGACCTCGCCTGCAATCTCAACCTTCTTGTAGGGCTGAATGGAGTTGCGGGCAATGGACATCTCTTCCCGGGTAAATGCCGGTTCCCCAGTCGAGATAAAGGCCACATCTGGGGTGACCGGGAATTCCTGGTCAAAGATCTCGACATAGCCCCGGCAGGCGGGAGAGTCGATGGTCATGCGCCGCCAGGCGATCTGCTGAGGAGTAGCCTTGATCAGCTTACCGTCAATGTTGATACCCTCGGTCATGAGCAGGCGCTCGTCGTCATCTTTGGGGGCATCGGGGACAGGATGGTCGTAGTCGACACAAGTAGGGTCAATTAACCAGGAGAGAAAAATGGGAGTGAACTCGGTGTCACCACGAACACTGGCGTTCCAGAAATCGTAGAAGACTTCTCCAATACCGGTGCGACCGTTGGCGGTAGTTTCAACCACAATGATGGTATCGGCTGATCTGGGGACAGTGGGAAGCAATGCAGCAAAGGTTCCCGAGCCCGGGTAAAACGCTGCCTCACTACAGTGCAAGTCAGTAAGACTCATTCCCCTGCCACCTTCTACGTTTCCAGCAGTTGCAATCGAGAGATATGAATCTCCACTGGAGTGGGGAAATGTGATTTTGTGCTGAGTCATAGGAGGAAGATTGAGAATGGATTTAAGTGTCTTCTGAGATGGAAGGGACTCAGTGACCAGCGTGCGAGGGGTCTTGAATAGCTCCTTAGAAGATTTGAAGTCGTGGGTAACGATAAGAGAATTCACTCCTGACTTACTGGTGCTGTGAACTGCCAGTAGTGCATCTGTGTAAGTAGAGATGCCCTGGCGACGGGCTTTCAGAATCACTGCCCGCATGGGACGGTTCGAAGAGTGCTGCTTCTTGAGAGCAGTGTGGACTTTACGCTGGGAAGGATTCAGGGAGAATGGGATAAGCCTCTGGGAAAGTTTATCCCGAATGGGTAAACGAACCATGAACTCTTCGGCTCGGTCCAAGTTGAACATTAGGCTTGGTTCACCTGTTTCTGGCGGGGAGTAGATTTGGCATGGCTGGGCATGTTGCGGGCCAGCAGACAATTCTGGGAACAGTAGTAGGAATTGATTGGCATGTGGAATTGATCTCGCTCGGTCAGGATCTGGAAACCACCCGACTTTGAGATATCAATCATACGGCCACAGGTCTTGCAGGGAGCTCGGTGGGTACCTGCATCGAGAGATTCCTGTTTCTGGCGGCGGGCTTGGGCTACAGAAGTGGAGCATACGTTGAGAGCATTGAGTAACAATCCACAATCAGAGTAGCTCACGTCTGGGAGAGGAATTGATTCCAGCTCATTGATTAGATCCAGTACCTTGTATGCTACCTTGGCAATCAAAACAGTGTGGGTGGGTGCAGGCTTAGAGATGACGCGAGGCTTTTTGGCGGGTTGAGGTAGTACATCTGTGGCAATAGGATTGGCTACCTCACCACGCTTGGCGGCACGCTTGGCCTTCATCTTCTCACCGAAAGCAACACGTTGTTCTGGGGTCCAGACTCGGGGCATGTAAATCTCCTAGTTAGTAGATCGGGCTAATTTAATGCGGGAAGGCTCAGCTGTTTCCTTCTGAGTAAGAAAACAAACAGTGCCACACTTACGGCAGAATACCTCAGTGATTTCTGTGACTTGTTCTGGTCCATCGACCGCAATACGCTGCTTCTTGATAAGAAATTCGTGAGCGTCATCAGGACAAATAGTCATGGCTTTCCTCCCGGAAAAGAGTACTCCTTTTTCATCTCAAGATAACGGGTAAGGCGACGCTGTTGATCCAGATCGTTCTGATACTTGGTGTAGAGTGATGACGCTCGTTGGGCTGGTTTGGTTAGGGCCCGGGAGCACCCACATTCACATTGGAAGAACCAGAAGGCCTCGTTCTCGTTGAGCAAAAACATAGTGCGCTTGCACTGGGGCCAATGGCACTGGGGAGCTTTCAAGTATCTACTCATTTCACTTCCTGGAGAGCGTCTTCGGTGGCTTGATCAAAGACCTCAATAGAACCCGCATAGTCCATGTAGCCGGAGTGGACTAGTCTTACTAACGGGGCTGCATAGAGCTTGAAACCACATTGACGGGCCAGCTCACAGAAGGCCCAGTCCTCGCTCATGTATTGCCTACCACCACTGCCCAGAGGATAGCGGATATCCGGACCCGTGGGAAAGAAATCGTAGCCCGTGCGATTCTGGAAGAGGGGCTCATCGGCGGAGTAGTCAAAGGTGATGGAGTCCCCCAGCTTCTCGATCATGGTGGTAAAGACCTCGCGCTTGATGCGTAAAAACCCGGTGCCCAGATGGCGCACCTCGATTAAGTCTTCAAGCGAGTAGTCTCCCGGAACTGACCAGTTCATGACTGGGATAAAGCCATAGTAGGGGAGCTGGTCGGGAGAGACTCCGGCCTTGGCTGCAGCTTGAATACGGGTCCAGTCCAGCTGCTTACGAGGGTAGACTCCTCCCACAATGGGCTCATCGCATGAGAGCAAAGTGAAGACATCTTCAGTGGAGAAGCTGATGTCTGCATCCACGAATAGAAGGTCGGTGTCTCGGGTGTCCAAGAAATGAGCGACTAGTCGGTTGCGAGCCCGGGGGACCAAAGAATCACAACCGACCGCCTTGATGCCCAAATGAATCCCGGAGCGCTGGCAGGAGAGGGCAAGACTCATGACTGAGTTGTGAAACCCAATGTGAAGCATATTGCCATAGCAAGGATAGGCTAGAAATAATCTGCGCTGACGGAGTTTATCCCAGTCAATTACCGGTTTCATGCTGCCACCTTGCTGGACTCGCGATGCTGGGTCTCGATGATGTATTGGCCCAGACGATCGGTTGTACAATGGAATACGAACTTGAGGTGGATACGGCCATGCAGGGATTTCCAGATTGACCTACCTTCAGCGGTATCCCAGTAATATCCATCTCGGTCAATGTAGGTGAGGGCTTCTAAGAGTTCTGGCTTGGGAAGATGGGTGCAGGTGGTGGTAGGACATTCACTGAGATCCAGAAACAATGGGATAGAACCGTTAGCCATAATCTCCAGGTGCCGCATACAGTCCCAGCCGCCCTTGCGCATGGTGAAGGCAAACAGTGACTTTGAATAGTCAGAGTAGTAGTCATGCTCTGATTGGAATATGTAGGTCGATCTATCCCGGGGATCAGAGTAGGCCCGGACTTGAGACTTAATTGAGGGCTTGATGGTGGAGATCTTGGAAGTGGGAATGGCGAAGTGGATGGGGTAGACCTGAGGCATGAGTTGAGGTAGCTCGCGCTTGAAGTAAAGGCCGTGGCGGGTCAGATTGAAGAGCATGTGAGATTGGTCTTCCCCGTCGATGAGTAGAATCTTCTCCCGGGGATAGCGGGATACCGATAGATCAAAGAAAGACTGGTCACGCTGGATGGAGCCGTAGATGATGAGATCGAATTCCCGGGAGGTGATGCGCTCCTTGATATGGGTACGGTCAATGGGGATCTCGGGGAGGATCTTGGTCATGGTGAAGCCCCGGCCATAGAGGGATGATACGTCGCCGTAGTCCTGGTAGAGATGGGGAATACGGGGATAGTCGATGACCGTGGGGCCGAAGAGTTGACGCAGGCCAATGAAAGCAGCATCACACTGGTAGTCCATGCGTGTGGCGGGGGAGAGGAAGAGGATGTTCATTGCGGGTCTTTCACGATGACCCCAAGGCCCCAGGTGCCCGGGTAAATAAACGATCTTAGCTTGTGCTCAGAGGTGTACTTCCAGAAATACTCGCCTACGTATTCACTTGGCCAATCACCCCCAGCTGCTTCCCGGGTATGGTTCGGTAGGGGGGCAATATCGTGGCAGAGCACAAGTCCTCCCGGCTTAACCCAGCGCATAGCATTGCTCAAGTCTGCCGTGAAGCCCTGGGGGGAGTGATCGCCATCAATGAGAGCCAGGTCAAAAGAGTGCTCATCGAATACACAGGCTCGGGAGTCTTGGCATATGATACGCCACTGCGGATGGGTCCAGAGACCGGAGCAGTCATTGATATCAACTGAGGTGAGGTGACCACCCTTTTGTTCCAGGCCCAGTAGGAGGGCAGAAGTGGAGGCCCCGTCACGGACCCCGATCTCCAGTATTTGGCCCTTGGCTAAGCTTCTGAGCAGGGGTAGAAAGTCCTTCATGTCGCCCTGGGCTAAGCCCTGGTTGTAACGGAGGAGGATGGGGGAATGATATGAGTCACCGGCCTGGCTCAGATTATGGTTTCCATTGAGGGCCTGGGACACTGATTGGGTGAAGTCCAGTTTCTGAATGGAAGCCAGGGCATCGGATTCCATCTCTTGGCGCAGGGTCTCGTCTCCTGTCAGTACTTTACAGGCATCTACCAGGTCTTCGTAACGGTGCCAGGTAAGGGCCCCGTTGAGATCTCGGGCATAGGTGTCTAGATCTGAGGCCATCTCACTGACCACACACTTTGAGTTCGCGAGTAGATAGCTTACCCTGACGATATTGAACAGACTTCTGCCGTCGTGGTTAACGTTGAGGACTATTTTGGAGCGGGAGATCAGTTGGTCCCGGCCCCCTCCGTAGCAGGAGTCGGTGGCTACTACAATGAGTCCAGCAGCTCTTAAGTCTTGGATCAGCTTGGCGCGACGGGGGGTCATCCAGCCTGCAAAGAACACGTCTATGTCTTGGATAGTTGCTCGGGGGATACGGGTAAGGTTTGGAGTGTAGCCGATGGGGATGTGGTGAGCAGGGATGCCTGACTTAAGCCAATTAGCCACGTTGAGCTGGTTGTAGTCCCAGATCTTAGATCCGGAGGAGGCCACCAGATTGTGAAGATTAGCCATGGAGGGATGAGAGGGTTGTTCCAAGTTGTAGATGATGGAATCGGGGGGTAGGGCTTTGTCCGGGGAGAACAGTTCTGCTCCGAAGATAATGTTGATACCGGTACCGGGCATGGCAAAGGCATTCTCAGTGGACATGGTTTTGTGACCCAGTGAGCTGAGGGCCCAGGTCAGGGAAGATCTCACTTCTTCAAAGGCTGAGCTGTGGAGAAAGCCGGTGGGTCTGATGATGGTACAGTTGTAGTTAGCCATGGGAGTGGTATCCAAACTCAGTTTCCTCTGACTCTTCTTCCATGATTCTCATGAGCAATATGCGGATCATGTCCCCCACCTTACGGTGCTCTCCCTTGGCTTTGGCTATGAGCCACTCATCCATGGGAATCGTTATCTTGAATGCCCGTACTCTGGGGTATTCCACAGGTAAACCAAATACCACTTTGTATACAGGAAGTCAAGTCAATTACCACTTGACAGGCATGATAAGCTGGACAGGTGCGAGCGGGACACGGGGAACCAGCAACCGACCTCAATTCCAGTACAACTCCCAATACAACCCGGTACAACAAAGTTTACCGTAGATCTACTCCCCAGATCTGTGGAGGCCAGGGCCCCCGCCAGAGAGACCGTAGACAGAATAAGCGTTGGGGGCTCGGTGGATCTCCCGGGAACCTCCCTGATTCGCACTGGCGTGCTCATGCAGTCCGATGGACTGCGGTCAGTCGTAGTCTGGTTGAGTGGCAGTCGGGTCTCCGTAGATGGCAATCGCAAGCGCTTTAGCTTTCCGTTTCTTCCATGAGTGATAACCGAGTCGCTCATTGTAGGACGGTGGTAAGCCATGACGTGCTACTCGGTTAGCTGCAGCCCTGAGAGAAGCGATAAGCGTAGCGGTCAATCGGGTACGGTGTTGTGGCCGACTACAGTACTCAGCAAAGAGTTCATCAGAGCGTCTATATTCCTCTTGAGTAAGGGGTTTAGCAGTACGTGCCCGTAAGGTTATCAGGTTTCCCATAAGCTAAAACGGTTCAATACTAACATTGATACAAGTTAGAATCACTACTCCACTCAATTCTCATTATCATTTTGATAATGGTATAACAGTATTAGAATCAATGAGTTACAGAGGTGTACTGATTCTAAAGGGGTTATGGGGATTATGAAAATGGTTTGCAAGATAGAATATAGTATAAGTATAGTATTATGAGTGGATTACAAGCGTTGTAATATTGACACAAGAGGGGAATAGGCGCATACTAGTGGCGTAGTTGAGGGGTTGCGGTCGGTTGCAAGTGGCGTGAAGCGTACCGACCTGAAACGGTGATTGACACTCATCGGCTCCAAGACTTGAGGTGCGATACCTTACACTCGTAATCCAATACGAGTGACCGGACTAGCCAAACGATAGTGGGCAAAATATCAATTGAGGTAATTACCATGGCACGTACAATGAAACAAGAATTACAAGAGAAGTTAGCTGCAGGCACATTGGCAGTCTCTCCCGCGAAGTCTCCAGTTACTGAGAGTCTGAAAGATAAGGCGACCGAAGCTAAGGCCAAGGTCACTGAAATATTCACCCCCTCTCAGGTAATCGGAACCTTCACGGAAGCGCTTCCCAAAGACCAGAGTAGCAAGCTGAAAAGCTTGTATGATGACCTTTTGAGCGAGTTCGCCAATGAAGCACAGTCCCGGGTAGAAATCGGCTCTACTCTGATTTCCATACGGGAGTTGCTGGGGGAAAACTTCGGTAAGTTTTTGGCTGATTGCGTGGTCAAAGCCTTGCGCAAGTCTCTCCCAACCTGCTACCGCTACATTGCTCTGGCATCTGCCTTCAATCACAAGTTCGCCAAAAACAAGGTCTTTAAAACCGCTCTGTCCCGTATCTGGGGAGGTGAGGGTTGCTTTGACTCAGTGAATGGCGAACTGAAACCCGCAGTGGACGAAGCTATTGGCGCTATTGGGGGAATCCCTGAGAGTACCGATTCCGGAGTCTGCGAAGTAGCTGCCCGGAAGTTTGTCGATGCGGTGGACAAGCTTGTGAGCAACTCACGGTCAGCCACTCCGGGCGGGAGAAAATGGGATGCGGAAACCATGACTAAAAAGCATGTCGGAGTGGTCAAGGGGTTCCGTGCCTATATCACAAACAAGAGTGTCAGCGCTAACCGGGCCATCAAGCTGCTTACCGCTTTGCTGGTAGAGGCAATGGTTGAAATGTCCGCCAATGACATCAAGACCGCATTCGATGCTGCTACTAAGCAAATCAGTGAGCGTAAGTTGGAAGTGAAGAAAGCCCACGAAGAAATTGAACAGACGGTAGCAGTCGCCTAGTCTCATGGCAACCTGCATACTGGTACTGTCAGAACTGTTACTCATTCTGCTGGTACTGGGAGTGAGACAATCGTAAACTAAATAGCCTAGTGGGGTTAGATTCCCTGCTAGGCTATTTTTTTGGTCCCAGAGTCCCGTCCGGTAAAAAACTACTGCTAATTAATTACACCCCTGATATTCCCAAGTATTCCATGTCCACTCCCATCCAATCTGCCCAAAACTACTTTCACCATATAGTCCCAGAACTTGACTCAAGCTATTGATAAGACTATACTTAGTATAGATCAAGGGAGCAATGAACAGGAAGCTGGTTGTAGTGCTTAGGGTTGAGCGCAGATAATTCCTGCTCATTGTCTCCCTTGTTCTTGAGTCCGTTCTGCAGTAAACAATCCTCATCAGGTCTGAGCAATAGGCCTATTGCTAAAGTACAAAACAAAGGGGTTACAGCTATGTGGGAAATCCTGTCAGTGTTGTTCTTTTTGTGGCTAATGGCACAGACCATTCGGGGAATCGTGGCTTTGCTGAACTGGGGAAGTGAATCCCTGAGGAGGCTGGAATGAGATGGCTTCTGATTGCTGCCAGTAGTCTCACCGTAGTGTTGCTGCTAGTGCTAATATTCCGTCCCAATCCATTTTGATCCATCTGTTCCTCCCCCGGAAAAGAGTTTGAGATGCTAACCAGACTGCAAGCCTGGGCCAATCTGGGCTGGGTAGTGCCCAATCTGGACTGGAGTGCCCATAGCCATAAATGCACCGAGTGTAGAGAGATTCTGGAGTGTCACTGCAATGACCCATTGGCCCGCTGGACTACTTGTGTAGAATGCCAGACAAAACCGAGGGCTGCCTAGATCCCATGACCAATTCGAAGACCCGGGAAGAACTGCTAGAAGAGCTGGAGAGGCTGGAGTCGGCTAAGAGTTCGCTCGATTCCGGGCTCAGACCAGTGGCAGAGGCCAGAATCTCCCAGCTGAAAAGGCTGCTAGGGGCCTCTGAGAGCCCCGAGAACCCGTCTGGGGTATTCCGGGGTGGGTTAAGGCCTGGGAAACGATTCTAGGTGGTCTGGAGCTTCAGCAATAGGCCTTTAATCATTCCCCATGACCAGCAGAATGGCAATTGCCACCAAGGTCCCCAGCGAGAGCTTGATGAATAGTCCCAGAGTGACCAGTGTATCCATGGCAGAGGGCTTTCTGCAGTGAGCTGGTGAGCAGGCCCAGGGGAGGGGCATTCCCCTTGAAATTAGACTTAAGCGTAGGCCAGGACTAGATTACGAAAGTAGTTGCACCCTCCAAGTATTCCAAATCCATTCTGAAAGGAATCTCTATGGCTAAAATAACCATCTCAGAAGCCCTTAACTGGCAGAAGACTCTGTCCCATCGTCACGATGAGCTAGTCAATCTGCGTAACCAAAACTCTGCCTCAGAGCTGCGCTACTTGGGAGCGAACGCTGATAAGACCATCACCAAGACTCCCCTGTACGATCCCAAGCTGCTCGACAAGCAGATCACCCTCATTGCCCGGGAGATGCGCCTGCTCAATGACGCCATCAAGCGTACCAATGCCACAGTAGAAGTTTTGGGCTATGACCAGAACGATGCGGTTCTGGGAGAGTTGACTTAATTTTCTATATCGGGGATAGGAAGTGAGGAGTGGATGACTAGCCAGCGACGCACCTGCAATGGCGATATATTTGCAATGGCTGCAACGGTCCTGTAAACCGTTACCTCTCTACAAAAGAGGACAACTTGTTAATTGGTTGTTAGTGGCTGAAATGAAGTAGTTGATTGTCCCTATGTGTTGGTGGTTGATTGTTCTACCTGTCATCGGCCCACTTCTTGTCCCCGGCCAAATCCAAGGAGGATTCCTATGGCTTGGTTCCATTCCCATCGCTGGAAAGTAACCGGAGTCACTCAGCTGCAATGGCTCCATACCAAGTGTCCCTGCACTGAAATTCTCATGGTATGTGATTGCGGGGAAGCCAAGACCATTAACCTCACTGGCCAGTGGTCGCTGGAGCAATTGCAGCCCGCTCCTAATCGGGTTGCTGCCGATACTGAGTTCTTCAAAAAACTAGGAGTCAAAATATGACCGTAGTTATGCTGCCCAAGACTGAAATCCCAAATCTGTCCCAGAAGTCCGATCTGGAAATGTTCGAGGAAGTTCTGCATATCATTCTGCAAGATGGTCCACTCACTACTGAACAAATCCAACACCTCAACGCTATCAACCAAGAATTCATCCGGCGGGACTCGTTGGCTGCTGACCGAGGGGGCAGATAGCCCGAGTCACTTTTCATTCCCCCGCCCACGGCCCCAGAGACTCCCCCAGCTGGGGCCATGCCATTTTCTGGAGACTGCCATGCCTGACTCTGATCCCATCCCGGAACCTACCAACCCGTTCGATATCCCAACTCAAGAGAGGAGAGACTATGGACACTGAGAAGATTGTTGCTAAATACGGTACCGATATTACCAAACTCAACATTGCCAATGTTCGGAAGTGGGTGAGAGCATTGCAAAGTGGTAAGTATAAACAAACAACTGGACAACTTTTCGATGACTATAAAGCCCCTAAGTTCTGCGTGTTGGGAGTAGCAGCTCATCTATCCGGTCTTAGCAATAACGAGTTGCAAGGTGATACCGAACTTGCTGAAGGCCCCATGGAATGGCTGGGAGTCCAAGATTCAATCCCAAGTATCGGCCCCAAGTCAGCCGCTGATCGCAACGATGGCGGTGAATCATTTAAGAGTATCGCCACTGCCATTGAGCGTTACTGGATCAAGCCCTATGAGAAATTCAAGCACTGCTTTCTTAAGCAGAAGAAAGGAGTGGCCAAGTGATCCCTGCCCAACTCTTACCTGATCTCATCCACTTCCTCCGGGAAATGTCGGGAGAGATTCCCTACGACCAGCGCCAGGTCAAGGGTGGACTATCCCGGCAACAAGAGGCCGCCCGACTACTTGCATTGGTGAGAGCCCATCTCATTGCTGAGAAAATAGAGGTATCCCAATGATTGAACTTCACTCTGACAATCCTCCTCTGGGGCTCTGGTTCATTGGTCTCGATGACAAAATCGATTTCATGGGCTGTCTGCAACCCGTGAAGGATAAGCCCGGGAGTTTCCACTTTGACTTCCGTTTCCGCTACCACAAGGATGACCAGGTGTTTGACTCCCAGGATGAGAAACACTGGTACCACGTCGAAACCAAGGAAACCTCAACTCCTGATGAGGCCATTCACAAGATCCGGGGACTGGTATTCAAGCTGGCTGAGATGCAATCCCACGATGGACCCAATCCTCCCCAAGTAGATGAGTTGCTGTACCGGGACTATCCCAACTTTGATGCCTTCATGGAGGCCTTTAGCAATAAGCCTTATGCTTATTCCAAAATAGCCACTAAGGAGTATGCGGAGGAGCTGATGAAGGGAGCCAAGCCGTGAGCAGCCGCTGGACTCACTCTATCTGCGAGGACTGCTGGGAGAAGAAGCATCCCGGGGAAGAACCCTATCGCTTTCGGGAGATGTACCGGGATGAGAAACCTATTCCCTGCTGCTACTGTAGTCGACCACACCAATCCGGGATCTATGTAAGAGATGATCCCGCTACACTACGTTGCTATGGAGTGCATCCCGATAGCCGTAGGGAGCGCGTTAGCGCGAGCGAGGCGAAGCAATAGAGTTATAACTTAGTAGTAATAGGAGGAAGATATGTGTTTACCAGTAGCACCCTACAAGATTGAACGGGAATGGAAGTATAAGGGATTGAGCTGTGCAGTAGTGATGGGAAGAGAGGCAGGGAGTCGGTGTGGCTATGTTAGGGTTCCACCGGGTCATTCTGAATATGGCAAGGACTATGATGATGTAGAAGTCAGTGTCCATGGGGGCCTAACCTTTGCTCAGCAGGAGCCCTGCACTGAGCATAGTGATGGCCAGGGCTGGTGGTTTGGCTTTGATTGTGCCCACTTCCAAGATGCCATGTATGATCCCAGCGTTAATCCCGATACTCCCGGACTCTCAGAAGAGACCCGCAATGTGCTGACTACTATGCATCACATGAACCTCAAGTATCTCACTCATGGGATTACTACTCACTACTGGACTGAGGCAGAAGTGGTGGCTGAGACTGAGCAGCTGGCAGAACAGTTGGCGGAGGTGAAATCGTGACTGACTCTGAGCTAAGACATATCTTCATTGAGATCTTCAATGGCAGAGGTAATCATGGCAGCTTTCTGCGGGCCTTTGCTGAGGCTTTCATTTTGGCTGATATGGATAACTGGCATCTATTGCGGCCTGCTGCCCGGGCCATTGCAGGGAAGTACCACTTGACTGATTATCTGGACACTTTCCAGCAACCGGAGGCTGCCAGTGGGTAAACGAATGGTCAATATTGCTGGGCTGGAGGTTGAAGTAGTCCCAGATCAGACTGTGATTGACTCGGGAGTGCCCATTGCAGCAGTGCGATTATCCGAGGCTGATCAACCTCTGGATGAGAAATATGACCCCGGGACTCAGGCGGGATATTTCTGCTGGGTATGCAATGAGGAATGCATTCTGGCTCCCAGCGGTCAGGCCATCTACGCAGTAGGTAAGAATCCCTTGGTATGTATGGCGTGCATTCTGGCAATGGGGGACAAGGAACAATGACCTCTCCTAAAGACCTTCCCCGAGATGAGCTGATGCAGCTGGCTGACGATGCTCTCAAGCGTTACCCGGGAGCCACCATCCATTTCAAGTTTACCTGTGAGCACTGTGGGCATAGATGCATGTTAAGCGATACACTCTGGGAAAATGGGGAATGCGATGAATGCGGCCAGACTAGTCCCATCACCCAAGGAGGCTTCTCGCTGTGGCTAAACAACGTGGCCATGCCAAATATAAAATAACCGCTCCTAATTTCAATATGTACGATCCCCCTGATGGCTGGAAGTACGGGTTTCCCAAACCCTACCGACCACTTCCGGGAGAGAAGATCACCGACACTCTGCGCCGGGATGGTTATCCCGAGAGGCTCATGGCTACTGCTGAGATCAATACCCGGTATTGGCATGATCCCACTATTGAATAATTGACTCACCCGTACCTATTACATAGAATAGATCAATGGGAGACCTACTTCCATTCCCCCGACTTCCCAAACATTACTGGAGTCCTATGGACTACGCCAATATCAACGCTGCTGTTACCCGGGCCATCAAAGAAGCTGAGGAGTTCCATGCCTTGGCCAATGAGCTACCCCTGCGGGTGCGCAACAAAGTCCTGAAACACAATCAACCCGACTACCAAGATCCCATCTATGCTCCCTGGGGAGGGCTGTTTCCTCATCCCCGGGTAAAACGGGAGGGATTTTAGTGAAACGAGGACCTGAGCGTAGCGATGGTCCGTAGTTGAACGGAACAATGCGGCTGCGCTGTCGGCCCGATGCCACGGAGGGAGGGAAATGAGCTTGCTCGGTGATTTGTTTGGCTACGACCGAATAGGGAACGATCTGATCGGCGTCAACCTCGAGCCGGAATGGAATTGTGCGAACTGCGGAATCTCATGCACCGCGCATACGCCCGAAATGGAAGCGGCTTGCCTGCGTAAGCTATGTGCTCGGCCCGAGACAGCGGAGGGAGGAAAAAGGGATGAGTGAGGAGCGGGCGGAGTTCGAGAAGTGGAGTTTAGCGCAGCCGCTATGTTTGGGATATCCAGAGTGTGACGGCGCGTTGGTGGGCATGGAACACTCTGAGAAATGCCCCGTGAAAACTCCAGGGCGCACATCCGATACGACATACTTTGACGCCTACGCAGCCGGAAAGCGTGCCGGGGATAGGGAGCTAGTGGAGACGCTGCGGTTATTACCTGACTTACTAACTAACGTTGCGCAGATACTCGATGTTGTGAAAGGTGAGTGGGGCGAAGCGTGGTCAGATTGGGATCAGGAACAACGTGACCGAATCACCACATGCCTGGCGCTGCTGGCGAAGGAGGGCGAGTGACCGTTACAACATCCGCGAACAATGTCGTGCTCTCGAATCTTAGGATGATCGTCTACAGGATCGGCAAGCGACACTTGACACCACGGCAATGGGGAAATCCTGAAATACGCCGGGAACGTGCCCAGTGAACCAGGAGACGTGGTGTCCGAGTTGCGGAAGCAACGACAAGGATGTTCGCAAGACTGTGTTACTCCATACAGTCTCGACTGGGTTCGGAGATGTCGAGGAAGTACGCGGAGATTGCCCGAATGGGTGGCACTCCACTCCGCAGCCGCCAGCGCCGGAGCCTTGCCCAGTATGCGGAAACGAAGAACGCAATCAGGTCGACCTGCTGACATGCGAATGCCCCGACCCAAGTACGCTTGCGAGTCGTCAAAAGATTGCAGAGGAAATGCGTGCCGCCGCTCCCAAGCAGCCCGTGTCCGCAGCGTTAGAGCCTCAGATTAGGGGATGCCTGAATTGCGGCCACGACTACGATCTATCAATCCAAGGCGCGATATGCCCTCACGAAACAGAAGAACGACGCAGGGATTCAATTCCACCATGGCCTAAACCGACAGCGTTACCAGACTCGCTTACCAAACTAGGCAATTATCTAGCCGCGCACGATAGGGATATTGACGCCTGCTGGACTGCCAAGGTGATTGAGGAGGTCCGCCACGAGATCGCCGCGCTACGGCAGAAAATTGAAGACTTGGACAACGGAAGAGGCAACTTCGACGAATTAGAACGAAAGAATTACTTGCTCAACAAGCGCGAAAAGGAGATAGCCGCGCTGAAGGAGGAGATCATACGATACGGTGACCACGCGCCATCTTGCCGCGAATGCGGCTCAGCCAAACCGTGCACTGAACATCCTTGCGATTGTGGCTGGGAGGAATTGCGCTCCCGCATTGCCGAACTGGAGAAAGAGAAAATGAGAAGGCTATGAAACCGGGCGAATCGAGGGTGTTGCGTGAGTTATCATGCCCACAACACATGCTGTCGCACCCGAACGAGTTCTGGCTTTTGTATAGAGCGGGCAGGCGATTGATGGGAACATTTGATCCGTGGAACTTGCCGAAATGGCGCGATTATCAGAACGCGATGGTGATTCTCAAGAGTTGCCGCGATGCAATCCCGGCGCACCCCTGCCGCGCTTGGACCGAGCATAAACTCGGCTTCGTCTACGAGATTTGTTGCCCGAATTGCGAGACGGTATTCGAATGGACCGGGAAGTTCTATGCGCCTCGCTGCCCCGCATGTCAGCTCTGGCTATCCGAGCGCAATGCGGCCAGCGAGCGCAAGGGGGAAGGGACCCCAACGACCACTTCTAGCGGGCAGAACTCTGTGGCCAGATAGGATGCCGAACTGGAGGGGAAGAAATGAAACCCTATAAGTATTGCAGCAAGCCTACCCACGATCCGGCAGAGATCTGTCTGGACTGCTATCCTGCTGTGTTGCTGGTACAGAAGATCTCAGCTAAAGTTCTGGAGAATATCATCCGGGATGTTCATATCCAGAAGTTCATGAAGACAAGATAGCCCACTGAAATATTGACTCATGATTATCTGAGTAGTATACTGGAACTACAGTCGGGCAAGATAGTGATGGCCTGATGCTGCTATTCAATTACCCATCTTTTTGGTATCAAATTTCCCAATCACAATTTAATCCTTGGAGGCTAAAATGCCTGACTATTCCCATTTCGAATCTAGGTTTAAGAATGAAAGAAATTCCCATATGGGAGTTGCCGCAGTACGCATGGAGAGCCATAAACATGGTGATGATGGGGGCTGGCATCTGAAGATTGATGTCCGGCTAGGTCCCCAGCATGGGATCATGCTGGAGGCGATCAAGACGGGGTTCAATGCCCTGATCCAGTCACTCAGCCCTACTTCTCCCCTGCACGAAGAGAATTATTACGAGCAAGAAGCTGCCGAGCAGTCCGAGCAATCGCTGGAGTATTATTATCAGCAGGCCCACAAGAAATATATTGAGCCTGATCCCTGGAGGTCGAATTGAGACAACTCTCCTGGCTGGCCCGTCACTACCGGATATTTCCTTGGGGATACATTGCGTTCATCAGTGTAATCACCATGTATGAGATTTGGCATCCCTGCCAGACCTGGTGGGGAAGGTTGTTTTACTGGCTGAACATTCCCTTTGTAGGACTATGTATGTATTCCATGGGTAAGAGTGTGGCCTCTATTGATCGCATTAAACAAGAGATTGATGAGATCAAAGCTGAGACTTCTAAGCTTGAGGTAATTGCTAAGGCCAGATACCGATTTAATTTCAACAACGAACGCGAACCGTAAGGTGAACGTGAGATAGGAGAATTGATCTATGTCCCGAGGAGTATTAGCGATTGTACAACGTCACTTTCCCAACGTCACCAAGGTAGAAGATACCAAGAAGAATTTGACCATCGAGGTGACCAAACATGATGAGTCCAGCTCCAAGCGCCGCAACCATGAAGAGTGTGCCATGGCAGTAGCCTGTAAACGGGCTTACAAGGCAGACGGCGTGATTATTGCCCGTAGTGTGGCATACTTAGTAAAGGGAACGCTAGCCGTAAGATTCAGAATTCCGGGCAGTGTGGCCCGGGAGATTACCAGCTTCGACCGGGGAGCAGAGTTCAATCCTGGGACATACTTTCTATCTAAGGTTCATCCCACTAAAAGTTTAGAGGGTAGAAAGAAATGGGATAAGGGTAAGGGTGGAAATACCGGTCCTAGTCGGGAAATACGCAAGTATCATCACACTGAAAATATCCGGGCAGTGCTGGGCTCAGTGGATGATAAAGGCTAGTAGCCTTTCAATGAAATGGAGGCTAACAATGCCGAAGAAAGTGGTCTGGATGAGTCGACATGCCCCCCTGATCTCCCAGAAACTTGAGTTAGAACGTCTGTTTCCCGGACATGAACTGATCACTGATACCCGGGCGTTCTCTTCAGCAGAGGTGATTAAGCGAAGATTCATCGAGGCCAAGGGGGATGAGATGGTGGTGGTGGCTCCCTGGGCGGTGATAAGGGAGTTGATCCGGCTGGGCATCAAGCCTATCTATGCCGAGATGCTGCAGATCACCGCTACCCGAGCCAAAGCCATGGACCCCAGAGAAGTGGCCACCATGGCCGTCGGGAAAACCAGCAAGCGTAGATACTACAAGTTTCTCAAGTTCTCGTATTGTACTGATGTCTCATTGACGTTGGTACCCATCCCCAGCCTCGAGTCACCCAAGGTTGGTCCCAAACAAGCGGTGTTACTTAACCCTGATGGTAGCACCAAAGCTATCATCAAATAGGAGGCGTGATTATGGGTGGAATTGGTAGTGGAAGGAAAAGTAGTGGTCCAGGCTTTAGTGCTTACTGGGCTAAGATGACTCCCGAGCAGAGGAGTGTAGAGATGATCCGCAGGGCTTCTTTGCGCAAGAATAAGAAACAGAGACGGGAGCAAGCCTCTACTGAGAGTCCGTTTCCTCCGGAGTTACAGAATAAGCCACAGATTACTGCTAGTCGTCGTACTCTGAGAGGGCTTGTCACTGACTTAGAGGCAATCACCGCTGAGCTAAAGGCCATGTTTGGAGATTGATCAAGGTCTTAGCTAAGAGTCTATTATTAAGTATCTATAGTAATAGATATATATAATAGACTTAGTATAATGAAACAATCCCTCTTGGTAAGCCCCAAGTAACAATCTGAACAAAACTTACTGAGAGGGATTTCTTGCGTCAGAATGGAGAATCAGAAATGGCTAATGTTGATCCCAAAGATGCTGCTATTGAGCAACTCAAAACTGCACTTACCGAGGTAACTGAGAAGTTGAAGGAACAGGACAAGATACTGAAAGACTTAGCTGAGCCCCCGGGAATGTTGGCCACACTGACTAATATCCTGCCAGTAGAAGCAGACGGTAGCCAGAAGCTGATCATTGATGAACGGTTATTCGTACTCAGGCCTAAAAACTTGGCTAAGACCAAGCTTGAAATTGGGGATAGATTGCATGTCGGGAAGTCGACCATGGGATCAGTGGCACTGATTGGCAAGATTGAGATCCCGGCTACTCCCATGGCGACTATGAAAGTGGCAGAGATTGTGAATGGACGGGTAATGCTAGAGCTGGGGGGCCAGATCATTCCCTTGCACAAGAATCCCCTGAAGAATGTTGAAGTGGGGGATCGGTTGGTGGTGGGAGGGCATTCTCCCTTCTTAGCCACCGCCATTGAGAATCTGGGGAAGGCTGAGAAGAGGTTTCAGTTCAACGAAGAACTGAATCTCAACTGGGATGATGTAGGGGGTCAGGTCAATGCTAAGGCTCAGCTGAGAGAGGCAATTGAGTATCCCATTCTGCACAAAGATCTCTACAAAGCCTTGGGCAAGAGGCCGATCAAGGGGGTGCTCTTGGAGGGGCCGCCGGGGTGCGGGAAGACTTTGCTCGCGAAAGCTGCAGCGGCAGCGATTGCCAAGTTGCATGATGTTGAGGCGGCAGCGAGTGGGTACATCTACGTGAAGGGACCCGAGGTTCTCTCCAAATGGGTGGGAGAAGCTGAAGCCACCATTCGGGGACTGTTTCATCTGGCCAGGGCTCATCGGGCTAAGCATGGCTATCCCGCAATTGTATTCGTGGATGAGTGCGAGTCTTTGCTCAGCCGCAGGGGATCGGGAGTCAGCAGTGATATGGACAAGACCATTGTGCCCGCTTTCTTGGCAGAGCTGGATGGGTTGAGTGACTCGGGGGCCATGGTGATTCTGGCGACCAATCGGCCAGACCGGCTGGATTCAGCGGTTGTCCGGGAGGGCAGAATTGACCGCCGCATCCGGGTAGACCGACCCAACCAGAAAGACTCGGCTGAGATCTTCCGGATCTATCTGAACCGGGTACCTACCGTGCAAGATGCAAAAGCGCTATCAGCCCATGCTGCAGAAGGCCTGTTTAGCCCCTCTAGCGGCTTGCTGGTGCTCAAGACGGAGCGGGGGGATACATTTCCCTTCACCTTGGGCCACATCGCCTCAGGGGCCATGATTGCGGGGATTGTAGACAGGGCTACGAGTCTGGTGTTGCAGCAGGCAGTGGCAACTGGGAATAAGTCGAAAGCTGCCATGCAACTCAATCAAGAGCACTTGTACCAAGCCACTGATGCAGTTAAGACCATTATGGCTCAAGTGGATCACACCGCTGATATCCGAGCACTTGAGGACTTCCTCAAGACCAAGATTGTAGGGGTAGTACCAGCCTAAGTTATTCATTAACAAGGAGATTGTTAAAATGGACCAGAAGCAGAAAACAGGATCAGTGTCTGCCTTGGGAGGTGGTGGAGGCTCAGATCTGAGTATCTCTCACCGAGTAGAAGCTCCCAGTATCGACGATGTGCTGAGAGCTGCCAGATCAGCTATCTCAGCTGCCAAGAAAACCATTGCCACTACTTCACTGAAAGGATGTGGGTGCTTTGGAGATGACTAACTTATTGAATATACTTGAGATAGGCGTTACTACTGGGGTGATTTCCCTCACTCTGACCAAATCCAAGCTGTTCAGCCCGGTCAGAAACTGGGTCCGTTACCGGTCCCCCTGGTGGGGAGAGCTGGTTTCCTGCCCCTACTGTGCCTCCCACTGGGTTGGGGGGCTACTTACCCTCACCTCAAGGCCAGCAGGCCCTCTAGCATGGCTTTCTGCCTCCGCAATGGCCATTCTAATAGCAGCCCTGACCTCAGCCGTGATCTTCAGGGCAATTTCAACCATCAGTCCATCCCACCAGCCGGAGTTGGAGGAACTCTATGCCGAAAGCACCTAGCCCAGAGAAGCAACAGGTTGAGATTGTTGAGGAACCTAAGACTCCTCGGGAAGTGGCTGCGGCTGAGCTACTGAAACGACTGGAGAAACCGGTCCAGCCACCACCCATTGAGGACACCTTGGAGAAGGCTAACCAGGCCATTGCTCAAGCTAAAAAGGCTCGTACTCGGGAGAAAATGACTTGGTACTGCACCGATTGTGGGGGTCCCCATATCCAGAACGATAACATGGGGTTAGGGCTGGGTCACATCAACGTTGATGTAGACGATGGGAAGTTTGTTGATGACTCTGGCCAGCCTCTTACCGGAAGTCCCCTTCGCCTCATGCAAGAGTACGCCGCTCCGAAAGCTCAGTCCGGCCAGGGACACAAAGCAGGAACTAACGCTCAGACTCTATCAAAAATGAAGCAATGAAAGGAGTTACTATGCCTATCACTACCTCTCAAGACACCATGAAAGCCCTTCTGGATGAAATTACCAACGCTGATCCGGAGATGCTTCCGCCTCCCAGCAAAAAGGAATCCAGCGACCGACACCTGGGCTTCGTCACTGACGACTACATCAAGCGCGTATTCTCCCTCTCCTGCTTCTACCGCCGCGAGGGTCAACGCCTGCAGATTGATCTTGAAGCTGCCGGGGAAGAGCCTAAACAGTCTCCTGACTATAACATGCACAAACAGCGCCACGACACCCTCATGGAGGTATTCTGGTTCCTACTTCGGTCTCAGATCAACATCTGGGGAGTCGACATCGGTATCCGCAAGGGCTGGGAAGTGGTCCAGTGCAACTCCGATGATGACAAGCTACCCAAGGCTCTGCTCAAGAAGTTGCTGGGCGGAGAGTAGGGCTGATCGACTTCTGGGCAGGGCTGACCCCCCTGCCTATTTTTATGTCTGTAAGTTGTTGAGAATACGTAGTAGCTGAGTGAAAGAAAGATCTTAAGAAAGAGAGTTCACTCACCTATTATGTATTTTCAATAACTTAGAGTGGTATAGAATGGTCTAGTGGTCACATGGTCATACCATACCTTTCGTATGGTTTTATCGGTACCAGATGGCCTTGGAGATTGAAAGTAAGCTCTATGATTTCGGCGGGACCATTGCGGGGGCAGATGTGCAGGGTACGTCTGGGGTCTTCAGCATTCTTGAGATCGGTTGGCTCCAGCAGGAAGATAGTCTCGGAATAATGGCCCCAGCCTGCTGCTCCTGAGATCCGTTGTCTGGCCAACTCATAGCGTTCAAATGGTTTAAGTTTAGGAGACTCCATGACGCCTAAGATTGTTGTCCCGGTCTCGCGCATAAACTTCCGACAGCGCATGATGAATTGCTTGACACACTTGCTATTCCCGGGTGGATTCACAAAGCTACCGTAGGCTTCGACTACAGCCAGCTGGGCTTTAGATCTCTGGATCTCGTCCAAAAGATAATTGGCATCATCAAGCCCCATATCAAATCCTGGAAGTAATGGAACTTCTTTAGAATCAATCCCCATGCTGTCCAATGTTCTATGGACAGAATCTTCACTCCGATCCGCTGAGACGTAGATCCATGGGACTGGATTCGACCTCTTGCCAAATACCGTATCCCCCTTCTGCCAGCGCAACAACATGTCAAACAACAAGCGGGATTTACCCGACCCAGACGGTCCTCCAAACAAGCTAACCTCACAGCTGGGTAGCCAGGATTCAATCAGAAATTGGGGTGGATGAAAGGGCTCTTCACGTAGGCAGAAGGGACTCAAGGGTCGTATTGGCTCAGGCATGGTTCTCCAGCGTCCGGGGAGGGGGCTGGAGAGCCCTCCCCTTGATCTGCTAGGCAGCAGGACTGGGGATCAACCAGTCGGGCGAAACCATAGCACTATTTTCCCGCTTGTCAAGCTAAATATTCCTCCTTTCCACTTGACACACGTAAGCATTACATTTAATATTGACTCATGCCCAAACAGAAAGTGAGTAGGCAATGGAGCTGGGCTTTACGCAAGCAAGCCAAGGGTCGCTGCGTACGATGTGCTAAGAAGCGTAGTCATTACAAGTGGCTGTGCGATCACTGTCAGGGGAAAACAGCGGTCTACATGAAGCGCTGGCGGCTGGCCCAGAAGAAGGCAGCTCAAGTGAAAGCGAGGATATTGAAATGAAGGTTAGGGTGGTACCCTCTCCCAAATCCAGCAAAGAGTTCACCGTGGAACTCCAGCAGGGAGCCCAATACTTCCGGTTGGACTACACGGGTGCTAAATCCGAGTGTCAGTGGTATGCCAAGATGTTCCGGGTGGCACTGAAGAAGAGTAGTGCTGAAGATTCCCGGCCCGTGACCCGCAAGCCCCGATCAAAACGAAGTGACATTGAGACTGCCATTCCCACCATTATTGGGAAGGCCAGTGCCTAGCTATGCGGCTCGTTTTCACCGTACCTGGAGGCGTCCAAGCCAAGGAAAGGCACCGCACCGCTGCTCTCAAGCGCTGCATGGCCTGTCACCGCACCGTGATTGGCTGGCCCTGCCGGTACTGTGGCGGGAAACAACTGGAGTTTGTGGCCAATGTCTCAACCCCGGGGAAGAAGAGTGAAACCTATGAGTCATTTGTTGCCCTCTGCGCCCGTGAAGCTGGAGCAATTCCAGGCGGAACTGAAGCAGTTATTCTTACAGCTAGATTTTATTTCAGTATCCCTAGAAGCCGTCAAAAAAAGCTTAGTGAAGGCGCGGTTCACACTCAGCGGCCTGATCTCGACAACTGCCTCAAGTCCATCAAAGACGGACTCAACCAAGTAGCTTGGCATGACGACTGCTGTGTGGTAGAAATCCATGCCCGGAAGCTGTGGACTCATGGAGAGCCCAGGGCTGAAATTGTAGTAGAGAGTCTAGCTGAAGCATCTAGCACTCTACTTCCACTGGAGATAAAGGCGTGATTACCTGTGAGTTCATCCAAGGTTCCCGAAAGGAATCCGGTACGGGCTTTATCTCCCACGATGTTTTTTGTGGCAAGCCCGCTGCCAAGTATCGCTGCAAGGGAGAGTTAAGCTCAATAGTTATGCCACTCTGCGAGCATCACAAGAACTTTGTAGTGAATCAGTATAAGTGGCAGGTAAGCTTAGCTGCTAATCAAGCGAGTTGAGGCCAAGGGCCGTAGACGAGCGGTACAATAGACATGATGATATTTGTGCAACTCAGTCCCCGTAAGTTTATTGTTGTTAAAGTAGGCGGCACTTATAATGTCGTACAGGGTGTAACTGTAAACCCTGCCATTGCTAGACATGGAAATATAGTCTCTGGTCCAAGTGACTATGACTCAGCCATGAAATTCTTTACAGATAATGTAGGTATTGCTGCATGACTGGAAATGGCTTACTCATGCTGGACGCGAGCGCTATAAAATGCTGGCTCGATTGTAGGGAGCAATACCGGCTGCGCTACATCGAGAACCGGGTCAGTACTGAGCCCAGCTATCATCAGTGGATTGGGATAGCGGTTCATCTGGCTGCAGAGACCCATAACCGGGGAGGCAGCTATGAAACCGGGCTGGCGCTGGCGGCTTCGAAGCTGGCTGAGTTTCCCGAGGAGTTGCTGAATCCCTATAAGCGGCAGAGATTCCGGGAGTTGGCGAGTGAGCTACCCAGCCTCTGTGCGGCCTATTATGACGGGGTTACCGTGGGCAGTGTAGTCGCGGTAGAAGAGGAGTGGAGCTATGACTACATACCGGGGATCATACTCTGTGGCAGGAAAGATAAAGTTGAGACTGATCCGGCTGTAATCTTTGATCTCAAGACCGCGTCAGAAATTGGCCGATCCTGGAGAGCTGATTTCAAGAATCAGATGTTAAGAGACTGGGGACTGGCTCTCTACGACTGGCATGAGTGCCGGATTGGCAGGTCCCCAAAGACAGTCAAGATTGAGTGTCTGGTGAAGCCCTATAAGGGTTCTGAGTGTAGACTTGAGATATTTGATCTCCCTGAGATCACCGCATACCGGAAGCGCTTTGAGCAACAGTTGCAATGGGTGGTAACAGAGATTGCCCACTATCATAAGTACTACTCAGCGCAGCAACCTTGGCCTCAAGCCCAAGGTCAATGTATGACCAAATTTGGTCCATGCGAATTCTTACTCGGTTGCAACCAGGGCTGGAATCCTAAGATATTAGCTAACTATACAAATAGAGAAGAACACTTGAATCTAAGGAGAGAATCCAATGTCGTCACCATTCCAAAAGGGGGAGCCCAGTAGCTCTGCTCAGAAGTCTGAAGATAGAGCTGCCGATAAAGCCCTGGTCCTCAAGTCTGACACTCAACAGAAATTACAATCCAAGCAGCTGGACGCTCTGCAGAATATTGCCAGCTTCGACTGGAAGACCGTACCGCCTCCCATGCTGGCCCAGATGCTGGTGAATATTCCATTTAAGGGAGGCCAGGGCGAGCCTGACTATTTCCTAATGCCCTGGCAGGCCATGATCTTTGCCATGAGGTGCTTTGAGTTGGGACTATCCCCATTTTCCAATGAGGTCTGGTTCAATCCCAAGAATAACAAGGTCAATGTCACTTTTGAGGGTAAGCTAAAGTTGGCCCGCAAGATGGGGCTGAATCTGAGCCCACCGCAACTGACCCGAGACCCCATTGACAAATCGAAGCCACTGATTTCTTATACCTGCGTCATCAACTCCCCCACCGGCCCCTGTAGCTACACTGCTGTGCTCAAAGATTGGATTCAGCCCAAGTCCCCCGTATGGCGAGAACGTCCCGAGCATATGCTGCAACTGAGAGCTTCGGAGAAGTGTTTGAGCTTTGCGAGTGGGATTGGTAGCAGTGAGCTAATGGGCGAGCAGGATCTTCAGGTGGGCGATGAAGCGGCCAAAGTTTTACCCAATGTGGAATCAACTAACTTTGAATACAAGGAAATGGAGACTAAACAATGAGCCCTTTCTACCAGACAGTTGAACTCAATTCCCGTGAAAGACTCTCACTCACCCCGGGCAGCTACGGATCAAGCTCCCAACCCGGTCTCAAGATTCTCAGCTACATTGACAAGGCCTCTAAGCCTGACAAGACCGGGGCTATGCGGCACAGCTTCTTAGTGTCCGCTACCCGGCCATCCCGGGAGCAATTGCAGCAGGCAGCTACCAAGAATGGTAATGGCAAGGCAGCCGCTTCAGGTGAGGACTTCTTTGAGCCCAGCTACGAGGGCACCGCATTTCTGAGTGTCACTCTACACGAAGACTGGAAGCATCCCGCTGCACTGGCGATTGCCTTTACCGAGGCTACCCGCAACAAAGAGGGCATTATTGGCCACGATTATGTTTCTGAAGCGGTGGCAGCAGGCGAGTTTGAGCAGCAGATTGCTTTGGATGGTCAGGCCTATTATCGCAAGCTAGCCACTGACAAGGTGATTGCCGCGAATACCCCTGAGGATCAGATCCAGGCGGCAGTGGAGGCCCAATACCGCAAGGAGCTGATGCAGATTTCGATCAAGATGGGGGAATACTTCACTCTCCAGGACTGGGCCGGGATACCGCGTGATCCCAATCATGATCCCATCAACTTGGTAGGGGCTGAGTTTGCCGGGAAGGTGGAGAGTTCTAGTTTTGGGGATAAGACTGGGAGTGAAGTGACCCGGGTGTACTCGTTATCTAAGAAGAAGGCGGCAGCTTAATCTCCATCGGGTTGGGTGCCAATCGTGGAGGCATCCCATCTTGGAGTGAACCGGGGGCTGAACTCTAAGATCCCGCGCTGTGGTGGCTGGTACCCCTCACAACGGGAGACTTGTACCGGACAGCCCCCGGGCTCAAGAAGGCAACCATGGCCAGTATAACCTGCAAGTTATGTGGCATGACTAGCCACAACCCGAATGACGTAATCAACCGCTACTGCGGCCATTGTCACCAATTTCTACAGGCCCTTGAGCTAGATCGCGACCCCAGAGATCCGGGTAAGGATACAAAGGGGGTACCCGACTCGGAGCGAGCCGCAGGCGAGTGAGAGGAGTAGTCCTGCCGATCCAGCGCGGCTAGGCGCTGGCGGCAGGATTGCAAAGGGCTGCCGTTAAGCCCTTTGCTCTAATGGGAGAATTAAAATGTACACAGAATCATCTGATGGTAAAGTGTTGTTGACCTTGGATCATAGCGAATACAATACCCTGCTACTGGCCTTGGGTTATGCCTTGGGGTCAGCAGTCAAGATCAACGAGAAGCCCATGGCAGAGTCTTTCCTGAGACTGGCTAATACCATCAATGATGGCAACCCTGACTGGCAGCCCTACTATGTCCCTGATGAAGAAACCGGAGAACTCCATGAGATGTCGATGGTTGATATTCCCCCTATTGCTAATTAGTCTGGGCTGTGCCAAGAAGCCCCTGGTAGCCCCAGTCCCGGGAGCGGTTGATACGGTCGATGCCTGGGCCTTCAGAATCGTCTCTGACTCCCAAGCCGCACTTCACTCCGTCAAGACCTGGCAGCAATGCACGGTACATGGGTTCCCACCTAGTGTGCTGGTCGATCTGACCTCTCAGACATGCGATATCAAGGCAGGCGCTTTTCCCGCCTCTGCCACTCCAGCCCTCAATGACGCCATTGAAGCCTATAATCTTGCTGAAGCAGCCGGGCTGGCCTACCACTCCGGGAAATCAGCCGATATTGCCGGGCTGACCAGTGCCATAAACCAGCTCTCAGCTGCCATCAGCTCACTTCTCAGCAAAACGGGAGGTAAGTAGCCATGGCATTGGCCATCATTCTCCTTAATCTGCTCCCTGGGCTCCTCAAGGGCATCCCCGGGATCTCTACTGCCATTCAGCAGATCATCTCAGATGTGACCTCCTCGGTAGCAGCTATTCTGGGCTCCGGAGTGGTCACCCAGCCCTCTATCAACACTGCTCTGGCTGCCTGGGCAGGCGTGCTTTCAGCCCTGAAATCAGACCCTGGGCTCCCCGCAGATAAGCTGGCAGCCATCACTGAGCTGGAACAGGCCATCCAGGCCGCTCTCCTCAACGATACCAGCGCTGCCCGTCAGGTAGACTGGAGTAAGGTCTCCACTATCGCTACGGTATAATGGTCCTCCCATGACCACTGAAATCAGCGTCAATGACCAGAAATGGATCAATGCCCTCAAGCCCTTCTGGGGAGGGGGCACCGTTCCCTTCTGGCGGGATGAAGACGGCTCCATCGACGCTCAGAAGACCATTGACTGGCTGATGCGGGCCCGGGGCCAGAAGAAGATTGGCAAGATGGGTGAATCCCTGGAGTGGCCTGAGCCGTGAGCGACTATGGGGAGCGTATCGAGCTGGTTCTGCTGCGCCAAGAAGTCCGCCAGCTGGTGGAGCTGAATCTCAGTAATCGCGAAGAAATTTCCCTGCTGAAACAAATCCGCGATAGACTATCCACGCCCGCAAGACTCAGCTTCATCAAGCTCATTTTTGGAGGACGTATGCCCGGTCCCGTGACACTCAACCCTGGCCAATCAGTGGTCGCCACCGTGGAAGGATTCGATCAATTTGGCGATCCTTTTCCTATCGACTTTACCGCGAATCCCGTGACCTTCACCTTGGACAATCCCACACTGGATACTGAAGCAGCAGGTACCACTCCTGGCACCGAAGACATTACCTACGAGGCTGCCGGGACTGCCAACCTCACCGCTACCTGTGCCGGATTCAGTGACACCGAGCAGATCATCAATTCATCCCCGGCCCCCAAGCTCGCCTCCATTAAGGTCAGCTTCGGTACGCCCACTCCATAAATGTTCAGTTTTGACCAGTCACAGGGCCACACACCATGAGACACTGATCCCCCGAAGGGAGACTTCGATGATAATTTACCTTAGCCTATTGGTATCACTGGTAGGCTGCTTGATGTACGCGCTTTGCGTAAATCCCAAGCTATCAGAAATTGGAAGGATGATGTTCTGGACTGGACTGCTGGCCTTCCTGCTACGAGTCGTGGCCCCTTCCATCGGAGTCTTGCGCTGAATGAAGAAGGGGCACGGCTCCCAGCTATGCCCCTTCGCGCTCTTCTACTACCCTCATGACAATCAATTGCTAACCACTCTACCACTCCATCAGATTCCGTGCAATCTGTTCCCGATCTTCCCGCCGATCCGCCAGTACCATCATGGTCATGATAATCCGGGTCTCGTGGTCTTTGACCCGGCCAAACTTGGCTCCCATGGCATTAAGATCTTTGCGGACCTGCTGCAGAGTAGTCCAGGCAACTCCTCCTGAGAAGATGATCGAAATGGCAAGCCCGAGCAGGGCCAGTGGAATAGTCACACCGTGATCTCATCAATATCGGGCGGTGGACCCAGCTGCTCAGCCGTATACTCATTGTAAATGGTCATCACCTTCTGCCAGCGAGCCGGATCAGTCGACCAGGTAGCCGAGACATGGATAATATAGTCTTCTGGAGTAGTAGCCTGCAAAGCTAGCTTGTAGTTGGGATAAACCGATGCCAGTCGGGTCAACGTGGCCAACCGGTCAGCAAAACAGTCTTCAACAGTCGGATAATTTACCCAGCTTGAATCCACTTCAATCCACTGTCCACTCTGAAACTCCCGGGTAGGCAACGACACCGTGCCATAAACCGCATGGGAATGCTGCTTCATGCCAAAGAGATTGTGATACCGGATTGCCAGCTCGCTCTTGCCATAAGCCGACTCCAGCGCCGCCTCACAAGCAGCCATATCCGGGTATGGATGAGCCACCATGCGTGCCGAGGCTGAAGAAGAGGCCACAAACTGTCTCTTATCCGGGTCCATTTCTACCTCATTCATCGCTGACCGCAGAGAAAACCGCAAACGCAGCCAGCTCCACCAGAGCCCTTCGCCATTGTCTCTTACCATTCAAACTCGCTTGGGACAAGGCCTCCAGGCGCTTGCCCAGATCGTGGGTTACCTCCGTGCGATCACGAATGGGGGAAGGCTCGCGCCGATAAATCAATACCTGCACAGCGTCGGCCACTTCGCGAACCGCTCTAGAAAACGATTCTGGGTCATGAGTCATGGAAAGGTTAGGGGCATAGTTACAATTTACGGATTCCGGAACTGCTTGAATCGGTTGACTCTGCCTTGGCAGTGATCGGCACACTCAGAAGATTCCCCCAACCATGTTGCACCGCGTACTGCTGAAACCAGTGCCACAGGCCATAGAGAATCGTGGCTCCCGAGGGAATAGCAATGGTCAGGCTATGGCCCCCACCACTCAGATCTCCCCAAGCCCAACTGACTCCTAGCGCTGCAATCCCCGAGGTCACAATTCGGGCTGCCGTATTGATCCCTGCAGTATGTTCGGTGATCCAGGGAATCTTTGACCAGCGTTGCAAAAATTGGATGGCATAAGCACACACTGCCGCCGCCCCAATCTGAGTCCCCAGCATGGACGGATTTGACATTTGCATTCTCCAATTTTGCGTTGAATCCCAGCCCACCACAAGACTACTTCCGGGCCATTACCAAAGTGTTATCTTGGGTCAGCTGAGCTGACAAACTGACACGCTGCCGTAGTTCCATTCACGGTATACACCGTGATATTGCACCGGCACCCCAGACTCGGCTTATTGCTAACACTCCTGAACTCCCCAGAAGTAGAGGTACTCTGGTCAAACTGGTTGTACGTGGTACCACCATCCACCGAGCACTCAAAGTTGGTGGTGATGGCGGTGGCAGTCCCCCCACTCACCACCACCTGCCAGGAATACTTGTTATAGATCCCCGGAAAGAAGAAGGTGGTTCCCGCCCCGGTAGTCGCGGTTCCGGCGGCAATTGAAACTGCCAGCTGTCCCGGATTATAAGTTGCCCCCCAGAGCAGAATGGATGCCAGCATAATCAGAGAGAATACTGCCAATACTCGTTTCACTTGTGATCCCTCCGCTTCGATTTCTTCTTGTGAGCTCGGATATAGCCACCTGAACTGGTAAGTCTGCCTGCCCTCTTCATGGACAATGCTTCCGCCACCGCTTGGTCTTGAGGCACTCCCTCATGCCGCAGAAGTGAAATCTTCTTTCCCTCCGGTGAGCGTGGCTTACGTCTAGACTTCTTCTTCACTGGATTCCATGCTTTCTTTTAAACTCAGCCAGCTGGTCAGCGCTATAGTTAGCCCCACCACCTCCACTGCTGGTCATAGTGGGAGAACTGGGCCCACTGCCAAACAAAGACTTATACTGAGCCTCCACATCCTGAAGCTTATTCCGGGTATTCCAGTAGGCCGGATCTCTAGAGGCTAATTGCTGCTTGAGCTGCAATCTCAACGAGTCCAGCTGGCCTTGTAGAATTTGAGCTTTAACTGCTGGACCGGGCTCTCCGGGACCCCTTCTAGTTGCCATGTCAATAAATGGCTCAGCGGCAGAGGGAGCACGCGGTACCGAAGTAGTCTCCCGTATGGGAGCCGTTCTGATAGTTGATGGAACTGGGAATTCCTTACGGGGATACTTGGCCACCCATTCCCGGATCGTCTTATTGCTCAGTAGGGGCTCAGTGAAGACCCGAGGTGGCAGGTAATCATAGGCACTCTTAGGGCGGGAAGTGTACTCTAAAATTCTCTGCCGCCGTACTGCCACCGGGTCAACCGGATGTACCGGATCGGGAGCCTTAGCAGTCTTCAAGTTGGGAGCCTTGGGAAGCTTCAACTCTGGAGGCTCTCCTAGCTTAGATTCAGCAGGAGGCTCAAATTTACCCGGAGCAACCGGTACTCGAACCTTAGGTAAATTATTGACCTCAGTATCCAGCTTACGAATAGCTGATGCAGTCCCAGGTGAAGCCCCAGCATCGGTATATTTTGCCAGCCTCTCAATCAGAATATCCCCAGTCTTCCCGGTAATCTGGGGAATCAGAGAGGCCGCATTTGGAGCCTTTAGTGCTACCGCTAAAGGCGACCCTCCTGCCCGGGTCACGGAATGCATGTCCCTCCAGTCTGACTCAAACTGGGAATGGTCTTTAAGTAGCGAGGTGTAATCTTCTCCAACTCCAGCCCTACCTGCCATGGAGTTAAGCTGTCCCCCAATCACATCATCCCGCATATAGCGCAGTGCCCTCAGCACATTGGGAGGAACTGGTCGTCCATAGATAGCATCTCCCAACGCTGAGTAATGAGTCCTAAGCTCGTCCCAGGTCGGGTCTTTCAGCCCCCAATCTCCACGCTCAATCCAGCCTGCCAAATCCCTAAACTGACGTACCGATCCAGGGGAGCCATGCAGAAACTTCTCCTCAGCGGTCTTCATGCCAGACTGCAAATCCTTGGCATTTCCTGTTTCATCATTCAATATGCCCAGCGCTCCACCCTTCTGAGTTGGGGTTGTGCGCAGCTTGTGCCAGCGAGAATCCAACCGGGACTTTACTGTCTGATAGGTATCCTTGAGATTCTTCTGCAATCTCTCTCCATACTCAGACTGAGATCGCTCCAAGGTAGCCTTACGATTATCCACTTTCTGAGATTCCCGCTCAGCAGCTTTAGACTGAGCAGACCTTTCCACCCACTCCCGTCGTGCCTGGTTCACCTTCTCAGCATGTTCAGATTTATTCTGAGCGCCAGACTGGTTATAGTCGTCCATCTCCTTCTGATACTTGGCATAGGCTTCATTCACTTTATTGGAGTGTTGTTGCAGAATGTTCTGATTAGACTTCTCAACCTCAAGCTTAGCCTTCTCAAAGCGCTCAGCTCGTTTGGCGATCTGCAACTCCCTCACCATTTGCTCAATTAGCACCGGCTCCCGTCCTGCCCCAGCAAAGCGTTGCAGAGTAGCGGCAGTAATATCTTTGGCAGCCGACTTGATAGGCTCAGGACCTTCTCCTGTTTTATTCATCAACATCATAGCCAAAGCATCACCGATAACATTCTCGGGCTTACTATAAGTTGACTTGAGGGACTCTCCCATTGCCTTAAGTCCACCACCATGAGCATAAGGTGGCTTATTGACCGCATTCAGCAATTGACCAACATAGTCAATCGTGCCTAACGGATTAAGATCAGACTTGAATCTCCTTGCAACTGCCCCAGTAAGTCCACCTATAGGAGGACGCTGTTCTGAGGTCTGGATAAAGTTGATCATCTCCGGACGGCGCTCCAGCACCTTACGTACCAACTGATCATCCGGGACAGAATCCAGCTCCGGAGCCCGTTGCTTGATCCGAGCAGCAAACTCAGCAATCGTGAGCTTATTGGTTGTTTCTTGGTCCGGCACTCTGCGCTCCAAATATACTGTCCAGAGTCTTATCTATATCCACTGGTGCAGAAGGTGATTGAGTAGTTGGTCCACCAGTCCCAGTATCCATGGCTGCCTTGATCTCACGCTCAATAAGAGTTAACTGATTTCTTGCATCCTTGGAACTGGGAGTAGTAATGGGATTCGGCAGCTCCCGAATATACTGATCCATCAATTGCTGAGTTGATCGTGGTAGGCCAGTAATCGAGCGCAAGGCATTGATCGCACTGATAGCCCGATTCAGTTGGTACACGTAGTTTCTCTCTTTAGCAGACATCATGCTATAGACTCCAGCATGAGCCAACTTGGTGATTGTCCATTGGCTAGGGTCTGGAGTAGTTCCCACCCCTGCTGAAATTAGTAATGCTCGGCTAGCCTTGCTATCCAGAACATCAACTGTGGATGCCAATCCCGGAACCGATGATGTTCCAAACAAACTGACATGAAGAACCCTTAATCCAGCCTCCATCTCCGGCTTAAGCTGACCCTTAGCTCCAGGAGGAGGCTTGACTCCAATCATGCGGCTTCCGGGAGGGAGAGGAATCTTGGGAAGATTCGACGTGCTGAGAGACCCTCCTGTAGCAATTGGCCCGGACTGAGTTGCATTAGGATTATCTGTGGCTCCGCTTGTTAGGGGAGTTGGGATAGAGGTATCTACTGGCCCCATGGGAGGAATCATAGACGATCCTGATTCTCCCCTTGGTACCTTGCGAGTAACGGAACGAGTGGGAACCTGAACAACTACCGGTCCATATCCAGGTACATCCACTGTCATAGCCTGAAAACCATCACGCACCGTTTCCTGGCCCGGCAGGGCCTTATCCTTGGCAATCGCCTGTAGCACAGGCCGGATGGCATCCGAGGCTCCCTTGATATTCCCCTCAGCTACATAACCATTAGTCATAGCCTGCAACATGGGCTGGGCTTCAGGAGGAGCCTGAGCGATCTCATCCTGCAATGCCTTAAGCTGATAGCCAACTTCTGGATTAAGCTGAATCGACTTTACAAATGGGCTGCCATCGGCATTTTGGCCTGCAGCAATCATGGTATTACCCAGCAGCTGCCACTTTGAAATAGTGGGCTTATTCGATTCAGCCGATAGGCGCTTTTCCCTAATTCCAGCAATGTCCGCATACTGCTTAGAGATCCCAAGTTCCTGCTCAGAAACGCCTAGCCGGTTCTGCTCAATCGCTAGCTTAATCTTCTCAATCTGTTCTTGACGCTTAAGTTCCTGAGCTTGAGCTAGCGACCCACCAACCGATGCTAGACCTGCTGCAAATCCACCCATAATCAGACCTTTTGTGACTGCCTTCTACGATTCGATTTCCCGGAAGTCCTCTTCACATTCGACTGCCGCTTACCTTCCTGGCTCAACCAGGGACGCTTCCAATAGCGATTAATCTCTCCCAGTTCATCGGCTTCCCAGGATCGTTTCCGAGGCTTAGGCTTGGACTGCTTTCCCCCAATATAAATATCGGGCCCTTTGATCATGGGAGGTTTCTCTGCCATCAGATTGGCCCCAAACTGCTGGTATCCCCGGTAAATAACCCGGGATTGGCTGTGATCCCACCGGTTGAGCTACCCACATCCCCCCAGCCCCCTTGATCACTAGGCAATGGACCAGTGGGACCAGTCGGCTGGTTCTGGCCCGGCAATATCCCCTTCAGCATCTGGGCTAGCTGATCCGGTCTCATAGTCGACTGAATGGATGCCAGCGTCTCAGCCGGTAATCCCAGTGCCTTGAAGGCCTCAGTAATCGCCATCTGCTGCTCATTCTGCTGGTAGGGAGCCAAGGCTTGGCTTAGCACCTGGGTCTGAATGCCAGGGGCCTGGGAGAGACCCTGCTCAGCCAAGCTGGCATTCACAATATTCTCCGTTCCCTTGACCAGACCTGTCTCCAGGGGCTTATCAAACTGTTTCACCAATGAATTGATGGCCTCGGGGTGCTTGGAGTAATAGATTGATCTGTCCAGCGCTGACTTCTCTTTATTGGCCAGTGAGAACTGATTGATCATGCCAGCAATCGACGTGATCGCTCCCAATCCCTTCACGATCCCGCCTGCTCCGCCAATGCTGCTCAGAATATTGCTAAAAGCATCCACATTAACCTCCCACTATCCCTGACTGCCGCTCAGACCGTATGTAGCTCCTACCATAGTGTCACCACCAGGGCCAGTGCTGCTCCCAGGTGCCACTGGTGTCCCTAAAAAGGCATTCAGTGCCCCCTTACCAGAACTAGTAGTAGCCTCCCCCGGTAGCCCGGCAATCACACTGGCGAGATCAGTCAAGCTGGGAGCGCTCAGAGCTCCACCCCCCTGCTCCTGCGCGTTGGGAAGCGACGCTAAAATCGCCTTCTGCTTGGCCTGCTGATCAGCCTGAGACTGTTTCAGGGCAGCTTCCTGGGCCTGCTTGGCGGCATCTCCACCTGAAGGCTTACCCACCCCGGCAATCTGCATACCCAGCTCTGTACCGCCTATCGCTGCTGAAATTGCCCCAATGATGACTGGAAGAGTAAATGGCATCACTGTTCTCCCACATGCTTGGCATTCACGCTGCCATAGACCACTGTAGTCGCAGTGGTGAACATGGCACCAGCCCGAAATGCAATCCGAGCCAAGGCTTGTTCCTCTTTACGTTCAGCCACATTCAGCAGTGCCATATAGCCCAAACACTTCCGTTTATGCAGGTCCCGTATGAATGCTCTCAGCAACCGCAATAATGCCATGGGAGAGGCCTCGGGAAGCATCTTTATTCGCCATATAAACGCCAGTCCATGACAGGGCGCTGCAATCAGTATCCCCACAATTTCATCATCATCTTTCGCCAGCCACACCCAGTCCGAGTCCAAACTCAACAGATGCCAGTTTTCCCCTTCCTTAAGGCCTTCCGGAATATGGCTAAGATCAATCACTTGTAGCTACGTCTCCTTGTTCGCTTGCGAGCACTTCTGGGCAACTCGATCCCACCGCTGGGCTCTCTAAGATCCCGGGGAGGAGGCGACAGCACCTTGGCCTTGGGCTTATCTTGTCTCATACCGTAACCCTGCCTCGAATGGCCTTAGCAATCGCCAGCCAGTCCACCGAGTCAATCTCCAAGGGACCCGTCCAGCTGATATCCGAGTAGGCATCCATACCTGTAATCCCCAACTCGGCATAGGCCACAAACTCTCCTCCACCCATGGGAGACACCGTGAAGTTCTTGGTTGATAGCTGAACTCCCTGCACTCCGTTCACTGTAGTCTTGGTCACCAAGCCCACTGGAGTTCCTTCTCCCCGTAATGCCAGCTGGCGAAAATAGACCCGATCACTTGCGTCTTTGCCAAATACTTGCGGGGTCCTGATACTCGCCCTCACCAGATTGTCGGGGGCTCCAGCTTGCACCGCTCCGACATCCCAAGTGGTATCAAGCCCTGCCCCGCCCAACCAGCGCCTGACTCCACCGTCAACAAATCCTCCCATGACTGTAATTGGGATTGATCCAATGGTCCGAAACTGCTTCAGCGCTGAAATCGTAAAGGGAAGATCAATAATCGTCCAAGATTTAAGGATTAGGTCATAGCATAATAACCGGGAGATCTGACCAAAATTAGACTGGGTGCCACCAGTATGTCCTATAAATAGAGCATCCATGGCAGCTACAGTGGTAGTACCTGGAAATACTACAAACTGGTTCTCACTATTCGGCCCTCCACTCCCAATATAAATTCTCCACTGAGAAAATCCCGCCCCGGAAGGAAGATGGACCACTAATCTGGTATTCGACATCACCGGAACAAAGATGGTTTGCTCTGATCCGATCTGAGTAAAGGTATGACCATCGGCAGAAACTCCCTGCACCGTGACCCACCAGTTACCACTCGTGAATGGCAATACTCCAAGATTGTCAGTCGAAAGTGAGAATGTAAGCGATGGATTAGACGTAACCAGATTACGCACTGATATAGCGCAACAGTACATAGGTGGCACTGAGGTCATCGCTGCTTTAGCAAACCAGATATAGTTCCAGTCTGCCGGGAAGATGTCAGGCTCTCCACCAAAGATATAGGGGCGAATCTCCTCGGAAATGAGCCGATCTCTCACTCCATCAAACATAGCGATTCCCAGATGAGTCATCCTCACAATCCCAAATCCAGGCACGAACTGAATCGTCCGGGGAGACACGCAGCCAAGATCAGTCTGAGCCCGCTGAATGGAGAAGTTCGAGGCCCCGAACACGCCATTGATCTGAAAGGTGGAGAAGTCCTTGAATACTACTAGTGACCCGCTGGGAGGAATCCCTGACTCGGCGATAGTGAAGGTCGCCATTCCAGTAATCTGGGTTCCGTCATCGCGGTCGAGAAACGCCACGTTGAGCGGATTCCACGAGTTGGGATTGTTAAGATCGCTCATCTTGATACAGCTGGGCCCATCGAAGTTGTCAGTCGTGGAAGTAGGAGACGTATTCCCGATCCACAGACTCCCGGCATAGACAATGCCGTGCCCTGCGCCACGCGGAGCCGTCGCCGCTGCAATCGCCCCAGTGTTCTTCCAGTAGACCGTGCCATCCACCACAATCGAGCCCAGCGTGGCCGAGAAGGCAGGTGCTCCTCCTGCTCCCGTAGTTCCAGCCTGCGTCACGGTAAAGACATAGTTCGTGCCGCCGATGTTGACCGCGATCTGGTCTCCTACGTTCTGCACCGTCGACGCAGTACGCGAGCCGTAACTGGCCTGGAAGGTGTTCGTCAGCGGAATCGTGTTGGGCGTGGTCCCGTCTGAGCTATAAGGGACGATTCCGTTCCCTAGTATCAGAATCATCAGATTCTTGAACTGAAGGATCTGCGGGATGGGAGATAGTATCCCACTAATTCCGCCACTTGGATTCGGTGGCTGATTCCCAGAAGTAGGCGTTCCTGCCCCAGTCCCCCCACTCCCACCAAATCCTCCCGGGGTGCCATCTTTGATGGGCAGGTCTCCAGCAAACGGAGGAAAGGTAAATATCTCATTCCCAGGAATAACATAGGACGGAGATGGCACCGAGATAAACTCTACCGATTGAGTATTATCCAGCACGGGTGGAACGCTAGGCCCGAGTGAGCCATCTACCACATTGTCTTGATACGAAGATACTCCGACTCCGACAGTTCCCGAGAAATGCTCAGTCCCGGCTCCCCCTCCAGCGACAGTACGATAAATATTGTAGCCCTGGGCCCGTGGCACCAATGTCCAGCTAACCGATCCCTTCTGAGCAGTCAAAGTTGCTGTGACTTCTAGCGATGCGTTAGTCTCTCCACCATTGCCATCAAGCGCAGTAACTACCCACTTGTAAACTCCAGTCAGAGTCCCAGCCGCTCCCGGCGCAGCAGCGACTCCAGTAGGGCGACCAAGATGGGTATTTGCATCTTTAACTAAGGCAAAATAACCATTCGCTGCTCCCAAGGGCTCATAGAGAAATATCTCTGCAAAGAACCCAATTGAGTTAGTGCCTACTGCTCCGTTCTGGGCAGAGATTAGCTGAGATCCATCACAAGTAAATAGCGAACCACGAGGTAGAAATATCACGTTCGAGTCGCGCGGGAATGAGCCCGGGGGCTGGGCGAAGTCCGAGGCGGCGGCGTTCACGCCGTGAAGCCATTTTGCTTGCTTGATCTTCGCTGTCTTAGCCATAAGATATAACTCTAAGGAATGACGATTCCGCCAGTTAACCCACCAGGCACCAATCCTCTCACTCCATAGTCCCCGTACATCCGGGCCTGTCTCGGTCCAGCCACCGGCTTATTTGACTTTACATAATCCATGAGCGCCTTCTCTGCTGCAGCCTGCAACTTCTGGCCCTCGTCAGTCTCCTGCTCAGCCTTGCGGAAACTTCCTAACATCCAGTCCTTGAGAAACGGCTCCCAGCCCGGAGGTACTCCTAGCGCAGTTATTCCTTGGCCCACAGAATAAACATAGGGCATCCGGTAACCATTCAGCTCAATATTAAGCTCAGTGACCATGGCTCCTGAGAGAAATGGAAATGGCTGTGTTCCAGCCCATCCCCGAATACAGTTCTGAAGTTGTGCTCCAGTCTGTGCTGAATAGCTGACCACTTCAGAGTTTAATCCATCAGAGATCAGTACATACCCATCAGCTAGTAACCATCCCGAAACTCCCGTGATCGCAATATTATTATCAGTTGCCAAAATGTTGGCATTGGTAGACGCAGTGCCTGCCGTTCGTGAAGGAGTCCAGTACAGCTCCAGTCGAGTAGTATCTGACTGGGCATCGGTCATCAGCGAGATCGAGATATTCGCGGTCAAATTCCGGTTACGGAAGGTCTCAGCCTTGTTGCCGAGATCCAGCTCCCAGCCATCGTAAAAGCACTGATCGAGCCTGAGCCACTGGCCCTGCAGAGTGGTCACGTAGCGGCGCTGGCCAGAGACACTCGCAATCCCGACTGCGTCCTGGATGCCTCCCGTGATTCGCGCAGCGGCCCTAAGCGCATCATTTACCCAACGGTACATCGTGGCAGCAGAGACAAAGCTTCCATCAGAATCAGGAATGAAGGCCGAGGAATTCACCGGTGGCTGCCCAGCCGTAATTCCAAGGTTAGTGAAATTCAGAGTATTCGCTACCCCCGGAACTAGGCCTCCTGTCAAAGTATAGAGTGCATAGATATTCTCCTGCCCGGTCAGGGTCCCTAGATATATACGTACCGCCACTGCTCCTATGCTGGGTGTAACCACCACCGTGAATCCATTGTTCCCACCAGTAGTAGTGATAGCTTGCTCAGCGCTCCCCAATGACTCACCCCATGGATTAAGCTGAGTAATTACCGTGAAATAGGACCCGTTGGGTAAAGTTCCACCCGCTAGAACAGCTTGAGCTGGAACCCCAACCACAGGAATACCCAGTGCCATCTGAGGATTGTCGGGCCCGAGGGCCCTGACATTCATGATCAGATCGCCCACTAGGCCCCTAGGAGTCAATGCACCGATACCGCTTGTCACTGGAGAGACTGGCATATTAGTTAATTATAAAATAGCTAAAGCATTCAGGATTTGTGGTGAACGTGCCTAAGTTAATGGTGAAGCTGGTGGCTGCGACGACGGCTGAGATCTCTGGGAGAGCCGTGGTGATACCTGTATTACAGGTCACGCCTAGACGTGTGCCTGTGGTCGTATCGTTGCGCCCTTCGATGAAGATTTCGCTATTGGCTGTTACCGCTGATGTGTTGACCACACACGTCCCTGTCGAGGCGTTGGTGGCACATGAAAACGAGCCTGCCATAGATGCGGAACAAGAGACCACGCTTGGATTAGCTGCTGTTCCTACGGCACCGCAGTTTGAACCAGTGGCCAGCGTATTGAAATTGGAGACACCATTGCCGTTGAGGCTTAGTCCTATAGGAGCATTATCTTTGACGAAGGCCGCCAGCGTCCCGTTGATTAGGAAATTAAGTGCATGTGAACCGTCGTAATAGATACCAGTATTGGTTGAACTAGAGAATGCGTAAGCTGGATTGGTGACTGATCCGTTTGGGGAGAGAAGTTGGGGGCTGGCACAATTGGCTGCTCCGTACTTGAATTGCCATTGCGTTCCAGCTGTCCCTAGGCCTGCCGCGATAGAGGCTGTGGCTGCTGCCGTGCAGGTAATATTTGAGATCCAGTTTGTAAAGGCCACACCGCCTGCATTCCACGTTGCTGTATGGCTAAAGGTTGGGTTACTAGTAGTGATAGTACCTTGAGTATGAGTAAGTGCAGTACCACCTGTAGTAGTTGTGGCTGCTCCAGCTCCGTCAGTAGATAGCTTGGTATCGGCCTTGATGTCAGGAGCTGTATTTCCCAATACTACAAAATTATTTGGTAGAGAGCCTCCCGTATTTGTAACCGTTCCAGCCCCACCACTAGTAGGAACCACCGTCCAAGTATTGGTTGCCGTACATTGATTTAACCCAGTCGTAGCAGCAGTCTTAAAATATAATTGACCAATAACACAGGTTGCTGGAATTACTGGCCCATTGTCAGGAAGAACTCCAATTGTAGGAGTATTCTGGGCTAATCCATATCCTGACAATCCTGATAGTATTAGTAAAATAAGCCACTTATTCATAATTTCTCCTAACTAGCCGGAGCTGTCCATGTGTGGTAGTACACGATCATACGAATAATACCAGCTCCTGGGTTGGCATTAGTGGTAACACGCACCTTGGCAGCCGACACTTGACGTGGTCCAGGTGCACCGGTCTGATCTGCCTGTACGAAGCACACACCTGTTGTACCTGCCGTGAGGGTTGACTGCGTATTACAGAAACGCGCGGCAGTCGTAGCGTCGCCGATAATGAAGTTAGCGGCAGTCGTGATGGTCGTTATGATGCGGTAGACCAAGGCATCAATGATAGAGTTGGCAGGTAGGCAGCTAAGACTAGTATCCGTGGTGGTTCCGCCCACGTTGAGCGTAGTCGCACCGAAGCTGGTTTCGCAGGCTGCGCTCGTCTGGGTCTGCATCGAACCAAAGGTCCCTGCATCCTGTACGTTGACCGAGTTCGAAAGGTATAAGCTGCGAGGGCGATTGGCTCCAGTAGCGCCAATATCATAGGTGTTGTCAAGACCAGCGAAGAAGTGGCCACCTGTAGATACTAGCCAACGCTTAAGTCCAGAGTTAGGAGTTGTGCCTGAACCGCTAGGATTAGAAGTCCAGAAATTTATCGCTCCACCGTTGCCTGCGCCCGTTGATGGACCACCCGTAATGTCGGTATCTGTGCCCGCCTGATCTGTACCAGTAAGTACGGCCCTACCCAACATACCACCATATTCCAAAATTGTGCGAGTAGCATCATTAGACGAACCTTGATCACTGCGTCCACCAATCCACACTGGACGGGCTGACACATTTGATCCACCACCAACTGTCCCGGTCATCCATGTCAGCACCCGGCTGCCAAGATCTTCCTGAATAGCTCCCGAGAATTGTGTAGCGGAGCCTGTCTTTGGGTACGCCCAGCTAATAGCTGTGTTTGCTCCTGGTAGGAGGACATGTACGTCCCACTTATGATAATTCTGACCGGAAATTTGCGGGGTTCCGCCAGCCGAACAGCACCACCAATCCGGGCGAGATGTTTGTAGGTTGGAGACTGTCACGCTCCCGCGAGGATTAGGCCAAAGAGCGACTTGTCCTCCCGATACGCCTACGTCTTGAATACGACCAGAAGATACCCCTGTAACTCCATTCGCCCCATCAATAACAGTCTCATTCATGTACTGCAATACCATACCACCACTGGATATTGTGCCGTGGTTCCAGTTAGGCTCGACCATCAGGCCGGTTGTCGAATCCGGGGCAGGGCAAAGCGTGAGCGGATACTGAGTCACAAGTCCGCCGGAGAAGCTGATGCTGGTAGCGGTGTTAGAAGTCACGATGCCATAGCAGTTCGCGCTCGTGCCACTCAAAAACCCGACTAAGTATCCGGTGAAGGCGTTCACGGTCCAGCCTGCCGTGTTCACTGGCGACGTGGTCGGCACAAAGACCGCTGCCGAGGTGCCGCCGGTCCAGTTGTGGGAATTATCCGGAGCGCCCGTCGAGGCGGTGATAAACATCGCCGTAGCCGAGAAGGTAGGAGCCGCAGACGGCGTGTACACCGCTCCGCTAGATCCACCCACCCAGGTATGAGAGTTATCGGCTGTCCCGCTCAAGTGAACTAAAAACAGAGACTGACTTGAACTCACTCCGGGTGTGGGCGTGACTTGAGTTGCGGTAATGCCAGTCGAGGTCTGGGTAAAGGTTTCACCGGGAGTAATCGGAGTAGACCCATTGGTGCCGGTCACGGTGGCAGTCGATACCGGCAGATTGAGCAGGGTCGCCGTCGAGCCAGTGGTAGCTTGAGTAACGGTCTCCGAAAGGATAAATGTGCCAATCGTCTGCGATCCAGCGACCGTTTGATTTGTGTCGGTAATAGAAGTTGAGGTTCCGCTTGAAGCGATAATCGGAGCACCCACAGTACCTGCTCCGATGAAGCCTCCAGAATCAGTGGTCACCTGGTAGTACGCACCGTCGCCCGTAACTTGATTGCCAGTATAAATGGTTCCCACTGGGGCACTACTACCCGGGGCCCAGTGAGCGGCTTGATTTGCATTGCCTGAGTCAATAAGGTATAGATTGGCTGCCGATACAATCTTACGACTCTCTGAGCGAACATGCTCCATGATCATCGGGCCTTGTGGGGCTGACGAAAGCACGTCATAGCCGGTCTGAGAGGAAAATCCATTCTCAAAGGTTGTGCCGTAGATAGTGATAAAGCCACCACCATAGTTAGCAATACCATACTGCGGGGAACCTTGAATGTCGCCTCCCGACCAGCCTATAGCAAGCGCATTTTGAGCGTTCACGGTCGGGGTGCCGATCTGCCAAGCAGCGGTAGTAAAGCTCTGTGCGGCGCAGTCATCACAGTAAATGTTAGAACCTTGCGCCCCACCGCCAGACTTAGCAATTTGTACTCCGACTGCTGCTAAGCCACCACCAAAGAAACCGTTATGCTTAAAGTCGATGAATTGTGGGCGTAGATCGCCAGGAGTGGTTACCCCGTCATAATCAAGATCAATTTGCGGAAGAGTGCTAGAAGCCGAACTCGTCCACCCACAATCATAGAAAGCTCCGTAGGCAATCGACTGCGCATTGAAAATTCTAGCATTACTTGCGGTCTGAGTTATTCCGGAGTTTAATCGGCCATCGCAAACGATCTTAAAGTTAATTACGTCGAATAGTTGTAGTTCACCGTTTATAGAGTAATTGCTGGACAAATGCCATGGGCGATTGTAGACGTTAAGACCACTACCATTATTACGGGTTGCCGATGGGCCGTTGCCAAACGCTGCCCAGATTGAAGCTTGTAAAGCAGCCGTGTTGACTGTAGGCGATGCCGTATTGGAAGCTCCCCACCACTCTGGACGCACATCCTGCAATACCGATGCCCCGGTGAAGTCGATGGCACCTGTGGTAGCAGTACCTTGAGAATTAAAAAATATCTGGTGCAGATCCGGATCGGTAATGCCACCTAGTATGGTTGCTGTTGCATTACCCACTTTGAGTGGTTGCTGACAATAAACCCAGGAACCGGTCGGAGAACTAGTAATCGTTTGATTAGCGGTCACCGATCCACCAGCGCTCGATAGTTGATATTGTGCGCAGGCGAAACCGTTCGTTGATTGTCCCGCGAGTCCCGCTGGTTGAGTAAATCCCGCACCCGCGCTACACGTCTCCGCCGTGAAGGGTTGACCGCCATAGGCAAATAACAGACTGCCAGCTGTGCTTGAAGCCGTGGCAGTCATAGTAGTCGAGTCAGCATTTGTACAAGCACCCTTACCGTCTGGTGATACCACAGGCCCCATGCCAGAAAACTGATTTACTAGTACTTGAATATGCGTGGTCGCTCCGTTAGCGTTCGCTGTAATTGTGCAAGTTCCACCGGTTAAATTAGACGCGACCCATACGCCAACATTGCGTGGCTGATTTGCTAGGGATTGCTGAACGTGATAGAAGATATCGTTGCAATTATCAGTAACACTCGTTATCTTGAACGTAAATCCTGGATATGGTTGTACAGATACGATTGCTGCGTTACCTGCAGTAAGTGTGAGAGTTGTACTTCCACTCGTAGCATTGGCAGTATTACAAAGTAATCCACTCCCTCCACCGTTGCACTCTGCGCTTGTCCCATTCACGAAGACTGCTCCACCGACTGGCGTAGTAGAGGAGATCATTTCAATTGCTCCACCGCCTGAGAAATCATGGCTTATATTGGCAGGGAAAACAGTATTCTCAAGACGGCAATGCGCTCCCGCTACAGTAGAGCCGATCCATAAAATGGTTGCTTCAGTCGATCCAATTGTATTAAGTAAGGCCTTAACTCCCCCATGTGGTCCTACCGAAGTGGAGTCTGAAGTCCCATCACAAGTAGCCCAATCCCGTACATCATAGGAAGGTCTTGCTTGGGAAACAAAGTTAAAGCCATTTCCAACAACTTGAGTGCTTACGCTGGGAGATCCAATAATTCCGGTCCCTCCTGGACAGGGACTGTCTCCTAACACGTTGCCAACTGCCCAAACAGCACAATCTCCAGGAGTAGAGGAAACTAAGTTTGTAGTGGTCACACTTGTGCCTGTTCCAAATGGAGGAAGACCACCACCGCCTCCCCCTCCAGAAGAAGAAATAGTTACTCCTCCAAGTCCGTTATCCGTAATAGTGATATTGGTTCCTTGGATAAGATTAAGTAATCCCTGAGTTCCATTGACTACTCCATTAGTTTCAAGTTTGACTGCATAGGGAGGCAATGTGACCGATGCTGCTTGAAGGGTGGTAGTGACATTCTGATTGGTTCCTGTAATGGTAATTAAAGTATTGAAACAGATTGGCGGACCCGGGAAAGCATTAAGTGCTGAACAGATCGAGAAATTCCACTGGGATGGCGTAGGCGAAATTTGATTATTATCTGCAAGCGAGATAGTAAACTTTCCAAATGAGTCACAGCTAATTGGTACTACAGTCTGGAATACCGATCCTCCTAGCAAATAAGGCCCAGCTCCAGGAGTAGTATTCTGGCCTACAAAGTTTGCTGACCCAGTGCAATTGCGATAAGTTACTCCGGTGGGATCAAATACCTGAGCAGTAACAGTAGTATGCTGAGCAAAAGCTGAAGCACTCAGCAATGAAATCAACGCTACTAGAATCCAGCTCCGCATTAGCATTCCCCTACGAAGCGATGCCAATCATATCTATAAGGAGAATCTCTCTTATTTACATTCTGTTCTCGCATAGTAGCCCACTTTACATTTCCTGGAGCGTAATGGCCATCATTGTCGATGCGTTCCAATGTCAATCCCTTAGGTTTCATTCCCATTATTTCCACAAACTGACTAAAGCTAGTAAATAGGAACTTTATCCCTCTTGCTCCATAATATTTAAAGTCTGGACACTCTGGGTTATTACATCTATAACGAGCATTTCTAAAAGACTCATAGGTTTTTCTGTACGGATTATTTAAGTAAGAAGTTCGTATATTCAACTAACACCTCCTCATACCAAAAAGGGCCTCGGGGCAATATAGCCCAAAAGCCCTCCCTTCTCGGTCGCGTTAATAGCAACGCCCCTTATTGGATACCCACAACCTCCACGTCATAGGTCTGAGAGTTGTTGGTGGTGGCAATGTTAGTGATGTTGATATTGGCTACGCCCCAGTCCAGGAAGAAAAAGAATGTGGAATCGTAGAATAAGCTGTTCGAGGCTGACGCGGCATCACCAGGATAGATGTTGGTGGTATTGGTACCGTCAGTGGCAGTAATGGGACCTACCTTGACGTTAACGTTGAGCCGCACACCTGCCCCACCACTCTTGATGCGCACGTATCCCACTCGGGGCCGAATAGGAGTAAAGTTCCCAGTGGGAGGACAAAGCACGGGAACATTGTTGTTCAAGTTAATGTTCGAGAAATAGACTGCCGGGATACCATCTGCCGATAGCCAAGTTGCAACACTATTCTGAAAGCTCACTGTGTCCTCCGTACATGTCCGGTGCCATGAGAGGCACCACCACAAGTGGTCATTACAGTAAATCCCTTTAAATTAATTACTTACGTACTCAACACTTTAATTCCCATTCTGGGGGCCAAATCCTCTACCTGCCAGGTAAGGAACATCTGGCTGGTCAGCACGTCCTGGTTGGTCGGACGTAGCCATGGCGTCAACCGGAAGTAGCTGCCCGGGTGGAATACCGGGTGCAGATACTTGGTATTCACAATGTAGTAGACCTGGGCTGCGATGAACGGGTCATCCAGCACAATGGCGTTATTGAACAGGAAGTGGTAGCGGAAGCCTGCCTGAACTGCTTCCCGGTCCTGCATGTTGTCGCCGTAGCGGGCGAAGTAGCTGGTACCCGCGCCCATGAACTGTGCCTTGAAGTTAACGTAGCGGGTACGGTCGCCGAGGATCAGGTCGGGTTCATCGTAACCCAGCTTGACGGTAGCGTAGGCGGTGTCCATAATCACAGCGGTAATCGCGGTACCAGTGGTCGACTGCGGAGTCGGCGGCTGCCAGAAAGAGTTAGCTGCCACTGACCGGTCAATACCTGCAATCACGTTGGTAGCAATAGTGGCCGTGGTCGGGGAAGCAGGGGTCCCGGAACCAATCCAGGACTCGATATCGTCGATATCATTGGCGGTGTTCTGCGGAGTGGTATGCCACAAAGCACGGGAAAGCTTCTGCAGGAAGGACGAGGATGCGGCCTCTACCTTCATCTGGATGATATCTAGACCAGACCCAGCATTACGAATCACGTCAGTGACCGGGATCGAGATGGCCTCGTAGTAGTCGCGCCAGACTTGGTTAGCAGACTGGATCGAGTCGGTGACGGTAGTATTCAGAAGCTGGGCTCCCACATAAGCACCACCGGTCAGCTCCTCAACGAACAATAAGGGGTAGATCAGCTCACCGCCCTTAAATACCTTACCCTTACGGCATAGCGCCCAGAAAGTAGACGAGGGCAGCATGACGTTATCGGCCAGGACCGGCTCGATTGCCTTCTGGGTAATCGCCTGCATGGTATTGGCTAGAACGGCAGGGGGTGAGTTTATTCCTGTACCAAAAACGCCTCCCGCAAGTTCTTCTATTTCACCAACATAGAAGAAACCTTCACGCTCAATGACTTCATCGCTGGCGATGTCGATAACTACTTTAGTACTAATCCACCGTGGTTGCTTCAGTTCATCAAGCATGATTTCCTCTCAGCAAGCCGAAATTCCATATTCCCGATTTGCTTCAAATTGATGCGGACAATAGCCGTACTTACCATGTGCAAAGTTACAGTTCATGCAAAGAATTCGGTACTCCCCTTTCGGATAGCCTTGCAGGCGCAGCTTCCGATAGAGGTCATAGCCGAATTTCTCGCCAGCAC
>Ga0210407_10000372_pt1 | contig 52540 bp, 42 predicted proteins | sample IncBWC27MmetaG_FD_150860 | JGI IMG/M metagenome (GOLD analysis project Ga0210407, IMG submission 150860) | Forest soil microbial communities from Barre Woods Harvard Forest LTER site, Petersham, Massachusetts, United States - Inc-BW-C-27-M | ecosystem: Environmental > Terrestrial > Soil >...
GCTTTCCAAAAATATAAAACGCATCCGTTCGTCAAAAATATTCTCGAAGGCGGTAAGCTCATTCGCTACGGCGCCAAAACCGTTCCCTACGGCGGCTGGTACTCCATGCCGCGCACCTACGTGGACGGCGGCCTGATCATCGGCGATTCCGCCAGCCTGCTGAATTCGCAGCGCCTCAAGGGAATTCACACCGCCATCAAGAGCGGCATGTTGGCGGCCGAAACAATTTACGAAGCACTCTGCACAGGCGACACGTCCGCAAAGTCTCTCTCCGCCTATCCGCAAAAAATCGAAGCGAGCTGGATCAAGAAAGAACTCTGGGAAGTCCGCAATTTCCACCAGGCGTTTCACGGCGGTTTGCATTCAGGTTTGGTGCAGGCAGGTTTGCAATTCGTCACTGGCGGCCGCGGCCTCAGCGATCCCATGCGCAGCGAGCCAGGCTACCAGGAATATTCAAAACTGCATCGCGATCGAACGCTGGTAGATCAATCCACGCGCTTCAAAGGCGATGGCAAGCTTACTTTCGATCGCCTCACCGACGTCTATCATTCCGGCACGCGCCACGAAGAAGACCAACCGTGCCATCTCGTCGTGCTCGAGCCGAATATCTGCGGCGACCGCTGCGTCCGCGAATACGGCAACCCCTGCCAGTATTTTTGTCCCGCGGCGGTGTACGAAATGGTCACCGAAAAAGGCGAGCCCAAACTGAAAATCAACGCGTCCAACTGCGTCCACTGCAAAACTTGCGACATCGCCGATCCGTACCAAATCATCAACTGGGTCCCGCCAGAAGGTGGCGGCGGCCCAAACTACGAAGGAATGTGAATTGCGCTAAAGCGCAATTCACCCTGAGAACCGGCAGTGCCGGTTCGAAGGGTCTGCCCCACCGCGCGACTCACCGTTTTTTTCATTTGAAATTATTACTGTCCCGTATGGACTTTGTGGCGCATCGCAAGTGTCTTTGTGGGTCGCGGCTTCAGCCGCGACATAGTCGAGGCATTTGAATTGCGGCTTCAGCCGCTGCAGTTCCGCCGTTGCAGTTTCTGCCAGCACTTCAAACTCGAGTTTTCCTCCGCCGTCATCCGACAATCCGCTTCTAACTACTCCCGCCAAACGCTCTCTTCAATCGCGCCCAAAATCCTTCCTTTTTGCCTCCAGATGAATTCGCCTCGCTCGCCCCTTGCTTTCCCGGCGATGAACTACTCTTCTGCGCCACCGTTTGCAAATGCGGTGCTTCCACATGTCCTGTGAATTGATAATCCGGCTCCACGTGCACGGTTCGCACCAGCAAAACCGCCTCAATCGCCGGATCTTCCGGCGGCGCGGGCGATGAGGAAGCCGAATACACCAGCGGCGGCAGAATAATCTTGTACTCCGGCACCGAAACAACCGGCGGAGGCGGAGCCGCGTCTTTCGGCGCCGGCATAATCGGATGCGTCTGGTTCGCGCCCGCCAGAATCCGCAACTGCACATTCGGTTCCGGCGCAGGCTCCTTCTCAGCGACCGCAATCGGTGGCGCGGGCGTCGGTGCAGGAGCAGGAGCCGCTTCCGAAGGATACTGCTCCGTATTCAACTGGTTCGGCGACGTAACACCCAGCACCGGAATCTGCGGCGGCGGCAGCGACTGCACATGCATCGGCGTGCAGTCGCAACCTCCTGGCGCGCCCGCCACCGGCACCAGGTTTCCCGCGGACAGAAAGAATTCGCCGCTTTGCGGGACGATCAGTCCCGCGCCAGTAAATTGCTGCTCCAGCCGAATTGCGCCGTTCGTCGCAACGACGCACAACGAATCGTTCATATCCAAGCCAGCGGTGATATCGCGGCTCGCTCCGCCAATATCCAGCGGCGTCGCGATCATCGTCGGCGTAAAGATCCGCAGTGGCGTGCTCGCAGGCAGCTGCAAATGAATGCGCCCGAAATTCAGCGCCAAAGTAATCGAAGCCCCGGACTGCAACAGCGTGAACTTCGCCGGCCCGCAAATATCCACTTGCCCGCCCGCAACCAACGCCAAGCGTGCTTTTCCGTCGTGCACCGTCATCACGCTGCCGTTGAATACGAAGCTCGGCGATCCGCGCGTCGCCGCAGCAGCTGGCGCATTGTCCACAGTCGTGCCGTTGTCCACCGACACATCATTCCCCTCGACGCGCCCGATCGCACCCGGGGGCGCTTGTTGCCCGCGCGAAAGCAGCGGACATACCAGAAATGCGCCCAGCGCCAGAATAATCGGCGCGAAGGAACTCGGTCGCAAATGGGCGGCATTACACAGCGCGGATTGTGGTCGGGAGCACATCGGGTCCAGCGCGAACTTCCGTTCTATACTATACCGCAGTGCATAACGACGCGAAATCCGCCGCTCCTGCAAGCACTCCCGCCGGCAATTCGCCATTCGATCTGCGCGGCCCCCACCTTTCGCGCTGGCGCCGCATGCAAATTCCCGTGATCGCCTGGTTCGTGTACGGCGCGATTCGCCTCATCGGCCCCACCCTGCGCCTCGACGTCGTCGGCGCCCGTAACGCAGTCATTATCGAACATGGCGGCGAAGTTGCAATTGGAGCCTTTTGGCATCGTTGTATTTTTTCCGCCGCGTGGGTGTGGCGCAACCGCGGCATGGTGATAATGAACACGGTGAATTTCGACGGCCAGTGGACGCGGCGCGTAATCGAGCGCCTCGGTTTCGGCACCGCGCAAGGCAGTTCCAGCCGCGGCGCAATCGAAGGACTCAGCGTGATGGCCCAGCGCATCAAGGAAGGGAAGCACGTCGCATTTACGATTGATGGCCCGCGCGGCCCGCGCTACGTCGCGAAGCCCGGACCAATCATTCTGGCGCGCCGCACCGGCAGCCCAATCACCGTCTTTCACATCGGCCTGCAGCGCGCCTACACGTTCAAGAACTCCTGGGATTTGTTCCAGATTCCAATCCCGTTTACGCGCGCGGTCATGTTCCTCGCGCCCGCGGTTCGCGTTCCCACCGATGCAGGCAGCGAAATCATCCACCAGAAACAAGCCGAAATGCAGGCCGCGCTTGAAAAAGTGCGCGACGCGGCCGAGTCTTGGTTTCAATTGAGTGATCAGCAACGGAAGGAAGTGCGCGCCACGTGGAACCGCCGCGAGTAGCAAGCCGTCGGCCGGAAAAATCGCCTGAAGTTCCTATCCTTCGCCAAGCTTTACGGGAACATTCATCTGCTTTCCGTCGCGCACGATCGTCAAAGTGACCGCATTTCCAGGTTGCGAACGGTTCAGCATCAGATTCAAATCCATCTGGTTGGTGATCGCCTTGCCATCCACCGCAATCAGCACGTCGCCGCCGATGCGCAGTTCCTGCAGGCCCGCAACCATGGATTTGTTGCCGCCGCGAATTCCTGCCTGTGCCGCCGCGCCACCCGGCTCCACGCGCTCGATCAATATTCCTTGCTGCACGTTCAACTTCAGCGCTTCTGCCAGCCCAGGCCACAACGCGCGCCCCTCCGCGCCCAGCGTCGCGCGCCGCACGCGGCCATACTTGATTAGATCCTCCGCCACGCGTCGCGCGGTGTTAATCGGAATCGCGAATCCGATCCCCGCGGTCGTTCCAGTCGGCGCATAAATCGCGCTGTTGATTCCGATCACTTGCCCGTGCGAATCCAGCAGCGGACCGCCGGAATTTCCGCGATTGATCGAAGCATCGGTCTGGATCGCTTCATCAATAAACGTGTTTTCGCTGGTTTGCACTGTGCGACCCAAAGCGCTGACGATGCCGGTAGTAAGCGTGCTGGAAAATCCAAACGGATTGCCGATCGCCAGCGCGCGCTGACCCACCAGAAGATTCCGCGAATCGCCCAGAGTCAAAGGCGTGAGCTTGTGGCCCTGCGTGTCTATCTGAATCAGCGCGATGTCGTTGCGCGTGTCTTCCCCGATCAATTTCGCTTTGTAACGCGTCAGGTCGCCGAGCGTCACCTCAATCGTCTGCGCGCCCTGCACCACGTGATAATTCGTCAGAATGTGGCCGTCCAGATCAATCAGAAATCCCGAACCTGCGCCCTCAACCGGCACTGGATTGTAAAAGAAATCATATTCGACCGTGCGCGTCACGATGTTCGCCACCGCCGGCGACGCCAGGCGATAGATGCGCACATTTTCCGCTTCAGTAGGATCCAGCACAGCCGCCGCAGCACCCGCATCCGGCGCACGCAACGCATCCACAGCCGCAGGATTTCGTTCGCCGTAGCGCGAGCCGGCCCAATACGCACCGAGCCCAATGATCAGCCCGATGGCCAACAGCCGTATCGCGCGCCCTTCGTTTCCCGTTGTTCCCATCAAACTCATGAAGATAACTTTCGCTCCCCGCCGCCACGGCATTCTCGCACGAATCCGCTCTGCCAGTTAATACGCTGCAACGTCAAGAAAGGTTTCCACTCGCGGGAGCCGCCGCGTGCGACAATCGTTTCACCACTTCCATTACTTGCCGTTCCGTTTCTTCAATCGATCCCGAACAGTCAATCGTGTCATTGCCCAAGCGGCGTTTTTCTTCCATGGGCATTTGCGCCGCAATGCGCAGTTTCGCTTGCTCCGCCGTCAGGCCGCGCTCCACCAGCCGCTGCAACTGCTGTTCCGCACGGCACCAGCACACAATCACCCGGTCGAGCTCTTTGTTGTAGCCCGCTTCGATGATCAGCGCTGCTTCCACCACGGCCAGTTCCGGGCCACCCGGATGGGCCTGTGCCGCAAACCACTTGCGCACCACGTCCAGAATCCGCGGATGCAGAATCTGATTCAAGCGCGCACGTTTCTCCGCATCAGCAAAAATAATTTGTCCCAGTTTGCCGCGGTCCGCGTTGCCGTGCGCATCCAGAATTTCCCGGCCGAATTCACGGACCACTTCGTTGTACGCGTCCTGCCCCTGCTCGAGCAGCTCGTGACCGAGCGTATCAGCATCCAGCACCGGACAATCGAGTTCTCGCAGCATCGCCGCCACAGTGGATTTTCCGGAAGCGATGCCGCCAGTGAGCCCGACGCGCAGCATCAGCGTGGCACGGCCGCGGCTGCAGGAGCGCTTGCCGAAGTACGAGATCCGCGCCGGAGTCGCGCGGCCTTGATGGTGTTGCTCATCAGCATGGCGATGGTCAAAGGGCCCACTCCGCCCGGAACAGGAGTGATCGCTCCGGCAACGCTTGCGACGTCTGGATGCACATCACCGACAAGCGCCGTGCCTTTCTCTCGGAACGCCGCGAGCCGCTCGGGAAAACGCGCGAAAAAGTTTTCCGCCTGCGCAGGATCGCTGATGCGATTGATGCCCACGTCAATCACCGTAGCCCCGGGACGCACAAAATCGGGCGTCACCATTCCGGCGCGGCCCAGCGCCGCGACCACGATGTCCGCGCGGCGAATCACGTCCCGCAAATCGCGCGTCTTCGAATGGCAGATCGTCACGGTGGCATTCGCGTGCATCAGCAGCAGCGCCATCGGCTTGCCCACAATGTCGCTGCGCCCCAGCACCACGGCGTTCGCGCCTCCAAGCGGAATCGCGCTGCGCCGGAAAATTTCCATCACGCCGGACGGCGTGCAAGCTGCCAACGTCGGGCGTCCGGCGACCAAATGCCCGACGTTGATGGGATGAAAGCCGTCCACATCTTTCGCGGGATCCACGGCATCGAGAATTCTCTTCGCGTCTACCTGCGGCGGCAGAGGCAGCTGCACCAGGATGCCGTCAACATCTTCGCGGCGATTCAAATCCTCCACAATCGCGAGCAGCTCCGCCGTCGAAATCGTGGCAGGCGGCGTCACCTGAATACTCACAAGTCCTAGCTTCTCGCAAGCCGCGATTTTGCTCTTCACATAAACTTTCGACGCGGGATTGTCGCCCACCAGCACCGCCGCAAGCCCCGGACGGATTCCGGCAGCCGCCAGCGCAGCGATTTCCCCCGCCAGCTCGCCGTAAATCTGATCGCGAATCGCATTGCCATCCAGAATTCGTGCCGCCAAGAAAACTCCTCGATGCGCGTCTGAATTATTTCCGAATCGCCATAATAACACAGCGAAATCCACCGCGAACCGACCGGACAGCGCCGTCCCTACAGCTGCACCCGCGAACGGAGATACAATGCTTCTAGAGGTTCGCTGCTACAACAAATCGCGCAATGGTATTTGGACAAGACACTGAACGGAAGCGCCAAGAACGCGCCATGCGTGACGCAGGCAGATTGCCGTCCGGCCAATCACTCACCCTGAAGTGGCCCGTGCTGCACGAAGGCACCGTGCCCGAATTCGATCCCCAGACCTGGGATTTCCGCGTAACGGGTCTGGTCGAGCGCCCGCTGCGCCTCACATGGGACGAATTCTCGCACCTGCCGATGACCGCCGTCACGGCCGACATGCACTGCGTCACACGCTGGAGCCGTTTCGACGTGCGCTGGGAAGGCATCGCCTTCACCGAAATCATGAAGCTGATCTCACCGAAGCCCGCGGCGAAATACGTGATGGTCAAAGCCGAGCAAGGCTACACTTCGAACGTCCCGCTCGCCGACCTGCTGCGCCCGACGACCTTATTCGCGCTGAAACACAACGGCGAACCGCTACCCGCCGAGCATGGCTATCCTGTGCGGCTAGTCGTGCCGCATCTCTACGCCTGGAAAAGCGTGAAGTGGGTCCGCGGCCTGGAATTCATGGACCACGATGCGCCGGGATTTTGGGAGCAAAACGGCTACAACATGTACGGCGATCCGTTCAAGGAGCAGCGCTACAGCGCCGGCAGATTTTAAATCGCGTGCTCCCGATTAGATCGTCCAGCTTCAGCCCGATGGATATTCGGAACGACGCGCTACAGAAGCGGCGATGATTCGCGTAATTTTAGCTTTGACACCACTAGAAGCGCGGAGTATTGTCTCGGAAATCTTCCGCCACCGCACATCCCGACTCAGGAGAAAACAACATGGCCAGACGCAAATTCTTGTCGCAGTTGCTGGGTTTCCCATTTCTGGCACTGGGAACGAAGGCGCAGGAATCGAAAAAGACTTTGAGGATCTTGATGAGAAGTTCGTGGGGGACCGACGACCCAACCAGAGCGTCGTTTGTGTTCGCGCACGCACTGGCGTTGGCGGACGCTGGCCACGAAGTTCAGATATTCCTGACCGCTGACGCCAATTATCTTATGCGCAAAGTTACCTCGGACGCTTTGATTCCCATTGGTTGGCCGCCGCTCAGCGAGTTGCGTGAGAAGGTCGTCGCGAAACACATTCCTGTCTTTGCTTGAGGAGCTTGTTCCCGGGCCCGTGGGGTCTCGGAAAGCGATCTTGCGAATTGGAACGCAAAGTTCGGCAATCCTGCCGTTTTCGTTTCTCTGGTTGAATGGTCCGACCGAATTATTTCCGAATAGGTCCTGGCGGTGCGGCCGTCGATGGATCTTGAGTAGTATGCGACCGTAGCGGCGCGACAGAGAGTGCCCGGGTGCGCGAAGAATTGCCGCAGAAAAAAGGCCCGGGAACGAACCGCTCTCGGGCCTTTGCGTTTAGCGAAGCAGCCAAGAGCGCTCGCCTCCCTGACTGGAGCAGGCAGAACGCGGCCGCTACATGCTAGTAGATATCGTACTGCTCCCAATGCAACGTAGGATCAGCCTGGATAATGATGCTCTTCTTCGTCCAGCGCTCCAATTCCTCGATCAGCGAAGACTCGCGCGTCTTCAGGGCCTTGGAAATTTCCGGATGGACACGCAAAGTGATGCTCCCGGACGTCAGCTCCGGCGCCATCTTCCGCGCTTCCGTCTGAATTTCGTAACACAGCGTCGGAATGGACTTCACCATGCCCGACCCGGTGCAGTACGGGCAAGGCTGGCAAAGCGTGCGTTCCAAAGCCTGCTTGGTGCGCTTGCGCGTGATCGCCACCAAACCAAATTCATTGAAGCGCAGCACTTTCGAAGGCGCGCGGTCGGCGCGCAGAGCGTCTTCCAGCACGGCCATCACCTTCTCGCGGTTGCGCCGCTCTTCCATGTCAATGAAGTCAATGATGATGATCCCGCCCAGATCACGCAGGCGCATCTGGCGCACGATTTCCTTACAAGCTTCCAGGTTGGTGCGGACGATCGTGTCTTCCAGCCGATTCGAGCCCTTGCCCACAAATTTCCCAGTGTTCACGTCAATCGCCACCAAAGCTTCCGTGTGATTGATGACGATGTAACCGCCGGATTTCAGCCACACTTTCGGCCGCAACCCCTTGTCAATTTCCTGCTGTATCCCGAACTCTTCGAAGACGGGAGTTTCTTTCGTATACAGCTTCACGCGCCCTACCAGCTGCGGCTGGAAGCGGCTCATGAAGTCCACCACTTTGGTGTATTCCTCTTCGGTGTCCACCCAGATCGCGCCGAAATCCGGCGTGATGTAATCGCGCAAAATGCGCTCTACCAGATTCAGATCGCGGTGCAGCAATGAAGGCGCCTTGCGCTGTTCCGAACGCGCCTTGATTTCAGACCAGGTGCGCGTCAGGAATTCCACGTCCGCGCGGACTTCGTCCGGCGCCGCGCTGGCCGCCGCCGTGCGCACGATGAAGCCGCCGCCGGAAGATCCCTTCGCTTCGGTGACCAGATGCCGCAATCGCGCGCGTTCTTCCGCTGAAGCGATTTTGCGCGATACGCCGGTGTGATCCAGCGTCGGCATATAAACCAAAAAGCGTCCGGGCAACGCGACGTGGCTGGTTATGCGCGCGCCCTTTTTGCCCAGCGGTTCCTTGGCGATCTGGACGATAATTTCCTGGCCCTGCTTCAGCATGTCCGCGATCAGCTGCGTGCGGCGCGCCTGCTGCGGGCGCCCGTGGCTATGTCCGCCACTGTGCCCGTGCTGCGGACGCCGTCCGCGATCTTCGCGCCGGCCACGATCGCGGCCCCCACGACGCGCGGGATTCTGCATGCGCGAGCGGAAATCGCCGCGCACGCGCGCCTGAAACGGCTGTTGCGCCGATGGTTCCGCGCCTTCCGCGGAGACGGCGCCAGTATTTTCACCCTGCGCCGCAATGGATTCCGCGCCATCCGCGTGCTCGCTGTCCGGAGGAGCAATCATGCCCTCTTCTTCGGCTGCGGCTTCCTCTTGTTCGAGCTCCGCATCCTCGGAATCTTCCGCGCGTTCTTCACCTTCGTGCGCTTCCGTGTCGTGGTCTTGGTGATCGCCATGGTCCGCATGATCATCACGCACGCCGGCATCGGCAGCCGCATCAGCCGCAGCGAAAACGCGATTCTGCGCGTCGCGCGCCGCGTCGTCGTCCTGAGCGTCGGCAATGTGTTCCGCCAACGCCGCCGCTTCCTCTTCCGTCAAATCCACGTGAGGATGCTCTTCGTGATGCCCAACTTCGTGATGACCGGCGTCTTGGTGCTGCCGAACCTCCGGAGCATCACTCAATTCGAAATTCTGACTGATCCCCTCCGTGTCATTCCAGTCGCGCGAATTCTGCGAGCCGTGAGTCTCCTGGACCGACGGCTCCTCCACATGTGCGTCGGGAGTAGGCAAGGAATCCACTTCCGGCCCGGGAGGCATCAACGGAGATAGCGGTGCGAAGCGCACTGCGTCAGGAACAGGTGCGTTATCCTGCGGCTCGTGTGTGCGCAGTTCAGGAGCCAGGGGTTCTGGAGGAAGATGCGTATGCGCCTTCCACTTCGAGAGTGTCTCGCCCGGAAGCGGTTCCAACCCGCTCGACGACGGCGCGCGGAATCCCTCATTACGTCGGGGAAAACTCTCCCGCGCAGGGAAAGGTCCTCGGTTCGAAGACTCGCGCGCGGCAGGACGGTGCTCTATGCGCTCGTCCGCGAAATGCGGCGGCGCTGCGGATTCACGCATTCCTTCCTGCGCTTCTTCGTGTACATCTTCGTGCACGTTTCCATGCGCTTCCAATTCATGCGCGGGCGATTCAGGCTGATCAAACGAAGGAGCGTCGCTCGGCGTCGCTTCGGCGTCATGCAAGTGTGTTTGCGCAGCCGATGCCGAAATATCCGACGGGCTTCGCTCCCTGAACTTCGCGAGCGACTCCCCGGGCAGCAGCGTTGAGATGTGTCCTTCAGGCATTCCCGGCTCGCTCGAGTGCTCCTCGGACGGCCGTGACGATGCGTACTTCGAAGAGGGAAGTTCCCGCCCAAAACGCCCGCCGCGATCACCGCCAGGTCTGCCGCTGCTGCGTCCGCGGCCACCACCGCTGCCGCCTCGCCGCCCAAAACGCCCGCCGCGGTCTCCACCGGGTCTGCCGCCGCGCGAGCGATTCTCAAATCTTCCGCGATCGGAGCCGTGCCCGCCGCCAGCGGGACGAGTGACCGCAGGCGAAAACGTCGGCGACGACGGCCCACGCACGGCCGAAATCGATTCACCTGGAAGCGGTTCCAACGCAGCGCCGGAACCCGTAATCGCGGCCGGAGCCGCCGAACCAGCCGAATGAGGCGATTCTACATCCACCGGCTCGATGATCGGAGCAGTGCCAGTATTCGCGGGGAAAACCTGCCCACCCTGCTCTTCCATCTTCTGGGCTTTGTCCTCAACGGTCGCGACGACGTGATCTAGCTCTTCGATTTCTTCCATGAAATCGCTGACGTAAAGGAAGGCGTCGCTATCGAGGCCAATTTCCACAAAGGCAGACTGCATGCCTGGCAGCACGCGCGTAACTTTGCCTTTGTAGATGCTTCCGACTAACGCAAACTCTTTTTCACGCTCGACGTAATACTCACAAAGCTGGCCTTCTTCCAGAATGGCGACCCGTGTCTCGTGGGGGTTCGCCGATATAACCATTTCCTTCGACATGGATACTCCTAGTGGAGCACCGGAGCGCGGCGGCGCGCGCGCTCGCGCGCGCTCGACCGGAGTGGGGCAAGGTCGTGCCTTGCGCTGGCCACTGCGGGCCGCTCAGGAAAGACTGCTGCTGTTGCATAAGTGCTTTCCTCACCCGATGCTTACCTTACTCAAAATTTGGATTACCGGCCAGCGGATTTTCCGCGGCTCGGGCACAAACACTGCTGATTTCTTTGCACTGCTAGTAGCGAGGGCTCAATTGACGAACCGCCGCATGCGGACGTTCATCACAAGACCCAATGCCAAAAAAACAAACGCGGTGGAAGAACCGCCGTAACTCATTAATGGCAACGGTATGCCCGTTACCGGCATGTAGCCTATCACCATTGAGGCGTTAACCAGAACGTGGAAGCCCAAAATTGCCGTAACTCCCATCACCACGTACATCCCTGCTCGATCTTTGGCCTTCTGCGCGTTATCCACCAGCCGCAGAATCAGACCCAGATACAACAGCAACACCACGCAAACTCCGATGAAGCCTTGTTCCTCGGCCAGCGCCGCCAGTATGAAATCCGAATAGCGGACAGGCACAAAGCCCAATTGGTTCTGGCTGCCTTTGCCGAATCCCTTGCCCCAAAAACCACCCGATCCTACCGCAATTTCCGACTGCAATATCTGATATCCGGCGCCGCGCTGATCTTCTTCCGGATGCAGAAAAGTCTCGATCCGCTGCTGCTGGTAGGGCTTCAAATGATGCCGCATGTTCCAGCCCACTGGAATCAGCAACGCCACCAGAACCAACCCGATGGCCATATGCCGCCATTCAATCCCGGCGATGAACACTCCCACAATCGCCACTGGAATCAGCACCATCGCCGTTCCCAGGTCCGGTTGTTTCAAAATCAACGCCGCCGGAACGATCGTTAATACCCCGACCTTCACCAGATCCCCCAGCGTCAGCCGGTCGGTGCGCACTTCGCTGAAGAAGCGTGCCAGTACAATGATTATAATCAACTTCATGAGCTCTGACACTTGCAAATTAAAAATACCGCCCATGGAGATCCAGCGCTTCGCACCCAAGTGCGTCGAGCCGATCACCATCACCACCAGCAGGCCCGCGAGTCCGCAGATATAAAGGACGGGCGCCTGGTCCAGCAAAGTGTGGTAATCAATCCGTGAAATGACGAACATCCCCGCGATGCCGATCCCCAGCCAAGTCAGCTGTTTCCACTGCATTCCGGCCATCGCGCTGGCATGCGTGGACGAATAAATTTCCATCACGCCCAGGCCGCAGATCGTCGCGACGATCGCCAACAGACTCCAATCGAAATCCTGCACGCGCGTCCGGTCTTTCACGGGTGCTGGCCTCCGACGGTCGCGACAAGCGGGTGGCTCGCATACGGCTGCGCGGGACCGTCGGCGCCGGCCTGCTGCTGCTGGCGCGCCGCTTTCTTGTCGTAATACAACTTCACAACGTCACGCACGACCGGGCCTGCGGCCTCGCCGCCGTGTTCCAGCGTGTCTTGCACGATCGCGGCGACCACAATTTCCGGATTGCGCCGCGGCGCGAAGCCTACGAACCAGCCATCCATCTTCTTCGTGCCCAGGCGATTCGCCGCGTCGTAGCTCATCAGCTGCGCGGTGCCGGACTTTCCGCAAAAATCCACGTTCTGCAGCCGCAAATGATAGCCGGTGCCGCCGCCCTCGTTCACCACGCCGTACAGGCCTTGCGTGACCGTTTCCACGGTGCTGTCGGAAAGCTGGAAGTGTTCGATCTTCATGTTCGCCGCATTCTTCAGGAAGTGCGGCTGCACCAGCGTGCCGCCGCTCGCCACCGCAGCCGCCATACGCGCCAGTTGGATTGGCGTCACCGTCACCGCGCCTTGGCCGACGGCCACGGAAATCGTCTCCCCCGCGTACCACTTGTGGTGATAGACGCGCTCGACCCAAGCTTCCGAAGGCATCAGCCCCGGTTCTTCGCTGGGCAAATCCACACCAGTGCGCCTGCCGAAACCGAGTCCCGAGCCGTAGTAGGAGATAGCGTCAATGCCGAGCTGCTTGCCAACGTTGTAAAAAAATACGTCGCAGGAATCCACGATCGCTTGATGCAGGCCCACGGTTCCATGTCCCAGTGGACGCCAGCAGTGAAACTCGCGGCCGTAAAAGTTCGCGTGGCCCGGGCAATAGGCGGTGAACGAAGCGGGAATCGCCTTCGATTCGAGCATCGCTGCGGCCATCACAATCTTGAAAACGGAACCCGGCGCAAGCTGCGCCTGAATCGCGCGATTCAGCAGCGGCGTGTGCTTATCCGTGTTCAACTTTGCCCATTCGTCTTGCGGGATGCGCACGGCAAAATCGTTTGGGTTGAAGGTGGGCCTGCTGACCATCGCCAGGATTTCACCGGTGCGCGCATCCATGGCCACCACCGCGCCCTCTTTGCCCGCCATGTCCGCTTCCGCTACCGCTTGCAAATCGTAATCAATCGTTAGTTGTATCGGTTTGCCGGGAATGGACTCGATGTCGTCGAGCGTGCGCACCACTTTGCCGACGCTATTCACCACCACGCGCCGCATGCCATCCGTGCCCTCGAGCTGGTCGTTGTATTCGCGTTCCAGGCCCGCCTTTCCAACGATGTCGCCGGGGCGATAATGCCCGTCGCTATCCTCTAATTGCTGTGGGGAAACTTCGCCGACGTAACCCACCGCGTTGGCCAGCATTTCATCATGCTGATAGCGGCGGCGCTGCACCATCAGGAGTTCCAGCAGCGGCAAATCGGCGCGGTGCGATTCCACAAATGCAATGTCCGCCTGTGTTGCGGCGGGCTTGATCACCACCGGCTGAAATTTCGGCTCGTTCTTGGCAATGTCCAGCGCCTGTTGCAAATCTTCGTGGCTGATCCCCAGCCCCTCTTCGATTTGCGGAAGGCTTTTCCCGAGCGACTTGGGATCGTCGCGCAACAGCAAAATGCTGAACGAAGGATAGCTGTCCACCAGCACGCGGCCTTCGCGATCCAGCATCGGGCCGCGCGGCGCAATGATGGGAATCGAACGCGTCTGGTTGCGGTCCGCCAGGTCCGCAAAATGCCCGGACCGAACCACTTGCAGTTTCCAGAATCCGACCATCAGGAGCACCACAAAAATCACCGACAGGTAGGAAACCAGCGCAAGCCGGCCTTGGGGGATTTTCTGGTCGTTAACGTTCCACGATGGCAAGGAAATTCCTGCTCCCGCGCGGGGTCCTGCTCGGCCCAGGTGCGCTTACATGCTTCGAATGCGCAATCAATTCGAAGTGTTAACTACGCTATCACCCGCGGCGCAGCGCCCGCAAGTTGTGCATGTCCATTCGGTCAACTGGCCATGCGGATAGGTTTCGCCTTTACGTTGCTCTCGCCGTCACGCTGCTCTCGCCATCGCATTGCTCCTGCCGTTGCGTTGCATTCGCGTTTGAGGCAGCGGGAGGTCTTCCGACCGCCGCCACAAATGATTCGAACCGGCCACAATTCGCTTGACTTGGATTCGGTTGAAATCCACGCCGATGAAACGCAAACTCTGGTTCACGGCGGTGATTCCACTGGCGCTTGCAGCGACAACGATTTTACTGTCGGGACATTTGCGCGCCGTCCACGCCTCTGATCGTCACCGCTTCCACGGTTGGGCGCCCGCAGCAAACGCAGCAACTTACCATCGTTCCTTAAGCCTTAATAAACACTAGAAGCCACCTGGCTCCATGTTGTACGGCACACCCTCAGCCAAATCGAAAGCCAGATGAACGGTGTATAATCGTCCCATGCCTAAGCACGTGATACACATCTCGGAGGCCGAAGCAGCCAACGATTTTGCCTCGCTGTTGGCTCGCGTCCGTGCCGGCGCGGAGGTCGTCATTGAGAACGGCGAGCACCCCGTGGCCGTACTTCACGCGGCCGACCCAGTGCGCCGCAGCATCTCCGAGTGCATCGCACTAGCCAAAGCCCACGAAGAGGAAACCGGCAAAGCCCCCGTCCTCGATCCCGATTTCGCCAAAGACGTAGAAGAAATCCTTAGCCACCGCAAACCGTGGAATCCGCCAGCGTGGGAATATTCCTCGACTCCAGCGTCGTTATCGCTGCCGAACGCAGAGGCCGCACTGTCCGAGAGATCCTGGAAAAAATAAATGCGGCTCACGGCCAAATTGAAATCGGTCTATCGGTAGTAACCATCGCCGAGTTGACGCATGGAGCGTATCGCAGCAAGACCCAGGCCCAGCAGCAGCGACGGCTGGAATTCATCGAGCGACTTTCAAGTGACGTGCCGGTGCATCCGGTAACGCTCGACGTTGCACGCCTGGCTGGGTGCATCGAAGGTCAGCAAGAGGCGTTGGGTATCCAGTTCGCGTTTGAGGACCTGCTGATTGGCGCCACCGCGTTGCACCTTGGCTTTGACGTCGCGACGCTGAACCTTCGCGATTTTCAGAAAATCCCCGGCCTGTCCGTAATCCAATTTTGAACGATGGATGGGCGAGCGAACCGCTCAGGCGGGAGCGAGAGTCTGTGAGGCTTATTGATTCCTACCGCGGCTTCAAGAAAGCCGCAATCGCTCGTGACGATCTCGCTCCTTCCAAGAAAACCTGGTATGTTGAAAAAAGCCCGATGGGTTCCATCGAAACGAATCAGGAACCCCTGCGCAGGCGATCCAGCAACGCGAACAGCGGCACGGCGAACGCCGCGGTGACCAGCGAATCCAGAAACAGCCGTAGCGTGAACAGCGGCGCGGTATGGTTCAATAACACGCGCTGCGTGATCGCCAGCACGATCTGGTGAAAATGGAAGAGAAAGAAGACCAGTCCGAAGCGGCTTAGCGGGTGTTCAGTGTCAACGCGCCCGCCAACTGAAGACGCCAGATAGCCCACCATGGTTTTGGCGATCCCATACATCCCGATCGGATTGTCGTGGCTCAGCGCGTCCTGCAGAATCCCGATCGTGCCTCCCAGAAATAATCCCGTCACCGGATTTCTGCGGCTCACGCCAAAATAAATCGTGACCAATAGCGGCAGGTCAATCAGCTCTGACCATCGCCCGTATTTGTGCAGGAACGCCTGAAACACCAGGGCCAGCAGGCACACGGCGAGAACCGCCCCGCCGTAAAATTTGTGTACTTCCACATTGGGGTCCGAGCGCTCGCCGACATTTAGCATGTATGCCATCTCATTGCGGAGCTGCAGAAGGATTCGCCGCCGGTGTTTTCGCGGCCGCGCCGCTGGGCGCAGCCGCGGTTGCGGGAACTTCCGGCTTCTTGAACGCCACTTCTTGCTGCGACAGCAGCACCAGTACCTCTTCCAGCCGGTCCAGCCGCGCGCTCGGTTGCACGCGAATCACCTGAAACGGGCTGCCGGGCTTGCAGCTTTCCACCGTTCCGATGGGAAAATCCTTCGGAAAAATGCGATCCTCTCCGGAAGTGACGATCGCGTCGCCAGGCTGCACTTTTTCGTCGTTTACCACGTATTCCATGCGCGGTTCGGGGTCTCCGCTTCCCCTCACAACTCCGTGCGTCCGCGTCGCGCTGAACAGCGCACCTACTCCGCTGTCCTTATCATTGATCAGCAGCACCTGCGCGGTGTCTGGCAGCACTTCCACGATCTTGCCGACGATCCCGTCCGGCGTCACCACGCCCATATTCATCCGCAAGCGATCGTGCTCTCCGCGATTGATGAACAGCGTGTGTGAAGTGGGGTCCGCGCTGGACCCGATCACCTGCGCCGCCAGCATGGAGGCTTCGGCGTGCGCGTTGCGGAAATTCAGCACCGTGCTCAGGCGCTGGGCTTGGGCAGCCTGGCTTTCCAGCTCGCGATTGCGCAAGCGCAACTGGTCCAACTCGACGCGCATGCGCTCATTTTCAGCGCGCGCGTTGCGCAGCCCCACGTAGCCACCCCATGCCCCGCCAACCTTGGAGAAACTCCATGTGCCGGCGCGCTCCAGCGGCGTCACTAGCGCGACGGCCCAGTAGCGGATCATGCGCACATCGTGCTCGCCCTTGACCTGAAACGCGAGCAGCAGCACCTGCGCCACCACCACGATGACCAGCAATGCGAGCGGGCGATGTCGGGAATAAGTGTCAATCATATTTTCTGCTTCGTAACTCAGCCGCTATACAGTTTGCGGAAAACTTTCCGGCTTTGTTTTTGACTTTGTGGCGGCCATCCCACCCCTGCGGGATGGGCGCTTTTGACTCTGTGAATCGCCCGACTGGGCGATTCATCCTGAGATCCCGCTGTGCGGGATCGAAGGGTAGCGGCCGCCTGCTTTTTAGGCGGGCGCTTTTGACGTTGCCTGCCTCTCCAAACGCGCTACCACCCGCGGACTTCAGTCAATCGAAACCAGCCGCAACAGCCGGAAATCGCTCAGCATCTTCCCGGTGCCGAGCACCACCGACGCCAGCGGATCGTCCGCGATGGAAACCGGCAATCCGGTTTCCTCGCGAATACGCTTATCCAAATTCTTGATGAGCGCGCCGCCACCAGTCAGCACAATCCCGCGGTCGCTGATGTCCGCGGAAAGCTCCGGCGGCGTGCGTTCCAGCGCCACGCGAATGGCGTTCAGAATCGTGGAGATGCACTCGGAAAGCGCTTCGCGAATTTCGCTGTCATCAATCGTCACCGTGCGCGGCACGCCTTCGATCAGGTTGCGCCCTTTCACTTCCAGCGTCAGCGGTTTTTCCAGCGGATAGGCCGAGCCAATCTCGATCTTGATTTGTTCCGCGGTGCGTTCCCCCACCAGCAGGTTGTATTTCCGCTTCAGGTAGTGCATCACGGCTTCATCCATTTCATTTCCAGCCACGCGCACCGAACGCGAATAGACAATCCCGCTCATGGAAATCACGGCAATGTCGGTGGTGCCGCCGCCGATATCCACCACCATGTTGCCCGAAGGCTCTTCGATCGGCAGCCCCGCGCCGATCGCCGCGGCCATGGCCTGCTCCACCAGATAAACTTCACTCGCGCGCGCCCGATACGCCGAATCCTGCACCGCGCGTTTTTCCACCGGCGTGATTTCGCTGGGCACGCCGATTACGATGCGCGGATGCACCAGCACGCGCCGGTTGTGCGCTTTCTGAATGAAGTAGGTGAGCATCTTCTCCGTCACCTTGAAATCCGCGATCACGCCGTCTTTCATCGGCTTGATGGCCACCACATTGCCAGGCGTGCGGCCCAGCATTTCCTTCGCTTCACGGCCCACCGCCACTACTTCGCCGCTGTTCTTATTGATGGCTACGATGGAAGGCTCGTTTACCACGATGCCCTTGCCCCGCGCGAATACCAGCGTATTGGCGGTGCCCAGATCGATAGCCAGGTCCGATGAGAACAGGCTGAAAACCGACCGCATGTTGTAGCTGTTTTTCGTCACGTCTTGCTTCCCCCAGGATCCACTTGAGCGCCGTTGCGGCGACGAGTTATTTTGCCGGTCTTCGATTCCTGCTGCGCATTCCCTCGGAACACGCCTTACGTTTAAGGAATCACCACTTCGACGCGCTTCGTGGCAGTTCCGCCGCGCCGATTCTGTCCGGTGAGAATGATTTCATGACTGCCCTTGGTCATCGCCTGCAGAAAATGGCGGAAATGTCCGTCCCCCTGAATGCTGGCCACTTGCTCACCATTAATAATCAGGGCGGCCCCCGGTTCGGTTCTGCCAATCACTTCGACCACGTTGCCATTCAGCTCGGTGGAGTCCACTTCCAGCAGCATCTCCTGCTCTTTGCCATGAACCACCAGAATGAACTTGAAAGGATCACTGGCGTCGCTGGACTTGTTGTCTGGGTCAATCGCCCGCACGCGCCAGAAATAATCGCCGGGATCGAGCCCCGTGATCTCCACGCTTTCACTCAAAATCCTCTTGTCCATCACCACGTGATTGAATGCCGCGGTGGTACTGATCTGGAATTGATAGGATTTCGCAGTCGCCACCGCATTCCAGGCGAAATGCACGGCATCGTGCTTCGGATCATTCACTGTGATGGGCTGCAAGTTCAGCGGCTGCACCAATTCCGGCGGCGCCAGCACTTGTGACTTCGTCATCTGGCCGCCCGTGGGGAACGTCACTTTCTCGAACTGGCCGATATCCATGTGTTCGCTGCCGCGATTCAGTTCCGCGCTACCGGAAGCAACCGTGATCTCCTGCTGCTTGGTTCCCGGATCGCTGCGCACCGCCGCGCGCGTATTCGCCTGCAACGACGCCACCGCATTCTCGAACGAAACCTCGGCCTTCGATCCCGGAACTTCCCACGTTCCAGTTGCCAAATCCACCTGACCGGAAGAGATGTGCACGCCGACCGACGACGCGCGATCGTGTTCGACGAGATTTTCTTCCACGGTGACGAGCGTATCGCCCTTTACCGTGTATTGCGTTCCGTCGGCAAACGCGATACGCGCCACTCCCTCCGGACCCGTTTGCACCAAGTCCCCTTTATCCAGCGTCAATTGGTAGTCGGCGCTCGCCCATGTTACTGAGTTTACTTTCTTCACTTGCACCTTGCCGTCCAGGTTGACGAACCGCGCCTGCTTCGCGCTGATCGCCGCCACCCCGGATTCAGGTCGGGCAATCGTCTCCGATATGTGCCGCGCCAAGCTGGCGACCGCTTCCGGGAAAACCAGATAGGTCGTTGAACCGATGATGGCGGCAATCACAATCACGTACAGGGCCACGGTCTTATAAGTGACCGTGTGCCAATACACCTCGACGCGCGATACTTTCTGTTTCCCCTGCGTTGTTAGTTTGCCGTCAGTCATGTTATTTTTGGGGCTAATTTAGAAATCTAGCACACGGGTATAGGCCATACAACTCGACGGGGAAACAGTTGCGAAACTGCTACCCCCTATGATTCCAATCGGTTAACGGCGGATAAGCGTTGTTCATGCGCCCCTGGTCCTGGTACCACTGTTGCGCCATTTTGGAGGTTGACCCCGGCCCCGCAATTTAGCGAGACTAAGATGTTCGGGGCGGTTCCTTCCTTGTCCTTGCACCCCGCCACGAACAGGTTTCATGGCGCTATCTCCAAGACAGAGAAGACCACTGCCATGCGAGGAATTTAATTATGAACGAAATGATCGGCGAGCTTCTGCCACCCATGCGTTTGATGTTGACCCCAGGTCCTTCCAATATGGACGCGCGCGTTTACCGCGCTCTCAGCACTCCTCTGGTGGGCCACATGGATCCCTGGTTCATCGAAATGATGGGTGACGTGCAGGCGTTGTTGCGGCGCGTTTTTCAAACGCAGAATCGCATTACCTTTCCGATTTCCGCGTCCGGTTCCGGCGGCATCGAAGCGGCCGTGCTGAATCCACTCGAAGAAGGCGACGAGTGCATCGTCTGCAGCAATGGATGGTTTTCCGAACGCATGGCCGTGATCGCCGAACGCAGCCCGTCCGTAAAAGTAATTCGCGTCGAGGCGCCGTACGGCAGCACCGTGGACCCGGAAGATGTGCGCCGCGCGGGCAAAGGCAAGAAAATCAAATTCGTCGGCTTGGCGCATGGCGAAACTTCCAGCGGCGTCGCGCAGCGGCTCGGCGATTTCCGCAAAGTGGCGGACGAACTCGGCGCTCTACTCGTCGTGGACGCAGTGGCCACTCTCGCGGGCATGCCACTCGACATTGACCGTGAAAAAATTGACATCTGCTTCAGCGGTTCGCAAAAGGCGATCAGCGCGCCCCCGGGCATGTCGCCCATCACGGTAAACACGCGTGTGGAAGAATTGATGCGCGCGCGCAAAACCCCCGTGGCCAGCTGGTATTTCGATTTCACGCCGATCATGACCATGTGGGGCGGCGAACGCACTTATCATCACACTCCGCCGATCTCCCTGATTTACGGCATGCGCGAAGCATTGCGCCTGGTGCTCGAAGAGGGCTTGGAAGCGCGCTGGGAACGCCATCGCAGCAACCAACAGGCGCTGGTGGCCGGCCTCGACGCCATGGGTCTGGAGATGCTGGTTCCCAATCCCGCCGATCGCCTGATCACGGTGACGAGCGTAAAAATTCCCGCGGGAATTGACGACCGCAAAGTGCGCCTGCAATTACTCGACGAATTCAATATCGAAATCGCCGGCGGCTTTGGTCCGGTGAAGGGGAAAATCTGGCGCGTGGGATTAATGGGCTATTCCAGCCAGAATACCAATGTGCTCTTGTTCCTCGCCGCGTTTGAGAAAGTGTTGTTGGATCACGGAATGCGCCTCCCGGCCGGGGCTGGAGTGGCCGCCGCGATTCGCAGCTATCAGCAAGTGGGGCAGAATGCCGTAGCTGGCGCAAGAAAGTAATCACAGCGCCGTAATTCGCGCCTGCAAGCAAAAAACACCGGGGAATTTATGGCCAAGTCCGAAGTTGCGTGGATTCCGAATCTCGGCGCGATGAGCGATTTCATCGGCGCGTTCGACGTGCCCTCGAAAGTAACGGACTACGTCTACCGTTGCCGTTTCTCGCATTGCTGGAATGGCATCGCCACGCGCCACGCCGATACCATGGATTGCAAATTCTTCGTGGACGGTCGCGGCGTCGTGCTCGGCCTCGCGCATCCTGGTTTCGTCGAATTTCAAGGCCGCGCCGGACGCGACCTGAGCGATCGCGAAGCCAGTTACGTGGGCGCCGAATATCTCCGCGAGCGCCTCGAGCAGGAAGACGAACACACTCTCTACGATGTTTCCACCGCCGACGTTACCCGCATCATCCAGAAGCTCGGCATCCGCTGAGCCGGCCGGAGTTCGCGGCTACTGTTTCGCCGGCGCCACAAAATCTTTTTTCGCGAGCGACCGCACGTAATTCACCAAATTCCAGATTTCGTCGGGCTTGCTGCGATCGCCTTCGCCCGTCATGTCGCCTTTTCCATTCTTGATAATGTAGAACAGGTCTCCGTCGGTCATGTCCTTCAGCGACGCCGGATCGCGGTAATCGGCCAGCTTCAATTTCATGTCGGTCGCAAGGTCACCTTTGCCGTCGCCGTCTTTCCCGTGGCACATCGCGCAGTCAAAACCGTAAGTTTTCTTTCCCGCTGCCAGCGATGCCGGTGTGGACTTCACGGGATTGGGGAGTTTCGATGCCTCAGGCGGGATCTTGTACTCAGCCGCAGCGCCCGCCTTCTGCTCTTGTCGAGCGGAAACTGCGCAGCACAACAGGACCAGCGCCGCGACAACGCGAACCGCTATCCGCATGGGGCCTCCACAATGCATACACATGAAATGGGTGAAGGCGCATTCTACTCCCGAGCCGGGAGTCCGGCGCAAGATTTCTTCGCGTAGTTCCAGTCGGGCGCTCAGGCGTCGGAGAGCGACTCGCCAAAACCCGGCTCTTCATTCTTCAGTTCGCCGGCTTCCAGTATCTCCCCGCAATCCAGGCACTCCACGTACTGCGCATCTTCATCCTTGGCGATGAGCTGCGCGCGCTTGTGCTGGCAGGAAGGATCGGGTGTTAACATCATCGTTCCGCGAATCTTCGCGCATTATATCACTTGCGAGTTACGCGAGCGCGCGCCCGTGGCAGTTGACAAACGCGCCGATTGAAACTATCAGTCTTTTGGCGGTTTCCTGGCGACCCTGTGAAAAGGGAGATCCTTTGAGCGCAGAACAAACCACGCAGAAACGCCTGGGCACGGTGCTTTTCTACGGCATCGTCGCGATCTTGGCGTACTTCGTGTTCCTGGTCTTCCAGCCTTTTCTGCCGGCGCTGGCGTGGGCCATCGTTATCGTCGTCGTCTCCTACCCAGCCTACCTGCGACTCGCGCGCCGCTTCCAGCCCACGCTAGCCGCCTTGATCTGCACAATCGGAATCACGGTGATCCTCATCGTCCCGGCGCTGCTGGGCATGGCCGCGTTTGTGCACCAGGGCGTGCAAGCCGTCCAGACCCTGCAGCTGCAGATTCAGAATGGCCATTTCGATTGGATGAACCGCGCGTGGCTCGATTTGCAATCGCGCTTTCCCGATAACGACGCCACCAGTCTTGCAACACTCCTCAGCCGCTACGCCGATGAGGCGGCGGCTTACATTGCCGCGCGCCTGGGCACACTCTTGAAAAATACCGCTCTGTTCCTCTTTCATCTCAGCGTCACCATGCTCGCCATGTTTTATCTCTACCGCGATGGTCCATCATTCATGGCCAGGGTCCGGGAAATCTTGCCGTTCGATTCAACGCATAGTGATCGCATGATTCGCGAGGCCAACGATCTGATTTTCGCCAGTGTGGTCTCCAGCCTCGTGGCCGCCGCCGCTCATGGCATTTTGGGAGGAGTGGCGTTCGGCCTGGCTGGAATCACCGCTCCCGTATTTTGGGGCGTAATGATGGGATTTTTCTCGCTGGTGCCGGTCGTGGGCTCCGCGCTCATCTGGGCGCCGGCGGCAATCAGTCTGATCGCGGACGGGCACATCTCCGCCGGGATTCTGGTGGCACTGTTCTGTAGCGTGATCGTTGGATTGGTGGACAATGTCCTTCGTCCCTGGGTAATCAGCGGGCGCGCGGAAATGGGCGGCCTGGTAGTTTTCATTAGCGTGCTCGGCGGCATCAGCGTTTTCGGTTTGCTGGGCGTGGTCGTCGGACCGATTGTGGTGGCCACCGGGGCCAGTCTGCTAGACCTCTATGCGCCCAGCTCACCAGCTGGAAACATCGGTGCGCAACCACGTGGGAAGAAAAAGCCCGCCGTGCTAGAGTAACGCCCTTCGGACGTACGCATGAGCAAGAACTCCAAACCAAAAGTCGCGGCAGCAAAACACGCCGGTCCAAAACACGCCACTCTGCCGCCGGAAAAACTTTGCTGGCGTTGCGATCCCGCCTCCATTCCGTTTGAGACCACCGCCGAGGTGCCTCCTTCTACGGGTGATCCCGGCCAGGAACGCGCTCTGCGCGCCTTGCGCATGGGCGTGGAATTGACCGCCCCCGGCTACAACCTTTTCGTCTGTGGACTTTCCGGCACCAGCCGCGGCGGCATGATCGTCCGCATGATCGAAGGACTTCACCCGCAAAGCGAGCCGGCTCCCGATCGTGCCTACGTGAATAATTTCAAGAATGCCGACCGGCCACGGCTCCTGACTCTCCCGCGCGGTCAAGCCAACGCCTTCAAGAAAGAGGTTGAGTCAGGCATAGACTTTCTACGTCGCCGCATTCCCCAAGTGTTCGAGGGAGAACCCTTCCAGCGGCAGAAAACGCGCATCGTCGAGCGCTTCACGGTGCGCGAAAAAGAATTGATGGACGATTTCACCCGCCGCATCGCCCGCGAACAATTCGCACTCGGCCGCATGCAAGTTGGCGCGGTGGCCCTGCCCGAAATTTTCCCGGTGCTCGATGGCGCGATGGTCCCCATCGAAGAGATCCCCAAGATGGTGCAGGAAGGGAAGCTCGAAAGCGTCGCCGCCGAAGAACTCGAGCGCAAGTACGATCAGTTTCGCCAGGAATTTACGGTGGTCTACCGCAAGACTCTTTCGCTTTCCCGTGAGCTCGCCAGCGAAATGAGTTACCTCGAGCAGGAAGCCGCCTCCGTCCTCGTGGACGGCGTCATCGAAGAACTAAAAGAAAAATATCCCAGCGCCCAAATCGCCGAATACCTGGAAGAAGTCCGCCACCACATTCTCGATAATCTCGAACCGTTCAAGGAACGCGAGGGCGAAGAGGATCAGCCGCCTTCCGAAGGTGGCGGCGGCCCGCGCGTGGAACGGCAGGAGCGCGACCCTTTCCGCGTCTACGGCGTGAACGTGATTCTCGCTCACGGCGAGCGCGAACAGTGCCCGGTAATTTTCGAAACCATCCCCACCTACGCGAATATGTTCGGCACGATTCATCGCAGCTACGATACGCGCGGCGGATGGAATTCCGATTTCATGGACCTGCGCGGCGGCTCGCTCCTGCGCGCCGATGGCGGTTTTCTGGTCATGTATGCACTGGACACCCTGACGGAAACAGGTGTCTGGCGCACGCTGAAGCGCACCTTGAATCACGGCAAGCTCGAAATTCAGCCCGTGGACGTCTTCTTCCCGTTCAGCCCGGCGGCTCTGAAGCCCGAACCGATTGACGTGCACGTGAAAATCATCCTCATCGGCGACCGCGACATGTACGAGTTGCTCTACGATTTCGAGGAAGACTTCAAAAAGATTTTCAAAGTGCGCGTGGAATTCGACGAAGAGATGAAATGGAGCGACGAAGTCATCCGCCAGTACGCCGGCCGTCTGCGGAAGATTTCCGACGATGAGCGCCTCTATCCGTTCGATCGTACCGCGTTCGCCGCGATTCTCGAACACGGAGTGCGCCTCGCCGGCCGCCGCGGAAAAATCACCACGCGCTTTTTCGATCTCGCCGACCTGGCGCGCGAATCCTCCTACGTCGCGCGCAACGAAAATCAATCGGTGGTCACCGCGGCGCATGTGCGCCGCGCCCTCGATTCCAAAATCGAGCGCCACAATCTCACCGAATCGAAAATCCGCGAAATGATCGAGCAGAATTTGCTTTTCATTGACACCACCGGAATCCGCGTCGGCCAAGTCAACGGCCTCAGCGTCATGGAAATCGGCGGCTACGCTTTCGGCAAGCCCGTGCGCATCACCGCTTCCGCTTCACCCGGAAAAGTGGGAATCATCAATATCGAGCGGGAATCAAATCTCAGCGGCCGCTTCCACGATAAAGGCGTGCACATCATTTCCGGTTACATGCGCCGCACTTTCGCGCAGGATAAGCCTCTCGCGCTTTCCGCCAGCCTCTGCTTCGAACAATCTTATTCCGGTGTGGACGGCGATAGCGCCAGCTCCACAGAAATTTACGCGCTGCTCTCCGCGCTCTCCGGCGTTCCCATCCGCCAGGAACTCGCCGTCACGGGCTCCGTGAATCAACAGGGAGACATCCAGCCCATCGGCGGCGTGAATCAGAAAATCGAAGGCTTCTACGACATCTGCAAAATGAAAGGCCTCACCGGAAATCAAGGCGTCCTGATCCCGTCGGAAAACGTGGACGATCTGATGCTCCGCGAAGAAGTGATCGAAGCCGTAGCCAAGGGCCAGTTCCATCTCTATCCCGTAGCCACCGTCGAACAAGGCATCGAAATTCTCACCGGCCGCCACGCCGGCAAACGCCTAGGCACCGGAAAGCACGAGCCCGATACCGTCTTCAGCAAAGTAGACGCCCGTCTCCACGAAATGGCCATAACCCTCCGCAAGTTCGACTAGACCGTCCGCCGCGTCGTAGCTAGAAATGGCTCGCAACGTTCTGCGCCAATAACGGATCCTCTTTCAACCCGGCCTTCGCCTTCGCCGCATGCTGCGAATAATCCAGCTTCGAATTCTCCGTGGTTATCAACGCCGCTGCAAATTCCATTTCCGCATCGCCGCCCCGCATGCTGATTGCTTGCTTCACCAACGCATAGCCGTCCAACCCCGCCGCCGGGTTCACCCAATCCCCACGATTCTTTCCGCCCCGCGACATCTGGAAAGTCATCTCTAACTGCCGGTAAGTTTCGATCAAGTATCCGTAGTCGAAAGCCGCCATGGCGTCGTGTTCGTCGCTCGTTGCGCGCGCCGCCAGCCCAGCAAGCAACTCCCTCGCCACCGCGGCGTTCTTCTGGCTATAGAGCGCGGCCCGGCGCATCGTCTCCATCCGTACCAGCACCGGCGCATCAGGCCTCAGCAACGCCAAAGTGTCCGTAACCAAATGACTAACGTCGTATCCTTCGTCGCCGGAAAGATTCCAGGCCGTGCTCGTCCACGGCAACGATTGCGCTGAACCGATATTGATCGGGTGGCAAACCAGCGGCGGCCCCGCGAACACCGGCGCGGCAAGTAACACAATCGCCGCAAGAATCTTCATCGAGTTCTGCGTCGCAACGGAAATGTAGCGTTTCATTTGCGTCTCCTTGCAGGGTGGACTTTTCTTCCTACACTTGGAAAGACGCGCAAGGGAAGCGCGGTGTTAACAATTACAAAGGCTGGCTGTAAGAATAGGCACAGAAGTTATTCCCAATCATTCTTCGATACGTGGTGGGCCTTTCAATCCCTTCTTCGGATGCCCCAGCCCAAGTTTGTCCCACCAAGGACTCAGGTCGTCCCCGTCCACCGCATTTTGCCGCGTCACACCAGCAGGCGGAGGAAGCAGCGCGGCCAAACGATCATAGAGCCGTCCGCGGTCCTGCGCATCCACCCGCCGGAAAAGATTCAGCAACGTAAACGCATCGCGCGGCCGCGCTTCCGCCAGCAAAATCGTCAACGCTTCCGAACGAGCCTGCGAATTCCCCACGTCAAAATTCACAGTCTCAAGCGCTTCGCGAAATCGCTCGCTCGCGTCCTCGAAGTAAGGCGCGCCTGGACCAATCGCCGGCCGCGATTCCGCTGCCGCCCCCGCCGGAACCAGAGATTGTCGTAACCCATGCTGCAAATCCACCCAGCCCACGGTAACATGCAGAATGCTCACGCCGGCATCGGTCACCTGCAACGTGTACGCGCAACCCATATCCATCGCGTACGCGCCAGGCGTGCGCACCAGGAACACGTAAGGCGGAGCCGTCACGGCCGCGCGAATGGTTCCGTGGATCAGACGAATCTGTTGTTGCGTCGCATTTGCTTGCAGCAGCTGGAGGCTTGCGTTCGGGCCCACTTCGATTTCGCCCAGGCCATCCACCTGTAGCTGCACGCGCGATGAGCCGTCGGTTTCGAGCCTTTGGCCGATTTTCCAGATCTCGTTCCGCTCTGCGATGCTGCCTTCAATGCGCGGTGAACCTTCCAGCGCAACAATCGTCCAGGCCGCGCGACCCGTTAGCGCCCGCAGCAGCCAGATGCTGCCAAGTAACAGCGCGACGGCCGCAGCAATCCGCAACCATTCAATTCGCCGCGAGCGCGAACGCAAAGCAGAAGTCGCAGCTGCAGGGAACTCGAATTCCGTTGCTCTCGGCCGAAAACGCCCGAGCAAGTTTTCCAGACGCTCCACTTCCGGATCCCGCGTTCCGGAACCATCCCAAAGATATTCGTCATTCATGAGTCGCGCTCTTCCCCAGTTTTTCTCGCAGCTGCTTTATTCCGCGATGCAAATTCACGCGCACCGAAGCTGGCGTCAACCCCGTCCGCGCCGCAATTTCCGGCCCGGTCATTCCCTCGACCAATCGCAAAGTCAAAGTCTCGCGATAGGCTTCAGGCAAAGTTTGGATCGCCTCCAGCGCAGCTCGCGCCTCCTGCTCATCGGGAGCGTTTCTACCCGTCGTGTCCGGAAATTCTTCGGTACGGTGTGGCCGGCGATGAAAATCGTTTGCGCGGTTCCGCGCAATCGCCAGCAGCCAACCCGCGAACGCCGTCGGCTCGCGCAAGCTGTCCAACCGCCGCAACGCAATCAGGAATACATCCTGGACGAGGTCGTCAACTTCCGCATAAGGAACGTGCGCCAGCAGGACGCCGTGCACCATCCGGCTGTAGCGTTCGTAAAGTCCACTGAAAGCGTCACGATCGCCGCCGCGTGCCGCTTGCACCAGTTGCGCGTCTTGGGAAAAGTCTCCCATCGTGTGGTTCGCTGGCATGGGAGCTTCGCGGATTAGCAGCACGCGGTCAAGAGTTGCAGCCACGCAAAATTGCCTCGCATAGAAGACGGGCCAGAACGCGCAACTGTTAACCGTCCGTAATCACCTGAAGCCATGATTGTTGCAGTCAGCTTGCCGCTTCTTCTGCGGCCCGATCCGGCGACGCGCCGGCGCAATCCTCGCCACTGCCTACTGCGGAGAGCTCGAAGTCGTTCGGTGAATTTCGGTCTGAAGAAAAACGTCGCGGGCCGCTAAATTCAAATCCGGCGGCGCATTTGCATCGACACGGTGATCGTCTGGCCCTTGCGGTCTATGAGCACCTTATATTGATACCCGATCTGGCGAAACAGATCGCGCACCGCTGAAAGCGTCAGGTCTGCCGCCGCGTCATCCCCGATTCCCGCGATCACATCCCCCGGCACAATTCCCGCCCGGGCCGCGGGCGTTCCCGGCTGCACGGCCACCACCTCAAACACTTTAAGATTTGGCCCCTTCGCGATGATCGAAAGTCCGCTCATGTCCTCGTTGGTGTCGTGATTCAACTGGACATTGGGATCCAGAATCACGCGCTGGTGCGGAAAATCGAAAATCACGGTAAACCGCCGCAGGAAATTGCTGCCGATGGCGCCGGCAATATTCTTGTCCGCTCCGGCCTTCGTTTTTTCCTGAGTGAAGTCGCCGACAATATCTTCCAGCTGGTACGGACCAATCTGAAAGGTCTTCAGCCGGCCCAAAAATAGTTTGGCGCCGCCATCCACTTCCGGATAAGACGCCGCTTCGCTCTTGAAATGCGCCGCGGAAATGCGCGCCGAATCCGTGAATCCCCGGTAGAAAATCACTCCGGAATCGAGCGCGGTGTCCACCGCGAAATCCGCGGAAAGCGAGTGGTGCCCGGACACCTCAAATTTCGCGCGAATCAGCGGCACCGGCCCGGCGAAAGTCAGCGGGAAGCTTTTCCCTGGCCCGGAGTAAGTGAAAACGCTGGGGTCGTACAACTGCACCGTCTGCCGGTGGTAATCAATTTCCACCACCACACGATCGAAAAAATCCCGGCCCAGCGTGCCCTGATAAGGCTGCCCCACTTGCTGTGCAAAATCATCGCGCGAAACGACAGGCAGCGTAACCAAGGGAAGCTGTACCCCAGGTAACGCCAGCACGGCGTATTGCAACGCGTTGTTCGCAGTGTCGCCCGCCACCTTGCGATCCACCGCAGATTTTTCCGCCGCCGAATCCAGTTCAAAAAGAACCGGCTTGCCGCCGTTCATCCGCACCGGCATGAAAATCAGGTTGCGCAGAAATACCGCCGGGATCTGCGCGGCATCGCCTGCAAAAGAGAAGCGCGCGGCAGTGGGGTCTTGCGGCGTCGCCGGAGGCGCGGGCTTAGCGCTCTGCTGTGCCGGTAGCGCGGGGCGCGCAGCCCAGCCGCACAGCACGATGCAGCAAGCAACCAGGAATTTCGCGCGGCGCCGATTCATCATCCCTCCCGTGACAGCTCCAAAGTTCGCGCTCCGAAAGCATTCCGAACACGCGCGCCGATTATACGAGCTAAGGCCCCGGCGCGAGATATCCTTCGCGCGAAAATATCCGGTGCGTGGCTTTCTTTCCCTCGGTCGCCAAAGGTTGGCCGTTGCCATCCAATACCTGCACCGCTAGCGGATGGAATTTCCCATCGTGCTCCGGCGTGATCCCGAGTAGATATTGATGCCTTAGCGCCGCGGCAATCTGCTGATACATCGGCGCGAAGTCCTTCTCTGACTCCGGAAAAAATGCGCGGCCGCCGGTAATCGCTGCCAGTGATTTCAGCGCCTGATCTGCGTTAGCAAAGACCTGTGAATCAGCTTTTGGCGGCGCGGTTGCTTTCTTCTTTTTATTCGGTGGGCGCCGCAGCCAACCGCCTAACGCGACCGGAAAAATTACCACATCGCGTGCCCGCAGTTTTTGCACCAGCGCATCCCAACGCGCCTGCGACGACGAATCCAGCCCGGTCGTCAGCAGCACCAGCGCTTTCTTGCCGCTAACCGGCGCGATCCAGTCGAGAACGGTCGATACGGAGTCGTAGAAATTCAGCTCACCCATGCCCACGGAAAATTGAATTTGGCCCAGCGCCGCCTGCAAAGCATTTTTGTCTGGCGTGAAGGCCAGTACGGCGCGTGGCGCTTGGTCGTAGGTCACGAGCCCCACCTGATCGTCCGGCGCAAGCCCACCAAGCAGCGCGTAAGCGGCCGCGATGTGCTGATTCTGAATCAGGTACACCGCCGGACTTGTTTCCACCATTACCAGAATCTGCGCGGGCGCATCGGTGGAAGCAAAGAAAACAAGCGGCCGCTCGTTCCCGGCATCGAGAACACGAAAATTTTTCCGCTGCAGGCCGCTCACAAAATCGCCATTGGCGCCCAGGACGCTCACACCGACCTGTACCATCTCGGTCGTCACCTGCAGCGGCTGTTGGACATTACTGGCGGGTTGCTGTTGCGCAACGGCCGTGCCGCCCCGCATCAGGATCCAGCAGAAGGCGAACGCAGCGCGGAGGAACAGCGTGCGCGGCGAATGTGGCTTTCCAAAGTTGAGCTTCAAAGTGAACGCCGTGGAGATCTGCTCACGACCGCGACCTGGGCGACGCGCCACAGCGGCCTGCGCCCAAGTCGCGGTCGAAAAACTGAGCGAATGGCTAAACTAGTTGCCCGAAGGCGGTTTCGCCGCCGACGCTGGCGGAGCCGCGTTCGCCGATTTTGGCGTGCTCAAATAACCCTTGGCGCTGTCTTTCGTCAGATCGAATACCACGATCTCGTAAGGAGCCCGCGCCCCGCGAACATAAAACTGAATCGGCTCGCCCACGGTCTTATCTTTCTTCTCAATGCTCTTATCATCAGCAACTACATTTAAAGTGTAGCGATAGCGCTTGGTGTCCACCTTGCGCAGCGCCACCTGAATCGGTCCCACATGCTGCGGTCCCTTCGCGGACTTGCTCAGGTTGAATTCGAAGATGTCGCGCTCGCCCAGCCGCTTCAGTTCTTCCACCTCATCGTGATTGCGCGCAATCAAGCCGCTCTGCACGCCCAGATCGCCGATCGTGCTCTGTAGTTTTCCCTTGGTCGCATCCAAATCAGCCTTGGTCGCGTCTGCTTCGCTCCTGGTGCCGGAAAGGTCCGTCGTCACTTGTCCAAATTTCGTGGCCGTGTCCGCCTGCACCGCGCCAATCTGCTCGCGCAGCTGCTGGTCGCTTTTCTGCTGATCTTTCTTGATTGATTGGGCCAACCCGCGCGCGCGAGCCAGTTCGTCCTGCGTCAGTCCCAACTTCTGCGACGTCACGTCCAGCTGTCCCTTCAAATCTGCAATCCGCGAATTCGTTTTGTCCAAAGCCGCGGCCAGCGCCTGCGTTTTCTTGTCGGCGTCTTCCAGGCCTTTGCGAGCTGCCTCACGCTGCGCATAACCGGCGTACAGCAAATAGGCCACGAGCGCGAACGCGACGGCAAAAAGCAACGTAACCCAGCGCGGCAAAGCAGACGATTCGACGAATGTGCTGCCTTCACCGGGCGTATTCGGGGTCGAACTCATTGAGCCTCCTTAGGCGCGGCACCTGCCGCATTCTATCCGCGAAATTATCTCCGAGGAGCGCCACGTTGTCCATCCCCGATGGTTGGGCCGCTGGCTTCCAGTGACGAACCGCGGCGCTTCCGTCGGGATTGAGTCTCCGCGTGCCGTCGGCATTTTCACCGCCTTGCCCGCAAACGGGGTTTTCGGTATGCTGCGCTGCAGCGTCGGAGAAACCATGATTTGTCCCCAGTGTCGCAGCGACAATTGTTTTCGCTCGCATCGCGACGGAATACTCGACTTTGTATTCAGTGGGGCTGGCCTGCGCCCGTGGCGTTGCCACAGTTGCGACCGGCGATTTCAAGCATGGCGAGTGGCCGCAATCCTGGAGCGCTTTGCGCACTGTCCACGCTGCGGCAATTTCGATATCGAGCATATCTCCCGCGAGCGCGTGGAAGATGGTTCCTTCATTTTTCTGAAGCGCTGGCTTAGATTTCCCGCTTACCGCTGCGACCCCTGCCGCCACCGATTCTTCAGCGTCCGCGAATTCCGGCGCATCCTGCCGGCGATGGTCGAAAGCCAGGCCCGCAGAGCCGCCAACTGACAGAAGCTGCAATCGTTACCTCCACCCGTCCACGGCGGAATCTGCCGCAACCTTCCCTTCTTGGTAGTAACGCACAATTAACATTCCCGTCACAGTAGGTTCAAGAGGCCCGCTTAACGTGCCTGCGTCGCTCTGCGTGTAGCGACTCGGAACGCATCCCAATTCTCAGCGTGCGGGTGTGAGGAAGTGCCGATATTTAACCGATGACTTTTGGGGGTACGTCGATCGCGTCGTAGCGCGTAACCGAGGTTTGCCGCTGTGGCCCACTTCCCATGCGTGGGGGCGACGGCAAGTCCCCAGTGGTCAGGGGCATTTAGGAAATATTAGCCTCGGGTTCCAGGTTTCGATTTTCATCGTTCGAAAATGTGGCAGTCAAATTTCAAGGAGGAAGGAATGCGAGCATTAGTTGCATATCTGTTAGCCCTCGGACTCGTCGTCATGCCAGCAACGGCAGCGACGGGTTCGGCGGGTGATAAAGATAAGGACAACACCGCTGCGAAATCCAGCAGCACAACCGCTTCGGACAATTCCACGGCGACAGACAGAGACAAGGACAAAGACGCCTCTGCAACTGCGTCGAAGTCCGATCCGGCAACACCCGGAAAGACGGCTGCCTCTTCCAGTCTGGAAAGCGAGATGCAACAGCTCCGCGACCTGCTGGAAACTCAGTCCAAGCAAATCCAGATTCAGAATGAGCAAATGCGCGAACAGCAGGAGCGCATGGAAGCGATGGAAGCGGAGCTGAAAGTAGCCACCACTCCTCGCGATACTTCCTATGCTCCCGCTCCGGATAGCCGCGTCCCGAAAACTGCCGACGGTTCCGCGCCTGCTACCGGTCCAAGGCTTAGCGATATCTACATCGGAACCGCTAACGGGCAAGCGGCGGACGCCGAAAATAATCCCATCGCCATTCACTTCAAGGGAGTCACGCTCACTCCGGGCGGCTTCCTGGCGGCGGAAACAGTTTTCCGCAACAAAGCAGAGTCTGCCGACATCAACACGGGATTCAACCAAATTCCGCTTCCAGGGAATTCCGGAAGCCAGACCACTGAGTTCAATGGCACCGCTCGCCAATCTCTACTGAGCCTGAAAGCGGAGGGAAAGCTGGCCTCGGTGAAGCTGACCGGCTACGTCGAGACAGACTTCCTGGGCACTGGCATTAGCTCCAACAACAACCAGAGCAACAGCTACGTGCTCCGTTTGCGTCAGGGCTGGGGCCAGGCGAAGTTCGACAACGGCTTCACCATCACCGGCGGCCAGATGTGGAGCTTGGCCACGGAAGACAAGACGGGCGTGGATAACCTCAGCGAAGTTCGTCCCTTGACGATTGACCCACAGTACAACGTGGGCTTCAGCTGGGCGCGGCAGTACGGCGTTCGCATCTCCAAGAACCTCGGTATGTTAACGTTGGCCGCTTCGGTAGAAGACGCGGCGACCACACTCACCGTTCACGGTAACCCTCAAGCAACAATTCCCGCGTCCTCGATCGTGACCGTGAATGGAGTGGCGGTACCGACTTTGAGCACAACCGTCTCTAACAACTTCCTGGTCGGCGCCCCTGGGCTCACCCAGGGGCTTCTCAACCAGACCGGAACCTATGCCTACGAAAAGACCCCGGACTTTTTGGTCAAGGCGACTCTTGATCCGAAGTGGGGGCACTTCGAAGCCTTCGGTATCGTCAGCACGTTCCGCGACCGCGTGTTCCCCTGCTTCCAAGCGAACGGCGCCATTACGATCACCCTTGCGGGCGATGGAACCACTCCGTTCCCAACCGTCGCAATTCCCGCCAATCCTTGCGCGCTCACCGGATCCACCAACGCTGCTTCTGGTGCGTTTAATAGTTCCAGCACCGGCGGCGGCATTGGCGCAAACGGTCGCGTCTATCTTGGCAAGCACCTCGACGTCGGCGTCCACTTCCTTGGTGGCGACGGCGTCGGACGCTATGGTAGTGCTGGCCTTCCGGATTCCACTGCCCGCCCCAATGGCACGATGGCGTTGCTTCGCAACTATCAGGCGCTCGGCAGTTTGGTGTTCCACGCCACACCACAGCTGGACATTTACGCCTATGTCGGCGGTGAATACGCCAGCCGTTGGATGAACGGCAAGGAAGGTTACGGGAGCAATCTTCGCCGGAATGACGGTTGCGCGATTGAAACATTGCCGCTCGCCGCTCCGGGCGCCACCATCAACACTACTGCCGTGCTGGGCTCCAATGGTTTCATTCCTGGCGCGCTATCGAATTGCGATGGTGACACCCGGAACATCCTCGAAGGTACCCTCGGCTTCTGGTACCGCTTTTACAACGGACCGAAGGGTCGCTTCCAGTTCGGAGGTCAGTACTCGTACGTCCAGCGCAACACCTGGTCCGGCGTAAACGCCGTCGGCGATGGTGTTGGTCCGCACGGGCTGGACAATATGGTGTTCACGTCGATGCGTTATTACCTGCCGTAGAACACGCATGCAAGTGAGAGAGGCGGCCAACCGCCTCTCTCGCTCCGCATTTTTCGCGCCGCAAATCTCGCCCCCGCCCACGCGATCCAATTGACATCCTTGCCTCGTCGCGCTTAACATCCTCACCCGCCCACATTCTTTCGGCGAATCCAAATGCCCACTGCAAAGCTGTTCACGCCGCGCGACGCCGCACAAGTCCTCGGAATCAGCTATCCCACGCTGAAACAGTGGATCTACAAAAAGAAAATTCGCACTGTAAAAACCGCGGGCGGCCACCACCGCATCCCCGAGAAAGAAATTGACCGCTTCCTCTATCGCGCGAACGAGCACGCCGACGTTTCCGAACGCCGCACCAACTTTCGTCGCATCAGTGGACGCAACCAACTCGTCGGCCGCATCACCGACATAAAAATTGACGGCCTGATCGCGCAAGTGGCCCTCTCCATCGGAGGGCAGCACATTTCCTCCATCATCACAGCGGATGCAGTCCGGGAACTGCGCTTGAAAAAAGGCCAGACCGTCGCCGCACTCGTGAAGTCCACCGAAGTCATGATCGTCCGGCTTTAGCCGTTCATTTTTCTCCCCGCTTGCTGCGTCGGCCCCGCCGCTATGTTCGCTGCCGTAGCGTGCCACAGAACCATTTAATCGCATCAAATCGGTTTGACATATCTATATGAATCGTATAGATTCGCGCATCGTTGTCATTATTCGTACGGCCATTGAATCTGCGCAACCCTAAAAGCAAGGAGAACCTGTGAGGCCCCTCTTAATCGCTTTTGTAGCCCTATCCTTGTTTCTCGTCGTGCCCCCAGCAGCCCGCGCCCAAACGGCAGCGAGCCTTTCCGGCGTGGTGACGAGCCAAACCGGCGCAGCCCTTCCCAATGTCGCGGTGACAATCAAGAACCTCGACACAGCTGAAACGCGCACGATCCTAACCGACGGCGGCGGGCGCTATCAGTCGTCCGGCCTGCCGCAAGGCCGCTTCGAGATTCACGCGGCAAAACAAGGTTTCGAAGAAGAGACGCGCGCGGGAATCAGCTTGGCCGACGGCCAGGGCGCCACGGTTGACATCAGGATGCAGATGAAAGCCCCCGACGTCTGCGCGAGCGGCCGCGAGTTCGCCACCACCGATTGCACGCTGACCTGGCACGGCGTCACGCTGTACGGTGCGTACGACGTCGGCGTCGGCTGGGTCAGCCACGGATTACCGGTAAACGGCTATAACTATGAAGGCGAGGCTCTTGTCAATCGCAACGGCTCGCAGTCTCGATTCCTCGTCGCACCCAACAACCTGCAGCAGACGGGTATAGGCATCAGGGGCAAGGAAGAGTTCGCGCCGGGCTGGGCCATCGTGTTCAACGCTTCCACCGGCATCAATCCGCAGTCCGGCCTGCTCGCCGACGCGCCCAAGACCAACATTGTAAACAACGGTCTTCCCAGGGCCAGTTATTCCGAAGCCATTGACGGCGCGCGCGCGGGCCAACCCTTCAATGACGAATTCTATGGAGGTGTATCTTCCACCCGTTTCGGCACGCTGACCTTCGGTCGTCAGCGGTCTCTCGGCACCGATGCGATGCTCCTTTACGATCCTGTTGGCGGCGGCTATGGGTTTTCTTACATCGGGTATAACGGCACGATGGCCGGCGGCGGCGACACCGACGACACTCGTTGGGACGACGCAATTAAGTATCGCGTCACGGTTGGCCCGGTCCATTTCGGCGCGATGTACAAATTCGCGAATGGTTCTGGCGGCTGCTTTTCGGCCCTACCAGGCTGGACTGCCGCCGACTGTACGCCGGAAAGGGCGCATAACAACGCCTATGGATTCGACGTTGGTGGAGAACACGGCAAGTTTTCCGCCGATGCGGTCTTCCAACATTACAATCAGGCGATCAGCGTATTGAACCCGTTGCAGGGGCCTCAGAGTCAGGCCCCAGGTGCGCAGTTTCAGTCGACCACGGACAGCATCAATACCAACTACATCAACGGCGGGGCCGGCCTGGGACCCAATCTGGTTGACCCGAACGACACCCTATATGGCATCGTGACTGACAACAACGCCATCATGGTCGCCGCCAAGTATGCGTGGGACCCATTCAAGTTTTATGCCGGCTACGAATACATCTGGCAGAACAACCCGAAGCGACCGTTGGGTGTCGGCGCCACGGACGAGGGCGGCTATATCTTGAGCGGGGTCGAAGACAACAATCTTGATTCCGAAAAGTTGCTGCAGATCTGGTGGGCAGGCGTGAAATACACTTACCGCACCAAAACCGATGTCACTTTGTCCTGGTATCAGCAGCGGCAGAATGACTTCCGTGTTCCGCAGATCTGCGCGCCCGGAAATTTCCGCAGTTCCTGCGCGGGCACCCTCAACGAGGTGTCGCTCTATGCGGATCACCATTTCACAAAGCGATTTGACGGTTACGTCGGAGTTGCCTATTCCTTCGTGAGCGGCGGTATGGCCATCGCCATCCCGCATGGCCCCGGCGTGCCCTTTATTTTTCCCACCAACGTCGCGCCAACGATCGGTGTTCGTTTCGCCTTCTGATCGTTTCGCCGCGGGCGTCGTTAACGTTGCATCGGCCTTTGCTCGCATCCGTGCACTCACCCACTTCCCGCGTGTCAATGCCGATGCTACAATCTGACAGTTGCAGCAAGGCGCTGCGTAATCTGCCTGCGCTCGCACTAAACTTCATCACGCATAAACGGCGGTATGGTGCAGGGGTCAGCACGTCAGGTTCTCAACCTGAAAACCCGGGTTCGATTCCCGGTACCGCTACCAGACTTCTTTCCAGACTCCTCCGCTTCCGCCTGAAAAATTTTCCACTCGCCTCGCTCAGCTCCATCACTCCCCGAACTCCTCTGCGCGCGACTCGTCAACTATTAATCGATCGCCCGAATCCTGTTTCGCGTTCGCGCCATCTGTTATCTTTACTCCCATGCCCGATATCAAAAGTCTAGAATGCTCCCGCTGCCAGACCACCATCTCCGCCGCGACGCCTCAGACCCTGTGCCCGCAGTGCAAAGGTTCCCTCTACGTTCGTTATGATTTGCAGCCCCTCCGCGGCGCCGCCGCACGCGACGCCATCGCCCGCGAAGCCGCAAACTCTCCGTGGCCCGGCATGTGGCGTTATCGTTCCGTCCTTCCCGCAGCGCGCCCGGTGACGCTGGGCGAGGGCTGGACCCCGATGCTCCCCAGCCGTCGGCATCCCAACGCATTTCTGAAAGACGAAGGCACCAACCCGACCGGCTCGTTCAAAGCGCGAGGTCTCGCCCTCGCCGTCACCATGGCCCGTCATTACGGTCTTCGCGAACTCGCCATCCCATCCGCGGGCAACGCCGCGGGAGCGCTCGCAGCGTACGCAGCCGCTGCCGGCATGGCAGCCCACATTTTCATGCCCCGCGACGTTCCCTTTGCAAATTACGTCGAAGCGATCGCCTACGGCGCAAACGTCACCCTGGTTGACGGCCTCATTTCCGACTGCGGCCGCATCGTCGCCGAACGCAGCAAGACCGAAGGTTGGTTCGACATTTCCACGCTCAAAGAACCTTTCCGCGTCGAAGGAAAAAAGACCATGGGCTACGAGCTGGTCGAGCAACTCGGCTGGGAATATCCCGACGCCGTTTTCTATCCCACCGGCGGCGGCGTCGGCCTCATCGGCATGTGGAAAGCGTTCGCGGAACTCGAAGAGCTTGGCTGGGTCAAACCTGGCAAGCGCCCGCGCATGATTGCCGTGCAATCCTCCGGCTGCGCGCCAGTCGCCAAAGCATTCGACGAGGGCGCGAGCTCGAGCGAGATGTGGCCGAACGCCGCCACGTTCGCCTCCGGCTTGCGCGTCCCCAAACCCTATGGCGATTCCATCATGCTCGAAATTTTGCGCGACTCACACGGCATTGCCGTAGCGGTCCCCGACGCGGAAATTCTCGCCTCGCTGCGCGATTGGGCAAAAAACGAAGGCCTCTTCCTCTCGCCCGAAGGCGCCGCAGCCACAGCAGCCTACGACCGCCTCCTAGCCTCCGGCTTCCTCACTCCGAGCGACCGCGTAGTCCTCTTTAACACCGGCTCAGGCCTGAAGTACACCGACGTGATAGCGGAAGCGATGCACCTCCAACGCCCCGCACCGCAATCGTCATAGCCGCTCTCAGCAGTCGCCGATGCGGTCGCTCTTGGCTTTGTAGCGGCCGCCTTCAGGCGGGCGCCTTTGACGTCGCTTTTGCTGCGGCGCACCGGGGCACGCCATTGATTGCGTAGCAACCGCCTCTAGCAGACCAGTTGCAGCCCCCACTCCCCGCGAGTATGCTAGTTTCGTCCATTGAATAAAGAGCCCACCAGCCCAATGCAAAAACGCCTCCGCTGGTTTCCAGTTTTTGCCGTGCTCGCGCTAGCCATATTCCCGCTGAGCGCCCTTACGTCCGGCCCCACTGCAAACATCGTCCTCACCACCATGCAACAAGAATTGCAGCGCGCCACAAAGTCCCTCGCGAAGACAGACCCAGCGCCCTACTACATGAGTTACGCGGTCACCGACACCGACGAAACCGCCGTAGCAGCCTCCAACGGCAGCGTGATCTATTCCGCCAGCGTGGACCGGCGTCAAGCCGACGTCATGATGCGCGTCGGCTCGGTAGCGCTCGACAACACCCACAGCCAGAGCCGCGCGTCCGGGATCACTTCCGGTCTGCTGCCGCTGAACGACGATACCAACGCCATCGCCCGCGTCCTCTGGCAGCTCACCGACCGTGAATACGAGCAAGCCTCCGCGGCATACCTGAAAGTGAAAACCAACAACGCGGTGCGCTCCGAAGAGGAAGACAAGTCTCCCGATTTCTCCAGCGAAGCTCCGCAGGACCATCTGAATCTTGTTCCCTTGCATCCCCCGTCCGATCAGCAAATCTGGGAAGCCCGCACGCGAAAACTTTCCGCCGGCTTCCTGAAATATCCCGAAGTCTATACCTCCTACGTTTCCTTCAACATTTCCGCTGATCGCTCCTATCTGGTCACCAGCGAAGGCACCGCCCTAATCCGTCCCGGCGCCATCGCGCGCCTGGTAATTCAAGCCGAAACCCGCGCCGACGATGGCATGGAGTTGATGCGCGTCGAATCGTTTCAAGCCGCCACCGCGAGCCAGCTTCCTTCCGATGCGGAACTCGCCGCCAAAGTGGACAAGATCGCCGCCGACCTGAAAGCATTGCGCGCCGCTCCCGCCGCCGATCCTTACGCCGGTCCCGCCATGCTTTCCGGCAGAGCGGCCGCCGTCTTCTTCCACGAGGTCCTCGGCCACCGCCTGGAAGGCCATCGCCAGCGCGATGAGAACGAAGGCCAAACCTTCACCAAGAAAGTGAATCAGCTCGTGCTGCCCGCTTTCCTCAGCGTCGCCGACGATCCCACCATGAAGGAACTCAACGGCGTGCAGCTAGCCGGCCATTACGATTTCGACGATGAAGGCGTTCCCGCTGCCCGCGTGGTGGCAGTCGAAAATGGCGTGCTCAAGAATTTCCTCATGTCCCGCATGCCCATCAAAAATTTCAGCACATCGAACGGCCACGGACGCCGCCAACCCGGCCTGATGCCCACCGGACGCCAGGGCAATCTGATCGTCACTTCCAGCAACGCCGTAAAAGATCCCGAACTGCGCGAGAAATTCGTCGCCGAGATCAAGAAGCAGGGAAAACCATATGGTCTGTACTTCGACGATATCCAGGGCGGATTTACGCTCACGGGGCGCGCCTCTCCTCAGGCTTTCCAGGTGATTCCCGTGATGGTCTATCGCGTTTACGCGGATGGCCGCCCCGACGAACTCGTCCGCGGCGTGGATATCGTTGGCACGCCGCTGCTCTCGCTGAACAACATTGTCCTCACCGGAGACACATTGCAAGTATTCAACGGCATCTGCGGTGCGGAATCCGGACAGGTTCCGGTAGCAGCTGCGGCTCCCTCGATGCTCTTCACCGAGATTGAAGTTCAGAAACGCCGCCGCGGCAGTGAACGGCCGCCAATTCTGCCGCCTCCTGGATTTGCATCTACTGCGGCAACACCGTCCGCGACCGCCGCCAAAACCGGCGCGCCCGGAGCGAAGCCATGAGCGCTCTCGTACGGCTCAGCGCAGTCACCGCAGGGCCGCCGCGCCGCTCCGCGATCACAGGCACGTTGCTACTGGCGCTTTTCCTCGCCGGCACTGTTCCCGCCGCCGTGGCGCAGCAGGCGCAGCAAAAATCTTCCGCTGCTGCTGCCACCGCCGCATCGTCCGCGGCAGTTCTATCCGATCCGCTGCTCAAGGCCATGCGCGAAGAGCTGGACCGCTCCAAATCCCAGCTGAAGATGGACAATGTCCCCGCGCCCTATTACATCGAATATCGCTTGTCCGACGTGGACGAATACTCTGCCGAGGCCGCCTTTGGCGCCCTGCGCCAGGACCAACGAATTCACGTGCGCAACTTGCGCGTGGTCGTGCGCGTCGGTGATTACAAACAGGATAGTTACTACGGTCCCGGCACCGGATTCGTGAATATCGCCCCGCGCGACGACGACTCCGTCGCCCTCCGGCGCGAATTGTGGCTCGCCACCGATCGCGCGTACAAAATTGCCAGCGAAGCCCTGGCTTCCAAGAAAGCGGTCCTCAGCCAGTACACCGCCGACCAGCCTTTCAATGATTTTGCGCGCGCACCCGCTCTCGAATCCGTCGGCCCATTCGTCAAACTCGATTTCACTGCCGCGCCGTGGAAGGAAACGCTCGAGAAGGTCACCAATCTCTATCGCACCGACGCGAAAATCCAATCTCTCTCCGCGTACGTGCGATTTCGCGCAGTGAACGATTATTTCGTGAACACCGAAGGCACCAGCACCCGCCAGGGCTACACCGTCTATTCCCTCAACCTTTCCGCCGAAACCCAGGCGGACGATGGCATGGAACTAGGCCGCTCGCCTTTCTACGTCGGCGCCAGCGTGTCCGAATTGCCGTCGCAGGAAAAGCTGCTCGCTGAGACCGCCAAAATGCTTCAGTCTCTGAAAGACCTCCGCGAAGCTCCCATGGTCGAAGAAGATTATCGCGGCCCGATCCTATTCTCGAACGACGCCGCCAGCGACATTTTCGACGGCATGATTGGCGGCAATATTCTGGGCATCCGTCCCAAGCCCGGCGATTCCGCGCGCACTACCGGAGAATTTTCCTCGAATTACAAGGGCCGCGTCCTTCCCACATTTCTTACGGTGGTGGACGACCCCACCATGAAATCATTCGATGGCAAGTCCTTGATCGGAAGTTACCAGATTGATCAAGAAGGCGTTCGCGTCGCCCCGCTTCCGGTAATCAAAGACGGAGTCCTCGTCGAGTATCTCCTCGGCCGCATGCCAATTCGCGATTTCGCCGATTCCAATGGCCACGGCCGCGCTGCTCCCGGCCAGTCGCCGTCGCCCAACATCGGCAACCTGATCCTGCAGCCGAAAGAATCCAGTTCGCCCGACGAGCTCAAGAAAAAATTAATCGAGATGTGCAAACAGGAAGGCAAGCCCTACGGCTATTACGCGGAAACTCTCGTGGGGAACAACCCGCGCCTGCTCTATCGCGTGTACGTAAGCGACGGCCACGAAGAACTAGTCCGCGGCGCCGTCTTCAACGAACTGGACACCCGCACCCTGCGCAGCAATCTGGTCGCAGCCGGCAACGACCCCCTGGTGAGCAACCGCGAAGGCGCCGTCCCCACCACGGTAATCAGCCCCTCAATTCTGTTCGACGAACTAGAAGTAAAGCGCACCGACAAGAAAAACGCCAAGCTCCCCGAATATCCCCCGCCCACCATCGCCGCGCATTAATCCCGGCTTGCTTTTGGCTTCGCAGTTGCCTTTCTCTGCGCCCTCCGCGCCTCTGCAGTTGCTCCGCCGTTCGTCTTTCTCTGTGTGCTCCGTTTCTGCTCTGCGTACTCGGGGTCAAATCTTTTGCCGTTGCCTTTGACTACCGCTTCGGCAACTCCCAGCGCACACCAATCCGCCCCACAATTGGCAATCCCAACTGCGGCACAGGCGTCGCCGCGGTAAAATACTGCTCGTTGAAAAGGTTCTCCGCAGCCCCGTAAACCTCGACCCCGGCCCCAATCCTCCGCGAAACCAGCGCGTCCAAAACAAAAAAACTCCCCAACGGAAACTGATTTTGATCGTCATCAAATGCGTTTCCAATCGCCCGGCCCGTCACTTCCACCGTCACAATCCTTGGATTCGAATACCGCGCCTGAAACGTAAACGAATTGTGCGGCACCTGCGGCACCCACAATCCGACCAGCGCCGTATTCGCCGGAAAAGAACTCACTTTCGAATTCACGAACTGGTATCCCGCGGATATTTGGAACTCTCGCGTGATGTGCGCCGCGACGCCAAGATCGACACCCGGCGCGCTGATGCGCCCCAGATTTTCGCGGATGCGTTCGATCACATTGGGAACTGGATTCGGACAGCCCGGAAACGCGTTGGGAGGTGGCAGGCATGTGGCGTTCGCGACGGGATTGACGATCTGGTTGTAGAAAAACGTCCCGTGCGCCTGCAACTTCCCGTTGAATCCACTCACAGCCACGCCCGCATCGCCGCCGGTCAGGTGTTCCGCGTTCAGGTTTGCATTCGCGGTGGTCACCGTATTGCCCTGGCGGAACGAGCGATACAGCTCGTTCAACGTCGGCGCGCGAAATGCCCGGTACACCGACGCGTTCCACGACACATGAGTATTCACCTGATTCCGCAGCGTCAATCGCGGGCTGAAAGCATTTTGCGAGCGGTCGGGAAAAATCGTATCAGTCGGCGGATTCGGCGGTGTCACCGGCTGACGCAAAGTCGAAGCCTCGAAATTGCTCCAATGGTCCACGCGCGCACTAACAGAAAGAAACCACCGCGGAGCAATTTGAATCAGATCTTCGCCAAAAATCCCCACCGTGCGCTGCCGCCCCCCGGAGGAAAGATCCGTGATACCGCCCGATAGCAGCACTTCATGGCTAGCCCCAATTTCCTCGTGGTAATCGAATCCCGCCACCAGCGTCTGCCGTTTTCCCGCTTGCCGGGACCACACCGCCGATCCGCCCACTCCCTGTGACGGCACCGTCTGCAAATCCGTCAAGGTCTCGCTGTCGCGATTCGGGCCTATCGCGGAAAACGTCTGGTGATACGCCTGCGCATCCGCATAAAAACGCAGCGTAAGCGCCCCGAACGCACCGAGCTGCAAATTCGCGCCCAGCGCTCCTTGTCCGAGCTTCGTGTCATTCCGCTGCAGCACCGTCCCGTTGCCCCGCGTCTCGTCCAGATACCATCCCCGCGCGAATATTTCGCTCTGCTCCCCGATTTTTCGCCCCACCATCAGGTCCGCGGTCCCGTCCCGCGACCCCGCTCGCGCGTCCACCGAACCCCTCTCAGCTTCCGGCGTCAGAATGTAGCCATCCGTGTTAAATACTCCGCCCGCAAAACTGGATTCCCATTTTCCCTTCAGCCCGCCGGCCCACAGCGAAAGGTCCGGCGTATTTTGATTGCCGTAAGAAGTATCCAGTGAAATTCCACCGGGCTGCGTCGGACGCGAAACGAATTGCACCACGCCGCCCAACGCATCGCTGCCGTACAGGCTCGAGCCGCCCTCCTGCGAAATCTCCACGTCCGATATCGATTCCACCGGCACGCGATCCCAGTACACCCATCCTCCAAACGGATCGTTCAGCGGAATGCCATCCTCCAGCACCAGCGCGCGGCTCGAGCCGTTCGCGCCCAGCCCTCGTAACGAAACCCCCTGCGTCGTGGGATTCGCAGTCCGGCTGCTCGACCGGCGAAACAAACTGAACCCGGGAACCTGCCGCAGATCATCATCCAAAGTCAGCGCCGGCGTATCTTGCAAATCCTCGCGCGTCAACTGCACGTCGCTCACCGGCACGTCGCTCAGCAAAGTCGCCGCGCGATAAGCGGTCACTTGCACTTGCTGGCTGACCGCCGCTGCCGTAAGAGCAATTTCCAGGTGCACCGCTTGCCCGCCCGCTCGGCTCCACGCCCGCTCAATCTTCTGAAATCCCTTCGCGCTGACTAACACCGTGCCGGCCGCACCCGGAACATTTTCAAATGCGAACGCCCCGCCGCCGTCGGTCACAGTAGAAGCCGAAAACGCTGCCGCATGAACTTCCACTTGCGCGCCAGGCACTGAAGCGCCGCTGGAATCTCGCACCACGCCTTCGACACGCCCGCCGACGCCAGCCGTTTGCGCGCTGCTAACCGCAGTCACCAGCAAAATCAGCGCGCTAACAATAGTTGCGCAGGCGCAACACGCCCTCATTTTCGTTCCCAGCGTAAGTCTCGCGAACAAAGACGCCATACCTCCGGATAAGCGATCGCTGCTATCCCCGCTCCGCCCACGGGCATCATATCCCAGCGCAGAAACCGCTAATCGCCGAAGAAGGCTCCACGTACCGAAGTCCAACCTGCGCCGCGGGTATGCTATCGTGTTCTAAGGTTCGCCTAGCTTCATTTCAGGAGGAATTGCATGGGTACGGCGGCGCAGCGTCGCAGTGATCGTGTCTCGCTGACTTTATTGCTGGAAGCTTCCGGCAAGGACATCAACGAGGAGGACTTCACGCAGCCGGCCCGCACCATGCAAATCAATCGCACTGGCGCGGTGATCCTGCTGGACCGCGAGCTGCGCGCCGATCAGCACATTCTCATCAAGCGGCTGGCCCCAACCGAAAAGCACCGCCAAAGCCAGGTCCGCGTCGTCGGTCAATTCGGCCGCCAGAAAGAAGGCTACGTTTACGGCGTGGAAATTCTGCAGCCCGAAAATGACGTATGGGCCATCGAATTTCCGCACATCGCCGAATCCCAGGAAGCCGTCGCACGCATGCTGCTGGAATGCACCTATTGCCACGCGCGCGAAGTCGTTTACCTCAACGAACTCGAGCTGCGCGGCTTCGAAGGCACTCGCGGAATCGCGCGCTATTGCAAGACGTGCAGTGTGCCCAGCATTTGGTCGCAAGCGCCGCACGAAAGCGAAAAGAAACTTGCCTCGCGCGCCGCACGCGGCCGCGCCGGCCAAGCTCCGGGAGAAATTCCACCCGGCGGCGACCAGCGCGAACGAGAACGCCTGCGCATGAAAACCAGGCTGACAGCTTGCATCCGTCAGGCCAATAGCGACGATGAGCTGGCCGTTTGCGAAGATATCTCCCCCGTTGGAATGTGCTTCCGCAGCAAACGCCGCTACGAAGCGCAGGAAGCGATTGACGTCGCCGTCCCCTACACGCCCGACGTAGCCAACATTTTCATCCCCGCGCGCGTGGCATACTGCGAAGAATTACCCAAAGCAGGCCTGTTCCGTCACGGCGTGCAATATCGCAAGCCCGAACCAGCAAAGGAATAGTCGACTTTGCTTTTGGCTCTGTAGCGGCCATCCCACCTTCGCGGGATGGGCGCCTTTGACTCTCTTGCGCGCGACGCCACAATGATCGTCGCGTCAAGACCACAATTCCGCCGCCAAAAAATCCTAATACGCCGGCACCGGCGTCCGCTCCCCAGTCCGCCGCTGCAAATACTGCATCGCAATATTCAAATGCACATTCCCACCCGGCGTCTCAAAACAAAGTATCGTCGCTTCTGAATCCTGCCCCGCCTTCTCGCACTGCTCCTGCGTCAAAACCTCCGGCGGCAGCACCTTAAAATGAAATCCTGCGTCATTCAGCTGCGTCACGGCATTCCCGATCACCATGTTGGCCAGCTCGCACACCGTCTCGGTAACAATCGTCGCCGAAGGATCCACTTCGCTGCCGGCCAAAAAACTCGCCACCTGCGCCGCCGCTCCCGGCTCCATATCCAAAATCACGCGCCCTTCGATCTGCCCTTTGAAACTCACGGCCGCGGCAGTTCCTCTGCGCCGGTAGCCTTCCTCTTCCATCGTCAGGTCCACAATCTTCGCGGGCGCCTTCATCATTTCGGCCAGCACTGCGTCCAGCGAGCCGATGAACGGCTGAATCAGGTCCATCCTCATCGTGAGCTCTCCTCTGCCGCGCCCACCGTCGCCGTCACGCCGTCGTCGTTCAGCACATAGCGAATAATCTCGTACAACGCATCCGGCTTCACCGGCTTCTGCACGAAATGCCGCGCGCCCTTCTGCAGCGCCGCCAGGATATTATCCTGGTAGCCTACCGAGGAAACCATGATGATCCGCGCTTCCGGATGCTCCTGCACGATCCGCTCCACGGCCTCGATGCCTTCCATCTGCGGCATGGTGATATCCATCAGCACGATATCCGGCTGCGTCCGCGCGTACTCGGTGATTGCCGTGCATCCGTCGCCGGCTTCTCCCACCACGTGTCCGCCGAACGATTCCACCATTTTCGCCAGGCTCTTGCGCGCGAAGACGGAGTCGTCCACGATCAAGTATTTCACGGCTTCATGGTCATTCTTTCGCGTCAATGCTTCGAACTGTTTCATCGCGATCTCCTTCGTATTCCCGATTCACCGGTGAGAATGGCCGCGGCAGAATCCTGATTTGGCTGCTCTGTGAGTGGCCGTTCCGCTACGCACTTCGCCTGTAAGTAACTGGAAAGATTGGAAAGCGACACCACGCGCCCCGCGAATCCACGCTCGATCGCCGCTCGCGGCATGCTGTCCACGATGCATGTGTCCGGGCTTTGTGCGATCGTCATTCCGCCCGCGGCCTGAATTGCGCCCAGACCTTCCGCTCCATCGTCGCCCATGCCGGTCATCAGCACGCCGATGGCGTTGCTGCCGAATTCCTGCGCCACCGAATGGAACAGCACGTTCGCCGACGGCCTATGCCCATTCACGCGCGGCTGATCCACCAGAATCGCCACGTTCCCATGCTCCATCCGCCGCACTTTCAGATGACGGTTGCCGGGACAAATCAGCGCGCGTCCTGCCAGCAGCAAATCACCCGACTGCGCTTCCTTCACTTCGATCGCCGAACACTCATCCAAGCGCCGCGCGAACATTTCCGTGAACCCTTCGGGCATGTGCTGCACCACCAGGATGCATCCCGGGAATTCCGGCGGCAGCTGCGAAAATAAATACTGCAGCGCGTTCGGCCCGCCCGTCGAAATCCCGATAGCCACAATCCGCGTCGGCCAGTTCGGCATCGAGGTGCGCCGCTGTTCCTTCTGCTTCAGCGGCGGCACCGTAATAATCATTTTCGGCGCGCCGGACCCAGCCGCCACCTTGATCTTCTGTGCCAGCTCCGCCGCAATCTGGTCCATGCGTCCGGAGGCTGCGTCTGGCGGTTTCGTCACGAAATCAAACGCGCCAAGCGCCAACGCTTTCAACGTCACCGAAGCGCCGCGATCCGATTGCGCGCTAACCACGATCACCGGCACGCGATGTTTGCGCGTGATCTGCCGGAGCATCTCCAGTCCATCCATGCGCGGCATGTCCAGATCCAGCGTCACCACGTGCGGGTGCAGTTCGTCGAGCTTCCGCAACCCCACTTCGCCGTCCATCGCCGTGCCTACCACTTCAATCGACGGATCGCGTTGCAGCACCTGCGGAATCAGCTTGCGCATCAGCGCCGAATCATCCACTACCAGGACGCGGATCTTTGCGCTCATGCCGTCGCTCCCACTGCTGGAATCCGCGCGAGATGTGATACCACTGCAGGAATGTTCAGAATCAACACGATCGTCCCGTCGCCTAATATCGATGCACCACTCACCAACGGAGAAGTGACCAATTGGTCCTCCAACGCCTTGATGACCAGTTCCTCTTCACCCATTAGCTTATCCACAGCCAATCCAAACCGCCGGCTGCCTGCGCCGATCACCACCACGAACACTCTCTTCGACCGTTCGAACTTTTCCGTGGATTCCAGCCGCTCCAGGCGCACCAACGTCAAGACCTGCTGCCGCAGCTGAAACACCTCGTGATCGTCCACGCGATGTACTTCGGCTTCCGTGATCCGCGTGATTTCCACCACGGACGAGATCGGCACCGCATACAACCGTCCGGCCACGTGGAACAGCAGTGCTTGTATGCTGGCCAGGGTCAGAGGCACGATCAGCCGGAACGTCGTTCCCTTACCGGACTCGGTTTCAATTTCGATCGAGCCTTTCAAGTTGTCCAGCGCCGACTTCACCACGTCCAGTCCCACCCCGCGCCCGGAAATCTCCGTCACGTTTTCCGCCGTGCTGAATCCCGGCGTAAATATCAAATGATTGATTTCTGATTCGTTCATGCGCGTAGTGTCCGTGGCGCTCATCAGGCCGCGCTCGATCGCTCGTTGGATCACCTTTTCCCGGTCAATCCCGCGGCCGTTGTCGGATACTTCAATCACTACCTGGTCGCCTTCATGATATGCGTCCAGTCGCACCGTTCCGTTCGCCGGCTTTCCGGCAGCCGCGCGTTCGCTCGCGGTCTCGATGCCGTGATCCGCTGCATTTCGAATCAGGTGCGCCAGCGGCTCGGCCAACGCGTCCAAAATGCTTTTATCCAGATCCGTGTTCTGGCCCGCGATTTCCAGCGTAATCTCCTTGTTCAGATGCTTGGCCACATCGCGCACAATCCGCGGAAATCTTCGAAACAGCTGCTCCACCGGCACCATGCGAATCTTCATCACCGATTTCTGCAATTCGTTCAGAATTCGCGATTGAAACGCCAGCGCGTCCGAAAACTTTCCGCGCAGCGCATCCTTCGCAAAGCGCCGTTCGAATTCCGCAATCGTTCGCTGCAGCATGGATTTCCCGATGATCAGCTCGCCCACCAAGTTCATCACCGTATCAATTCGTCCCGCGTCCACGCGCAGCGTGTTCTCCGCCACAGCGTGTGCCAGGCCCGTAGGCGCGCCGGACAACTGCGCCTCGTCTTCTTCCTCGATCTCTCCGAGGTCCGCGGATTGCCCCGCAACGCTCGCCGAAACCGCCGCCGCTTCGGACTCGACCAGAATGTCCAGGACGTCGCGCGGTTCCGTCTCCATCAGCGGAATGCGATTCACAGAAATCTGCGCCACCACCGAAGGCACTTGGCAGCGATTGCGAATCCAATCGGCCGGCTTGGTGCTAGCCAGCGCCGCTTCCAGCAACCCTCCGCTCACCACGTCGCCGCTGTTCTCAGGACGTAGCGCGAGAATTTTCCCAGCGCGCTCCAGCGCTTTCTTCGCGAGCTCGTAAGCCGCCGCGGGCAGCACCGCCTCGCTCGCCAGGTGGAGCGCCACTTGATAAACGGTCTCGCCGCGACGGAAAGACTCGGCGATCAGCAATCGCTCGTATTCCGTCCAGCTGAAAGTTGCCGTTGCTTCTTCCGAGGACTTGCCACGCCCCGCGGTCGCCGGTTTACGCAGCAGCCTCTGCACATATTCGCGCAGCGCTCCGCCGTCCGGCGGCTGCAGATTGCTGCGATACGCCGCCAGCATGTCGCGGAATGTGTCGGCAGCCGTCAGCACTACCTCGGCAATCAATCCGGCATGTTCCTTCACCAGGTCGGGAGTCAAAACGTCTTCCAACTCGTGCGCCAGCTCGCTCAGTTCGCGATAGCCGCACGCGGCGGAATCACCCTTTAGAGTGTGCACAGCTCTCCGCACGCTACGCAGGCTTTCCTTGTCGCTGGGGTGTTCCTCCAGCGCCAGCCCCGCGTCATTCATCGCCTGCAGAATTTCCTCCGCGCTCTCGAAAAAGAGATCGCGAAGTTCCGAGGCTCGGTCGTCGGGTGAAAACGTCACTGCGGCCCCTCGATTCGCTGATAAACCGTCGCGTTGTTCTGATGAATCATGTGGAATCTTTTCGTCAGCCCGAACAAGCTTTCCGCGTGGCCCACGAAGAGATAGCCTTCCGGGTTCAAGCAGCGATGGAATTTATCAATCAATCGCTTTTGCTCGGCCTCGTCGAAATAAATCATCACGTTGCGGCAGAAAATCGCATCGTTGCGCTGCGGCAGGTATTCCGTTTTCAAATTGTGGAAGTCGAATTGCACCAGGTTCTTCAGTGCCGGCTTCACGGAATATTTATCGCCTACCTTGTCGAAGTAGCGCAGTCGGCACGTGTAGTCCACCGTGTCCATCTGGCTTTCCGTGTAAATCCCCTGTTGCGCCGTCAGCAAGGCCGAATAACTGATGTCCGAAGCGACGATTTCCACTTTCCACGGCGGAGGAATCAGCGGCTTCGGCGTGGGCATCTCGAACGGCAGCGGATTCCGCAAGTAGTAGTACGCCAGCGCATCGCAAATCAAAATCGCCAGAGTGTAAGGTTCCTGGCCCGTCGAGCATCCGGCGCTCCATATCCGCAAAGACCAATCCCGGCGCTCCTGCTTGCGTCGCAAAAGCTCTTCCAGCACGTTTTTCTGAAACAGTTCCAGCTGTGGGCGAATCCGAAAAAAACTCGTCTCATTCACCGTCAGATTTTCCAGCAGCGCCACCAGCTCCTGCTTGCCTTCGCGGCTCGTCAACAGCCGGTAATACGTGTAGAACGAATCAATCTGGCAGGCTTTCAGTCGGCGTTGCAGGCGATCGCGCAGAAAATGCGTGCGCCGTTCGTCGAAATACATGCCACATTCCTGATACACCAGCGTCTGCAGGAGCTTCAATTCGGGCTCGGTGAGCGGAACCTGCGCTGTGAGAGTGGACATTCGCTCCTCGTCGTTTTTGTTCTTGCGCCGCGTTCGCTAAACGCGCGCCATGTTGTCGCTGGTCACAGCGGCGGATTCAGCCGCGTCTTCCAGCCGGCGCAGCTCTCCGCGTTGCAATATCTTGCTCAGATCGAGCATCATCACCAGCCGTCCGCGGAATTTTCCCACGCCGGTGATGTAGTTCAATTCGCCCTCCTGAAACACCGAGTGCGGCGCTTCAATGTCCGAGGGCGGAATTTTTATTACTTCAGACGCCGAATTCACGATCAACCCGATGGCCCGGCTTTCCAGCTCCACCACCACAATTCGATTTCTCTTGCTAGACTCGATCACTTTCTCGCCGAACCGTTTCCGCAGATCCACCACCGGAATAATCCGCCCGCGCAGATTGATCACGCCCTCGATATAGTCCGGCGCATTCGGCACCGAAGTAATCTCCGGCACGCGCACAATTTCCCGCACCATCGCGATCGGCAAACCAAATGTTTCCCGCCCGATCCGGAAACCGACGATTTGGATGTCTTTGTCCATGTTGTCTGTGAACGCGCTCTAGGAACGGCCAACTTCCGCATACTCTGCCGGGGCGTGGCGCTGATTCGCGCTCGAACCGCTGCTGAACGCGCCGCCCGGAGCCTGCTGTCGCCCGAAATGACGCTTGCCTTCCGGGAAGCCCTCGTCAAGCTCGAAGCGGTCCATGGACTCCAGCAGCACGCGCGAAAGTTTGGACATCTGCTCGGCCGCCGCAGCCAATTCCGTGGCACTCGAAGTGGACTGTTGCACCAGCTCCCGCATTTTCTCCATTGCACGCACCACCGCCTGTGAACCCGAAGCCTGCTCCTCAACTGAAGAATTAATTTCCTGCGTGATTTCCGTCAGCCGATTCGTGGCCTTCGCAATCTGCGAAGAGCCGCTGGATTGTTCGGTGGTAGCCGCGCCGATTTCCTGCGAGAACTTGTACACCTCGGACACCACGTCGGAGATCTTCTCCAGCGCGAAGCTCAAGTCCTTATTCAGCAGCAAACCTTCCTGGACCATGGTCGTGCTCTTTTCCATGTTGTCCACGGCTTCGCGCGCTTCCTTCTGAATGCCTTGAATCAATTCGGAAATTTCCTTGGTGGACTGCGTGGACTTTTCCGCCAGCTTGCGCACTTCCTCCGCAACGACGGCGAATCCCAAT
>Ga0210407_10000373_pt1 | contig 52397 bp, 43 predicted proteins | sample IncBWC27MmetaG_FD_150860 | JGI IMG/M metagenome (GOLD analysis project Ga0210407, IMG submission 150860) | Forest soil microbial communities from Barre Woods Harvard Forest LTER site, Petersham, Massachusetts, United States - Inc-BW-C-27-M | ecosystem: Environmental > Terrestrial > Soil >...
ACGACATACCGGCGAGTTAGTCAACCGAACAGCCATCAGTCAATTGAATCCGGACATCGACCTTTGGTGTTGCCGGCGCTCTTTTGTCCGTACCAGATCCGTTGGCTGGCGCACTATACTTTCCTTAGATACAGCAAACTGTGATCGAATCCTTAATGCTGTAATGCGTAACTACTTGTAACCATAGCCGCACGACACTTTCGACTGCGAAATCACATTGCGCCCGAGAAAATTCGAGAAAAAGGAGGATACGGCCATGCGCAGTATCAGGACTCTAACTATCGCCCTTTGTTTCCTGGCAAGTATCAGCGGATACCTTTTGGCAGAGACAGTTCAGGTTGGTTCTTGCAGGAAGATTGAGTCAGAAGACAGGTTCGCAACCATCCAGGCTGCGGTCAACGACTCTGTCCCTGTAGGCACGGTTCTGGTGTGTCCAGGCACCTATCCCGAGCAAGTTGTAATCAACAAGCCGTTGACCGTCAAAGGGATTCGGAACGGGACGTTGGACGCGGCAGTTATTGTTTCTCCTGCCGGGGGAATCGTGCAGAACACCACCAGCCTGGCCACGGGAAATCCGATTGCGGCCCAAGTGCTGGTCACGGAGACTTCCGGCGTCAACATCAGCCAGTTGACGATTGACGGCAGCAGCTTGTGGCCAGGGAAATCAATCGTCACTAGGTGCTGGTCGAAAATGTCGGCGCCGATCAGGCCGTCCTCGTCGCTCACGTCGTTCTTCAGGGAGACTTTCACCACGCAATCGCGGAACTCAAGATCGCCGATGGTGACCTTGTCCACCCATGCGTTGTAAGCGCTGGCCGGTCCGGAACTTCCCACGCCTTCCAGGGACTGATCGGACAGGCGCCGCGCCCCGATCTTTTGCGCCAGCTTTTTCTTGATGGTGAGTCCGGAAGCGCCGGTATCTAGCAGAAACGTGCTGACGGCGTTGTCGTTCAACTTGACCCGGAGTCCAACGCCTTTAGCGACCATGGCTGGACCGTTAGAGAGAGGAGGTTGTTTTTCTGTCGCACTGCCGCGCGGGGCGGGTGCAAGCAGTGTTTCCAGCTTGATTTCCAAGCGCTCAGCGTCGCGGACCGGTATCCATATTCTGCGCCCCGCCAGGGCCTTGACGAATTCCAGATACTCGCGCTCACGGCGCTCTTTTTCCGGGGCGTCGCGAAATTCCGCCAGATGTTTTGCCAGCGCCTCCGCGTTCCGGGGATAGGGAAGAGTGATGGCCCAATAGTAAAGAGCATCGCCGTCGTCAGGATCGAGCGCGTGCGCCTGGGCAATTAGTTCGCCGGCTTTGGCACGGTTGCTCTCGGCGGAGTAAACGCGTCCCAACCCGAGAGCGGCGCGAGAGCATTTGGGATCTGTCTGGAGAGCGGACTTGTATTCATGTTCCGCCAGGTCCATGAGTCCGCGACGAAAGTAAACGTCGCCCCGGACAGCATGCGCCAACACGGATTGCGGAAGGATCTCCAGGGTATTCTGCGATTCCGTTTCTGCTTCCGGGACGTCATCGAGCTTCAAGAGACTGCGCACCAGCCCAACGTGGGCTTCCGCAGATGACGGATCTTTTTCCATCAACGAACGGTACGCGGCCGCGGCGTCCTGAAACCTGCCCTGGTTGAAGAGCGCTTGGGCTGGAACAGGCGCGCTGATGGTCTGCGCCGCCAGCGGCGGCGCAAGAACGACGATAATCAGGAAAACCAGGAACCGCATCAGGATGCCGATGATTTTAGAACGCGAACAGGCTGCGATCTTGCGAGAGCAGGAGTGGTTCACAAACGAGTATACGAGGCGGATTTCTTTGAGACGTAAGTGCAAAAAACGCGAATGCGGGCAAGAGACGCTGTGGAGGTGGCGCCTCTTGCCCGCGTAAGCCTAATCCAGTTTCGTGGCGGTGACTTCCACGAGGGTACGCTTCTTGCTGCCTGGATCGTCGATACTGCTGACGACCTGCGGCTTTCCTGGCGTCACGGACGTCTCGACTGTCAGGTGAGAGTTGCGCAAGATAGGCATGCCGCCGACACGAGGGTCGGCATTCTGCTCCGGTAACGCGAAGCTGTTGATATCCACGTCGATGTTGGCCCACACCTTGTCCTCATCCTGGCTAAGCCGGTAGGTCAACTCGAGGCCCACGTTCATATACTGTGTTTTCTTTTCCTCGTAACTCACCGGGACGCGCGTCCCAGTTCTGACCGAGCCCTGGCTGGAACCTCTGGAGGGCGCGGCTACAACCATGCTGTACTCACGCTGATTGATTCTCTTGCCGTCTTCCTGCTCGTAGAGCTTGAAGTCGATTTTATAGGTCGCTTTTTTCGGGGCCGGAGGAGCCTCTTTCTTCGGCGCGTCTTGCGCTTGTACGAAGGCGACTGCGGCGAACAAAACCACGAACAAATGGAACGCTTTTTTCATGACATCTCCTATCGAGTAGTGCTGAATTGTTGGTTCTCGGGCTTCGACCCTGGTACGTACGATTGATCGTCTGCAAAAGGTTCCACCGGCCGGTCGCTCTGGCTTTGCGCTACGACCTCTTCCCGCGGGGTTGTCCGCAGATAGCGAAGCAATAGCTGTTCCTGCTCGGAGAGCGGCGCTGGTGTGGGGAAAATATCCTGACGCACCGAGGCGACCGGCGATTGATTGGTCATTGGCGACGCATGCTGTTTGGACGGCGTGAGTGCTCCCGCTCGTGTCGGAGCCGACGTATGTTCAGTTGACGGCACGCGTTGTATAGCGGCTGGATTTGTCCCAGCTATCTTCGGCGGCTGCGGCGCGACAGCGGCGCGGTGCAATAGAATCGCCATCACCAGCGCGACCGCTACCGCGGCTCCTGCGCCGGCCCAGAGCCAAATCAATGGCGACTTTCTCGCAACCGCCTGGGCGTTCAAGCCGGCCAGAATCCTGGTTTCCAGGCCGGGACGCGGGTCCGCGTCAGAATACGCCTGCAGCAGGGAATCAAGCAGTTGTTCGAAGTGCTGGTCTCTCTCCTGTTCAGCCATGGTGTTTTGCCTCCAGCGTGTGGGAAAGTTTTTCTTTAAGCAGCTTCCGCGCGCGCATTAGGCGGGTGCGCACGGAATTTTCCGGGATGTTGAGAATGCCGCCAATCTCGGTGGAATTCAGTTCCTGCACCGTGGACAACTCCAGAGGATGGCGCAGTTCATCGGGCAACGTGGCGATGAGCCGTTCCAGAATCCGCTGCAATTGCCGGCCGGCAAGCTGTTGGTCCACGGGTATGGCGCGGTCGGGAAGCTGATCGAGCAATTCTTCCTTCTGCCGGTCGTCACTTAAGGGGGCCGTGCTGAACAGGACCGCTGCGTGAGCGCGGCGCCTGTCAAGGGCCGCCGTCCACGCGATCCGCGCCAGCCACGTCTTCGGGTTGCGGACATGGGTGAGCTTGCGGCCGTATTTCAGCACCCGGAGAAAGCATTCTTGCGCCGCGTCTTCCGCGTCGTGATGGTTGCGCAGGATCGAGTAGGCGATACGGAAGACCAACAGCGTGTGGTCGGCCACCAGGCCTTCGATGGTCGCCGGGGCCTCAACTTGCGCGGCCTTGGATTCGTCGAGGATCGCCTCTCCTAGAATTGCCTGTCCGGCCATTTTGCCTTCCTGAAGAGAATGACAGCCAGGGAACGCCAGGTGTTCTGATTTATTGCGTGCTGATTCTTTGCGGGAAAATAAGGGCTAGCCGGGCTGACGCTGCAAGCGGTCCAGCGCCGCCGGTGATGCCGCGGGATAGTAGACCGGCAACTCCAGCACGATGCGCGCGCCTTGCGGATCGAGGTTGAGCGCGTAGATATCGCCGCCATGTTCCTTCACGATGCCGTAGCAGATGCTGAGACCAAGTCCCGTCCCTTTGCCCACAGGCTTGGTGGTATAGAAAGGATCAAACACCCGGTTTACTTCGGCGAAACCCGAACCCGAGTCGTCAAAGCGCACGACCACGCGTTCGCCTTGCCGTTCGGCTTCAATGTGAATGCGCTTGAGCGTCTCGTTGTCCAGCGAGTCAATGGAGTTGTTCAGCAGATTGAGCAGGATTTGCTTGAACTGGTCTTCATCCAGCGCGACCGGCGGCAGGTCCGGCGCCAGGACTACCTGTACGTCAATGTCGTGATTGCGGATGTGGTATTCGCGCAGGGCCAGCACGTCCAGCAGCAGGGCCTGCAGGTCAGCGGACTTCTGTTCCAGATTGTTCTGGCGGGCAAAGCGGAGGAGATTTTCGATGATGCGCCGCATACGGTGGGCTTCGCGCAGCAGCTTGTCCAGCTTCTGGCGCGCCGGGCCGCCGGAGATGTCGTCACTGAGCAGTTCGGCGTAGCCGACCACCGACGCCAGCGGGTTATTCAGTTCATGAGCCACGCCAGCCACCAGTTGGCCGATCGCCGCCAGCTTCTCCGACCTGACCAGTTGGCGATGCAGCACCCCATTATCAATGGTTACGGCAAGGTCTCCGGCCAGCAATTCGATCTTGGACATTTCCTCGCCGGTGATGCGGCTGACATCGCGTGGATCGTCGAGGGAGATCCAGCCCACGAAAGCGCCGCGCGTGGATTGGAGCGGCACAATCAGCTCATTTCCGTTTTCCCAGTAAGGGTTCGGAGCGAATCTCTGCTGGCTGCGTAACGGGTCGTATTTTTCCGCCTGCGCCGGTTTCAGCATGTATGACTTCTGGCCCAGGGGAAGACCCACGCGGCACATCTCGGCAACGTCAGAGGGCTTGCGCGTGGAAGCCGTGTGCCGGAGTTGTTCCACGACGCTCTCGTCCAGTCCGCTGTATCCGGCGAGATAGAAACTTCTGTCGTCCGCGCTGAGCGTGATGGTCACCCGCCGGAAGGTGCTGGTCTCGGTGATGGCGGTGGCAATCTCCGCGGCCAGGCGGGTGAGCTCGACTCCCGTCAGCAGACGGGAAGTAATGCTGGAGAATTTCTGCAGTTGCTGGTTGAGTTTGCGTTCGCGCTGGTTGGTGTCTTCCAGCACCGCCGACTTGTCTTCCAGCAGGGTCAGAATCATGCCAAAAGCCACAAAAAATTTAGGCGTATTCCATATCTCCTGATTGATGGCCAGAGTGGGATAGCTTGTTCCGAGATAGGTACTCAGCGGGAAAACCAGGGCCCAGAGCACAAATCCGCCGGCGCTGGTGATCACTCCGGGCGACCAGCGGGGGTACGCCTTCCAGAAAAGCCATCCGGCCACCACGTAAGCGATGGTCAACGTGGCGAGGTATCCAGTGTCATAGTCGTGCTGCCACGCCCGGTAAATCGACCACGTTCCCACACTGCCTGCCAGGAAAAGCCAAAATGCGTTTACCCGTGTAATCTCGCGCCGGTAGAAGAGAGAAAGCAGTATGCTGCCGTAGTAATTCACAGCGAGACAGGTGATGTAGAGCGGACGAAGGTCCTTGTTGTACGCGTACGGCACCGTGTACAAAAAAATCGCCGGACACGACATGGCCAGCAGTTTCCAGGTCCTTTTCCTGTCGTCGACAAAGTCCGTGAGCGAGGCGATGAAAACGACCGCCGAAAGCTGGAGCGCGCCTAAATCGAGCACATCAAAAACCGTGGGTCCGGTCGTCCGCTCAAAACCTTGCGCGAGGAAATGAAGAAAGATCAATGTCCAGGCAACGATCCAGAGCTGCAGCCGGCTGGACTTCACGTGCTGCCGCAGCGCGAAGAAAATCCCCACCAGGACGGCCAGGATAAGGATTGTCGGTAGTTTGTCCAGTAAGCCTGCCATGGTTCGCTCGCGGGCAGCTTATCACGGCGGTATACGGGGATACAGAGCAGAATAAGACAGGTGGTGACCAGGGTAACATCGCTTGGTAAGAACTCCCTTGACGCATATCTTTCGAAACTGAAACAAGTCCTTGTTTTCCACAGGTTGCCACGCAGATGAGTTGCGAAATCGCGCGAAACAGGCCCAAGCTGAATGGTTTTGTCTCCAAGCAAGTGCACGGCCACACGCTGCCGCGCCCGGTTTGTTAAGATGATAAAACCGCATTTTGGGCGGTTAGCTCAGTTGGTTAGAGCGCCTGCCTTACAAGCAGGAGGTCGCAGGTTCGAGTCCTGCACCGCCCACCATTTCTTTTCATCACTTTGCCATACGTCCTATTGGCAGACGAACCTGGAACATCCGAATAATCCTCTTTGTTACAGGGAAGATGTTTCATGGCTATAGCAAGAGCCTTAAACACGTTGATAACAGAACTTGCAAACGACTATTCGCGTCTCAACGCGACCATGGGATCGACGCGGGAGGCGCGACGCGCTGGAATATAGCAAGCCAAAACGGCCACGCCAGTCAACACCAGCGATACGGAGACGAAGGTTACGGGGTCGCTTGGTCCAACTCCGTAAAGCAAGTGCGAAAAGCTTGAGATCAATCGGGCGAGAATTAGTGCGGCCGCAGCCCCGATGGTGAGGCCCACAAGAGCAAGGCGAAGTCCTTGCCCAATCACCATCTTGAAAATTTGCCGCTTCGCTGCGCCGAGCGCCATCCGAACTCCGATCTCCTGCACCCGCTGGGTCACGGAGTAAGAAATCACGCCATAGATTCCTACAGAAGCCAGGAACAACGCCAGGGCAGCAAACACCGCGAGGAGAATCATTGGAAGGCGCTGCGACGCCATCGACTCCGAAACAACCTGCTGCATGGTTCGAACGCTATAGACCGGCTGGTCCCCGCCAGTTCCGTAAACCACGTTCCGGACCGCAGGCATGATGGTCGCAACATCGAGCGGAGTGCGAACAGCCACTGACAAAGCCCGGGCGAACGCCGGTATCCACTGGTCGGAAAGCTGATAAAAAGAAATGTAGATCTGACTTGGGTTGTAGGTACCGGGGTCGCCCAGCCCCCAGTGCCTTACATTGCCCACCACACCGATAACTCGGGCTGTATGCCAATGTGCGACGGTTATGGTCTGGCCCACGGGATCCTGGTCGCGGAAGTAGGTGTTTGCGAGAACGCTGCTGATGACGATAACCGGCTCGGAGTCGGCGGTATCTGCCGGAGTGAAAAAGCGGCCTCGAAGCAGGGGGATTTCCATCGTATTAAGGTATTCCGGCCCGGTCTCGAAATAGAGGGCGTGGGGCGCATCCTGCATCGAAGTGGACTGTTGTGGGCCGACCCAGAAGGGGCCGCCATTGTCTTGCTCACTCAGTGGAACGATATTCGTAAAGTCCGCCGCCTGTACGCCAGGAATTCGGCGAATGCGGTCGAGTAACTGCTGGTAGGCCATTCGAGTGTCTGAGGCTGTCCTCGTCAGCGAAGGCGAGAGTCCTACCTTGAACGTAACGACATGGTGGGTATTAAAGCCCGGATTGACCTTCCGTAAACCGCCGATGCTGCGCAGAAGCAGGCCGGCGCCCACTAGCAACACCAGCGTCAGCGCCATTTGAATGATCACCAAAGCGCTTTGACTGCCAAGATGGGAGCGCGTAGAGCCCCGATCTCCCGACTTGAGCGAGCTTTGTACGTCGGCGCGCGAACTTTTGCGTGCTGGCGCAAGACCGAACGCAATCCCGACTGCGAGCGAAATGCTAAACGCAAAAAGGAGGACGGGAAGATTCACGCCGATGGTTTCAGCACGTGGCAGACTTTGCGGGAACTCCGCGAGCATCTGGCTGACTCCCAATTCTGCGACGATCAAGCCGAGAATTCCGCCGGTCATGGCGAGAAGCACGCTCTCGGTCAATAATTGCCGCACTACACGCGCGCGGCTCGCCCCCAGAGCCGACCGAATGGCAAACTCGCGCGTCCGGGCGGCCGAACGTACCAGCAGGAGGTTCGCAACGTTGGCACACGCGATCAGTAGAACGATTCCCACCGCTCCCAACAGCAAAATAAGCGTTCCTCCCACATCGCCGACAATCTGTTGCTTCAGCGGTACGATATTGGCCCCCAGGTTGCCATCCGCAACCGGATAAAGACGGTCCAGACTCTCCTGGACAGCGCTCATCTCGCCTTCAGCCTGACCGATACTCACTCCAGGTTTCAGACGCGCAATACTGACAATCGCATGGATTGTGCGGTCGTTGTAGAGCAACGGCTCGCCCTGGGCCAGAGACGTATACACATCTGCATCGGAAATGAAACGAAATCCCGGAGGAAGAACTCCGAAGATTGTGTATTCCGTTCCGTCCAGAAGAATGGATTTGCCAAGAGCCTGCGGGCTCGATGCGAATCGAGTTCTCCATAACCGATCGCTGATGATGACGGCCGGTGTCCCGTGCGGCAGATCCTCCAATGGAGTGAAATCATGACCCTTAGCTGGCTCTACACCCAGGGTTGCGAAAAAGCCGGAAGAGACCTCCATGCCATTGAGGTGCTGCGGCGCTCCGGCGCTTGTCAAGTCATAGTCGCGGAATGTGAGCGCGGCCATCATTCCGAACGATCGAGTATTGCGCTGCCATTCCAGAAAATCAGGGTATGACGCGCTTAATGTCTTCACGTTCGGACGACTCTCCCACACCATTACCAGGCGATCCGGTTGGGGGTAGGGCAAAGGAGCCAGAACAACAGCGCGCACAACGCTAAAGATGGCGGTGTTCGCGCCAATGCCGAGGGCCAGAGTTAATACGATGACGGTCGCAAATCCGGGGTTCTTCCGCAGCGCCCGGATGCCATAGGACAAGTCCTGGAGCAGTTGCTCAATCCACATCGAACTCCACGCTGCTCGCGTCTCTTCCGCAACCCTAGTTACATTTCCGAACTTGCGCAACGCCGCGTAACGGGCTTCCTCTGGCGATAGTCCACGCTCGATGTTCTCCTGCGTCTCCATCTCGATATGGTCGCGGATGTCCTGATCGAGCTCCTCCAGCATGCGCTTTCGTCGCCTCATGATTTCCCTTCTTGCGCCGCCGGACGGAGAATCCGTGCGATCGCTCCCGCCAGCCTTTCCCACTTGCTGGTCTCAACCGCGAGTTGTCGCCGTCCCTTGGTCGTCAGGCGGTAGAACTTGGCACGGCGATTGTTTTCGGAAATGCCCGCTTCCACGGAAACCCATCCCCTCTTGATCAGCCGATGCAATGCCGGATAGAGCGAACCCTGTTCCACCTGCAACACGTCGTCGGAGTTGAATTCGATCGCCTTGGCGATGGCGTGGCCGTGCGCCGGCCCCAGCAGCAGCGTCCTGAGAATCAGCAAGTCCAGAGTACCCTGCAACAGTTCGATCCGTTCTCTTTGTTCTTTAGTAGACATTCTAGGTAAGCGTATCGTCCGTTTCGGTGGAATGTCAAGGCAGGCCAAAGTTACAACTTTTCGCGACAAACCGCCGTTCTCTGGGAATCCGGAAGTAATCCGATCCGCTCCCGAGAGAGACTGTCCTGATATGTCGGCTTTTGTAGAATAAAGCTCGATGGACAACGGACTTGAGATCGCCTGCGAATGGCTCGAGCAGTCGCGCCGCGTTGTTGCGCTGACCGGCGCGGGCATCTCGACGGAATCGGGAATCCCTGATTTTCGCGGGCCTCAGGGCTTATGGACGAAAAATCCGAAGGCCGAGAAGCTCTCGGATATCCGCTACTACATGGCTGATCCTGAAGTACGCAGGCTGGCCTGGCAGCAGCGCGTCGCGCATCCTGCGTGGCAGGCCAAACCCAATGCCGGGCACCAGGCCCTGGTGTCCCTCGAGCAGAGTGGGCGGCTGCACGCACTCGTTACGCAAAATATTGATGGCTTGCACCAGGTTGCGGGCAATTCCCCGGACAAAGTAATAGAGGTACACGGAACCATTCACCAGGTTGTCTGCATGCGCTGCGAGTGGCGGGGCCCGATGCAAGCGACATTGGACCGCGTGCGCGCCGGAGAAGAAGATCCGGCTTGCGGAAGTTGTGGCGGCATTCTTAAGAGTGCGACGATTTCATTCGGCCAGGCGCTTGTGCCGGCGGTAATTGATCGAGCCCTGCAAGCGGCCCAGGAAGCTGATCTGCTGCTTGCCATCGGCACCAGTCTCAACGTTTACCCGGTGGCCAGCGTCATCCCCCTAGCAAAATCTGCAGGAACCAGGGTGATCATTTTGAACGCCGAGCCTACCGCTATGGACGGTATGGCCGACTTCGTGCTGCGGGGAAAGATCGGCGAGGTCCTTCCCAGGTTGGTTCAAAACAGCCGTGCACGCCATATTTCAAGGGCCTGATTCAGGCTTCGTTAAACGGGGCCCCTTGTTTTTGAGAATGATGCTCCATTCTCGCGCCGCTTTCTTGGCGATCGTCAGTCTTTTGCCGGAAATGTTCCCTTGTCGTAGAATCAACGCTTTCGAAAGTAAGTGTGCTCGCAATCGGATTTGAAACAAATAGCAGTCGGATACTTTGAACGGGCACATCGCGGGAGATTAATCATGGAATATCGGCAATTGGGGCGCTCCGGGTTCAACGTTCCGGTTCTAACGCTGGGAACGGGCACGTTCGCGGGGAAAGGCCGTTTGTCAGCGTGGGGCAGCACAGATGTAGCCGAAGCAACGCGGCTCATCGATATATGCCTGGATCATGGCCTGACCATGTTTGATAGCGCCGACATTTACTCCAACGGCGCCTCAGAGGAAGTGCTGGGCAACGCGATCAAAGGCCGCCGCGACAAGGTATTGATCTCCACCAAAGCCACCTTCCGCTCGGGCGAAGGTGCGAACGAAGTGGGTTCCTCTCGTTTTCACCTGACCCGCGCAGTAGAGGGTTGTCTGCGCCGCCTCGGCGCGGACCATATTGATCTCTTCCAGCTGCACGGCTACGATGCAAAAACGCCGCCGGAAGAGGTCCTCTCCACACTGGACGTGCTGATCCGCAGCGGCAAGATTGGTTACATCGGTGTCTCCAATTTTTCCGGCTGGCACCTGATGAAGGCGCTGGCCGTGGCCGACCGCTACGGTCTGCCGCGCTATGTCGCCAATCAGACTTATTACTCGCTTGTGGGGCGCGATTATGAATGGGAGCTCATGCCCCTGGGCCTCGATCAGGGCGTCGGAGCCGTGGTGTGGTCGCCGCTCGGTTGGGGCCGCCTGACAGGAAAAATTCGCCGCGGTCAGCCGCCACCGTCGGAAAGCCGGCGCAATGTGAAGGAGTCCAATGACATCGGCCCGCCTGCCGACGAGGAATATGTTTATAAGGTCGTCGACGCGCTGGATGCAGTGGCGCAAGAGACAGGTAGAACAGTACCTCAAGTGGCGCTGAACTGGCTGCTGCAACGGCCGACCATCTCTACCATCGTGATCGGAGCTCGCAATGAGCACCAGTTGAAGGACAATCTGGGCGCTGTAGGCTGGAACCTCACGCCGGACCAGGTGAAGAAGCTGGATCAGGCGAGCGTGGTGACCATGCCTTATCCGTATTGGCACCAGCGCCAGTTCAAGGAACGCAATCCCTTTCCCACGCGGGTGTGAACGATTGCAGGTTTCCTTATCCCGATGCTTGCTGAGAAGCTATGAGCGCCAGAATTTCCCCGGATGCGGGCATTCGCTTGGCCGTTTTAGCCGAAAACAAGAGCTCACCATCCAATCGCACTTCCAAAGCTCCAGGTGGGCCGATCCGTATCTTCGATACAACGCCCAATTTGCGATCGATTTCCTGTTTCAGGCTCACGGCCTGTTGGCGAATATCGGATCACATGAAGCAGCGCTTAATTTCAATTCTCATCGTCTGAAATCCATCGGGAGAAGAGTTCAGTATACACCGATTGGATCTTGGCCGCGCGCGTCTCCTGCCCCGCGCGATTATTGGCTACATCGAAACTTGAAATTAAGCTTCGTTGCGTACGCATTGGGCGAGAGGATCTTAAGTTCCATCCAGCCCTGGGCCACTTGCCCCGGCTTTCCCAGGACCCATCCCTCATTCACTGGCTGCGTGTCTGCGCCGGTGAACCGCAAATTGACCCGGGGCCACGTCCGGTTATCCGAACTAGCCCACGTGTAGGTGACATGGGCCGCGCCGTCAGTAGTAATGCTGCCGCTGAAATTCGCAGCTACCGGACAGGTATTGATCTCTAACGTAGGGCTGCTCATCGCCAGGCGCGCCGCGACTACCTTGCCGGCTACGTGGTTGGAGGGGCAGGTCATCGTGTACTGCGCCCTGGGCGACACCAGGGGGTTGGGCGATAGCACCTTGAGCTGCATCCATCCGTGGACGGTTTGGCCTGCAGCTCCTATCTTGGCATGTTCGCTGACGCTTTGCGTGCCTGGACCGCTGAAATGCAACTTGACCTGGGGCCAAGTCGCGCGGTCAAAACTCACCCAGGTATAGGTCACTTCGGCAGCGCCGTTGGTGGTGATGGCGCCGGTGAAGTTCTCCTGTGCAGGGCATGGGCCGGTCCTGTCCGGATTGGCCGCTCTGGCCGACAGTTGCGCGTCTACTGCCCGGCCCGTAATTGGAGTTACACGCGGAGTCTGCGACGACTGCGCGTGCGCTGCCTTACTCTCAGGAGCTTGCGACGAATCAAGCAGCCGCCCCACGGGTTGAGCTTGCGGCGCCACGGCCGAGCTGATCGCTGCCAGTAGCAACGTGAGAAACCGGGTACTCAGAGATGCTCTCGCATCCCTACGCGTGTGGCTGACTACGAGCAGGATCAGGTCTTCCGGCATGCTGAGATCTCCGTGTCGGCTTTTTGGTACTCGTTCTTGCGCTTCTCTCAGGTGAATGGCTGCCCCCCTGTACTTGTGTAAGCGTGTTTTTGGCCCACAGGAGGTCACAACGTATCTTGAATCGGGAGATTTCCGCCATTCCCCGGCCCTCTCCGGCATGCTGAAATCTCTTCACGGCTTTACCCTTTTTCGGCGTCGTTCTCGCTATAGGAGGTAGGAGAATACCGAAGCCATGATGCCGGGTTGTACCGACGAAAGGCGATCGAGGCTAGGGGTTCCAGTAGTGGATCGAATTCGCGCGGGAACTATCGCTTGCCCGTTCCAGCGCCTCGTGTTGCTCGGAGCCGCAGCACTATTGCTGACGGGGTTCACCGCCGCGCAGAGCCAGGATCCGCAGAGCCAGGATTCGATGACGCGTTGGGGTGAAGCGACGCTCGACAAGCTTGAACCTTTCTTGCCCGATGCCAGGCCTTTGGGTTTCAGTCCCGAGTTGGCCAACCCGGCAGCCGATTTCAAGGCCTTTGCCAATCAGGCGCCGCGCAAGTACCTCGAACTTCTAGTCCATAAGAACTGGTGGTTTAACGATGCGGAGCTTTCCCGGAAGCTGGAGGAAGTACAGAAGGAAGAAGAAACGCTGAAGCAGGAGATGGAAGGGTCCTTTAGAGACTTTGAAACGTCCCATGGATCTGAAATGGAGGCGCTGAAGAAATCCCACAATGTGGGAATGGAAGCCGCATCGAAACAGGCGCAAGCTCTCTTTCAGCAGGGCAAATACGCGGAAGGCAAGGCCGTCCTGGACAACATCAAGCCATTCCATTATGCGCCTCTGGAATCGATGACGGCGTCGTTCGACAAAAGGCAACAAGATCTCGATGGCCGTGAGAAGGGCCTATTGGCCCGGCGCCGCTCGGTGAGCTTTCGCATTTATACCAACCGGACCGCGATGACTACGGCAATTTCGCGAAAATCGAACGCGCCCGAATACCAGATACATCCAAATGGTACGTTGGGCGGGCATCCACTCTATCGACAGGCCCAGATTACGGGACTGGATCCTCAGCTGGAACAACCGGAAATCAAGTTGGCTGTATATCTTGGGCCAGTAAATTTTCAGAATCCGCAGCTAAAACTCGGGGAAGCAGACCTTAAAGTCAAGAGCATCGTCGTGTGGGCGTGGATTGAATCGCGCCCTGATACTGTTCAAGCCGACGAAGCTGCGGTCAAAAAAGTTCTCGCGACTATGGACTACGACGGCTTCATTAAGCTGATTGAGCAGTGATGCCGAGGATTCGGACCAGCAAATGAGGTCCGCAATCTATGAGTGAAGGTAATAGACGCTAGTGTTGACCGTTGTTGGACTTGTCGAACCCAGTCTGGTTTTTCTGCTGCATCCAGGCTTTGCGGAGATTCTGTTGTGCGTCCCGGTAATCGCGATCGAGTGACAGGGCGAAGCGGAACTCGTCGATGGCATGATCGACGTCGCCCAGCACGTAGTATGCGTAACCGAGGTTGTTATGGGCCCTGGGCTTACGAGGTGATTTGCTTACGGTGTCCTTCCAAAGACTGAGCTGGCTTTGATATACGCGATTCCGGTGGATCGTGGAAAAGATGAGTGATAGAACGAGGAGTGAACCGACAGGCCAGACCGCTTTCTTTGTGGCGACAAAGATGGTGGAGGAGCGTTGGAGACTTGCAGGTCGCTGTCGGTCTACTTGTTCACGAGCAACCTCGCAAGGTCAGCCAGGCAGAGAAAGAACCCGATGCTGGCGAGATAAAGATTTCGCTCGCTGAGCAAGTCGTTGCGCGGAACCAGGCTATTTGTAAGGAGCTAGCTGAAGGAAAAACCAGAAGACGCCAAAGAGAAAAACGGCGCCTTGTGCCGGGACAGGAATGCCGCCGCCAGCATGGCAACGAGTAAGAGCAGCCACAAGGGAGTGGGCCATTGCCCGAGGGAATGATACAGGGGAAGTTCGTGATCAAAATTGAGCCGGGAGGGAACAAAGAACAAGGAAAGGGAAAAACCTACGGTATTGATCTGGCTGAGCAGGTTCTCATACGAGGGGCGGACGGCCAGGCTGTATCGAGCAAGGTAAGCATATCGGGGATGAAAATACGCGATTGCGAAAAACAGGCACAACACCACCCAGAACAGCAAGTGCCAGCAAAGAAAGGCTTCTCGGAGATGAGTCCCTCTTCGGCGGCGCAGGCCTAGGTCCCAGAGAAGCAAAGCGACGGGCAGGGTGACCGCTGCCTCTTTTGAGAGCAGCGCAAGGCTGAAGCAGAAGATGGCCCCCCAATAACGCAGGCCCAAGACACGTGGATTCTGTCTGGATTCGGTTGCGGAGACGAACAGGTAGAGAGAGCTGAATCGGGAGCGCGCTCCAGATCGATTGCAGAGACGTTATTCAGGGCAAAGTTCCAAGAAAGCCATGAAGGCGGCACCTTCCAACGCGTGGGAGATTGAACGGTTTTCCCGCTGAGCCGCTTGATTGGCGTGTTCGTTTCGCGCAGCTTGAACAAGACTACGTTGTTACCAACGTAATCTTTAAGCAGCAGGTAAAACACGTGTACGATTCCCGAGTTCAAACTTCCCCCCAGAATAAAACCTCCTCAGGGAGGTTGCGGAACAGGTATCCACACATGCATGATCTCGAGTAAGGAGATCCTGCGATTGTCTTGGCAAGTACCGGGGCACGCAGGCCAATTCTTCTACTCGTAAGAGGAGCATCGCGATGAAAGACTCGTCGATTTCCGCCCCTGCCAGCGTAAAGAAGTGTCTTCCTATGGCGCTGGTCGTTGTTATCCTGGTTCTTTTCTCCACCACAGCGTTGCCTGCCGGCGGAGCCTCTCCGGCGGTCAAGGCGCCCGTTGCGGCGGCAGCGCCGGTTCCTACACAGCAGTCCGCATGGCACTCGGAAGCCAGGATCTGGCTGGGAGAACCGCGTTCGATTGCGCCGAACTATGTCCGTGACACTGGAGTGGTATCTCCGTCACCCTCGGTTGGCGGACGGCCAAGCCAGGATCGTGGTGCGCGCCAGCATGCAGCGACGACCGCGCGGATCCGCTCTTTCGGTGACGTCATAGTGGCATATCCGTCAATTGCGGAAGTCGGACCGCCAAGCCAGGATGGTGGTGCGCCCCGGCACGCTGCGACGGCCGCGCAGATTCTATCTTCAGGTCAAGCCAGCGCTCTCTCCCTCGTTTCGGCCGATTTCAATGGAGACGGTCTTGCCGATCTCGCGGCTGGATACGCCGCGCCCGGTGGCGGCGGGATTATCGCCGTGCATTACGGCAGCCTGGATGCGCTCGCGCCCCAGAGCGACACGACATTCCAGGCCATTGGCCGCGGCGAGTTTCCGGCGCCCTTCCTGCCACCCGCCCGGGTCTTTTCGGTGCCCGTTGCCCCGGACCTTCTTGCTGTGGGAAATTTCACCGGACACGGCACCAATGATCTGGTAGTTGCCGCGCGCGGAGCGACTGTTATGTACGTGCTCCCAGGCGACGGCAAGGGGAACTTCCGTGCGCCGCAGGTTGTTTATCTTTCTGGCGGAGTCACGACTCTGGGTGGAGGGAAACTCGGCCGCACCAGCCTTTCCAGTGATTTGCTTGTGGGCGTCTCCGGTCCCGAAGGTCCATCATTGCTGGTTTATCGCGGGGCCTCAAATGGGCTGAAATTGCTGGCCCGTTACTCTCTGGGCGGCCCGGTTTCCGCCATCGCGTTTGGCAACCTGACCGGTGGCGCCGGCGCCGACGCCGCGGTGGTGGCCAACGGGGAACTCGTTATCCTGAGTTCCGCTTCCATGCAATTGCGGCAAGTTGCATTGCCCATTTCCGCGACTACGGTCGCTCTGGGATCGTTCGTCTACGATCGTGAAGGCCGCACGCAGATGGCGATCGTGAGTCCGGACGGTTCCGTTCATATCGTCGTCCGTTCCGGAATCGATTCACGCCCATTGACGCCTGCGGAACGCAAGGCAGTTTTCCTGGCAGCCGCACGCGGACTGGCCAATCCCGTGGTGCCCTCGCCCAATCCGAACGAAGATTGGAAGGTCCTTGAGAGTTTCGGCTTAGCCGGTTCCGGCCCGTTACCCGTGTTGCTCCGGACCCGAGTCTCCTCGAACGCAGCCGATGACGTGATGGTCCTGAACGGATCTACCCGCCAGATGGTGGTCATCTCCCATCCCAACCTGCCACAAGGAGCGAGCACCTTTGTGCCCGGACTTGTGGCGACCCGTCCTTATACCGGATCACCCGTAGCGGCAGTTTCCATGCACATCAACATCGACGGTCGCCCCGGAATCGTCGCGCTCCACCAGGGCGAGAGCGCGCCCAGCGTCATGATGCCGCTGCCGGACCCCGTATTCAATGTCAACACTACGAACGATGTTGTAGTGGCCAATGCGTGTGCGAACAACGTGGCCAATAGCTGCAGTCTGCGCGAAGCCATCATTGAAGCGAACGCCGACAACCTGAACGACACCATCAATGTACCCGCCGGAACTTATACGCTGACCCTGACCGGAGCCAACAAAGAAATCGCCGGCGCAACCGCAGCTTACGGGTCTCTGGATATTTTCCATGGAGTCACCATCAACGGCGCGGTAGATGGCGGCGGTAATCCAACGACCATCGTCCAGGCGGGCACCAACAACACCAATGGGATCGACAAGGTCTTCGCGGTCAATCCCAACGCCGACCCTGGCTTTGACACCCACTTTTCCAACCTGGTGATCCGATTCGGTAAGAACCCCGGCAGTTTCATCGGGGTCGCCAGTGTGATTCCTCATGGCTTCGGCGGCGGCTTGTTTTGGGAGGGCGCTCAGACCGGTAACATGAGCGTCGTCAATTGCATCATCACTGACAATTCCACCGTCGACGGTGATGGCGGCGGAATTGCCGCAGACAACGCCGGCGCCGGGTCGATCGGAACAGGTACAGGTACTTTCACTCTGACCAACAGCATCGTCCAGAACAATTCCGCTCAGGAGAGCTCTACCGGCAATCCCGGCGTAGGTGGCGGCATATTTGTCTTCGGCGGCACGCCAATGGTGATCAGCGGCACCCAGGTCCTCAATAATCAGGCCAGCCAAACTGCCGGCAGTGTTGGCGGCCAGGGTGGTGGCATCTTGCTTCGTCCTCCCAGCAACAACACCACTCAGTCGGCGATTCACGGGAGCGTCATCTCTGGGAACAATGCGGCCGGGCATGGCGGCGGAATCTCCACCGGTCAGGGCCTGCTCGTTGACAACACCGGGGCAGCCATGGCGATCAGCGGCAACCAGGGAGATCAGGGCGGCGGACTGTGGAGCGACCTCAACACCGACACCACTACAGTCTCCAAGGCGACGATTACGGGAAACACCGCTACCGGCGTCGACGGCACGAATTGTGTTGACAGTTGCGGCGGAGGTATTTTTGCGGCGAGCTCCGGCGCGGTTTCAAGCCATCTGGTAATCAATTTCAGCCGGCTTGCCGGCAATACAGCAGCAAGCGGAAACAACCTGACCAACCTTGGGACAGCGGCCAGCACCGACGACGCCACCAATAACTGGTGGGGTACAAATTCACCTGCGACCACCATCCACGATGCCAACGCAGCGGTCACCTTCGATCCCTTCGTCGTCCTGACGCACACCGCCAACCCGGCCAGCATTGGCATTAATGGGAGTTCGACTCTGACCGCGACCCTGAACAGCGACAACCACGGGGAAACCGCCGTCTTAAGCTTCAACCTGGACGTGTTTAATGGCTTGCCGATTGATTTCAACAACCCGGTCCTCGGCACCATCCTTGAGGCCCAGCCAGAAGCGCTTTCCTCAACCGCCGTAGCTACCGCGACTTACAATGCGGGCAACATCGGGGGAGCGGGCTCCGCGGACGCAACGGTGGACCAGCAGACGGTTACCGCCAGCATCGCCGTGTCATCGGCGGCCTTCCCGCCGACCATCAGCAAGGTCTTCCTGCCCGACACGGTTACGCAGAATGGCCAGGTCTTGTTGAGCTTCACGATTACGAACCCGAATAGCGATCCGAACCCCAATCTGACGCTAACCGGGATTCAATTCACAGATGCCCTGCCAGCCGGTCTGGAAGTGGCTTCACCCAACCAACTGAGTAACAGTTGTGGCGGCACCGTGACTGCTACTCCCGGCTCATCTTCTATCAGCCTGTCGGGAGGCTCCCTGGGTCCCGCCGTACAATTGCGGCCCCAACCGAAGTCGTTTGTACGGTTGGCACAGCCGGCCGCCAGCGGCTCATGCTTTATTTCGGTGGAAGTGAAGGCGACCAGCGTGGGAGTGTTGAGCAATACCACCGGACCGATCTCCGCCAATGAGAGCGGCCCAGGCGCTGTCAGCAATACCGCGAGCCTCACCGTGATAACAGCGCCAATTGTAGTGCCACCGACGGTCTCCAAGGCATTTGGGGCCGCCAGCATTCCTCTCAATGGCACCACTTCCTTGAGCTTTACTATCACCAATCCCAATTCCACGATTCAACTGGTCAACACAGGATTAGCTGACATACTGCCTGGCGGCCTTGTTGTGGCTACACCCAATGGACTTGCGGGCAGTTGCGTGGCCGATGGTGGAGTGGTGACCGCCGATCCGGGAACCACCAGCATTGCCTTGTCAACCTTGAACCTGCCCGGTGGGAGTGCCTGTTCTTTCTCGTTGAACGTGACCGGTACCAGTTCAGGGGTCAAGAATAATGTCAGCGGCAATGTGACTGGGACTTTCGACGATGGAACCGGGGGCTTTAAGACAATTACGGGTGGCACGGCGTCCGCCAGCATCGTGGTGCTGGTACCGCCTTCGATCACCAAGGTCTTTAACCCTGGGACTATTGCGCCGACCGGCGTTTCAGTCCTCAGCTTCACCATCACCAATCCGTCCGTGAACCCGGTTTCGTTGACCGGGGTTGGCTTCACCGATACGCTCCCGGCGAACCTGTTTGTGGCTACGCCCAACGGCGCGACCGGTTCCTGCGGTGGCGGGACCCTGATGGCAGTTGCAGGATCCAGCACTATCAGCCTGACTGGAGGGACCATAGTCTCCGGCGGTTCCTGCACAGTCAGTGCGAATGTTACCAGCGCGGTCGTCGGCGCCTATAACAACAACACTACCGTGACCTCAGACAATGCCGGGGTCGGCAACACGGCGTCCGCCACACTCATCGTGGCTTTGCCGAATCTCTCCATAACTAAAACTCATGAGGAGGAAGAGTTCGAGCGAGGCGCGAAGGGCGCTACTTACACCATCACTGTGAGCAACAGCGCCGGCGCTGGCCCCACGCTGGGCACCGTCACGGTGATAGACACCTTGCCCGCTGTGCAGCACACGTTCGTGCCGACGGCAATAGGCGGAACCGGTTGGACTTGCAACCTGGGTACACTAACCTGTACCCGGAGCGATAGCCTGGCTCCGGGCGCCAGCTACCCGCCCATTACACTGACCGTGAATGTAACAAAAAACATCCGGGAACACGTGACCAACAGTGCCACTGTTTCCGGCGGCAGTGATCCAAACAGCCACACGGCCAATGACCTGACGCATATCCTTCCAGCCGACGAAGACGAGGATGATGGAGACCACCACGACGATGGAGACGATCATGGAGACGGCCATAGAGACGACCACAGACGCGGCGGTAGAGACGACCATTAGAGACAGCAAGCCCCAATGTCGATCAAGTGTCACACCGTACAGATGATACGGCGTGCTTTTGGAAGTTACCGGCAGACCATTGGGCGAAGCGCCACGGCAAACCGCTTTTGAGCAGGTTTCAGGTGGGCCGTAGCGCAGTAGTCTCAGGTGCGTCGCTCACCATTCACCACTAGCGCATGGTCTGTTTGTGCTTCCAATCCTCGCGCTTCAGCTCATAGCCAATTGTGCCCGCTTCGTTTCCAACTCCGGTGAACGTAAAGCCAAGCTTTTCAAGCACTCGGATGGAGGGCTGCAATTCGGGAAGAGTGTGCGCGATGACGCGGGTGACCTGGGCATGTCCGAAGGCCCAGGCGACCAGAGCTTCGGTCGCTTCCGGCGCGTAGCCTTGCTGCTGGTATTTCGGAATGATCGAGTAGCCCACTTCCACTGTTCCGTCCGCTGATGGGCGTCCTTTCAACCCGCCGTTGCCGATTGCCAGGGGGCAGCTGCCGGGACGCAGCAGGAGAAAATACCACAGGGCCCAGCCCACGGCCGATGGGTCCGTCGTGAGTAGGTTGACCAACCACCGATGGGACTGCTCGTCGTTCAACGGCGGCGGCCAGTAATGAGGGACATCGACGCCCAGAAGTTCTCTGAATGTCTTCTTGTCCCTAGCTTCAGCAAGTGCGAGTTCGAGTGTGGCGGCCACGAGCTGGAGCCGCGCGGTTTGTAGTCGAAGTGAACTCAAACGGTGAATTGCCTTCTCAGGTTGCCGCCAACTGAATGCGGAGCGCGGTATTTGGCTAGAGGGCTTCCCAGGATTGGCACTCTTCCAGCGTAATCGGGGCAAGCACTACTCCACGCTTGTAACGGACTATGCCCTCCGCGGTTGAGCAGTAACTCCTCTCGGCTCGGCGTGAGTCCACGGGCGTGGCCGTGATCACATAGTCGCTGGGCGTAGGAGAGCCAACACCGACAACGCTGTATTTGAAGCTGCCTTTCAGACACCAGACACTGCTGCTGCATGCCAGGCTGCGGTCAATGAGGCACGCATGTGCAGCTGTTCCACTGTCTGTACAGTTGGCAGTTGGTCCCGGTCCCAAGGTTTCCAGGTTGGGTGCATAACCCGCGGCCGGATACATGGTTGAGTATGTCGCCTGCGAGGTGTTGATCGTGCGGACGGTTGCGGCCGCAGCTGACTCGTTTGCTGCACTTCTCGCTTTCAGCAAATTGGGAATGGCAATAGCTGCGATGATCAACGGAGCAAGAGCCACGTAAATGTAACCGATCACCAACCCCGTGATGGCCATACCGTCACCTTTAAGGCGTCCTCCGCTCTTGCGAATGCTGGAACGGGCCATGTGTCCCAGAATGACGGCAGGAATAGCGGCGAAGATTCCGCAGAACAGGCACACGAATCCCAGGACCATGCTCCAAATCGCCTTTGGGTCAGTCTGAGGCACAGAGGCCATAGGTACGGGACTGAACACTGGCGTCATTTGTGGAACACGGTCGGCCGGTGGAAGCGCCGGCTGCGGCATCACGGGTGAAGTACTGCCGCATTGGGGGCAAACCTTGGCCTGATCGTCTATATGCGCGCCGCATTTCGAACAAAACATGTGTACGCTCCTCACCTCTATGTCAGCTTTATCAACGAAGCGGCAAGTTAACCGATATGTTCGCAAAAAGCAATTGCGAACTTAGGCGAGTGCTGCGGGATGAAGACGGTGCCGGATGATCTTTACAGTCCGCTGACCGCGTGTTAATCTTTTTAAGTCACTAAAGGACAAGTATTTAGATTAGGAGTGCACCAGTTTCAGTGTTAGCGAGAGAACAAAAAACCGAGGTCATTCACCGCTACCGTAGAGATGAGTCAGATACCGGCAGCCCGGAAGTGCAAATTGCGATTCTGAGCGAACGTATTGGCGATTTGACGGAGCACTTCAAGACCCACAAAAAAGACCATGCCTCCCGGCGTGGCTTACTCATGATGGTGAGCAAGCGCCGTCGCCTGCTGGACTATCTGAAGAAATACGATACTGAGCGCTATAAAGACGTCATCCAGAAACTCGGAATCCGCAAGTAGCCAATTCCTTTCCGGCCGTGTTCACCGGAGTTTCGCTTTGGCGGCAGTAGTGTATCTTCCGCTGGCCCGCGCAGAGGGCCCTCGCTGAACGCCCGAAAATGGACGGGCCTCCTTATAGAAAAGAGGAATTGAATGAAACAGACAGCCACTGTTGAACTTGCAGGCGGCAAAACTCTCCATCTTGAGACCGGACACCTGGCCAAACAGGCACAAGGGTCTGTGATTGCCCGGATGGGCGATAACGTGGTGCTGGGCACCGCGTGTTGCGCCCCCGAACCCCGCGTCGGTATAGATTTTTTCCCGCTCACCGTTGACTATCGCGAATACACCTATGCCGGCGGACGCATCCCCGGCGGATTCATCAAACGCGAAGGCCGCCCCAGCGAACGTGAAGTGCTGACCTGCCGCCAGATTGACCGCCCCATCCGTCCCTTATTTCCCGAAGGCTTCCGCAATGAGACCCAGGTGATTTCCCTGGTGCTCTCCGCGGACTCGGAAAACGACCCTGATGTTCTGGCCATCAACTCCGCTTCCGCTGCGCTGACCCTGTCCGACATTCCATTTGCGGGGCCCGTGGGCGCGGTGCGCGTTGGCCTGATTGCCGAGAAGTTCGTCGTGAACCCGACCTACGAGGAGATGCGCGAAAGCCTCCTGAACATTATGGTGGTGGGAACCGCCGAAGGAATCGTGATGGTGGAGTCCGGGGCGAAAGAAGTCTCGGAAGACCAGGTGCTGGGCGCGATTGAATTTGCCCACGAGCAGATCAAGAAAATCTGCGCTGCCATCAGTGATCTGACGAAGCGAGGCGGCAAAGCGAAACGCACCGTAGCTCCGGTGGAATTTAACCAGGCCTACTATGACCAGCTCAAAGCCAGGATTGGCGACGAGCTGACCGACTCGCTGGACACCGCTAAACATCCCAAACTGACGAGCTACGAAAAAGTAAAAGACATCAAAGACCGGCTCAAAGCTGAGCTTCCGAAAGACGACGACGAAGCGGCCCACAAGCTGTCTCATTATTACGAAGCGCTGCGGGAGCGGATTTTCCGCGACCAGGTCACACATAAGCGCCGCCGTCCGGATGCGCGCCAGTTCGACCAGATTCGCGATATCTGGATTGAAGTAGGCGTTCTGCCGCGCGTGCACGGCTCGGCGATATTTACTCGCGGCGAGACCCAGGCATTGGTCACTACTACGCTGGGTACGCCGGATGATGCTCAGCGCGTTGAAAGGTTCGAAGGCGAAACCAAGAAGCGCTTCATGCTGCACTACAACTTCCCGCCGTTTTCCGTGGGCGAAGTTGGCCGCATGACCGGCGTGGGGCGACGCGAAATCGGCCATGGCGCCCTGGCGGAACGCGCTATTTCCGCTGTGTTGCCGGATGTAGATAAGTGGCCTTACACCATGCGCGTGGTCTCGGACATCCTGGAATCGAACGGTTCATCTTCCATGGCTTCCGTCTGCGGAGCTTCGCTCTCGCTGATGGACGCGGGCGTACCGCTTTCTTCGGCCGTCGCTGGTGTGGCGATGGGCTTGGTGAAAGAACCGGATTCCTACGCGATCCTGACGGACATTGCCGGAGCGGAAGACCACTACGGCGACATGGACTTCAAAGTCGCAGGCACGCGCAAGGGAATTACCGCGCTGCAAATGGACATCAAGGTCATGGGCATCACGTCCAAGATCATGCATGAGGCGCTGGAGCAGGCGCGCCGCGGACGCTTGTTCATCCTGGACAAGATGGAGGCAACCCTCACCAGCGGCCGCGAAAACATTTCCAGCTTTGCTCCGCGTATTTACACCCTGCAGATTCCAACAGACAAGATCCGCGACCTGATTGGCCCCGGCGGCAAGATGATCCGCAGCATCATTGATCAAACCGGCGTCAAGATTGACGTGGACGATACCGGCAAGGTCAACGTGGCTTCCAGCGACGGCCCCTCCGCGCAGAAGGCCATCCAGATGATCAACGACCTCACGGCGGTGCCTGAAGTGGGCAAGACGTATCTGGGCAAGGTCGTACGCCTGGCGGAATTCGGTGCGTTTGTCGAAATCTTTCCCGGAACCGACGGACTGCTGCACATCAGTGAAATCGCCGAGCATCGCGTGAAGGAAGTGAAAGACGAGTTGAAGGAAGGCGATCAGGTCCTGGTCAAAGTGCTGGCCATGGAAGGCAATCGCATTAAGCTCTCACGCAAGGCGATCCTGAAGGAGCAGCGGGCCAAGATGGCCGGCAGTGGCGAAGCCGGCGGCGGAACGGACGGCAGCGGCGGAGGTGGCGTACCGTCACCCTTTGCTCAGACGGGCGGGGCGGGCGGGGAAGAGACCATCACCATCGAGGGCGGCGGCGACTTTACCGACGACGATGAAGGCGGCGAGCCCAACTTCAATCGCGAAGACGCCAACCGCGAAACAGTTGGCACCGGCGCCGGTAGCGGTGGTGGACATGATCGTCCCCGCGGTCCACGGCCCCCTGGCAGTGGCGGCGGTGGTGGTGGACGCAGGCATGGTGGACGCGGTGGACGAGGACGCGGCGGTCCACGCGGTGGAGGAGGCGGCGGTGATCGCGGTCCCCGCGGCGGCGGTGGCGGCGGAGGCCACTAGAATTATTGCCGCAGATACACGCAGATGAACGCAGAATGTTAACGTAGAGACGCGGCATGCCACGTCTTTCTCGCGGCCACGGCAACGATGTTTGCCGTCCGCGAAGAACTCCAGGCACAAGCAACGAAGGCCACTGGAAACGGTGGCCTTTCCATTTGCGTCAGATAAACTGTTTGATTCATGTCCCAGCACGCCGGCAAATCGCTTACACGGAACCAGATTCTTGGTTACCTATTGCTGTGCCTGATCTGGGGCAGCACCTGGCTGGCGATCCGTTTCTTGGTCCAGGATGTGCCGCCGTTAAAAGCTGCCGCCATTCGTTTTTTGATAGCGGCCGTACTGCTGCTTAGTCCAATCTTTTTCAGTAAGACGCAATGGCCAAACGGTGCGCGCCAGTGGAACGCCATCCTGGCCCTGAGCGTGACCTTGATAGCGCTACCCTACGGGCTGTTGTTCTGGGCGGAGCAGTATGTGACTTCCGCGATGACGGCGCTCTTGTTTTCTGCCATGCCTCTCGCGGTGGCGATGTTCACGCCGCTTATGATGCATCGTAAAGTCCCGCGCGGTGCAGTCTTTGCCATGGTGATCGCGTTCGGAGGAATACTGGCGCTTGTTCAAAACCAATTGTCCGCCAACCGGCGCGCTTTGTGGGGCGGCGTTGCCGTGCTGGCAGCGGTGGTGCTGAGTTCCTGGTCCGTGGTCTTTGCCAAGAAGCGGCTGCAGGATGTTGCTCCTGTTATTTCCACCGGCATGCAATTCCTCTGTGCCGCTGTAGTGTTGTTCTGGGGAACGTGGGCGCTGGAATCGCATCGCCAGACCAACTGGACTCCCAAAGCGGTGCTGGCCCTGGTCTTTTTGGCTACCATCGGATCGGCCGTGGCTTTTGCCGTTTATTATTGGCTCTTGAAACAGATGCAACCGTATCAACTCTCCACAATGAGTCTGGTGATACCGATCATTGCCGTGGTGGAAGGTTCTCTGTTTGCACGAGAAACCGTACCGCTGATGATGATTATCTGTATGGTCGTAGTGTTGGGCGCGGTTGGTATGGTCTTGCGTGCGGAAGCGGCTGAAGCGCAAGTGGGCGATCGAATCCTGTTTGTTCCTGGTGAAACAGAATGAGCATAGGAGCCGCCTTGCTGCTGACGGCCATCGGTTTCTTCGCTGGAGGCTTTGGCGCCCTGGCGGGAGTGGGCGGCGGCATTATTATTACCCCCCTGTTGGCGATCTACTTTGGCGTACCCATACATCAGGCCATTGGCATTAGTTTGCTTTCGGTGATTGCGACTTCAACGGCTACGTCGTCCCAATATGTGGAGCACCACGTCACGGATGTCCGTCTTGGTATGACGCTCGAATTGGCCACGACGGTTGGAGCGCTCATTGCCGCCCTCGTCGCGCACCACGTGGACCGCCGGACCCTAGCGCTGTTGTTCTGCTGCTTTCTGGCTTACACTTCCGCTTCGCTGGTCAGGAAGGCCTGGGGATCACGCCGGCAGCAGGGCGAAGCGGCGATTCCAGACTATACGATTCAGAACTATCCCCTGGGGCTGGGCGCGTCTCTGGTTGCCGGAGGATTCTCCGGTTTGCTGGGAATCGGCGGGGGGCCGATTAAAGTCCCGGTGATGTATCTCTTCATGAAGGTCCCGTTGCGGGTGGCCACGGCCACCAGCAATTTCATGATCGGAGTTACGGCGGCCACCAGTGCCTATATTTACTGGGGACGCGGAGACATTAACGTCACTCTCGCCGCTCCGCTGGTGGCCGGAGTTTTTGCGGGATCATTGCTGGGCGCGCGCTTGGCACCGAAGGTGCGCGGGTTCTACATCCTGACGCTGCTGATTGGCGTGACCGGCTGGCTGGCCGGGCAGATGATCTACAAATTAGTTACTGGAGGCTTTCGATGAGCCGAGAACCCCCCGCGGCCGATCATGTCCTGGCCCTGACGCTCAAGGCCGGCGCCTACACAGCATTTGCCTTGATTGTTGCCGGACTCATCCTGCAGCTTGTGACTCCCCTCGGCCCCAGAGTGATAACCGCTGGCGTCGTGGTTCTGCTGGCTACGCCGGTATTGCGGATCATCGTCGCCGGCATCCAGTTTCTGCGTGAGCGCGACACCAGGTACGCGCTGGTCTCCCTTGGCGTCTTGTCTATTGTTATCCTGGCGTATTGTTTGGGGATTCAGGCGTAATTCATCCCAGCCGTTCCGCGGGCACGACATTGACTTCGAACCTCTTCGATCCCCGCAGGACAATCAACTTTGTCGCGACTCCGATCCTTTCTTCATTGAGCAGCCGATTGAGAACATCCACGCCTTCCACATGTTCGCCAGCCAGTTCCACAATCACGTCACCTTCCTGAAGACCGGCGCCGGCTGCGGGACTGCCGGGCTCCACGGCCAGCAACAAAGCTCCGGTAGAAGAGGCCACGTCGTAGTGGCGGGCGATGGTTCGGTTCAACGGGGCAGTTTGCGCCTGTACGCCGATAAAGCTGCGGCGTACCACGCCATCGCGGATCAACTTGGTGGCAATAAACTGCGCGGTGCTGATGGAAATCGCAAAGCACAGCCCTTGCGCCGGCAGAATTGTGGCGGTGTTTACGCCAATGACTTCACCTGCGGCGTTTACCAGCGGCCCGCCGGAATTTCCGGGATTCAAAGCGGCGTCGGTCTGGATTACATCTTCAATCAGCCGCCCGGATTGTGACCGCAACGTGCGGCCTAGAGCACTGACCACGCCGGCAGTCACCGTGTACTGAAATCCGTAGGGATTGCCGATGGCCACTACCAATTGGCCTACACGGATCTTGCGGGAATCCCCGAGCTTCACGGCCTGCAAGCCAGGCGCGTCAATGCGCACCAGCGCCAGATCTGTGTCCGGGTCCTCGCCGACGAGCCGGGCGGTGAACTCTCCGGAGTCCGGCGTCGATACTTTGATCTTCGCGGCTTTGTGTACCACGTGGCTGTTGGTGAGAATGAATCCGTCCGGCGTGAGCACGAAGCCCGAACCGCCGCCACCGCGCCCGCGGTCCATTTCGACCTGGATCCGCACAACGGCCGGACTTGTGGATTCAGCAACGCTGGTTACGACTCGAGAATAAGCGTCCAGGGCTTCAGCTTCCGAGCGGACTTCCGGGGGCAATGAGACAAACTGAGAATCGCTACGCATTTGAGCATTGGATAGCGCGTAGACGAAAAAAGATTCAGAACACGCGAGAGGCAAAGACTCTACCGCGGATTTACGCGGATGACGCAGATCAGGAATGCACGTAACGTATAGGCGCGCTCATTCTTCACAGTACAATGCAATCGTGAACAATCTAAGCGGAAAAACGGTCCTGGTCACAGGTGGTGCGCGGCGTCTGGGCAAGGCATTTGTCCAGGCCGCAGCCGCGGCGGGCGCGCAAGTCGCTTTCACCTATCTAAACTCCAAGGCGGAAGCGAGCCGCGTCCTGGCGGAGATCGAAGCCCAGGGAGAGGAAGCGCTCGCGGTACCGTGCGACGTACGCCGGTCGGAAAGCATTGCTGCGGCAATCAAGACAGTCTCAGACAAGTTCGGAAAACTTGATGTCCTGATCAACAACGCGGGCTTCTATGAAACAGTCGCTCTTGAAGATTTGAAAGAAGAACAGTGGGACGAAATGTTTGCCATCAACGTGCGAGGACCGTTCCTGGTGGCCAAGCATTGCATTCCCGCTCTGCGCCAGAGTAGGGGCAGGATCATACACCTTGGCTCTCTGGGTGGAGAAAAGCCATGGGCCACGCACGCGCACTACTGTTCTTCCAAGGCCGCCCTGCACATGCTGACTCGGGTCATGGCCAAAGCGCTGGCGCCGGAGATATCAGTCAACTGCGTGGCGCCGGGCATGATTGAGTTGGAGGAAGGAAAAGGCGATCCAGCGGCCTTCAAACGATTTGCCGCTCAGACGCCGATGCAAAGAAATGGCGCCGCCGGCGACGTCGTGAGCGCGGTGTTATACCTGGCGACGGCCCCCAAGTTCATTACTGGACAGGTCGTGACAGTTGATGGAGGCCTGGGGTTACGGTAGCAGTCGCGGACGGCCTGATTGCCGGCGACCGCATGATTTCAGCCAGTTTGCCAGCCAGATCTTCTGACCCGAAAGGCTTTTGCAAAAAATTGGCACTGTACCGTTCGGGCACAGTGTCGGGACAATATCCGGATATAAAGATCACCTTCAGGTCTGGCTTCCGTTGCCAGAGGGTGTCGGCCAGTTGCTGACCGTTCATTTTCGGCATCGTCAAGTCGGTGATCAGGACGTCAATCGATCCGTCCAGCTTTTCGAATTCCTGGATCGCAGCCTCGCCACTGGGGACGGCAATGACCGTGCAGCCCAACTGTTTCAGGAAGATCGACGTTATCAGGAGGAGGTCACTATCGTCTTCTACCAGCAGCACAAGCCTCGTCCGACCGCTGGAGTTGTGTCCCAGGGAAGAGCTTATTTCCAAGGGCGGACCCGCTTTCCGCGCCAAATTCTCCGTCTGCCTGTGAGGCACTCTTTTCCGCCTTTCGTGGTCCCCAAACGATCAGAGCCACTTATGTTATCGGCAAAAACGGAAAATATTTAAGTACCGTTTCAATGCTGGCTGACAAAGGCCTTTACGGCGATGGCCCGCGGGTCCTTGCCTAAAGGGACCATCGCGGCCAGAGAAGGAGCGTCCGGGCGGGGTGCACCATTTTGTCCGGTGAGTTCGAAAACCGAGAGGTCTCCGCTCACTGTGTTCACCACCAGCAATCTGAGCTGATTGGGCGAAAAAGCCAGGGCTTCGGGATGGCTGCCAACGTCGACGGAGTTCATCAGCCTGCCGTTGTCAATGCCGTACACGGCGACGGAGTCCGAACCAAAGTTCGTGACGTAAAGGAAAGCATTGTCCGGCGAAACCAGGGCGCGCACCGGCTGCTTACCAATCAGGAAGCTATGGTTCACTTCGTTGAGGTTGGTAATGACTTCAGAAATCGAGCTGGAGTCGAAATTGCACACAAAAACTTCGCCGCCATCGGGCTTAACTACAATACTGATTGGCGTTTTCCCAACGTCCAACAGCGTCAGAAGGTTGCCGGCGTTCAAATCAAGCACGGCCACCTGGTTGGACCCCGGGCAGGTGACGAAAGCCTTGCTTGAGTCGGGCAGAATTGCCACTTCCGCCGGCTTGCTGCAAGCTTTGACTTTGGCGCGTACCGCGAGCGTGCTTGCGTCCACGATGGCCACGGAGTCTTCTGTCCGCAACGTAACTACTACCAGCCTGCCATCCGGAGTGACGCGGGCCAGATCGCTTCCGTTTCCCACTTGAATGGTCTTGATGACCTTTCGCGTGTCCAGATCGATGGCCGAGAGGTTGGCGGAGCCGGAATTGGCAACGTACGCCCGTCTACCGTCGCCGGAGACGCTGACGAAATAAGGCGCCCGGTGTACGCCGATGGTGGCGACCACCTTGTTGCTCTCCGCTTCAATCACACTGACGCTGTTGGATTCGGTGTTGGCGACGTAAATCTCGTTCCGCCTGGGATTCTCCGCCAGGCCCGTGGGACTTCGGCCCACCGGGACCGTATCTTTGATCCGCAGCGCGCGCAAGTCCACAACCGTAACGTTGTTGTCGCCGCCGTTGGTAATGTAAGCGTATTCACGGTAATTGGGACTGGGATCGGGGACATCGTTGCAGCTCGAAGAGAACAGAGTCAGCACGCACAGGAACAGTGGCAGGCGACGGGAAGGGAAGATGCGCAACTTCGCCTTACCCTGCGGCCTTCGCCAGCGCGGGTTGAGGCAACGGTCCCTGGACATTCCGGCGGACCACGGCAGCAATCTGCCGGACCTCGGCCATCAGTTCATCGAATTGCTCGGGAAAAATGGATTGCATGCCGTCAGAAAGGGCGTGGTCGGGATCGTGATGGACTTCCACCAGCAGCCCGTCAGCGCCCACGGCGACAGCCGCGCGCGAAAGAGGCAGGACTTTGTTGCGCTTTCCGGTACCGTGGCTGGGATCAACCACAATCGGCAAGTGGCTCAGGCGCTGGACGGCAGGCACAATACTGAGATCCAGCGTGTTGCGCGTGTGGTCGGCAAACGTCCGCACGCCGCGCTCGCACAAAATGACCTGGTAGTTGCCTTCGCTCATGATGTATTCGGCCGCCATCAGGAACTCTTCCAGCGTGGCGGACATTCCACGCTTCAACATCACCGGTTTGTGTTTGCGCCCTGCTTTCTTCAGTAGGGAGAAATTCTGCATGTTGCGCGCGCCGATCTGGATCACGTCCGCGTAATCGGCCACCAGCTCGAGGGACTCATCATCGAGCGCTTCGGTGATGATCCGCAGGCCAAACCGGTCGCGGACCTCCGCCATTATCTTCAGGCCCTCTTCGCCCATGCCCTGGAAAGCGTACGGCGATGTGCGCGGCTTGTACGCGCCCCCACGGAAAAAACGCGCGCCGGCTTTGGCTACCCGCGCCGCAATCGCAAAAGCCTGTTCACGGGATTCAATCGAGCACGGGCCAGCCACGATGCCCAGGTCGTGGCCGCCGAAGCTGCCATCGCTTCCGGCAAAACTCACAACTGTGTTGTCTTCCTTGGTGTCACGGCTGACCAGCTTGTACGGCTTGCTGACCTGGATCACTTCCTGCACGCCGGACATTTCCTCCAGCGCGCCGGTTTCCACGGCGCCCTGGTTACCGGTAATCCCGATAGCCGTGCGTTGCGCTCCGGGTATGGCATGCGCGCGCAAGCCAAGAGATTCGATCCGTTCACAAACGGAACGGACCTGCTCTTCCGTGGCGTGCGCCTTCATTACAACCAGCATCGCGAACTGACCTCTTGCAGACGTTCAGTGTACTTTGATTCAGCCGCCAGTATCAATGGAGAGACCGGGTTAGCGTGGGACCATGCAAGTTTTTAGCGGCTGTTGCCAGGACAATCCACGGGAAACAGGACCACGCTCTGGAAGCGATCTTTGGCAGTAAGCGGCTTGCCGGTCCGGCATCCTCTTTGCTCAAGGACCTGTTGCGGCGGTGGACCGGTCCATGACGAATCGACATACGCGATCCAGAAATGTGGACCTTGCGCTGCATCCAGATTCGGCGACTTCTTAATCTCAAACCTCGCTGCTTTCTCCTCGAGCAATCGTATGTCCTGGCGCGCACTCACGCCTGTTCCCAGGGAAGCAAGCCTCTGTCCCCGGAGCGACTCCGTATGAAACCAGATCGGATAATGCAAGTAAGGATCGACCGCATACACCGTTACTGGTCCACTCTGATTTTCTTCTTCATCCAGCATCGCCAGCGTCAGACGGTCCCAATGGATCTTCGTGTGCTCGGGTGAATACCCAGCGACCGCAAATCCTGCCCACACGACCACCAACGCCAGGGCACCCACCCTCGCCACTGGCCGCAACTTCCACACCGTATCAGTCAGGACGATAAGAAAAGGCCACAGCGCGAATACCAGATGCCGGTGTCCCCAAATCGATTGTGATAGCCACTGCGACGCCAGATAGGCCACCATCGGCGGCACCAGGCTGACCACCACCAGCCAGTGAAATCCCGGTTGCGCCCGGCGCTGGTATTTGAGATACAAGAACAGAAAGACCGCGAATGTTGCTTGTGAGCCGATCCTTAGGAACTCGGCAAAACCGCTCAATTCCACGTAGAACCACGCAAGGTCCCGGATGTGTGGCCGCGGCACCCAGCCCAGGTTGTCCGCCAGACCGCCCTTGGCATGCAGCGATTGGGCCGCTACCCAGGCCCACGGGCTGAACAGCAAAAGCACTCCGAGGCTGGCGAACACGAAAGGCCGAATACGCCCGTGCTTCCAAATCAAGTAGAGAAATTCCAGCCCTAGAATCAGCCAGCCGTAATAGTGCGAATACACCACCAGCAGGTTTGCCGCTGAAAGGACCACAAGGTCCCTCCGCGAAGGTGCGCTCAGATAACGTCCAAAGCTCCAGATCGAAAACAGTCCAAACAGTTGCAACAGGCAATACATGCGCATGTGCTGGGCAAAGAAGATGGCGTAGGGGTGCACGCTGCCGATCAACAACGCCAGGTTCCGCGCTCCCCGCGAAACACCAAGGTCTTTGCATAAGAGAAAACAAGGCGCCAGGCATAGCGCCGAAGCCAGCACAGGAAAAAGCCGCAGCCAGAACAGCGACTCTCCACCCACCCACACCCACACTTTCAAGAGCACATAAAACAATGGCGGGTGAATGGCGTCTTTGATCGCTCCGGAAAACAACGTGTGCCAGTCGGACCTTGCCAGGAGAAGGCTGAAGATTTCATCGCCGTCGAGGGAAACATCGGTAAGCCGCCAAATTCGCAGAAACAGGAACACGACCAGTAAAGCTGTCAGGACTGCCGGAAACGCCCCGGCACTCTTGGGTGGCGACTCAATGGTTTGAACCGCGTTGAGGTCACTCATAGTTTCTTTGGAAAGCTGTAAAAAGCGAGACTAACGATTCGGTTCATGAACAGACAGTGTTCCCGGAAGCCGGTTCGCTCATCCAATGATGATGGAAACCAGCGGCAGATTTAGCATGTTAGAATCAGTCATTTAGCGCGTGCCGCCGCAGAGGCTGGGCGAACACAGCCGAAGCTCAGCATCATAAAGACGTCCTGCCGTGGATGCAAGCGGAGCCATCCAAAGCGGGACCAAGACGCATTGGCGTTCATCCGTTTGGCGAATCGGATGGCGGTCCAACGGCTTTTACCGGCCAGGGCAATGAATTTTGTCAGAGATTTCTCCTTTGCAGTTGCGGGCAAGACAGTTGCATTTTATGGCCGAGACAACACAAAAGACCGCGAACCAACCCGAGCAGAGCGAGCTTCGCTACGAGCCGCAGCGCATCGAAGAGAAGTGGCATGCCCGGTGGCAGGCAGAGCCGGGGCGCTACGCCGCTGAGACGCACGAAAGCAAGCGGAAGAAATACTACGTCCTGGAGATGCTTCCGTATCCTTCCGGCGTGCTCCACATCGGACACGTGCGCAATTATTCGATCGGCGATGCGCTGGCGCGGCACATGTGGATGCGCGGCTACAACGTGCTTCACCCCATGGGGTGGGACGCGTTCGGGCTTCCGGCGGAGAACGCGGCCATCAAGAACCAGGTCCCGCCCAGACAATGGACGCTCCAGAATATCGCGCACATGAAGTCGCAGATGGACCGGCTCGCTTTTAGCTATGACTGGTCGCGCGAAATCACCACCTGTTTGCCCGAATATTACAAATGGAACCAGTGGTTCTTCCTGAAGCTTTACGAAAAGGACCTGGCATACCGCAAGAAGAGCAAGGTGAATTGGTGTCCGGAATGTGCCACGGTCCTGGCCAACGAACAGGTTGTAGGCGGATGCTGCTGGCGCCACGAAGAGACAAAAGTGGAGCAGCGCGAATTGGAGCAATGGTTTGTCCGTACCACGCGGTACGCCGAGGAACTGCTCGCTGATATCGAGAAGCTTGAGCGTTGGCCGGAAAAAGTCCGCACCATGCAGCGGAACTGGATCGGACGCAGCGACGGCGCTTCGGTGGACTTTGCCATTGACGGAAACGGCAAGATCACGGTGTTTACCACGCGCATTGACACCATCTTTGGCGCGACTTCCATACAGGTTGCGCCCGAGCATCCGGTGGTGGGGGATTTCATCAAAGTAGATCCAACACTGCAAGCCAAAGTGGACGAGCTCGTGAGCCAGCGGCAAAAGTCCAGGGAGTCCGATGACCCAGGGGTCATTGACAAGCACGGCGTGTTCACCGGTCGTTACGTTATTAATCCGTTTAATCACGAAAAGATCCCGGTCTGGGTGGCCAACTATGTTTTGATGGATTACGGCACCGGCGCCATCATGTCCGTACCCGCCCATGATGAGCGTGATTTCGAGTTCGCAAAGAAATATGACATCGAGGTCCGCGTGGTCATTCTTCCGCGGCGGAGCGAGGAGCCACCAGACCCCGGCAAGAAGGAATCACCGGTCCTCCCCTATACAGACAAAGAGAGCCTGGTGATCAATTCCGGGGACTACAACGGTCTTTCCAATCAGGAAGCCATCGAAAAAATGACGGCCTTCGCGGAGGAGCACGGGTTTGGCAAGAAGGTAGTCACGTACCGGCTCAAGGACTGGGGCATCTCCCGCCAGCGCTATTGGGGAACGCCCATTCCGATGCTCTACTGCGAAAAATGCGGCATCGTGCCGGTGCCGGAGAACCAGCTCCCCGTCCTTTTGCCGGAGAACATTGAGATCACGTTGCAAGGCAGCTCTCCGTTGGCCCGCATGCCGGAGTTCGTAAATACGACGTGTCCAAAGTGCGGCGGGCCGGCGCGCCGCGAAACCGACACCATGGACACCTTCGTGGATTCGTCCTGGTACTTCTATCGCTACACCAACCCGCAACTCACGGACCGGGCGCTCGACCGCGCGACCGTGGACTACTGGTTTCCCATTGACCAGTACATCGGCGGCGTGGAGCACGCGATCCTGCACTTGATCTACTCGCGTTTCTGGACCAAGTTCATGCGCGATATCGGCGTCGTAAAGAACAGCGAACCCATCACCCGCTTGTTTACTCAGGGCATGGTAATCAAAGACGGGGCCAAGATGTCCAAGAACAAGGGCAACATCGTCTCTCCCGACGAGATGGTGGCGCGGTTCGGCGCTGACTCCACGCGCACCTACGCGCTCTTCGCAGCGCCGCCGGACCGCGACTTGGACTGGCAGGAAGCCGGAGTGGAAGGCGTGTATCGCTTCTTGGGCCGGACGTACCGCTTTGTCGCCCGCCATGCGTCTGTTACGCGCATATATTCAAGTAGTACTTTAAAGGCTGGGAGTGGCGCCTCCCCCACGGCGCGCGCTATCCAGCGCAAACTCCATCAGACGATCAAACGTATAACCGACGATTTCCAGGGGCGCTGGCATTTCAATACCTGCGTGGCCGGGATCATGGAATTTGTGAATGCGCTTTACGCGGCGGAAGAAGAGATCGCTTCGGGCAAATTCCCGTCTGGCGCGCTGGCGGACGCCCAGCGCAATCTCGTCTTGATGCTTGCGCCTTTTGCGCCTTATCTTGCCGCGGAACTCTGGGAAGTGCTCGGCGAGAAGAGTGATCTCTTGCGCCAACCCTGGCCGCAGTACGATCCAGCTTTGGCGAAGGAAGATGAGATCGAATATGCCATTCAGGTCAACGGTAAGGTCCGCAGCCGGGTTGCTGTGCCAGCTGATAGTCCAAAAGAATTGGTGCTGGAGCGGGCTCTGGCCGACGACAAGGTCCGCGTTGCAATCGAAGGCAAAGAAGTCGTTAACAAGATTGTGATTCCTGGCCGGCTGGTTAATATCGTGATTCGATGAACTCAGCAAAGCAAATAGCAAGTGGCAGTTAGCCGAGCAACAAAGATGCGGCAGCCATCAGGAGTTGGCTATTTGCTAATTGCCATTTGCCAATTGCTTTATGTCCAACGCCAATCCAGTCACCCGAGGTTTCCACGCCGTCGTGCGCGACCCGGGTCTGTTTTTCATGGAAGTGCTTTGGCGGTGGACGTTTGGCGTTGCTGCGTTTCTGTTGCTGTTCTATGCCGTTCGGGTTTTGTCGCACTCCGTGGTGATTACCGACGCGGACGAAATCGCGTGGAGGGGCCGCGATGCCATGGCGATTTCCGCCGCGTTGCTGCGTGTAGCAGACGAAAGCGGTGGCAAGCTGCTCTCCATGGCGCTGTTCGTTTCGCCAGCCATCACTCTGCTCTGGGTGGTGCTGGGCGCACTGGGTCGCGTTGCAACGCTGAAGCGTCTGTTACGCGATACCCATGAAGTCCGCTGGTCCACGATTCTCGGACTGCAACTGTGGCGCGCGATTGCCATGTGGGTTGGGACTCTCGTGTGGATAGGGACCATTGGAATTGAAGGGCAGATCTCCATGCACGGCGACCAGCCGGATTTTGCCCTCTACTACATCATGGTGCTGCCGTCTTTGCTGCTCATTGGCGTAGTGTGGTCCATCGTGATGTGGTATCTGGCACTGGCTCCGATCTGTGCGCTTGACGACGTCACCATCTTCGGCGCAGTTCGCCGGGCGCGTACGCTGGGGCGGTCCCACCGGGCGGAACTGGGCAGCGTGAGCGTTCTTTCCGGAATCTTACGGGTCGCCGGACTCATGATCGCGTTCGTGCTGTGTGTCGCCACTTCCGGATGGCTGGGGCCGCATCCGAACGCCTACACTGCCTGGGTCGTGGCGGTCTCTCTGGTCTACTTTGCTTTTGCCGACTTTTTGTTTGCGGCGCGGCAAGCGTCGTTTGTGGAAATCGTTGCCGGTGCGGCTGTGCCCGCCGCCGGAGCGCCGGCAGAACCGACGCCCGCCCGGTGATTTCTCTTTACACCGTATCCGCAATCGGAGAAAATTGATAGTGGAAGACCAATCGATTGTCATTCTTGACTTTGGCGCGCAGTATTCGCAGTTAATCGCGCGCCGCATCCGCGAACTGAAAGTCTTTACCGCTGTGCTGCCCTGCACGGCTTCCCTGGACGAAATCAAGAGCTACCATCCGGTCGGCATCATACTGAGTGGCGGTCCGTCTTCGGTCTATGATCCGGACGCGCCTCCCGCCGACGAACGCGTGCTTGCTCTGGGTGTCCCTGTACTGGGGATTTGTTACGGATTCCAATTTATTGTCCACAAACTCGGCGGTAAAGTGCGCCCAGCGCCCAAACGCGAATATGGCCATGCAGAAGTGAATGTCGCCGGTAAGTCGCGTCTCTTTCATGGGCTGCCGCCATCGCTGAATGTGTGGATGTCGCATGGGGACGAGGCGCTGGAACTCCCACGTGGGTTTCGCGAAACGGCGCGCACCAATAATGCACTGGCCGCGATTGAAGATGAAGCGCGCGGCATCTGGGCGGTGCAATTCCATCCTGAAGTCCATCACACGAAGCACGGCGGCGAACTGCTGCGCAACTTTGCCTATGACATTTGCGGCGCGCGGGGCGACTGGACACCCCAGCACTTCATCAGTGAGACGATCCGGCATGTGCGGGAAACCGTGGGCGAACAGGGAAGAACGATCTGCGCCCTCTCCGGCGGCGTGGACTCGGCCGTGGCGGCGGTGCTGGTGGATCGTGCCATGGGCGACCGGTTGACATGCGTCTTCGTCAATAACGGCGTGCTGCGCAAGAACGAATTTCAAAAAGTCCAGCAAAGTCTGCGCGACAAACTTGGTCTGAATGTTGTGGCCGTGGACGCGAGCGAGCGTTTTCTCAAGAAGCTCGCCGGAGTCACCGAACCGGAACAGAAGCGCAAGATCATCGGCAACGAGTTTATCCGTGTCTTTGACGAAGAGGCGCACCGCATCGAGCAGCAAACCGGCAAAGTCGAGTGGCTGGTGCAGGGCACGCTCTACCCGGACGTGATTGAGTCGCGCAGCGTGCGCGGCCCGTCCCAAGTCATCAAGACGCACCACAACGTGGGCGGCCTGCCGGAAACCATGAAACTCAAGCTCATTGAACCCTTGAAGGACTTGTTTAAGGATGAAGTCCGGCGCATAGGCCGTGAAATGGAAATGCCGGAAGAGATCATCCAGCGCCAGCCGTTTCCCGGCCCCGGATTGGCTGTACGAATTCTGGGTGAGGTTACTCCGGAGCGAATAGCAATTCTGCAGGAAGCAGACGATATCGTGGTGAACGAAATACGGCGTGCCGGTCTATACACCCAGATCTGGCAGTCGTTTGCCGTGCTGCTGCCGGTGAGGTCCGTGGGCGTGATGGGCGACCAGAGGACTTACGCTTACACCTGCGCGGTCCGCGCGGTGCATTCCGAAGACGGCATGACCGCGGACTGGGTCCCTCTGCCGCACGAAGTACTGAAGAACATCTCCAGCCGCATTGTGAATGAAGTGCGCGGCATCAACCGCGTAGTTTATGACGTAACGTCCAAGCCGCCAGGGACCATTGAGTGGGAGTAGGCCGTCGACGATTACTGCGCTTTGGCCGTTTGCATTGCTTCCAGACGTTTCAAGTTGTCCCGGATATGCGCCGCATTGGGCGCATTCGGGTAGGCTGCAAGGTAGTCACGCATCTGCTGGGCCGCTCCAGCGTAGTCCCGCTTTGCTTCCAGGATATCTCCGAGCAGCAATGCCACGTCGGGCCTGGTATGGCTGCTGTCCATTGAAGCGAATTTGCGCGCGGAACGCTCTGCCTCGTCCTGGTGCCCCAGGTAGTAGTTGCCCGCGGCGTTGAGCAGGTAAGCCATCGGATAAGCGAAAGGATTCAGCTTTTCAATCTGGTTAGTAAACAGAACTACTTCCCGCCATTCCTGTTGCTTTGCGCCGATGACGGCCAGACCAAAAAGCGGCCGTACAAACTGCGGATCGCTCGCCGCAGCCTGCCCGTACGCCTTCTTGGCCTCATCGATATGGCCTTGCCCCTCATGGACCTCGCCGAGCAGAGACCAGGCGGCAGCGAACTGGGGATAAATCTCTATCGCCGTGGTCAACTCTTTTTCCGCGGGTTCCAGTTTCTTGTGTGCGACCAGTCCCTGGGCTTTTTCGTATGCACGCCGCGCATTCTTCGGAGCCGTCAGGGTCGTAAGGCTTACGGTTGCCCCATGTACATTTCCCATGGGCCGCAGGAAGATTGGGCCAACCGCCAGCTGTTCGGTGTTCCCGTCAGGCCTGAGCATTACGCTGGTCGAAACATAACCGGCAAGAGACGCCCGCAATTCACAATCAAGGTACTGATATTGCCGGGTGACCGGGTTGAAGCCGCCGCTGGAGGGATTGTTGACGCCCGAACTGCTCCTGCCGGCGACCATGTCCGAACCGCCTTGGCTCGCGTCTTGCAATTGAGTGCTCTGGCCAACCTGAAACCCGAACTCTCCTCTTGAGTCGGTGTACGCCTCCTTACGGACCGACCCGCCGCAGACACGCTCAATGGCTACCGGCTCCGGAGGCGGTCCACCGTTATTAAACACGACCTTACCTCGCACATAGAGAACCGGTCGGTCGAACGTGTTCGTTGAAGGACCTGTATTGGGAACAACGCTACCCATCCCAGGATTACCCTTGGGAGGACCGCCGGGTGGATTCTTCTGTGCACCGGCTGGAAACCAGCACAAGATAGTGAAGCAGATGGCAACTATCTGGAATTGGCGGGACGTGTTCATTGGCGCCTCCTGAAGAAAGCCTTAATCGGCTCAAAGTCCTGCGCCCACACCTGAGGAGAACACTTACGATATTACCCCACGTGGCCCTTTTGTTTGGGCAAGACTTAAATTAGTTTAGAGGCTGTACGTGGGGGAGAGTTGTATAAAAGTGGACAATAGCTGGCCGGAAGGAGCAACGCATGACAATCGGTTCGGGCCAAAGTTGCAAGCGGAAAGCGTAAAGCGGCAGATTGCCCCTGCCGCTTTGGTGCCATCCGGGAAAGCTTAAGCTGCCTTGGGTTCGGCCCACGGGATGGCTTTCTTGGCCCAAACGTTGTTGGGATATTTGCTCTGCAGCGTTTTAGGTAAGTCGAGCAGCGCATGGTGGTCGTTGGTCCTCTTGTATGTGGAGACGCCTTTCCAGTACACGGCTTCCGGCGCAGCCGCGCTGCCGGCATACTTCTGCACAATCTCGTCGTAGAGTTTCTCCGCGTCCGCCCATTTTTTCTGCATGAAGGAGACGCGTGCCAATCCAAGCAGCAACTGGGCGGCAAATTCGTCTTTAGGAAGATAACCCTCTATGCGGTGCCGCTCCTTTCCGTTTTCGTCGAGGACGATTGCCGTTGGCGTCCACAAGACATCAAAGCGGTGAAAGCCGGCAGGATTCTGCTTGATGTGGACTTTGACGGGAACAAAGTGCCCTTGAAGCGAAGTTGCAAGTTGGGGATCGGAGTAGGACTCGGCGTCCAGCCGAGCGCAACCGCTTCAGGCCGGGGCGGCGCTGAAGTCGAGAAGCAGAGGTTTGTTTTCTGATTTCGCTTTGATCAGTGCTGCGTCAATATCATGGTTCCATTCAACAGCCATTTGTTATCTCCTTCTTCGTTGGATGCTCCGAATCGGCATCAGGATTAAGGCTATTCCACACTCTCCTGAATCATTCTGGCGATGGTGGTGACGACTTTGCGAGGCGAGAAGCGCACCGACTGTGCCAGCAGCTTGTTTTTCACTCCAGGGACAATCAGCGTCCTGCCGCGCAGCATGCCGGCCAGACCGATGCGGGCTACATCGCGCGAGGTCATTGCGCCCAGCTTGAACAGCCGCGTCTTCTCCAGATTAGCGCGAGACGCAAACTCGGTCTCCGTGGGTCCGGGACAGAGACAGGTCACGGTCACGCCGCTGCCGTTGAGTTCATTGGCGATCGCTTCGGAAAAAGACAGCACGTAAGCCTTGGTTGCGTAATATACGGCCATCAGTGGTCCCGGCTGAAAACCTGCCGTGGAAGCAACGTTCATGATGCATCCGCGTTTCCGCTCCAGCATCCCGGGAAGGGCCAGCTTGGTCAGATGTGTAAGAGCTGTAATGTTCACCTGGACCATGTGTAGCTCATCAGGCAGGCTCGTTTTACTAAAATAGCCATAGACCCCGAAGCCTGCGTTGTTGATGAGAACGTCCACTTGCAGGCCGCGCCGCGCAATCTCCATAAAGATTTCCCCGGGCGATTCCGGACGAGAAAGATCGGCAGGCAACACGTGAACATGGGAGCCGTGCTGGGCTTCGAGCTCTTTGCCCAGGGCTTCCAGCTTGCCCTGGCTGCGGGCCACGAGGATAAGGTCGTGGTCGGGCGCCATGAGCCTGGCCAGGTCAAGCCCGATGCCCGCAGAGGCCCCGGTGATGAGAGCGGTTTCGCGTTTGCTCTTGGCATTCAGTGCGCCTGCATACGCTGGGATGACCATTGGTTCCTCCGTTCAAGTTTCCAGAGGCTGCAATCTTATCGCAAACCAGTAATGTCCTTCCTGCGTCGCCTGGGTGTGTACACTGCATGCCGGTTAGCAGTTTCTTGGTATTAGGGGGCTGAATGAAAAACAAGCTAATTCCTAAGCAGATCCAGTGGAGAGCGCCGTTTATTGCGCTGGTACAAGGCTTGGCGTAACGTGGTGGCCGCAAAGGCCCCGGAATCCGACGCGCTCCTCTCCCTGCGCGGATCTGGGAAGGAAGTCTGGGCCGATCAGCACGCGGATGAATACGTGCGGCGACTTAGAGAAGGAGGGAAATAACCGTGAGCCGCCTCACGCGCTCGCGAGCTGAGGAACTTCATACAATGAGAACCATGAAGTCGCAGCCTTCAAGCTCTCATTCACATTGCTGATGTTCTTCACGCCCTCGGTTTGCAGCCACTGTTCAAATGCTTTTGCTCCCTGTTTTGCATAGACCGGAATTCCGTCTTTCCAGGTAGCGCGGCCGCAGAGAACGCCGTTGAACTTGACTCCCGCTTCGGCGGCGAGCGCCAGCGATTCATTGAACTCAGCGTTGCTCACGCCCGCGGAAAGATAAATGAACGGTTTGGTAGCCACAGCGGCCGCCTTGCGGAAGAGGCCCATGGCTTCCTGTTTAGAGTAGGCCTTCTGTCCGCCGAATGACTTGGCGCCTTCCAGGAACTTCATGTTGACGGGGACTTCCACTTTCAGCACGTCCACACCGTATCTGTCTTTGGAGAACTCCGCCATGGACTGGATCACGATTTCCGGCTTCTTCTGCGCGTACTCCAGGCCTTTTTCGTCGATGCCTTCCTGGTAGCCGACGAATTCCAGGAAAAAAGGAATGTCGTTGGCGCGGCATTCGTCGCCGATGCGCTCCACCCACGCGTGTTTCCGGTCATTGATGGCTTCACCGTCTGTCGGCGTGTAGTAGAGCAGGACTTTTACACAATCGGCGCCAGCTTGCTTCAGGCGGCGGGCAGACCAGTTGTCCAGCAAATCTGGCAGGCGTCCGGGGCCGGTCTTGTCGTAGCCGGTTTTTTCGTATGCCAGAAGCAGGCCGGCGTTGCGGGCACGGCGCTTGGAAGCCGGCAGGCCCCATTCCGGATCAAGCAGAATAGCGCTGGCATGGGGCGTCAACACCTCCGTGACGATGGACTTGAATTCCTCCATCATGGCGTCAGTGATGTCCGCGCCTTTTTCCTTGGCCAGTGATTTCTGGAGCGACCCGCGCTGATCCATCGCAGCGGCGGCGATCACGCCACGATTGTTGGAGACGGCCTTCATTCCAGCCAGTTTTCCGGGAGTAAGTTTCATTTTGGTCTCCTTCTGGTCCTTTGGACGGTTGCGGATGACAGGAGCGGTTGTCCCGCAGCGCATGTCATTGTACTAAATTCATAAATCGATCTTGTATCACTGCCGCAGCGGGAGTTTCTGGAGAATGGCCCGCTGTTTGGAGATCAGCGCCTCAATACCCTTGCCGGCCAAATCCATCATCTTCTTGAGCTGGGCTTCGTCGAACGGATGTTGCTCGGCCGTTGCCTGCACTTCCACGATCTTTCGCCCGCTAGTCATGACGAAATTCAAGTCCACGTCGGCGCGAGAGTCTTCTTCATAGCAAAGGTCCAGAAGAATGGTCCCTTCCACAATGCCCACGCTCACAGCTGCCACAAAGTCGCGGATGGGTGCGGCGGAGAGCGTGCCAGCTTCCACAAGTTTTTCCAGGGCCAGGCCCAGTGCGACAAAGGCCCCGGTGATAGACGCAGTACGCGTGCCGCCGTCCGCCTGGATCACGTCGCAATCCAGAGTGATAGTGCGTTCGCCCAATTGCGTCAGGTCAACCGCGGCCCGCAGAGCGCGTCCGATCAGCCGCTGGATTTCATGGGTGCGCCCGCTCTGGCGGCCCCGACTGGCTTCGCGTGGCGTTCTGGTCAGCGTGGAGCGAGGCAACATACTGTACTCCGCCGTGATCCAGCCTTTGCCGGCGCCTTTGAGGAAGCTGGGCACCGTCTCCTCAATGGACGCGGTACAAATCACCCGGGTGTTGCCGACTTCAATCAGCGCCGAACCTTCTGCGGTGGAGATGAAGTCGGGAGTGATGTTTACCGGACGCAACTGCTCCGGCGCGCGGTTGTCGGAACGAAATACCAGGTCTTTGTTATTTTTCAATGTCAATCAGCTCGATATTCTGGATAGGCCGGCCCAGGAAAGGCCCGCCGAGCTTCCGGAATTTTTCCACCGAATCGGTTGTGAAACACCGTAAGCTGCCGCCGCCAGTCCCCGCAGCACTCGGCATGCACTCTAACACTTTTGCCGCGGTCGACTCCGCGGAATCCACAATCTGGACGGCCGCAGGCGCGATCCGGCGCAGCAGCGGCCGGATCAGCGGATAATGCGTGCAGCCGAGCAGGAGGACGTCCGCGCCGGCTCCGCCATTGCGGAAAAGCTCGTCAAGGTAGATATGCGCAACCTGTTCGGTGACCGGATGTTCCACCCAGCCTTCTTCGATGAGCGGAACCAGCAGCGGGCAGGCCTTCTCGATGGCCTCCACACCTCTTTGCCGCAGAGCCTTGTGGTACGCATGGCTGCCAATGGTGGCGTCGGTGGCGATCACCGCCACCCTGCCGGTCTTTGAAATCTCCCACGCCTTCTGCGCGCCTGGTTCGATCACGCCAATTACCGGGATGCTCACGCCATTACAAATTTCTTCGAACGCCAGGGCCGTAGCCGTATTGCAGGCGATCACGAGCATCTCCGCACCCTGCTGCTCAAGAAACTTGGAACTTGCTCCGGCGTATTTAGCTACGGTGTGCGCGGACTTTGCGCCGTACGGAAGGTGGGCCGTGTCGCCAAAGTAGAGATAATCCGCGCCCGGCAGGACCTTCAGCAATTCGCGCAGGACGGTGAGTCCGCCAAAACCGGAGTCAAACACTCCGATGACAGGAGGCATGTCTATTCAAACTCCTTTGCCAGCTCGTGCACCGCCGGGACATCGTAAAACGACATTAGATCGGCATGGCCGGCCAGAGTTTCGCGTTCTTTGCCGTCCACCAGGAACTTCACGCGGTTAATACCTGGAACATTCGCGGTCAAGGTCTCGATAAGCGAAGTGAGTGTCATTTCTTCCAGCAGAATACCTGAGGGATGGCCTTCAGCAAACTCCGGAGTAGTGTCCACGACCAAGGTGTCACTGGTAACCAGATAGACCTCCCGGATGCCGCTGCCTCTACCCAAAGGATGAGGCGATGGTTTTTGCAGATAAAGGGCCAGCACGGCCCGCAACACCTCGCGCGCGCGCAAGCTCCGCTCCGTGGGCATAAAGGTGTCCGTTTCCCGCCAAAGAAGCGCGCGGTCCTGATCGTAAGCCACCAGCACTCGTATGCGTTCCTGTTTGCCTTCCACTGGCGGAAGAAACGGACGGTCGTCCGCGCCCAGCAGGTTCTTGGCTTCTTCCTTGTGAGTGAGTTTGATGATGTACACGCCGCTGATCAGGACACTGGCCAGCAGCAGCGAAATGGTAATTTGAAAGTGGCGTGGGATCATTGCTGTCCGCCTTGCGCGCGTACTTTGGCGACTCCAGCGGCTACGGAAGCCGCCACCGAGTTTTGAAACCTTGCACTGGCTACTGCTTGTTCTTCCTCGGGGTTCGCCGCCAACTCCACTGCAATTGCCGGCGCAAGAATGTTGTTGAGCGGCCGCAACGGGGCCCTCAGGCTGGCGGCGCCCAGACCGCTCTTTGTCAGCTCACGGGCCACTGCGGACGCGAACGTCTTACTGCGCGCCAGAGAGCCGGATTGCGCGACCTCCCAGGGAATAAATCGTCCAGCAGCAGGCGGCACGGACAGCAGCAGGGGCGCGTAAACCCGCACACCCTCGCCTGGTTCTCCGGCGTGCAGAGCAATGTACAGGCTGATGTGCTGGGCGTTGGCGGCTTCCGCGCGGCGCTCCAGGCTGATGGTTGAGTCGGACTCGCGCAACAGGCGCGCGGCAATGCCTCGGTTTTCCAGTTCCGATCGCAGCCGCCACGCAAAACTGAGAGTGACATCTTTCTCCAGCAGCTTGCCGCCCAAGACGGCGCCGTTATCGTCGCCGCCGTGGCTTGGATCGATCAGGACAAAGTATTCCGGTTGGACCGGCTTTGGTGTTGCCGTCTGTTCGGCCGGGGATTGTTGTGGAGGCGGGGATTGTTGTGTGGGCGTGGTTTGCGGCAGCGCGTCCTGCGCAAGCTGTGGGCTGCGTGCCGCCGGGGAAAGCAGCAGCACACAACTCAGTAAGACAACAGTCGTGCATGGATTGTATAAGCGCAACGGAGTTTCGCGTATCGACCTAGTCCAGCGCATAGATAGCGAGTCCGCTCAGGAGTTTGGGATAAAAATCAGTGGATTTCTGGGGCAGCACTTCACCGGCAAAAGCCGCGTCGCGGACCTGCTCAATGCGCGCCGGGTTCATCAGGAACGCTACATTCGCGCCCTGGCGCACATAGGAGATGGCCTCAAAGGCGTCGCGTTCGTACTTGACGCGCGATCCATCGCGGACCGCGTCCTGAGAGATCCCCAGGACCTTTTCGAGCATGATCTGATGCAATTGCACGACGTCCAGGCCGCGTTGGCGCGAAGATATGTCGCGCAGCGCTTCCTGCACAGCACGCTTCTTGGCACGCAGCAGGTACGGCCCCTGGCGGGTGACCGCGACAAACGCTGTGCCGTTTAGTCCGGCTTCCTGCAGAAGAGTCGTAGCGCTGCGGCTGTCAGTCCGCAGATCGATGCGGGTGATTTCAAAAAACCGACGCGCGCTCTCCAGCATGCTTTCGCGGTCAAAGTCAGGAAGCCCGTGAATGATGCGGTGGGTCGGCAGGATCACCAGCCCGCGGTCTTCCGTGCGGATTAAAGTCATCATGACGAACTCATGCGCTGCATGGGGGCCGGCGTCGGGATTCGCCACCCGTTGTTCATTGCGGTAAGCCAAAGACGTCTCATAGCGATGGTGGCCATCGGCAATCAGCAGCTTCTTGTCGCGCATCTGCTGCTGGATCGCGTGGATGACGCCTGAATCATTGACGCGCCAGACGCGGTGCAGCACTTCGTATTCGTCCAGCACAGCCATGTCCGGCTCTTCTTCTGTTTTCAGCAGGGCCTCCACCTCGGCCTGCGGGTCGCTGTAGAGCATGAAAATCTGGCCAAAATGGGCACGTGCGGCCCGCAGGAGGTTCAGACGGTCTTCACGCGGTTTGGAGAGCGTTTGCTCATGGCGAAATACCACGCCGTCAGAGTAGTCGTGGATCCGGCCGATTACGGTGAGGCCGCGACGCTCGGCCAGGTCGCGTGTACCGGGAATCGTGAAAGTTTGCGAATAGAGATAGATGGATGGTTCGGTGTCCTGCTTCAGTATCCCGCCGGCGCGCCAGTCGTGAAGATACTCGGCGGCCCGGCTGTAGACGTTAAAACCCGGCGTGTCCGTTTCTCCCGATCTGCCGAGGATGATGCGAACCAGATTGTGCGGGCTTCGGTCATAGTACTTCGCCTGCATTTCCGGCGTGATCTTGTCGTAGGGCTGCGTAACCACCTCTTCCAGCCGAAGCTGGTGAGCGTCATATCGCAGGGCTCTAAAGGGAAAAATCTCTGCCATCGTAAAAAGGAGACCGCGGACTTTCTGCCTTGCGCGGTCTGCTATTGCATTCTATCAAGCAGAAAACCCAAACCGGCTTTGACCGGCACACTTCCAGTTTTCGATGAACCAGGGGTGAACATGGAAGTGAGCAAAAGAGGACATGGACTAAAGATCAGATTTTACCCGGCGCTTTGCTGTGATAATATCGGCGAGTAAGAGGTTCCAGATGGCCCGCTATGAAAGCCGCGGGTATGGCGCAGTCCGTCCCCCGGGAGTTTTACGGTTTGCGATCCAGCGTGTCGCGATGGCGCGCTGCGCGACCGTGCTGCTGATTGCGCTGGGACTTTGCGCCGCCCAGGACGTGAACGTCCACATTGAACCACGTACCAAGGCCGATCCCGCCAAATCCGACGCTGCGAAAAGCGATTCAACCACTCGGGAAGACAAGGACCCAAGCGCCGCTTCAGGCAAGGGATCTGGGCTGACCAGCGAAGGTGGCTTCAAGACCCGTGGCATGGTCGTCCCCGTGGACCTGGTACTGGTGAATGTAACGGTAACCGATGACTGGAACCGGATCGTCACCGGTCTGGAAAAAGAGAACTTTACCATCCTGGAAGGCAATGAACTCCAGCAGGTAAGGCACTTTTCCAGCGAGGATGCCCCGATTTCTCTGGGCGTAATTTTTGACATGAGCGGCAGCATGTCAGACAAGATTGATAAGGCCCGTAACGCCGTGGTGGAATTCTTCAAGACGGCCAATCCGCAGGATGAGTTTTTCATGATTGCCTTCGCCGACCGTCCCCGCGTCATTGCCGACTTCACCAAGTCTGTTGAGGACGTACAGTCCAAGCTGGTATTTACCGTCCCTGAAGGCCGCACCGCCCTGCTGGACGCTGTCTACCTGGGCGTCAGCAAGATGAAGGACGCGCACAATAGCAAGAAGGCCTTGCTCATCATCTCCGATGGTGGCGACAATCACAGCCGCTACACTGAAAATGAAATCAAGTCCATGGTAAAAGAAGCTGATGTGCAGATTTATTCCATCGGCATCTTCGGCAACCCGAACCAGCCGGAAGAAGTCGCTGGTCCTGGCCTGCTGACGGACGTTTCTGAAGTCACGGGCGGACGCCTGTTTACGGTGAATAATCCCAATGAGCTGGCGGACGTAGCCACAAAGATCGGCATTGAGCTGCGCAACCAGTACGTGCTCGGCTACCGTCCCAGCAACAAGACCAAGGACGGCCACTGGCGCAAGATCAAGGTGAAGCTGATTCCCCCGAAAGGACTCCCACACCTGAATGTTTTTTCCCGGACCGGATACTATGCCCCTTCGCAATAGACTGGCGTTGGGGGTACTAGCTCTTGGCCTGCTGAAGGGGACCGCTTTCCCCGTTCAGGCAGGCCCCACGCAGACCGGCGACACCGGGCCCCAGAGCATCCAACCTTCGGCTTTGCCACAGGACATTGACCCGCGAGACCCCGCCGTTCCCGTATGGATGCGTCCCGCAACTGCCGTTGATTCCGGATCCAAGACCGGTCCAGTTACGCCGCCTCCCGCTCCTGTCGGCGATGTGACCAAGAGCGGAAGTGGCGGCTTCGTAATACGGTCCCAGGTTGATGAGGTTGTCCTACCGGTGACCGTAGTGGACCACAAACTGCATCTGGTGACGAACCTCTCGCAGAATGATTTCGTAGTGTACGAAGATGAGCAACCGCAGCGGATCACCGTGTTCCGGCACGAGGACGTCCCGGTTTCCCTCGGCATTCTGGTGGACAACTCCGGCTCCATGCGGGAAAAACGCGCGGCGGTAAGCAAAGCGGTCATCAATCTGGTAAAGGCCAGCAATCCCCAGGATGAGGTGTTCATCGTGAATTTTAATGATGAGCCTTATCTGGACCAGGATTTCACCTCCGACGTCAGCCTTTTACGCGACGCCCTGGACCGTCTGGACTCCAGGGGCGGCACCGCGCTCTATGACGCCGTGTTCGCAGCAGCGGAGCATCTGGCCAAGCTGGCGCGCCGGGAAAAGAAAGTCCTGCTGGTGGTGACCGACGGAGAAGACAACGAAAGCCGCCTGTCCCTGGAGCAGGCCATCCGCTCAGTGCAGGATGAGAGCGGGCCCCTCATTTACACCATTGGCATTCTGGGAGGCGCGGGACGAGAGCGGCGGGCCAAGCGGGCCCTGGAAGCGCTATCCATCCAGACGGGCGGAGTGGCCTATTTTCCCAGGAACCTGGATGAAGTGGACGAAGTTAGCCAGCAGGTCGCCCGGGACATCCGCAACCAGTACACCATCGCCTACAAGTCGAGCAACCCGCAAAGCAACGGCGGCTACCGCAAAGTCAAAGTCGTGACCCGGGGCTTCAAAGACCTGCAAGTCCGCACCAAGAGCGGCTACTTCGCGGGACAGCAACGAACGTCTGCGGCGGCTTCCGCCACGCGATAAAAGACAAAAACACCAGCAAGGTACCTTGCATCGCAGATTCTCTGCGTGCTGTCGCAGTTTATGCGTTATATTGGCGGAACTTATCTGTGAGGTGCGGATGCCCAGAATCGTTCGCGGTGGATTGATCCAGGCCTGCAACGCGCTGAGCCCCGCTCAGCCCCTGGCGAAAATCAAGCAGGCCATGATTGACAAGCACGTCAAGCTCATTGAGCAGGCGGCCAAAAAGAAGGTCCAGGTGCTGTGCCTGCAGGAGCTGTTCTATGGTCCCTATTTCTGCGCGGAGCAGAGCACCCGCTGGTACGACCTTACGGAGCCCGTGCCGGACGGCCCCACCATCAAACTGATGCAGAAGATTGCCGCCAAACACCGCATGGTGATGGTGGTCCCGGTCTACGAAAAAGAAATGACCGGGCTTTATTACAACACGGCCGCAGTCATTGATGCCGATGGAAAATATCTGGGCAAGTATCGCAAGCACCACATCCCGCAGGTGGCGCCTGGCTTCTGGGAGAAATTCTACTTCACCCCCGGCGACGGCGGATATCCAACCTTCCAGACGAAATACGCGAAGATCGGCGTCTACATCTGCTACGACCGCCATTTCCCGGAAGGCGCGCGGGTCCTGGGCATGAACGGCGCGGAGATCGTGTTTAATCCGTCGGCCACCGTCGCGGGGCTTTCTGAATATCTCTGGGAACTGGAACAGCCGGCCCACGCCGTGGCCAACGGCTATTTTGTCGGCGCCATTAACCGCGTAGGCAAAGAGGCGCCGTGGAACATCGGCGAATTTTACGGGAAGAGTTACTTCTGCAATCCGCGCGGCAAGATATTTGCCCAGGCCAGCCGCCACAAAGACGAAGTCGTCGTGGCCGATCTCGATCTCGACATGATTGCCGAAGTGCGCAATACCTGGCAATTCTTCCGCGATCGTCGGCCGGATAGCTATAGGCCGTTGGTGAAAAGCAGCTGACTTTTTCCGAAGCCCGAGCGCAGCGAGGCATCCCTTTGGCTGCGATGATTTTAAGGCGTAAAGGAAAGACCGCTCAGCTCTTCCGTTCGTTCAAGACTATAGGGATCCCTCGCTTCGCTCGGGATTTCAGGAGAAGCTGAAATTCATGCCCACTGACTCACCAGTCAAAGACATAACCTCCAGCCCGCTCTACAACGCAGACCTGGCGCCCGTCGGCAAAGACCGGCGCACCTGGTCCACGTACAACTATGCCGCGCTTTGGGTTTCGATGTCCGTAAACATTCTCACATACATGCTGGCGGCCAGTTTGATCCAGGGTGGCATGAACTGGAAACAAGCAGTTTTCACGGTGTTTCTCGGCAACATGATCGTTCTTGCGCCCATGCTGCTGAATTCGCATCCTGGAGCGCGTTATGGCGTGCCTTTTCCTGTTCTGGCGCGCGCGTCGTTCGGAGTGCTGGGTGCGAACGTAGCCGCGGTGTTGCGCGCGCTGGTTGCCTGTGGATGGTTTGGGATTCAAAGCTGGATCGGCGGCGAAGCCATCAATACGTTGCTGGGCGTGATTTGGCCCACATGGCGCGGCAATCCAAATGGCACGGCGATTTGCTTCATGCTGTTCTGGGCCATCAACCTGCTGGTCATCCTGAAGGGTATTGAGTACATTCGGTTCCTGCAAGGGCTGAGCGCGCCCATTCTGCTGGCCGTGGGCCTGTTGCTGCTGGGCTGGGCGTATGTAACCGCGGGCGGCTTTGGTCCCATGTTGTCTGCGCCGTCGAAGTTTACAAACACCGCTGATTTTATGAAGTTCCTGGTTCCGGCGCTCAACGGGGCCGTGGGCTTCTGGTCCACCGTGTCACTGAACATTCCCGACTTCACGCGCTTTGCCAAGAACGAACGCGGACAAGCCATAGGGCAAGCCATTGCCTTGCCGCTAACCATGACGCTGTATTCTTTCATCGGCGTGGCCGTGACGTCGGCGACGGTAGTGATCTACGGTACGTCGATCTGGGACCCGGTCCAACTGCTCAGCCGATTCCATTCTCCGGTGGCGGTAGTAATTTCCTTGCTGGCAATTCTGCTGGCCACACTGAATGTGAATATCGGGGCCAACGTTGTTTCTCCAGCGAACGACTTTTCCAATCTCTGGCCGCGCAAGATCTCTTTCAAGATTGGTGGAGTGATCACGTGCTTCATGGGGGTCGCCATGATGCCCTGGAAACTGCTGGCCAACCACAAGACTTTCATCTTCGGATGGCTCGGTGGATACGCGGCAGTCCTGGGGCCGGTGGCCGGAATCATGATCTGCGATTACTTTGTGGTCCGGCGGAAACTGCTCGTGACGAACGACCTGTATCTGCGCGGCGGGACGTACGAATACTCGGGTGGTTTCAACTGGCGGGCAATTGCGGCGCTGGTTGTGGGATCGGCGGTTGCGCTGATGGGGTTGGTGATACCGTCAGTCCGTTTCTTGTATGACTATTCGTGGTTCGTGGGATTTGTGGTTGCGTTTTCTGCCTATTGGATGCTGATGGGAGCTAACTCGAAGACAGCTTAATCCCCGTTGAGTGTACTCAGACAGCAGGAGCGCCGCCTACGAGATGAAGGGCT
>Ga0210407_10000374_pt1 | contig 52393 bp, 50 predicted proteins | sample IncBWC27MmetaG_FD_150860 | JGI IMG/M metagenome (GOLD analysis project Ga0210407, IMG submission 150860) | Forest soil microbial communities from Barre Woods Harvard Forest LTER site, Petersham, Massachusetts, United States - Inc-BW-C-27-M | ecosystem: Environmental > Terrestrial > Soil >...
CATCGACCGCGACCTGGGCCGGCCCCAATGGGCCGACGTCGGCATGTATCTGCAGACCGTCATGCTGCTGCTCCGCGCTGAAGGGCTGCACAGTTGCCCGCAGATGGCGTGGTCGCAGGTTCGCGAGACGGTCGCGGAGATTTTGTCACCCTCGGACGGGCTCATCCTCTTCTGCGGCATGTCGATCGGGTACGAGGACCCCACGGTGAGTTACGCCCGTACGGGCCGCGCCCCGCTCGACGAGACGGTCACGTTCGTTGGTGGTTAATTACTTGTCTCGGAGACAAGAGGCGCTTCCATGATTCTTGCGTATGATAACGTCCGAACTAGACGACCGCATGCGTTTGAACAACTGGTCGATCGCTGCCTCGTACGACACCGCCCGTATCTTCGCCGGCTTAGGCTTCGGCTCCTCCACCGCGAGCAGGTCGATCATTTCGCGCCCGCGCCGCGCAAGATCGCAATTAACCTACGTCTGTTTACTTCGATGTTGCCAAAGTTTGACGCAGGACCGTCAATGAGGAACACGGGGCGAAGCTCGAACGAGCTGGTCTGCCCCTCGCGACGAAAGGACAGTTGACATGGCCGCATTCGCCGTTGCCCTGGCCGTCGGCATCATTGCCGGCTTGCGCGCCATGACCGGAGCGGCTGCAGCTGCTTGGGCCGCCTATCTGGGAGCCCTTCCGGTTACGGGAACTTGGCTCGCCTGGCTGGCCTCGCCTTGGGCTGTCGGCATTGTGACGGTCTTCGCCCTTGTCGAACTCGTGACCGATCAACTGCCGTCAACGCCGAGCCGCAAGGTACCGGTCCAGTTCGGGACCCGCGTTCTGATCGGCGCAGTCGCGGGGGCAGCGTTCGGTCTGGCCGGTGGATCAGCCCTCGTCGGACTCGCCCTGGGCGCGGTCGGGGCCGTGTTTGGGACTCTCGGTGGAGCGGCGGTCCGGGGGCGCCTCGCAGCGAGTTTTAGACGCGATTGGCCTGCGGCGCTCATCGAGGACACCGTCGCGATCGCTGGCGCGACTCTCGTCATTCTGGTGCTGCGATGACCCACACCTTCGACGCGATCATAATCGGTGCGGTGCGGGGCAGGCCGGTCCGTCTCTCGCGGGCCGGCTCACTGCAGCAGGCCACTCGGTCGCTCTGATCGCACGCTTGGGAACGGCCGCACATGACATCGAAGAGACAGATGGCGCGCCAAGATACCGCGTCGACTACATGCGCGACGGACAACCGGCTTCGCGCGAGGTTTACGAAATCGGAAAAACAGGATCCCTCGTCGGTTTCTCATTCGTCGATGGGGTCGTCATCGAACTCGAAGATTTCGGAGGCTGCCGGACGATGCATCCTTCCAGGGACTTTAACTTCAGCAGCCAACATCCAAGGAGACTTGAGATGGCAATGCTCAATTGGAACGACTATCGAAACCAGATTCTCGCCCGCGTCGGCGAGATCGGCAAGCTCTCGCCGCACTTGGTCTAGGGTTACGCGGCCCTTAGCGGCGCCGGCGCAAATTCGGTCTCGGTTTCTTCGCTCAAAATGCCACTGGCGCAGGCTATTGATATTGATCATCTTGGGAAACAGCCTCAGATCGAGGTGCGGACGCCGAGGCCGGCAATGACGGGCAATATCTCCGGCTAGGGAGCCTTGGCGGCGAACCCGACCTAACGCGTGTCGCAGCAAGAGCATTGCCGGCGTGATAGCGGAAAAGATTCAACAGGACAGGCGCTGCGGATTTGTGTGGCGCGTCCAAACCGAGCCGGCGTGCAATACCGGGTTGCAGCGACAAGCTAAGACGGTCTTCTGGCCGACCCGCGAGGAGATGCAGATGACACCGCACAAGCCACAAGAAACGGTGCGCTTCGATAAGAGGCGCTTGCGTGAGCGACATGGGACGTCCCAATGCAGGCGTATTAGCCCAGATAGCGCGCTGCAAGTCTCGCAGGCCACCGGGGCCTTGCTTGAGGTCCGGTTCGTCCTCGAAGCCTCGTATTTCGTGCCGTGCATGCCGACGAGTGCTCGACAAAGCGTTGTCAACCGCGTCTCTCCAGCGTCCTGCCTCAGGTCCAGATAGGAGAACCGTTATATCGGTGTCGAGAGAAGTGAAGAGGCCGAAACCGCCCCATAGAAACCGCCTGTCGACCAGGCCGGCAAGAACGGTAGCGTCGGCCCTTGCAAGCTCGAGGGATTCACTCGCTGACCGCGCCGCATGATCTAGTACGAATCCGAGATCCCAGAGGCTTGCGACGACTGCACTGATGCAGGCCTTTGTTGCCGGCGCGACGCCTCCGGCGGCAGCTCGGCTGCTTTCCGGGAGAAGAAAGAGCAAGTCAAGGTCGGAGCCAGGGGCCAGTTCCTTTCGTCCGTAACCACCCACCGCAATCGCTGCGAGCGGAGCCACCATACTTCGATTACGTATCCCGTTAGAAATTGATGCAATGCGGAGCAAACCGACCACTGCACTATCGGCAAGTTTTGCCCTTGCGCGTAAATAGTCTTCGACTGAGCTCCCTGCTTCAAAGTGCTCACGCAATATGTCATGCGCCTGCGCCACAAGTGGTCGAAGAAGCTTTGCCGCATTGAGCCATTTACCCGGTCCGCTTTGGCTCATAATGGCACGCCACTTTTGGTGGATATGGCCAAAATCGGCAAGCATGAATTCCTCTCAATCCGCGTCGCGGGCACGCGCAGTTCAACGCTTCTGGTACGGATGGAAGATGTAGTCCTTCACGGCCACATGGCACGCGTGTCCGCAATCTGAGGGGCTGGAATCAGCCGCGAAATTGTCAGATGCGGCCTCGTAATTGAACAGCGCGTATCCCCATCCACCACTTTTCGGAAATCGCTTGCTGTCCTTTTCGATAACGAAAGCCTGCGTGAACACGTCTGGCACGTCCACGACGAAGGCGACCTCCGTACTTTTCTTCGGTTTCCAATGACAGATCCTCTCTTAATGCCCGTGAATGAGCATATTTGCTCCTCGATTTGAAAGCCGAGATATGGGTGGCCTTTACCGAAGCCATTTGACCTCAGCCGTGATCACTCGGCGCCCGGTGATCCGTTTGGTCTGCGGGCGTCTCGTTTGAGGCGGCGGCACTCGAATAAAGCGCAAGCGCATAAGCCGCGAAACTGTCCACCAAAAACAGTACTAGCGGCAGCCAAAATCGGCGAGTGCGACGCTGGCCGTCCACTCGGGTCCCATTCGCAGGAGAGGATTGCGAAGAATCAGTGCGTACGTTAGGCATTCAATCTCCCCTGGTTCAGCGCCAGAACGGTTTGTTGGCTTCCGCCAGCGCCTCGTTTCTTGTTATCCCGAGATCAGCGAGTAGACGCGGATCGTCGGCGATGTCGCGAAGTTCCGCGCGTTGCCGCATGCGCTCTTTCCAGACCCACCAATTTTCAACCAGCGCCGGCCATGGATTGATGGCCAAAAATTGCCGCAACGAGTTGAAAGCTGATTTGCCAGCGGCGCTAGCTAAATGGCGTCGCCACGTAACGACTCCAGATCGGCTTGCGCGAGTTGCAGTTGTGCTCGCCGACAGTGGTCTGAATTTTCGCGGTCTAGCTAGGCGAGTGGCGAATTTCTTGGACATCACATTCTCTTGGAAAATCATTGAACCCATGGTGAAAGGCTCACCGACGAGTAAAAGCCTACATCCGATATGGCGGCACTGCTTTTCCAGAACTGCTGCGCCTTTCAACCAATTCGCCAAAACAACTGACGAGATCACTCGACGAACGCGCAACGCTTGCGTCGCCTATTTGCTGCCGCCGATCATCTGAGCCGCCCGTTCGGCGATGGCAATTGTCGGGGCATTCGTATTGCCGCTGGGGATCGTCGGCATGATCGACGCGTCGGCGACGCGCAGGTTTGCCGTGCCATGGACACGCAGTGACGGATCCACGACTGCCTGCTCGTGCACGCCCATGGCGCAGGTTCCGACCGGATGCCAATAACTGCCAACATTGCGTGCGACGAATTCCCTCAGCTCCGCTTTGCCGCCAGGAATTCTTGCGATCTCGCGCTTGCGCCATTCGGACAATCCCGCCGCGGATCCAATATCGCGGGAATGCTCCACGGCGGCGCATAGGCGTGTGATGTCGGCCTCCGCAGAAAGATATTTTGGATCGATGACAAGCGGAGCATTCGGGTCGTCAGACGTGATTTTGATTTGGCCACGGCTCGTCGGCCTGAGCAGTCCCAGCCGGATCGAAAAGCCTTTGTTTGGCTCGACTTCGTTCGTTCCTACCGCCGAAGTAGCAAGCACGGCGTGCACATCCGGGCTATAGGCTGCTTGCAGGCTTCGAAAGAAGAGATGGCTCCCCGCGCGAGAGCCTGGCGCCAGAGGCTCCATCGTTTCGGCGACGAAGCCCACGATGAAGCAATGATCCTGCAGGTTTTCACCGACGCCCGGCAGGTCAGTGACAACGTCAATGCCGTGACGCCTTAGCTCTTGGGCATCGCCGACGCCCGAGAGCATAAGAAGCCGAGGTGACTCGACGGCTCCCGCGCACACAACAGTTTCCCGTTCGGCAATGACTTGCCGACGCTTAGCCCCAATACGCAGTTGGATGCCGGTGCAGCGACTCTGGCTGAACGTAAGCGCGTCGACGCGCGCGCGGGTCAGCAAAGTGAGATTCTTTCTTTCAAGCGCCGGGAGAAGGTAGCCATGGACAACGCTGAAACGCTGGCGGTCCTTTGTGTTGAAATCCATGTAGCCCGCGCCATCACGTAAAGGCGCACCGACATCATCGAGAACCGGATGCCCGACTTCTTCGCAAGCTGTGAAAAAACCCGCTGATAGAGGATGCGGGTTGTCGATCGGCTCGACATGCATCGGACCATTTGTGCCGCGATTGCCGTTGGGACTCTTGCGTGCACAGGTCTCGATTTTTTGAAAGATGGATCTGAGTCGCCCGTAGTCCCACCCTTGGTTGCCGGCATACGCCCATTGATCGAAGTCAGCCGGATGTCCCCAAACCCATATCATGGCATTGATGCTGCTGGATCCGCCGATGACCTTTCCTCGAGGCCAGTTGAACTCACGCCCCGCGGCTCTTGCCTGCGGCGTCGTGCGATAGGCCCAATCGACATCGGTTCCAAAATTGGAGGGCCAAAGCACTGGGCTTTGCAAAGCGGGACGATCGATGTTAGCGCCACCCGCCTCGATCAGCAGGACGCGGCAGGAAGGATCTTCTGAGAGTCGCGCCGCAATGGCGCACCCGGCAGAGCCGGCGCCCACGACAATGTAGTCGTAGGAAGCCTCTATCGGCTGTCGGCTCTGCTCTTGATTGCGAGACGTCGCGATCGCATGATCCACGACTGTCGCGACGAGCGCCGTTTCGATGCCGATCGCTGTGGCTAGTTGAACAAATCCTCGCCGATCAATATGGCCGGCGGCAACACGTTTCTGGAGGTTGGCGAGATAGTACTGTTGTTGGTCATGGTGTTCGGATGACATAAATGAGCCTTCGCTTTTAATGGATTCCTGATTCAAAGATTGGCACCGCGGGTCGCCGAAGCTGGGAAACCGACCAATCTGAGATGTCGATCCCTCCCACCGGCCACCTGCTGCTCTGATGGTCGTCTCAGGTTGTAACCTCGATGGCTGGGGTCGTGCTTTTCTCCGTTTGCCGATTATTTCCGCCAAACGCCGGAATGTGAGCTTCACACGATCTAATTTCCGGTCGGCCTGTCTTGCGGATCGATGAGATTTCTTCGGCGCCAAGTGCTAGGCGCTTCGCCTAGCTCCCGTCTGAACGCCTTGGAGAGGTGCGACAAATCGGCAAAGCCGCATTCAAGCGCGATCTGAGTTAGCGGTTCGCGCGTCGACAACATCAGCGCCTGCGCCAGTTCAAGTCGCAAATGAAGAAGGTATGCATGCGGAGTTTGTCCAAACGTCTCCTTGAATGCGCGACAAAAGTGACTCACGCTAAGTTGTATTTGACTTGCCATTACTCGCACTCGTACCTCTTCGCTGAGATGCGTTCTAAAGTACTGATCGATTTTCCGTGCTTGCCACGGTGCCAGTCCGCCGCGATTACCCCTGTCAGCAGTTGGTCGCTGGGTGAGAAGTTCGGCCAGCCGCAGAGCAGCTCGGCGTGCCTCTTGCGGACTGCGCCCGATCTCGCGCCGAATGTCGTCTAGAATTTCGGCTGCGTCGGCAGAAAGCGTCCTGCGGTTACTCTGTGAGTCGATCCGCCCTATCCCGTCCACTGCTATGCTTTCCTCGCTGGCTGCAGCAACAAAGCTTGATTCCGCTTGACGCGCCTTTCTCGCGAGGCGGCCATCCGAATTCATGATCTATCTCCACGAAAACGACGGTCGGTCGGCCCAGCCGCATTCCCTCTCGAGCCATCTAGGCGGAGCTCGTCGGGTGTGCCCGTTATCGGCTGTTACTTGTTGTTATCGATTGGAACTTTGGGAGGCGCGCTCAATGCCACTGAGGGAAATTCAGGGACACAGTGACCCTCGGACCCATGGCGTGGGATTACCAGTTCACCTAAAATGCAGGCAGTCAGGTGCTACGAAAGGTGGCGATGGCTGCACCCACGACAGCGAATAGGGAATTAATATCGTTCGGCCCGTTCAATTTGGCTCCGCGAGAGCGCCTCCTCACAAAAGGAGGAGCTCCGGTACAGCTGGGCGACCGAACCCTGGACCTTTTAATCGCGCTGGTATCCCGCCCTAGCGAGATTGTCAGCAAAAGGGATTTGCTCACTTTGGTCTGGCCTGGTGTGACGGTCGAAGAAGGTAGTTTACGACTTCAGATCACCAAATTGCGCAAGGTGCTAGGAGACGGCAAGGGCGGCGCACGGTACGTAGCCACGGTGGGCGGGCGCGGATACACCTTCGTGGCACCGATTAAGCTGTCCAGCGAGTCGAGCCACCTGCATACCGCAGTTGCCCGCCCGAATCTTCACAATCTGCCTACACGTTTGATGCGAATGGTTGGAAGGTCTGATGACACTAACGCTGTTTCGACTCAGCTGGTGTTAACGCGGTTCGTCACCATCGTGGGCAGTGGCGGCATCGGAAAGACCACAGTGGCAGTTGCGGTTGCGCATGATCTGGTTGAGCGTTTCGCAGGGGCTGTCCTCTTCTTCGATCTCGGAGAGCTGAGCGATCCCGCTCTCATATCAACTTCGCTTGCCTCGATACTTGGGCTCTCTGTTCAGTCCGCCGATGCAGCGGTCAGTTTGACCGCCTATCTGCGAGACAAGCGTATGCTCCTCGTACTCGATACTTGCGAGCATCTCATCGACGCCGTGGCAGAGCTGGCGAGACGAATTTTCGTAGCTGCGCCGGAAGTGTATATCCTGGCGACAAGCCGTGAGGCGCTTCGCATAGAAGGTGAGAACATCTACAAATTAGCGTCCCTCGCATATCCGCCGGACGTTTCAGGCCTTACCTCGGCGACTATTCAGACCTTTCCCGCAGTCCAGCTGTTCATGGAGCGCGCGGTGGCCAGTGGCGCTCGCTTGGACGTTACCGATGCGGATGCCGCAGTCGTGGCAGGCATCTGCAGAAAGCTTGACGGTGTGGCACTCGCGATCGAGTTGGCGGCAGGTCGGGTTGAGGCGTATGGGCTACAGAGAACCGGCGAGCTAGTCGACCAACGACTGTCCATGCTCTGGCTTGGACAGCGTACCGCGCCGCCGCGTCAAAGAACCCTGCATGCGATGCTGGATTGGAGTTACGAGTTGCTCTCTGAATCCGAGCGAGCTGTGCTGCGGCGGCTCGCCATATTCGTCGGAGACTTTACTATCGAGGGAGCTCTTGCAATTGTGACAAATGCGACCGTCGATCGCGTTGTCGTCCTCGCTGCCGTCGACAGCCTGATCGCTAAGTCCATGCTCGTGACTCGTTCGTTCGGCCAAACGATGCGCTATCGGCTCTTGGACACCACGCGTGCTTATGCCCTCGAAATTAACGTTGATGACCACGAGCTCGCCGATTTGGCGGCGCGCCATGCTACCTATTACCAACATTGGCTGGACCAGACCGGGGCCGAATGGCTGACCTTGTCGACGGCAACAGAGCGGGCGCCCTACCTCGCTGGTGTTGCTAATATCCGCGCAGCCCTGGAGTGGTGCTTTGGCCTGAGCGGAAATACCGAAATCGGCGTTCGGCTTGCCGCCGCCGCCGCGCCCGCTTTCTTGGGAATGTCGCTATTGACTGAATGTCACCGGTGGTCGGAGCGGGCGATTGCCTCCCTCGATGAGAGCACTCGCGCAGGCCCCGAAGAGATGCGTCTCCAGGCGGGATTGGGACTATCGTTGATGTTCACTGGCGGCCCCAGCGAAGCGGCGCGTGCGGCTATGAACAGAGGCGCCTCAATTGCAGAGCAATGTGGGGACGTGGCCAATCGGCTCCAGCTGCTTTGTCAGCTGCACATGTTCCATCACCGACGGGGGGATTACAAAATCGCATTGCATTACGCCAGGGGCAGCGCGGCGGTCGCCGAAACGATTGCATCTACGGCAGCCGTCGCACTGGTCCGATCTCAAATAGGCATTTCACTCAACTATATGGGAGATCTTGGCGCGGCCCGTGTGGAGCTCGAGGCTTGCTTACAACATGGCTCAGGGTCGCGGCGGACCAGCACGATTCTGCACGGCTTTGATCACTACATTATCGCAGGTGGTTACTTGGCCAGGAACCTGTGGTTGCAAGGCCATCCGGCTCAGGCGACGGAACGTGTGCGGCTAACCGTCAAGGACGCAGCATGCATGGACCATCCGATTACGCTATCCATCGCCTTGATCTGGGCTGTCTCGATCTTCCTTTGGATCGGCGATCTGCCGAGCGCAGAAGAGCATATAGACTGGTCCATCTCCCATGCCAGGTCCTATTCGCTGGCGCCATATCTTGCAGCCGCACACGGCTTCGAGGGAGAGCTGGCCATCCGTCGAGGCGACCCAGCCGGCGGGGTTGAAACACTGCGGGACAGCATGGAAAAGCTTCATGCGGCGCGTTACGAATTGCTGATGACGGCGTTCGACATTTCGTTCGTTCAGGGGCTCGCGGCGAGCGGCCGATCCGCCGAGGCCCTTGCTGTCGCCGAAGACTCGATCCGACGGGTGGAGACAAGGGGCGATTTCTCCTACATGCCGGAGTTGCTGCGCGTGAAGGGCAGCCTCTTTCTTTCGAAGCCGGAAATTAGCGTTGAAGACGCGAAAACCTGCTTTGAGCGGTCGCTTGATTTGAGCCGCCTTCAGGGTGCGCGAGCTTGGGCGTTGCGCACCGCCACAGAGCTGGCGGCACTCTGGGCGGATCTAGGAAGGCCCGAAAGGGGCCTCGCCCTTCTACAGCCCGTGTACGAACAGTTCATCGAGGGATTTGATACTGCGGACCTGAAGGCGGCGGCGCGCCTGCTGGCGAGGTTGGCCTGATTGGATGGCAACATAGCTTCGTAAAGAACTTGTTCGGCGATCCCATTCACTTCGCCCAGTCGCACGCTCTTTGCCTCCATGGAATGGAGCTCCATCGAGCGGAGATCCTCGGCAGAAGCCGCTGATATGACCGCACTCGCAGTAACAATGAGGGCAACAAAGCGTGCTCGCTTCACGACTTGTCCGACGTTCGGCTTGTCCCATCGGCTGTTGACCGAGATCATCGTGCTATCGCCATATCATCGAGAAACAAACGCGCATGACAAACAAAAAGCTCCGGATATTGAAAGATAGCGCCATGCCCGGAGTCAGGATAAAGGATCAGCGTCGCATTCCGAATGTGTTGCTGAAGGATGAACGCATTGATTGTCGGCACCATGATGTCGTCGTGCCCGTTGACGACAAGCACCGGCTGCTTGATTTGCTTTAGCCCACCGTATCGATCGGTTTTCGGAACCACGCCCCACTCGGAAATGGCCGTCGCCTGCGCTTGCATAGCCGCCAAGGAAGACGGAACGTCCTGGTCGACCCGCGTGTGACGACGATTCCAGAACGAGCGCCCTGCCGCCTGGCTTTTTTCACTCGGCGAAAAGAAAAGATAAAGGAAATTCTCGATTGTGGGGGATTCCTGAGTAGCGTGTTGTGTGACCTTCGGTGTTAACTCAGCCATGCCCTCTCCCCCTTTTGGTCCTGTGCCCGCGAGGATAACGCGTCGGATCAAATCTGGGCTTTCGCCCGCAACCTGCTGTGCGATGAAGCCTCCCAACGAGAAACCGAGCAGGTCAGCCTGCTTTAGCCCGAGCGCATTGATGAAGCGGGTAACATGTCTTGCCATGCCTGACACTGAATCCGACGGCTCTCCACCCGAGCTCGCAATACCGGCGTTATTGAATAAAATGACGGGTCGATGCTGCGCGATTCCGTCTGTGACCCTGGGATCCCAGTTGTCGAGCCCCCCGCGGAAATGCTGAAGGAACACAAGTGGCGTACCGGTCATCGTGCCAAACCGCCTATAGGCGTAGCTGATTCCATCAGCGTCAACGAACCTGGTTGGAGCTGTGTTGTGCGAGTTGGTCATGATCACAAACTTTCTTCAGGGCTGCCGTTTGAGTAATACCATCGAGACGGCAGCCTTCGCTTTTACTGGATTATCGAAGTTTTCCGCCGACTACTGCGATCCGCGGTTCGCGAACTTTCAGCCCTCGACCTCCCAGCCCGCGGAAAGAAACTTTTCGATCGCGGCGACACCCAGCAAGCCGCTTGCACCCATGACGAGTACCTTGTTGGTCGCGCTCATAGTTCCAATCCCTTTTTTTTGCTAGGGGTTGCTCGCCAAAGACAACCATGCGGATGGGCGTCGCGTTCATACGGCCGTTCGGCCGCCATCGGCCGGCACAATCGCACCCTGGATGAAGCTGGCGCGGTCGCTCGCCAGGAACACGATCGCCTCGGCAATCTCCTCGGGCGCAGCCGGACGCCCGGCGGGTGCTTGCGCCGCGAGCTGCCGCAGCGCGTCCTCACCCATTGCCACCGTGCCTTCGGTCCGGGTCGGTCCGGGACTGACCGCATTTACGCGTACGCCCTTGGGTCCATATTCAGCCGCCCAGGCTTTGGTCAGCAGATTGACGGCGGCCTTGCTTGATCCGTACAGGCTCAAGCCCGCCGCACCATAGTCGGCTACCATCGTCGAAACGTTGACGATTGCTCCTTTGCCGTGCTCCGCCATCAATGGAGCAAGCTCGGCGACAAGGAAAAAGGGAACTTTCACATTAAGCGCATAGACGTCGTCGAACGACGCCTCGCTCATTTCATGCGTCGGGCCGAATGGGAACACGCCGGCGTTGTTGATCAGGATGTCGACGTGGCCCTTCCCCAGCTCGATGGCTTTCTTCGCAACAACACGGGCGCTCGCGGCATCGCGAAGGTCGGAAGCGATGAAGTCGGCTTTCCCGCCCGCGGCGCGTATTTGCGAAATCGTGTCTTCGCCGCGCTGCACATTGCGGCCGACCACGATGACCTGAACCCCCGACTGCGCCAGTTTGTTGGCCACCGCGCGGCCGATGCCGCTCGTGGCTCCGGTAATAAGAGCTGTCGTCGTCATTTGCGCCTCCTTGGTCTCTTCCTCTTCGGCCGCCGGGCTCCCGTCGGCCTTCCCAAAGATGACATCGGACTGCGCGCGCGGTAGACGGGCAGTTCGTATCTGACTTATACATCCAGCGTATGAGTGACTGGCTCCGGGAACTGACAGCCTTCGTCCGCGCCGGCGAGACCGGCAGCTTCTCTCGCGTTGCGCGCGAGCTCGGGATGTCGCAGCCTTCGATATCGCGGATGGTCGCAGACCTCGAGGCGCGGCTGGGCGTGAAGCTTCTCTTGCACACCGCGCGGCACGTCACGCCGATCGAGGCAAACACGTGATGCCATTCAAGGTTCAGGTTGGTCCGCACCAGATTTCAATCCATCACGGCCAGACAGTCCTGGTCGGTGAACCGGATGGACAGATTCACTGGCCCAGCGAGAAGGGTCTCTACTTCTTTGACACGCGGGTCATCAGCAGTTGGGCTATCTACGCGAACGGCGAGCCTTGGGAGCTCCTCAATGGCGGAGCGATAACGCCCTACGCCTCCAAAATCTATCTTACGAATCGAGCGATTCTGACCTCAGATGGCACCATTGCGCCCCGCACACTAGGTCTCGTTCTCAGCCGGCTGATCAGCGAGGGGATGCACGAGGATTTCGACGTTACCAACAACAGTATGCGGAGGGTGAGCTTTCAGCTTGAGATCGCACTGCGTTGCGACTTCGCAGACATTTTCGAGGTAAAGTCGAACAACATCGTGCGCCGCGGGCACATCGCCACGACGTGGTCGCAGACAAGGCAGCGGCTGCGGACCAGCTATCGCAATGGCGATTTTGTTCGCGCCGTGGTGGTGGGTCCGTCGCACGGTCGGCCCAAAGCGACTTATTCCAATGGTCGGCTCAACTTCGCAATCGCCCTGGACCCTGGAGAGGCCTGGCACTGCTGCTTGCTCTACACTCTGGAGGACGGTGAACGCATCCATCGACCTCCGCATGAGTGCTCCAGCCAACACCACAAAAAGCATGGCGAGAGCCTGTCGGACTGGCTGCGGACAGTTCTGAAAATTCGCTGCAGCAACGAGGAATTCTACCGTCTCTATCGCCAGGCACTCGAAGACATGGCGGCGCTCCGATTGCCGATCGTTGGCACGGACCACAAGGTGTTCTTGCCGGCTGCTGGCCTGCCCTGGTTTCTCGCTCCGTTCGGTCGGGACAGCCTGATCGTTTCGCTGCAGAACCTTTTGATCTATCCAGACTTTGCCCGTGGCAGCCTCGACATTTTGGGTTCACTGCAGGCGAAAGTCGAGGACGACTACCGTGATGCCGAGCCGGGCAAGATCCTGCACGAGATCCGCTATGGAGAACTCGCCTACCTCAAGCTGATCCCGCACACGCCCTATTACGGTACAGCCGATGCGACTCCTCTCTACCTCATCACGCTGCATGCCACCTGGCGGGCAACCGGCGACAAAACGCTGCTCGAGCGGCATCTTGCGACCGCCGAGGAGTGCCTTTCCTGGATCGACCGCTACGGCGATCGCGATGGCGATGGATTTCAGGAATATCAGACCAAGTCCCCGGTAGGCTACGAGAACATGGGCTGGAAGGATTCGGGCGACAGCGTCGTCTACCCCGACGGATCGCTTGTCAAAGGACCAAAAGCGCTCTGCGAATTGCAGGGCTATGTCTTTAGCGCCTGGCATCGCATGGCGGAGATATTCGATGAGCTCGGTAAGCCCGATCGTGCCGGAGAGTTGCGAAGTAAGGCCGTGGCCCTATTCAAACGATTCAATGACGCTTTCTGGGATGAGGAATCAGGCTTTTACGCCTTTGCGCTGGACGGCGAAAAGAAGAAAGTGCTGACGGTCGCGTCCAATCCAGGTCACTGCTTGTGGTCCGGCATCGTGCCGCCGGAGCGGGCCGCCAAGGTTGTGAAGCGTCTGATGGCGCCCGACATGTGGAGCGGCTGGGGCATCCGCACGCTTTCAGCCCTGCACCCCTCGTTCAACCCATACAACTACCAAACCGGATCGGTCTGGCCGCACGACAATGCGATCATTGCGCTGGGGTTCAAGCGGTATGGCTTCGGAGCCGAGGCCGCGCAGATAGCCCGCGATATCAGTGAGGCCGGAAGTCACTTCCTGTCAAACCAGCTACCCGAACTCTACACAACGATCGAGCGTGACGAAGAGAGCTTTCCGGTGCAGTATCTTGGAGCGAATGTGCCGCAGGCTTGGGCCGCGGGATCGGTCTTCACGCTTATGCATGCGATTCTGGGGATCGTAGCGGACGCGCCGCGCGGAAAATTGTATGTCGACCCGCTGCTGCCGCCGTGGCTGCCGGACCTGACGCTGCTCGATCTTCACGTTGGCCGCCGCAGATTAGATATCCGGTTCTGGCGCGACGGCGATGAGACGCAGTTTGAGGTGCTGAGGGGCGATCCTAAGGCGGTCGTGAGAAGCAGCTTCGGTGTGCATTTCGTTTGAGTCTCATGCCGCAGGCAGAAGCGATGCCCGTAACAGCACTCAACAGCCAAGACGCCGAACTGCCTGTTGACAGCCTCAAAGCGCTTGACTGGCTGAACTTCTTCCTTGCTGCCCTCCTTATGGGCTTTGGTCCTTTTGTTGCAGTTCATCTGGCGGAAAACGGATGGGCACCTGCAAGCATTGGGGCGATCCTGACCATCAGCGGGCTGGCTGGACTGATGACACAAGTCCCGGCCGGTGAGCTCATCGACGTGATCGAATCAAAACGCGCACTGTTCGGAACCGCGGCAGCCACCGCCGCTTTGGCACTGACGATTTTTGCACTGCGCTCGGATTTCCCGTCGGTCTCGGGCGCTGCCGTCGTACAGGGCGCTGTCGGCAGCGTACTTGGTCCAAGCGTCGCCGCTATCAGCCTGGGCCTGGTTGGGCACGACGCGCTCGGCGAGCGGCTGGGCCGGAATCAGCGTTTTTCATCCATCGGAGCCCTGTCGGCGGCCGCGATCATGGGGGCCATTGGCTATCTACTGTCCACACGAGGCATATTTCTGTTCGCCGCCACGTTGACGATCCCGCTATTTTTGGCGCTCCTCCGGATACGTGGCGCCGATATTCACTTCGGCCGATCCTGCGGCGCTCCCGATCATCGTGCGACCAAGCCCAACAGGGCCAGCCGTCGGACTCTCTTCAAGGATGTCCGCTTTCTTGCCTTTGTGACGTGCCTCTTTCTATTCCAGCTCGCGAACGCCTCGATCCTGCCCCTGGTCAGCGAGTCACTGGTGCATTTAGAAGGACATTCGTCCTCACTTGCGGTGTCCGCATTGATCGTATTCCCGCAGATCGTCGTTGCGCTGTTGTCGCCTTGGGTAGGCCGCACGGCCGCAACATGGGGACGTCGGCCGCTGCTGTTGCTTGGACTTGCCGTAGTGCCGATTCGGTCGGGGCTTTCTGCTTTGACGGCGGACCCGGCCTTGCTGGTCGTCTTTCAGCTGATGGACGGCTTCACCGGTGCGACGCTGGGCGTGTTGACCACGCTCATCATTGCCGACCTTACGAACGGGACCGGTCGGTTTAACCTGGCCCAAGGGCTCGCCGGTACGTTTTCCGGGGTCGGCGCTTCGCTCGCCACATCAGTAACCGGAATTGTTACGCAGAGATTCGGCTACGCGGCTGGTTTGTTGAGCGTGGCAGGCGTTGGTCTCATGGCTGTTGCGATCGTCTTGATTTTCATGCCGGAGACAAAACCAGCAGCTCTTCCGCGACCAATTGGTGTCCCGGCCTCCGATCAAGAGCAGCTCCCGTCGGGCCAGGTTGGACCTTGAATTGTTCGCGCATGGCACAGGTTCACAGGGCCTCGGCTCTGGCTCCGCAATGCGTTTTGGGCAGAAAGATTTTGCAAATTGGAGGGAACTTTGGGCAGTCCTTTTGGTTATGCGCGGAGCTTCGCGCAGGACCTACGTCAGCGCGCGGGCGACTAGCGAGATCGCGTGAAGACAGCGTTCCCGCAGGAGTGAACGTGCCCTCAAAATCAAGCCTATGCCTCCAATTAAGAAGGTCAGCTCTTTCCCGCCGATGGATGTGACAATCGCATGCATCGTGGACTTGTCCAAACATTAAGCTGCCGCCAGCACAAGCAACGCGGACGACTCCTTGCAACTCAAGCTTGGAGACGAAATGATGAAACCAGCCAGCGTGCTCCACAAACTTGGCCAGAGTCTCTGGCTCGACAATATCACGCGCGAACTGCTCAACACTGGGACGTTGCAGCGCTTTATCGACGAGTTGTCGGTGACGGGGCTCACGTCAAACCCCACGATTTTCGATCATGCGATCAGGCATAGCAGCAGAGGTACTGCCGCCGCGCGTCACGGCACGCATCGCTGTTGAGCAGGGTTCGATGCTGGGCTGGGACAGATATGTCGGCGCTGCCGGACGCACTATTGGCATGAAGACTTTCGGCGCATCGGCACCGCTCAAGGAGCTGCGGCGCAAGTTCGGCTTCGAACCGGATGGGGTCGTCGCGACCGCTATGTATTTGCTCGGGCGCAAACAACGAGAAGAAGCACGGGATGATTTCAGGTAAGCTGGATCAGCTGACCGAAGTTGAAGGATCGACTGAGGCCGAAAGCCCCATGGTCGCGCCACCGTGCGGCATGGTGATCTTCGGTGCCGCCGGCGACCTTACGAAGCGTCTGGTCGTGCCGGCGCTCTACAACCTGGTCAATGCCAAGCGGCTACCCAACGGATTTCGGCTTGTGGGTGTCGACCGCGCCGCCAAGACGGTCGAGGAGTGGCGCAAGAACCTCACCGACACGATGCAGGAATTCGTTGGGAAGGACGGCGAGTTCGAAATAGACCAGCTCGATCAGACTGCCTGGCAATGGCTCGCCGAGCGCATGAGCTATATGCAGGGCGATCTCAACGATCCCGGGACCTACGACCGGATCGGCAAGCATCTGGCTAAGCTCGACAAGACTGCCGGCACGGCAGGCAACCACCTTTTCTATCTCGCCGTCGCGGACCGCTTCTTCGGTGTGGCAGTCGCGCGGCTCGCGGCTGCGAACCTCATGACAGAAAGAGATGGGCAGTGGCGACGGGTGGTGATCGAGAAGCCGTTCGGGCACGACGTGTCGTCGGCCAAGGCGCTCAATGCCGAGATATTGAGTGTGCTGCACGAGCCTCAGATCTATCGGATCGACCATTTCCTCGGCAAGGAAACGGTCCAGAACATCATGGCGCTGCGCTTTGCCAACGGACTATTCGAGCCGGTGTGGAATCGGCAGCATATCGACCACGTGCAGATCACCGCGGCGGAGACAGTCGGTGTCGAGCACAGGGGCAGGTTTTACGAGAAGACCGGAGCGTTGCGCGACATGGTACCGAACCACGTCTTCCAGCTGCTGGCGATGACTGCCATGGAACCGCCGATATCCTTCGATGCCAATGAGGTTCGGACCAAGAAGGCGGAGGTCATCAAGGCCATCCATCCGCTCGGGCCGGCGCAGGCGCTCAATGATATCGTGCGCGGCCAGTATGACAGCGGTACAGTGCTCGGTCGCGCGGTGCGCGCATATCGCCAGGAGCCTGACGTGGCGCCGTACTCGAATACCGAGACGTTCATTGCCTGCAAGCTGACGATAGACAACTGGCGTTGGGCAGGCGTTCCGTTCTATCTCCGCACAGGTAAGTATCTGAAGCGCCGGATGACAGAGATCGCGATCCGATTTCACCAGGCACCATACACCCTCTTCCGTGGCACCAATGTCGCGCGGATGAATCCCAACTGGATGATCCTGCGCATCCAGCCAAATGAAGGCATCGCGCTCGCGTTCGCAGCCAAACGCCCCGGCCCGACTGTGAAGTTGAGCTCCGTCAGCATGGACTTTTCCTACAAGTCTTACTTCAAAGTCGAACCCAACACCGGATACGAGACGCTGCTCTTCGACTGCATGATCGGCGATGCAACCCTGTTCCAGCGCGCCGACAATATCGAGGCCGGTTGGCAAGCCGTTCAGCCCATCCTTGACGCCTGGGCTGACAACCAGCCTCGGGATTTTCCGAACTATGCGGCAGGCGGAAGTGGCCCGGCCGCGGCCAACGAGTTGCTGGTACGCGACGGGCGCGCCTGGAGGCCGCTGGACTGAGCGAGTGTCAGGGAGGTCGTGATGGTGAGGAAGCGGAAAATTTCCCTTGTATTGGCCGACGTGGACGGCTCGCTCGTCAACGAGGAGAAGGTGCTGACGAAGCGCGCACAGAACGCCGTCAAGGAGCTGCGACGCGCCGGCATCCGCTTCGCAATTACCAGTGGCCGGCCGCCGCTCGGCATGGCCATGCTGTTCGACCCACTCGAGCTCGATACGCCGATAGCCGGCTTTAACGGCGGGCTCTTCGTGGAACGGAATCTCACGATTCTGGAGCAAAAGACGGTGCCTGTCGACGTAGCGAACCAGGCGATCGATCTCATTCGCGAGCACGGCCTCGACCCCTGGGTTTACCGCGGCAATGACTGGCTGATCACAAGGGCAGACGCCCCGCACGTCGCCCGCGAGGCTTGGACGGTGAAATTCGAGCCGAAAATCGTACCAGATGTCGGTGACAAGCTCGACCAGGTTGCCAAGATTGTCGGCGTCAGCGACGATTACGACAAGGTGCGGCGCTGCGAGGCAGATGCCCAGACTGCGTTCGGACAGCACGCGACAGCGGCACGATCGCAGCCCTACTATCTCGACATTACCAACAAGGAAGCGAACAAGGGTGCCGTAGTTGAGTATCTGTCGAGCCACCTGAACGTGCCCGCTGACGAAATCGCCACGATCGGCGATCAGCCCAATGATGTGCTGATGTTCAAGCGATCCGGCCTCAGCATCGCGATGGGCAATGCTTCCGATGAGGTCAAGAGCCAGGCCGATGCGACGACCGACTCCTACAATGACGAGGGCTTCGCCAAGGCGATGGAGCGTTTGATTCTGGGTTCGTCGGATTGAGCTGACATCATGGACAAGAGCAGCGATCGCGTCGAAATACTTCCTGGACCGGAGGCACTGGCCCGCCACGTGGCCGAATGGATGACGTCGGCTGCGCTCGCAGCTAAGGGGCCATTTCGGGTGTCACTTTCTGGCGGGTCAACTCCGAAGATACTTTACCGACTTCTCACCTCTCATGAGTTCAGTGGAGCTGCCACTCAGTTCAGCGACAATTTCTCTTCAAGCGTCGCTGGATGCGTTGTGACCCGGCCGGGGCTCTATCCGATATCTGCCGATCAAAGTGGAGAAGCTGCTGCAACTGTCCGACGCAACGGTGAACACCGGCGACTGCGATGAAGAAGAAGAGGAGAAACGGATGGCTCAAACAGAGCAATTGGAGGTTCTCGTGCTCGGCAGCGGGACGGGCGGCAAACTTATCGCTTGGCACATGGCGCAATCGGGACGACGGACTGCCGTTGTGGAGCGGCATTGGGTTGGTGGTTCTTGTCCCAATATCGCCTGCATGCCCAGCAAGAACATGATCTCAAATGCGAAGGTCGCGCAGCTCGCGCACGACGCCCGGCGCTATGGCACGGTGACCAGTTACGCCACTGTCGACATGGCAATCGTTCGTCAGCGCAAGCGCGAGATGGTGGAACGTCAAATTGCTAAGCACCTGCAGATTTACAAGGCGAGCGGTGCCGAACTGATCATGGGCAGCGGCCGTTTTGTAGCGCCGAAAACCCTCGAGGTGAAGCTGAACGACGGAGGAACCCGTGTGCTCGCGGCGGATAAGGTCTTCCTTAATGTCGGAACGCATGCGGCAATTCCGAATGTGCCGGGCCTGGAGACAGCGCAACCCCTCACACACGTCGAGGCGTTGGAGCTCGATTATCTGCCGCGACACTTGATCGTCATCGGTGGGGGCTATTCCGGCCTGGAGTTGGCCCAGGCTTTTCGTCGGTTTGGCAGCGATGTGACTATTGTCGAGTCCGGTCCTCAGCTCTTGGCTCGTGAGGATATCGACGTCTCGCAGGAGATGAGCCGCATTCTCGGCAGCGAAGACATTCATGTTCTTGTCGCGGCCGAGCTGCTCCAGGTAGGTGGGCGATCGGGAGACAAGGTTACGCTTAGCGTGCGCACACCTTCGGGTGAGCAACGGATTGACGGCAGCGACATTCTGGTCGCGGCAGGGCGCATTCCGAACACCTCCGGAATTGGACTCATGGAGGCTGGCGTTGAACTGGACGGACGCGGTTACATTCGCGTCAATGGCAGATTGGAGACAAGCGCTCCAGATATATGGGCAATCGGGGAATGCGCCGGCAGTCCACAATTCACGCACATTTCTGAGGACGATTTTCGAATTTTACGTGACAACCTCGCAGGAGGAAATCGCAGCACCGACGATCGGCTGATTCCATATTGCATGTTCACTGATCCCCCGCTCGCTCGCGTAGGGCTTAGTGAAGGTGAAGCGGAACGCCAAGGTGTCCTGATCCGCGTTGCAAGGCTGCCGATGGAGTCTGTCCTTGGGGCGCAGGCGACCGATCAGATGCAGGGTTTCATGAAAGGTCTTGTTGGCCACCGCGACGATCGCATACTTGGCTTCACGATGATTGGTGCCGCGGCCGGCGAAGTTATGGCTGCGGTCCAAACTGCGATGTTGGCAGGCCTTCCCTATTCACACCTTGCTGATGGAGATTTTGCGCACCCGACGATGGCTGAAGGACTGAGCTCATTGTTTTCGAGCGTGCCGGCACGCATGGTGCAATAGACTAGACGGAAGGTAGGTTAGCGATGTCCTGCTCCCGATGACGCAATTGCCGCTACACTCCAAAAAAGGTAAATATTACCCCTTTCGCAGGCGAACACCAACGCCCTTGCCGCTCTTGGTCGGGATGAAATCAAGGGCGCAGCGGCGAATTATTGGTCTCGAGAGGAAGCGCAATTGCAAGAGAATTCTCGATCGACCGCCGCTCGGTATAGCCGGCTATTCTGACGCTGACGATTGCGTCATCCGCTCTCGTCATCGCTCCTCCAAAGGGCTCATCACGTGCCCCTGTTCAGAAACACGTAATCCGCGGAATACGGGACACTGAGGTAGTCGCCCGCCCTTTCGCAGGGTCCTTGCGCAACCCCACCCTTCGTGTTGATGCGCCGGACGATTGTTGCAGTAGAGAAGATGCCGCCGTTGCGACGCTCTACCAATTCCAGTTCGAGCCAGGGAATATCGCCTGAAGTAGCGCCGGGCGCGCTGGCGATTACCTTACCCTTCGCTGCACTACCGTCGATGTGCTCCCAATTTGGGCCAGCGTAATGCCGTCCGATGGACTTTCCGTCTAACATGAGCGTCGCAATCGGCTCCCGAAATTGCCAGGTCAGCGCGCTCACCTCTGATTGAGATTTGCCAGAATCAGGTTTGCACTCGTAGACCTGCGCGCCCTCAGCGTGGAGTGTGGCGATTGGAGTCCCGTTACTCCCCGCAATGGCCAGCGGCATTTGCGCTGTTGCCTGAGTGGTCAACAAGATGGTCGTGCGCACGGCAACGTTGAGCAGAACTTTCGAAAAGAATTTCATTGGTCCTCGCGACTTCGTGGGTTCAATCTTTAAGAGGCTCGTTGGAGTTTGGAGCGACGATTTATCTATCGCTCGCGCAACATCTCTTGCCGGTAGCGCAGCAACGGCGACAGGAGATAACTCATGATCTTCCGCGATCCGGTCTTGATTTCTGCCGTCACCGCCATGCCCGGCGACAGGTTGACCATCCGATCGTCAATTCGCATTTGAGTGCGGTCGAGCGAAACCCGCGCGCTGTAGTTCAGCTCCTGGCTCCTGGGTTCGCTGCTTTCGTTCTGCAGTCCCAATCGTCGGTCGTTTGCGCGCTCTTGTTGCTGGTCGCGTATGATAGCGTCCTGCGAGACGCTGAGTACCTGGCCGTGCAGCAGTCCGTAGCGGGTGAAGTTAAAAGTGTCGATCTTGATCTCGGCCTCCTGACCGGGATGGACAAAGCCGATGTCGCGGTTCGATACCATGGCCTCGATTTCCAGCCGGCTTTCGCTCGGCACGATGACCAGCAGGGACTGCGCAGGCGTGACGACGCCGCCGACCGTATGGATCGCAAGCTGTTGCACTACGCCGTCCACTGGCGCGCTTAGCTGCTGAAGCCTGGTCCTCTGCTCGGCCTTAATCAGGTCCTGGGCTAACCCGCTGGCCTTTTGCTCGGATTTAGCAAGTTCGTCGGAAATTGCATGGCTGTATTCGGCGATCGCTTGTCCGCGCGTCTCGCGAATCGCTGCCACGGCCGCCTCCGCTTCCTGCAGATGGCTTTTCTGAACACTGAGCTCCTCCTGTTGCTCGACAAGTTGCTGGAGGATCTCGAAATATCCGAGCTTTGAGCTAAGCTCCCTTTCCATCAGTGTCTTTCGGATGTCGACGCGCTGTTGCACCACGGGGATCAATTCCTCAAGCTTATGGATAGTGGCCGCGATCGTGGCCCGCTCGGCTTCCTTCTGTGCCTGCTGGCGGGTAAGTGCAGCGATCTTGGCCCGGTGCTCGGCCACCTGGTTGAGTAAGAGCTGACGCTGGGTGGCGATGAGTATCGGGTCGGCATCATTGGGTGGCGTGAACCCGGCTACACGATCGTCCCCGCCAGCAAGCGCTGCGCGCAAGCGGGCGATGTTGAGCCGCTCGGCGAGAACGTCGTTGTGCAGATGATCACGCTCTGCAGCGTTAACGGTCGGATCAAGTTCGATCAGGATGTCGCCGGCCTTGACGGCCTGCCCGTCCTGCACCCTGATAGAGCGAACTACCCCGGTCTCGAACGGCTGGATCACCTTGGTGCGTCCGCTTGGCACGATCTTGCCGGTTGCCGATGCCACGATGTCGATCGTGCCCCACCAGGCCCACACCAGCGCCGCACAGAACAGCACGATGATCGTGGCCACGATCCTGCGGCCGGCTGGCGAGGGCGGCGTTTCCACGATCTCCAGCGCCGCGGGGAGGAACGCCAGTTCTTCACCGCGCCTCTCTGGTGAACGGCGGAACGGGACGACAGCCCGGGCCTGCCTCTTGGACATGGCGGCTTTAGTTGACATGGATCCCTCCCTGGATGCGGTGCAACGCGGCGTAGCGGCCGTCGGTCTTGATCAGCGCGTCATGCGTGCCATCCTCGACCATGCAGCCACGCTCGAGCGTGACAATGCGATCCGCAGTCCGCACGGTTGAGAGCCGGTGCGCGATCACCAGTACCGTCCGACCCCTGGCGATATCCTTCATGTTCTGCTGGATGATGCGTTCGCTCTCATAGTCGAGTGCACTCGTCGCTTCATCGAAGATCAGAATGCGCGGGTTAGTGACGAGCGCGCGGGCAATGGCTAAGCGCTGCCGCTGGCCACCGGAAAGCGTCGAGCCGCGCTCGCCGACCAAGGTGTCGTAACCTTCGGCAAGCTCGAGGATGAACTCGTGAGCTCCCGCAAGGCGGGCCGCCGCGATAACGCGCTCCATCGGCATCGCCGGATCGGCGAGCGCGATATTGTCGCGCACTGAACGATTGAACAGTATGTTCTCCTGCATGACGACACCGATCTGGCGGCGCAGCCAGGCGGGATCGGCCATGGCGATGTCCATTCCATCCACCAGCACACGGCCGCGCTCGGGGACGTAGAGGCGCTGGACGAGTTTGGCGAACGTGCTTTTGCCCGACCCGGAGGGCCCGACGATGCCCACGGTCTGGCCGGCCGGCACCTCGAAGCTCACATCGTGCAGGACTTCCTGTCCGTCGATACGGTAGCGAAACGAGACGTGGTCGAATTTGATATCGCCGCGGATTGCCGGCAGCCGCGCTCGGCCGGCCGAGTAGGTCGACTCGGCGGTGGTGTTGAGGATATCGCCGAGCCGCGCGATCGACAGACGCGCCTGGTGAAAGTCCTGCCAGATCTGCGCGAGGCGCAGCACCGGGGTGCTCACCCTGCCGGCCAGGATATTGAAGGCAACGAGCTCGCCGACCGACAGGCTGCCGTCGATCACGAGCCTGGCGCCGCAGTAGAGGACGCTTGCCGTGACTATCTTGCTGACGAGTTGCACCGTCTGGCTCGCGCTGTTGCCAAGACTCAGGACGCGGAAGCTCGCGGCCACATAGCCGGCAAGCTGCTCTTCCCACCGGCGCTGCATCTGCGGTTCGACCGCCATGGCCTTCAGCGTCTCGATCCCCGTCACACTCTCGACCAAAAAAGCCTGGTTCTCGGCGCCGCGGCGGAATTTCTCGTCCAGCCGCTGCCGGAACAAGGGGGTCACCCCGGCCGATATCGCGATATAGAATGGGAAGGAGCCAAGCACGATCCAGCTCAAGGGCGGCGAGTAGAAGAACATCACGCCCAGGAAGACGAAGGTGAAGAGCAAGTCGATGAGCAGCGTCAGGGCAGAGCTGGTGAGGAAATTGCGGATGTTCTCCAGCTCCCTAACCCGCGCCACCGAGTCGCCGACGCGCCGCGCCTGGAAATAGGCCATAGGCAAAGCCAGCAGGTGATGAAACAGGCGCGCCCCAAGCTCGACATCGATCCGGTTGGTGGTGTGCGCAAACAGATAGGTCCGGAGAATTCCCAGTACGGTCTCAAAAACCGAAATTGTTAGCAGTCCGAGAACGAGAACATCGAGGGTGCTTAACGACCGGTGCACCAGCACCTTGTCGATCACCACCTGGAAGAACAGCGGCGAAACGAGGCCGAACAGCTGCAGGAAGAACGACGCAAGCAGCACCTCGCTCAGGAGATAGCGATATTTGTGGATCGCCGCCATGAACCAGGTGATGTCGAACCGCCGCGTGATGTCTGACAATCCGGCACGGCGGGTCATCAGGATCAGCCGGCCGTCCCAAGCTGCGACGAACTCTTCCCGCGTCATCAAAGCGGGCCTGGGCGCCAGAGGTGACTGAATCAAAACTTTCTCCTCGTCGGCCCTGGCCACCAACAGGAACCCGCTGTCGCGCAGGGACGCGATGGCGGGCAAGGGTGTGCTGCCAAGCCGTGACCAATCGGTTCGGCAGGCACGTGCCTTGAGCCCGAGATCCTTGGCGCACCGGAGCATCTCCGGTGCGCCGATCTTGTCCGTTCCCAGCCGATGCGCGATCTGTGCGCCATCGGCCGCAACGCCCTGCAAATGCAGCAGCGTCACGAGAACCTCGAGACCTGGATCGATCGGTCTCGCGCCGTTGGTTTCGATCCTCATGGATACTCTCCGGGGCGAGGTTGTTAGCGTCAGGCAGAGTGAGGCTGCGCAAGTTGCGGATGCTGGTTTGCCGAGGGATCGGCAAGCGGCACCGCACCGTGCCCCTCGCCGGCCGAGACAAAACTCGACGCCATGAACTGGCCCAGCAGCGCCGCACCCCCGGCTTGCGAGCCGCTGGCCGGCGTCGCGACATTGGCAGCGACCACGGGCGCGTTGCTGACGAAGTTGCTGCCGGTTCCGCCGTCGAGGGTGTCCTGCCCGCCATTGCCGATCAGGATGTCATCGCCTGCGCCGCCGCTCAGAGTGTCGTTGCCGCGGCTGCCGATCAGGATGTCATTGCCATCACCCCCATTGGCGGTGAATAGCATCGCTCCGCCAAGCCCGAACGAATTGATGACATCGTCGCCGCCAAGACCATTGATGACGATACGATCGTCCGCCTCGAAGCCGGTGATCGTCACGTCCGTGGAAAGACCCGACACCGTGACTACGCCGTTATTGTTAGTGACGTTGATCGTGTCGTTACCGTTGGTCGCGTTGATGACGATTGTATCCACCTTGCCGTCGCCGACGCCGCTGCCCGGCGCCGATTCCAGGTCGATGGCGACGTCCTTGACGCTGGTCTTGGACAAGTCGTTCACCGTGATGGTGTCCGCGCCGCCCAAGGCGTTGACATCGATGTTCTCGATGTTGGCGAGGTTCATCGTGACGACGCCGACGTCGCGGGTAAGCGTCACCCCCTTGCCGTTGGCCGAGATCTCGATGTTCTCGTCGAGATTCGAGCCGTTGAACACGAGCGTGTCGTTGCCCGCACCGCCGTCGACTGTGTCGCTGCCGTCGCCGGGGCTCCAGACGAAGGTATCGTTGCCTGCACCGAGCGAGGCCACATCATTGCCGCGTCCGCCAATAACAGTGTCATTGCCGGCGCTGCCGGTAATGGTGTCATTCCCGTCACCGCCGTTGATGGTGAGGTTGACCTGGCCGGCATGCAACCTGGAAGCGTCGATAGTATCGTTGCCGGTGCCTCCGTTAATCACAAGCGAGTCGTTGGCGGGCTCCGCGTCGTTGATCGACACTTGCGTGGCCAGTCCGTTGACGGTAATCGACGAGCCGCTGCTGGCGACGCTGATGCGGTCGTCGCCGGCGGTGCCGTTGACCACCACAGTGTCCGGCGCGCCGTCGCCGACGGTGCCGCCCAGCGCCCCCGCCAGGTCGATGGCGACCTGGCTCACGCCGGTCCCAGTGAGGTCGTTGACCGTGATAGTGTCGGCGCCGCCGAGCGCGGCGAGCTGGATGTGCTCGATGCCACTGAGGTCCATGACGACGTTGCCGACGTCACGGGACATCCTCACCCGCGAGCCATTGGAGGAGATGTCGATGTTCTCGTTGGCGTTGGAGCCGTTAAAGACCAGCGTATCGGTGCCGTCGCCGCCGTCGACCGTGTCGCTGCCGTCACCCGGATTCCAGGTGAAGGTGTCGTTGCCGTTGCCGAGAAAGGCTTGGTCGTTGCCACGACCGCCGATGACGGTGTCATTGCCGTCGCCGCCGATCAGGACGTCGTCGCCCTGGCTGCCGGTGATGGTGTCGTTGCCGGCACCGCCGTCGATGGTCAGCTGCACGTTTCCGGCCGTAAGGCCGGCCGCATTGATGACGTCGTTGCCAGCACCGCCGTTGACGAGGAGTTGGTCGTTGGCGCCCTCGGCACCGGCAAGGGTCACCGTCGCCGGCAGGCCGGCGACTGTGACCGAGCCTCCCACGCCGCTCACCTGAACGGTGTCGTTGCCGGCGGTGCCGTTGACGGTCACGCTATCGGCCGCGCCGTCGCCGACGCCACTGCCTGGCGCCGACTCAAGATCGATCGCGACCTGGGTGACGCCGGTTCCGGTAAGGTCGCCGACATTGATGTTGTCGGCGCCGCCGAACGCGTTGAAATCGATGCGCTCGATGCCGTTCAGATCCATGGTCACATTGCCGACGTCGCGAGTGAGGCTTACCCGCCCGTGGTTGTTGGTGATGCTGATGTTTTCGCTGGCGTCGGAACCGTTGAAGACCAGCGTGTCGGTGCCGTCGCCGCCGTCGACCGTGTCGCTGCCGTCACCGGGATTCCAGATGAAGGTGTCGTCGCCGGTTCCGCCAATCAGCGTGTCGGCGCCGCGGCCGCCAGTGATGACGTCGTTGCCGCTCCCGCCAATCAGCGTGTCATTTCCGTCGCCGCCAGTGATCCTGTCGTTGCCATCGCCACCGTCGATCGTGAGATTGATGAGAGAAGCGAGACCATTTCCGGCGATGAAGACGTCGTAGCCGTCGTTCATGTTAAGTACAAAGTTCTCGGTGGTGCCGATATCGAGCGAGAACGGTGCGGGGCTGGTCCGATCGAATCGCACGCGGGTGCCATTAGCAGTAATCGTGAAAATTTCGGCTCCGTTGCCGCCATTGACCTCGGCGGTGTCGATGCCGTCGCCGCCTTCCATCAGGTCGGTGCCATCGCCCGGATTCCAGATCATGCGGTCATTGCCGGCCCCGCCGAACATCTGGTCGTTGCCGGCGCCGCCGATCAGCGTGTCGTTGCCGTCGCCGCCGAACAACGTGTCGTTGCCGCCCTTACCCAGCAGCGTGTCATTGCCCGCGCCGCCGAACAGCTGATCGTTGCCGGCCCCACCGGTCAGCGTGTCGTTGCCCGCACCGCCAAATAGCTGGGCGCCGGGAAGCGCACCATTTGTCTCGTCGAGCGAGATCGAGTCATTGCCGTCCTCACCGAATACCTGGATCGTCCCGGTGTTGGCGAGGGTCGGCTGGCCGCCCGTAACAGGCACGACGCCGCCGTTGATTAGAATATTCCCGGCTGCGTCGCGGCTGGTGATGATCGTGTTGTCTTGATTGTCGCCAAACTCCGACAGCAAGCCGGCGCTTGGGGAAAATGTTGCGTTGGTAGCCATTGTGGTTGCCCTTTCGAAGTTTGATGGTCGGCTCATATGCGTGGGTCGAAATGTGGAGCGATGATTTCGTTACAGTGTCGTTCCGGAGAATCTCGTCATGGTCTGCTGCTCAGTCGTTCCGATGCGCACAGGCGCGGTTGCGGGGCCACCAGAAATGGCGGTCCCGTGCTACGGAAGCATTTCAGCTATCGGGAATCGTGTTACGGTCGTAACAAACCGGGCGCGAGCCGGCAGCGCGCCAGCGCTGCGGCGAGTTCGTCGCTGGTCAATGGCCAGCGCAGCACTTCGGAAATTCCGGCTTCCGCCAACGCATTGACATTGACCTCGATGGAGGACGCCGCGGCGAGCAGTACCGGCTTCAACGGAGCCAACTCATGAAAAGCGCGCGCCAAATCCAGGCCGTTTTGAACGTGCGAGCCGCAACTAACCAGAACGATATCGAATCGATCGGGTTCGGAACGCCACGCTGCAAGCGCATCGCTGGCGCGTTCGAAACCAACGGGCTCGTATCCAAGCGCCGCCAATTTTTCCTCGTCAGGCAGCAGATGTTCTCGCTCACTTTCGACGAGCAGCACCGTCTCGCCGCGCCCAAGAGAAAACAACGCCGGCTCTGCCGTCGCGGTGCCGTCGCCAGCAGTAGCCGGCAGCCACACCTCAAAACGGCTTCCCTGCCCCGGCTTGCTTTGCGAGCTTATGGCTCCATCGTGATCACGGACGATTTCGCGAACGGTTGCCAGACCGAGGCCGGTTCCGGCAAGGCGCGTGGTGAAAAACGGCTCGAACAGTCGTTGCGCAACTCGCTCATCGAAGCCCCGCCCATCGTCAGTGACGGCAATGCAGACGTACCGAGCGGGCGAGAGTTGGCCGTCGCTGATTTGGCGGAAATCGGTCACCTCTTCCAACCTCGCGGCCACACGGATATGGCCATTGCCCTCCATCGCTTGCGCGGCATTGGTGCAAAGGTTGAGAATGACCTGTTGGAGCTGCGCCGGTTCGCCCGACACGACGACGTCATTCGAAACGTCCTCAATGACGAGCTCCACACCGGGAGGCAGGGAGGCGCTGAGTAATGCGGCTGCCTCCTGAAGCAGAGTTCGTACCTGCACAATACGGACACGCGCGTCGGTCCGCCGCCCGAATGTGAGGATATTGTCGACCAGATCCCGGCCTCGTTCCGCAGCCCGGCGTATCTCGTCGATATGCTGTGCCGGTTTGGTTCCGCGCGCGAGTTGCGGTTCAATCATTTCCGAGTAGCCAAGAATGGCGCCGATGATGTTGTTGAAGTTATGCGCAATCCCGCTCGCCAGCGATCCGACCATTTGCATGCGGCGCGCCCGTTCCAGCCGCATCGTGAGTTTCGCCCTCTCCCGCTCAAGAAATTCACGCTCGATGGCGTTAGCGACGGCATCCCCGGCAAGCCGCACGATCGGGATAGGCTGAATTTTGTTCCGTATCGGCCGGAAACGGTCAAAACCCATGATACTCCGAACCCGCCCCGGTCGGACCAACGGCACGCAGGCCCAGGCGCGTATGCCGGCGGCTATCAGCGCGTCCTTGACCGGGCCAGGCGGCAAAGCGATCGCATCCGGAATGGTGACGTTGTCCGGTCCAGCCACGCCAAGTTGTTCCGACAATGCCAGCGCCTGATTGGGCCAGCCCGGCGGGAACGCCTTTCCGCCTCTGGACCACGTGTAGATTCGGATGGGTTTCTCATCCAGCACCACATACGCGCGGTCAGCGCCGATCGTTTGGCTTAGTCCGCCCAGCACTTCCTGAAGCCGCGCCTCGGTTTCGGCCGGCGGGCAATTGATCAGACGTGTCGAATTCTCGGCTATGACATGTTCAAACGCCGCCCGCCGCCTTAGCGCAATGGCTCGGGCACGCAGCCTGAGGCCGAGATACACGAGCATGATAACCAACAGCAGCGAAACCAAATATAGCAAAAGTCGATAGCGCTGTTCCCCGGCTTCCACCAAGGACCGGTGGTGAGCGAACACCGCGCGAGTCTCTTCGAGCGGTTGCTCGCTGGGCATGGCGATGAAGGCTTTTAGCGTTTCGTCTACCGCCGGCAGCTGGTCATACAGCAGCCGCGTATGCGCCAGCATTGCCCGCGCTACTTCCGCGTCCGGCCCCACCGTGGGCGCCTGTTCCGCAAACTGGCTGATCCGCTCCCGGAGCTCCTTGAGAGATTCGGATGACCTATCGCGCGCGAGATAGAGAACCGCCGCCGCCAACGCACTCGTTGCCGACGCAAGTTGCGGGTCCTGGACGCGGAACGCCGCACCTGTACTCAAGAGACCAACGTAGGACAGCGAGTTCTGCAAGAGCGCGTTGCCGGTCTTGAAACGCTCCATCAGCTCTTCCTGCTCGACGACCGAGGCTGCGAGCCTGTCTACCGGCCTTAGATCGAGGCCTTCGGCCTGAGCGTAGGAACGGAGCCGAATCACTGCGTCCTCCATCGCCCGGGCAGTTGCGCTGAATGAGTCGTACTCCCGCAGCAGACCGGTCCGCGCCTGCAGGACGTCGCGATGCAGAGAAGCCTCGGCGAGCGAGTAATTGTCGAAGGCCCGGAGCACCAGCGCATAGGCGGGCGCGTTGGTATCGATCCCGCGCAGCAACAGCCAAGTCAGCAGCGCAAGCAGCAATGAAACACCGAGAACAATCGGCAAATTCCTCATGGGCGCCCAAGGCCTGCGCGCGGTACCGCTGGCTTCACTGGTTGATCCCTGTAGGTGCCGGTCAGCGTATTGAGGAAGGCAACGATGGCGGAGATTTGCTGGTCGGTTAGCACGCGATCGAGCTGGGCGACGCCCATACTCTTCACTGCCTCCGAGAGCGTCGCCGCGCTACCGTCGTGGAAATAGGGCGCAGTGGTTGCCACATTTCGCAAGCTGGGGACGCGAAGCACCACTGGCTCCCGTGAGCCCAGTGGATGGAAAATGCCATGCCGCTGAAACATATTGCCGCCGACATTAACGCCTTGATGGCAAGTGATGCAGCCGAGCGACTTGAAAACCTGATAACCGGACAGCTCTTCCGGCGTGATCGCGTAGGCCTCGCCCATTAGCCATCGGTCGAAGCGGCTGCCCGGCGTAACCAGGGATCGTTCAAATGTCGCAATCGCATCCAGGATGGCGGCGGCGTTGGGCTGCTGTCCATAGGCTGCGCGGAACTGGTTTACCATTTCGGGGTCGGCGCGCAGTTTCTTCACGGCTTCGTCAAGACTCGACGCCATGATCGCAGGATTGTTAAGGCTGCGCTCGATTCCCTCCTCCAGCGAACGGATGCTCCCTTCCCAATTCAGGCGAAAATTCAGGCTTACATTGAAGACCGTTGGCGTGTTGAGCGCCGCGGGTCGCCCCTCAGGCGTGTCGTGGGCGTTGGCACTGGCGCCGTTGGATCCTATATCGTGGCAAGAAAGACAACTGTGTGTATTTCCGTGAGACAGGCGACGATCGCTGAACAATCGCTCCCCGAGCGACAGGCGCTGCGGGTCTTGGGCGCGCGGCGCAGGAACCGGCGTGATCGGCTCCCGGCCGTCGCTGGTCTCACGGGTTGGCGTTTGAGCGGCCACCGGCGCGGCCGCGTTGAGGCAAACGACAGCCAGTAAGAGGTGCACAGTGCTGCATCTGCGTACGGCCGTAGCTATAGCCAGCAGCTTCATCGAAGGGGTTGGGTGAAATGAGCGGTTCATCACTGAATGACCCGGGAGTTCGCGGAAGCACTGATCGCCAAGTGTGCGTACTCGTCGTGGAGGATGATCCTGCCTTACAGCGCATGATCTTAAACTATTTCGGAGAGAACAGCATCCGCACGCTGGTGGCGAATAATCGTCAGGAAATGGTCGATCAACTTGGTAATGCCGAGGTGAATTTGGTCATCCTCGATCTCCGGCTGTGTTCGGAGGATGGTTTGGATCTGCTGCGAGAGGTGCGGTTGAGCTCTGATGTGCCCGTGATCATCATTACTGGTCACCGCCGCGATGACATCGATCGGGTGGTTGGTCTCGAGCTCGGTGCTGACGATTATCTGACGAAGCCATTCAATCTGCGCGAATTGCTAGCTCGTGTCCGCGCAGTTTTGCGGCGATTCGATGTCGGACGCGCCGCGCCGACACGTGATCCCGAGCGCGGCCGCTTTCGATTTTCCGGCTGGCAGCTTGACCGCAGGATCCGGCAGCTCACTGACCCTGCCGGCGCTCCAGTAGCATTGACCAAGGGCGAGTATGCGATGTTGCTAGCCTTCCTCGAGGCACCGCAGCGTCCGCTTAGCCGCGAGCACTTGTTGCAGGCAACCCGTGTTCACGAGGATGTCTTCGACCGCAGCATCGATGTGCAGATTCTCCGCCTCCGACGCAAGCTCGAACGCGACCCCAGCGCGCCGAGCGTCATCCGGACCGAACGCGGCGTGGGGTATGTGTTCGCCGTTCCTGTAGAACGAATCTGACCTCCCCTTTGACCAACCAAAATTCGCACGTTCCGCTGGGTGCTCAAGAAGCCGTATCCAGAGTTGCTGCTGGCTCTCGGCAAGATCACGCCGCCCTGCTGCTTCGTAATGCCGGCTCGGATCGCCGCGACCGATCCTTTCAAGCAGAACAGTGAGTACATCGGCAGCGGACCTATGCGCTTCGTGCGCAGTGACTGGGTTCCTGGGGCGGCTGGCACATATATCACACGAGCATATACGAGGTCTTTCCGACCAGTACGCTCGTCCAGGCGAATGGCACCGTAGTGAGCAACGGCTGGGCGAAGAGTCCCTCGGTCGAAGCGGAGATCGCTGCATGGTTCGATGCAAAGACGCTTGAAGAAGAAAGGTCGGCCGCTCAGCGGCTGAACGAGGCGGCGCTAAGCGAGGTGGTGTGCACTCCACTCGGCTGGTATCTCCGCTACTTTGCCTGGACGAAGGATCTTGCTGGCGTGACCCAAGGACCGTTGCCCTTCTTCTGGGGGGTCAGCAAGACAGTTTGAGCGCCGCTGCGCTGGGCCTGCCTTGCCAGCGTGGACCGGCGAATGTCTGTTCGCGGCCCTTCGCGACATTTTGCACACGCTAAACCGCCAGGTCACTTTGGGGGCCCGTGTGTACCAGTCCCTTTGCTTGAGCCTGGCTCTCGGTGGACGTATTCTTTCGCAAAGAAGGCGCAGCTTGGTGGCTGTCGGCTAAGGGGAGCGAATATGGGCGAGACACTCGACTTTGATCCCAATGCGCTGCGCGAGAAGTACCGTCACGAGCGCGACCGGCGGCTGCGGCCCGACGGCAACGACCAGTACGTCGAGGTCGCCGCCGACTTTCGGCACTATATTGACGATCCACACGTCGACCCCGGCTTTGCCCGCAAGCCGCTAACCGACGCGGTCGACGTGGTGATCGTGGGCGGCGGCTTCGGCGGCCTGTTGGCCGCGGCGCGCCTGCACGAGTCCGGGGTCAAGGATATTCGCACAATCGAGAAAGGCGGCGACTTCGGCGGCACCTGGTACTGGAATCGATTTCCAGGCGCACAGTGCGATATCGAAAGCTACATCTACCTGCCGCTGCTGGAAGAGACCGGCTTCATCCCCAAGGAAAAATACAGTTTCGGTGACGAGATTCGTGCGCATGCGCGTCGGATTGGCGAGCAATTCGATCTCCATCGCCTGGCCTGCTTCCAGACCGAGATCAGCGAGATGCGCTGGCTGCAGGATGAGAACCGGTGGCTGATCACCACCAACCGCGGCGACGCCATGCACTCCCGCTTCGTGGTCATCTCCAGCGGTCCACTGAACCGGCCGAAGCTGCCGGGCATCCCGGGTATCAAGACCTTCAAGGGCCATAGCTTCCACACCAGTCGCTGGGACTACGGTTACACTGGCGGCTCGACCGAGGGCGAACTAACAAAGCTTGCCGACAAACAGGTGGCGATCATTGGCACCGGCGCAACGGCCATCCAGTGTGTCCCGCATTTGGGCCGCCATGCTAAGCACCTTTACGTTTTCCAGAGGACGCCCTCCTCGGTCGACGTGCGTGGCAATAAGCCCACCGACCCAGAATGGGTAAAAACACTGACGCCCGGCTGGCAGAAGCGGCGGATGGACAACTTCAACGCCATGTTCACACTCGGGCCCGCGTACGCTGCACGGCTTTTACAGCCATGGCTTCCCGAACTGTTTCTACCTCGGAGTTACCCAAAACACTTTCACGCCGAACTTTCCGCACATGCTGGACGAACAGGCGCGCCACGTTGCCCATATCGTGAAGGCCGCGTCGGAGCGGCAGGTGCAGATGGTGGAGCCTACTGTCGAGGCCGAATCTGGCTGGCTGGAAACTATTCGCGCTAATGCAATCAACACCCTCGCTTTCCGACAGGCCTGCACCCCGGGCTACTACAATGGCGAAGGGCGCGCCGGGGAAGGCCAAGGCCTGTTCGATAACCTATACGGCCCCGGGTCGGACGCCTTCTTCGCGCTGATGAAGGCTTGGCGCGAGGCCGGCGAGATGTGCGGGCTTCAGGTGCGCTGACACCGAACGAGTCGCGCGTTAGGAGAACGAATGATCGATCAACACGCCGATTGCGACGCCCGCGATCGCGGCGCCGATGCCCATTGAAACCGTCTCGGCGACTGTGCGAATGGCGTTGCGGCTTCCCAATAGCGCTCGCCCGATGCCAAGCGCTGTGAGCAAGGCCACTGTGACGACCCCGGAAACGATTCTTGCCCGACCGATTGGTAGGAACACGAATGGCAGGATCGGGACCACGGCCGCGAAGAAATCAGCAAACAGCATCCACAACGCCTGTTCGAGAGGATTGAGTTGCTGCTTCGCCACGCCTTTTAGAGCAAGCAGCAGCCCATCGGCAGCATTGCGGTCGTTTCGCACGGCTGCGGCGAGCGCGTTGGATTGCTGCGGTGTGAGGCCCGCGTTGACGAGACGGCTCGAAAGGGAGATATCGGAATTATCTGCAGCCAACAGGGTTGCGTTGGTCTCGTCTCGCGTCGTCTCCGCGTCAAGATACGCGCCCGCCATCATGGAGACGGCTGCCGCTGCGGCACCCGAGGCTCCAGCGATCAGCACTGTTTTTGTGCTGGTGGTCGTAGCCGCCACGCCAAAGATCAAGCCGAAGATGGAAACAGTCCCGTCTTCCATGCCGAAAACGATCGTGCCGGCTGAGTTGACGACTGAGTCGCGTAGGCGCTGCAAAGTCGAGCCGATTTTCATCTTGTTCGCCCCTATCTCGAAGTCTTGGACAGCGGAGTTGCTGAAACGATAAGCCGTCGCCTCGGAACTGCTGTGTTCGTGAACCCTCCATTCAGCGCGATTCCGCAGCCTCCTCTACAGGTTTCACTTTGGTGCGGAGCTCGTCGACCAGAACCCGCTTGTTTTCCGAGTAATCGATTGGCACGACGACGAGATGGACGCCGCCGCCTTTGAAGGCGGCTTCGAGCGTCGGAGCGAGGTCGCCGCACTTGGTGACCCGAGATCCCTTGGCTCCATAGCTCTCTGCATATTTCACGAAATCGGGATTACCAAAGGTCAAGCCAAAATCCGGGAAACCGTCGACGGCTTGCTTCCACCGGATCATGCCGTAGGCGTAGTCCTCAAGAATGAGAATGACCAGATCGAGCTTGAGGCGAACCGCCGTCTCCATCTCCTGCGAATTCATCATGAAGCCGCCGTCGCCGCAGACGGCCATTACCCGCCGTTCCGGGCAAAGGATCGACGCCATCATCGCGGACGGCAGACCGGCACCCATCGTCGCCAGTGCGTTGTCGAGCAACACCGTGTTGGCAACGTAGGTCCGATAGTTCCGCGCGAACCAGATCTTATACATGCCGTTATCAAGTGCGATGATTCCATCCTCTGGAATAACCTCTCTGACGTCGTGAACAATGCGCTGAGGGGTCATCGGCCAACGGTCTTCCTTGCTGCGGTCGCTGATGTGGCTCAAAATGCCTTCGCGCAGGCTCAACAACTCACCGCCGTCGTGCAATCGGCCTTCGACGCGATCTGCGAGGAGTTCCAGGCTCGGGCCGACATCGCCGACCACTTCACATTGCGGGAAGTAGATCTGCTCGACATTAGCCGGCGTGTAACTGACGTGGATAACTTGGGGCCCCTTCGGGCCCATGATGAAGGGCGGCTTCTCGATCGTGTCGTGGCCGATCGCAATAATGAGATCGGCCCGGTCAACGGCCTCGTGCACATAGTCGCGCTCGCTGAGTGCAGCCGTTCCCATGTAGAGGTTGGTGCCACCCGGCACGGTTCCCTTTCCCATTTGGGTGTTGAAAAACGGGATCCGCGTCCGGCGAACAAAGTCGCCAATGCCGGCGGTGCTCCTTGGCCGCGACGCAGCCGCGCCCAGCATGATCAGAGGCCGCTTCGCCGCCAGCATCATTTCCGCTGCGCGGTCGAGCGAAGCCCGATGCGCGACGGGAATTTCGATCGGATGCAACCGAACCATCGCGACCGGATCGGTCTCCTCGCCGGCAACATCTTCGGGCAACTCCAGCAGGACCGGGCCCGGCCGTTCCTCTGCCGCAATCCGAAACGCATCCCTCACCAGTGTGGGAATTGTGCCCGTGGAGACGATCTGACGCGACATTTTGGTGAGGGGTTTGAAGGCGCTCACGACGTCGACGATCTGAAAACCGGCCTGTCGGCTCTTCATAATTGCCTTTTGCCCGGTGATCATAATCATCGGCATTGCGCCAAGCAGCGCATAGGCAGCACCGGTCGTCAGATTGAGCGCGCCGGGCCCTAGCGTCGTCATGCAGACGCCAGGCTTGCCGGTCAGTCGGCCGTAGGTTGCAGCCATAAAGGCTGCGCCTTGTTCATGGCGGGTGAGAATGAGCTCGATCTCTGAACTCCGAAGCGATTCCACTACATCGAGGTTTTCCTCACCCGGCACCGTGAAGATCCGCTTAACGCCTTCATTGGCCAGAGCCGCAACGAGCAGATCAGAACCTTTGGGCATTTCAGGTCTCCTTTCGCCTGGTCGTGTCCGGGGTTACCTCTATTAGCCGGCGCCAAGACAAGTGGTCAGAAGCGGAAGCGCGTTCTCGAGCACAACAAGTCCGGTTTGTGCCTGTTACTGTACGATAGAACATGCGATCGAGAAGGGCAGCACCAGGTGCCACCTCCGCCAATCAGTGCAGGTCGAAAAAGTCTCCGCCGAAAGTCTCCCGAAAACGGGAATATTTCCGATAGGGGCCGGAGACTTTCGGCAGATTCTCGCGTTAGTTGCTCTTTTTTGGAGTCTGGAGACGTCTCGCAGAACGCAAGAAAACCCCTATTTTACGGGCTTTTTGTGATTTAGGTGCACACTATCTTACGTTGAGCCAATGGCTGGCTGGCGACACAGTGCAGATTGCACCCGTCTCCAGCCCAAATTCCCTGCAAACAGGGAATTTTACAGGGAAAATTGCGGTCTTGCGGCCTGGACAACCGGTTTCGAACGAGGAAACTCCTGTGCCGCAGCGACCATTCGAGCAATTCCCTACCCGCATTAACAGGGAAGATATTTCAAAAAACAGGGAATTTTGACGCAAGAACAGGGAACCCTGCGGCCCAGAGCTCAACCGAGAACTCAAGGCGGTGGAGCGGCTTCTCCCGACCGTTGCATAGCGGCCGGCTTCACATCGGGCCACGCCTCTAATGTGCCGTCACCATCGCAGCGCAGCGGTGTGCACGGGCGCGTCCCAAAGCGCAGTAAGTCTGTCGTCGAGCATGCTCAGCGTAATTGAACAACCGGCCATATCGAGGGAAGTCACATAGGAGCCGACCAGCGAGCGCGAAACTGCAAGGCCGCGCTTCTGCAGGATTTGACGCGCTTCCTGATAAACGAGATAGAGCTCCAGCGAAGGCGTACCGCCGAAGCCATTCACGAACAGCAAAGCAGGGCCGGACGCGCTACTCTCGTAGTCGCTCATGATCGCGCCGACCATTTGCTCGACGGTCTCGTGGGCTTTGGTCAGCTTGACGCGCCTCCGACCGGGCTCGCCGTGAATGCCGACGCCCATCTCCATCTCGTCCTCGCCCAATGCAAAGGTGGGCGTGCCGGCGGCCGGCACCGTGCAGCTGGTCAGCGCCACGCCAATGGATTTTGTTCTGGCGTTGACCTCGTTGGCGAGCTCGACACAGCCTTGCAAGTCCATGCCTTTCTCGGCCGCGGCGCCGACGATCTTTTCCACGACCAGCGTGCCTGCCACCCCGCGCCGGCCAGCGCTGTAAGTCGATTTGTCGACGGCGACGTCATCATTGGTAATGACGCTCGCCGCCAGGCCCTCGAAGATTTCCGCGGCCATCTCGAAATTCATGCGGTCGCCGGCGTAATTCTTGACGACGAAAAGTACACCCGGATTGCCGCCCACGGCTGTGGCCGCCTCCACGATCTGATCTGGCGTCGGTGACGTGAATATCTGCCCAGGACAGGCAGCGTCCAGCATGCCCTCGCCGACAAAACCGGCATGCAATGGCTCATGACCGCTGCCACCGCCGGAGACAAGTGCGACCTTCTGCGCGTTGGGTTTGCGGCGGCGCACGAATTTTCGTTCCGCGCCAAGCGTCACGATATCGGAATGGGCGGCGGTAAAGCCATCGAGGCTTTCCCCCAGCATGCTATCGACGGAATTGATGAATTTCTTCACGCGTCCCTCCCGATTCCCGATTATTTTTCGTCCTGCATGATGGCGACCAGCCTCCGCGTAAACTCCTGCAGCAGGGAGTCCAGCTGCGCGTTTCGCTTCCGGCTGCCGAGATCAGGCAGATGCAGCGTCAGCATCCGCTCATGCGAACCCTCAGCGAGCCGGCCGATCCGGCGTGGGTGGGCGCGGGCGTAGGCGCGCAAGAAAGCGGTCTTTGCCTGCGGCGGAAAATGGCACAGGTCGAAGATTGTGTTGAGATGCTGCACCGGGATCGGCACAGGATACGCCGGATTGGAGATCTGACTGACAAAGCTGCGGTTTTTACCCATGGCGTGCGCGAGTCGGATGCGCATGCCCGACGGCCGGCTGTCCAGGACATCCCTGAAGATGCGCTTATAGACCGCAACCGCGCCGGAGTCGCCTTCTCTGTCCAACGCCGCGTCAGCCACCGCCGCCTCCGTGGCCTAACCGGTCGATGGTCTGCTTGATTTGCGCGAGCGAGGACGCATTGACCGAAAGTTCGCGCAACCCGCAATGCAACAGCGCCGGAATGAAGCGAGGGTCGCTCGCCATATCACCGCACAAGCTCACGCTGACGCCGGCACGCCGACCATGCTCGGCGGCTCGCGCGATCAATTCCAGAACGGCCGGATGCAAAGGGTCGATCAAATTGCCGAGAGCTCCGTTTGAGCGGTCGCATGCAAGCACATATTGCGCCAGGTCGTTTGAGCCGATCGAGAAGAACGCACACTTGAAATCGCCGATCGCCATTGCCGCCGCCGGCACCTCGACCATGATTCCAAGCTCCGGCAGGATGGCGGCAATACCCCTCGCCTGCAAGTCCGCAACGATTTCCGTAAACACCGTGCGCGCTGTCTCCAGCTCAGCGGCCATCGTGACCATCGGAAACATCACTTTGAGATTTCCGCGAACCGCCGCGCGCGCAAGCGCACGCAGCTGCACCTCGAAGACATCGGGCCGGGCCAAGCAAAGCCGCAAGCCACGGAGCCCAAGAAACGGATTGGCCTCACCTTCCGGCGTGAAGCCGGAAACGGGTTTGTCACCGCCAGCATCAAAAGTGCGAATGGTGACCGGCCTTTTGTCCGCCCAGCGCAGCACCTCATCATATGTCCGATACTGGGTCTCCTCGTCCGGAATGCCTTCCGGACCGGACAACAAGAACTCCGTCCGCATCAACCCGATGCCGTCGGCATATTGCGCGTCAGCGTGTTCGAGGTCTTCCACGCGCTGGATATTGATCAGAAGCCTGATCCGCTCGCCGCGCCAGGTGGCCGCCGGCCGGCGCAGGATGGCCCGCGCCGACGCCCGGCTCCTGCGATGAATCTCGCGCCGCCGCTCGAACAGACCGATTTGCTCCGCGTTGGGATTGAGCTCGAGCGTTGCCCCCTCGCCGTCGAGCAGCGCTATCGCGGCATCGGGTACCGACCCGAGCTGTACCACCATGGGAATCCCGCGCGCGCGTGCCAGCATCGCCACGTGGCTGGTCGGGCTGCCGCGCAGCAGCGCAAGGCCTCCACCACCGGACCAGTCGATCTCCAGGAAGCGCGAGGGCGGCAGGTCATCGGCGCAGATTACGGCACCGCTTGGAATCTCAGGCACCAGACCCTCACCTCCGTTCAAGATCCGCAGCACGCGGTCGCGCAGGTCTGCAAGATCCGACGAGCGCGCCTTCAGATATTCATCGGAAGCGGTATCGTAATCCGCGATCTGTTCGTCGAGCGCCGACGACCATGCGATGTCCGCCGGCGTCCCTTGCACGAGCGATGTAAAGATCGGATCGATGAAATCCTGGTCCTCCAACAGCGCCACCTGAAATTCCAGGATCTGGGTGGCCTCGCCGCCAGCCGCAGCGGCGAGTTCGGCGATCTGCTCGCTCGAAGACTGGATGGCGCCACGAAGCGCTAAGGCTTCATCCTGAGGAGAACCCGGGGTGCGCGCGCTGTTCTCGCGTGCGCTCAGGCGGATGAAAGGCCCGCGCGCAAAACCGATCGAGGCGGTTCTGCCGCGATAGGCCGGGCCTGCAACATCCGCACGCATCGTCACGGATCCCTATCAGGAAAGTCAGCAGAAACGAGCTCGATCAGGGCAGCCACCGCCGCGTCCGCGTCCTCGCCGAACGCCTTGATCTCAATGGTGGAGTTAGGCGGTGCGCGGAGTGCCATCACCTTGGCGACGCTCTTGGCATTGATCCAATCGGCAGTCGCCGACGCGCGGATGGAGATCTGAGCTTGAAACCGCTTGGCCAGCTTGGTCAACTTCACCGCCGGGCGCGCGTGCATGCCGACGGCATGCACCAACGCCACCTTGCCGCTGACGAATGGCCCGTTTGCGGAGGTCTCAAGCATATTCATATCCAATCATCGGTTCAGTCAGCTCTCAGCCGGCAGTCAATTCCTCAGCGACCGCTCTCACCTGTTCCAGCGAGCTGCCGCCAGCCGCCTCGGTTGCCGCCATGACGGCGCCCTCGACGATCGGCGCGTTGCAGACGACAACCAGTTTCCGACGCTCTGGCTCCAGCATTTCGACGGCCATCTCGCTGTTGGTCTCGGCACCGCCAAGATCGACCAGGATCGCAACACCCTTAGAGGACCAAGCGTCGTTGATGGCGTCGATGATCAGCGAGACGTTGGTGCCCAATCCACCGTCGGGATTGCCGCCGCAAAAGGATACTTTGACCTCACTGCCCACCATCTGCCGCACCATGTCGGCGGTGCCTTTGGCGATATCCCTGGAATGCGAGACGATCACAATGCCGACCGTGTCCTTCATTGCTTGCCCTCCAGGCCCTCGCAGACCGCGTGCAGGAGCACGCAGCTCGATCGTGCGCCGGGATCGATGTGCCCGACACTGCGCGGGCCGAGAAATGACGCCCGGCCCCTGGTAGCCTGCATCGGGGCCGTTCGTGCCACCGCTTCGTTCGCAGTCGCTCGCACGCGCTCGATCAAATCGGCGCGGCCGGCGTTCGCTCTTAATGTCTCAAGCACCGGGACGAGGACGTCGAGCATTGTCTTCTCACCTGCCTGCGAACGGCCGCGCGCGCTCACCGCATCGACGCCGCTGCCGAACACCTCAGCTAGATCCTCCGGCAGCGTCTTGCGCGAAAGGGCTTCGCCGGCAGCGAGAAAGAAGCTGCCGTAAAGCGGGCCGGACGCACCACCTACCGTCATCACCAGCGTCCTGCCGACGGTCTTGACGGCCTCGGCCAGCGGCTGGCTGCCGATCGCATCGAGCTTGCTCAGCACCGCTTCGAAACCGCGCTTCATATTGGTGCCATGGTCACCGTCCCCGATCGCCTGATCGAGCGCGGTCAATTCGGGTGCGCTGGCGATCACCTGCTCAGCGGCGACCTTGACAAGTGACTTGAACGTATCAGGCTGCAGCGTCATCGGATCAAACCTCATCGCATCGCCGCTGGAATCCGTCGCCCCGCCGCGTCAAAATAAAGCGGATGCAGCAAATGAAGCTCGACATCCTCTCCGGCATCGAGCGGCTGATGGGGATCGGCAAGCGTAACCAGCATCTTGCCCTTATACTCGAGATGAACGTGATTCTGCTCGCCAAGGTGCTCGACGCGATGCACGCGGCCGACCAGCCGGCCGCCGTTGCGCTTTCCTATCTGCAGATGCTCGGTGCGGATGCCGAGCATTTCGGTCCCTGCCGGCAGCACGACCTCCGGAACAAGTCGCGCGGGCAGAAAATTAATCGGCGGCGCTCCGATCCTGGATGCCACATAGCTGTCGGCCGGGTTTTCGTAGATTTCCCGCGGCGAACCGAGCTGAAGCAACCGCCCGTCCCTGATCACGCCGATCCGGGACGCCATGGTCATGGCCTCGACCTGATCATGGGTGACATAGAGGATGGTCGCGCCGAGCTCGAGCTGAATCCGCTTCAGCTCCAGTCTGAGTTCAGCGCGCAATTTGGCATCCAGCGAGGACAGCGGCTCGTCCATGAGATAGATCGCGGGATCGCGCACCAATGCGCGTCCAATCGCGACCCGCTGCATTTCGCCGCCAGAGAGCCGCGTCGCGGGGTTCCTCAGCTTGCCAGAGATGTGCAACAGCTCGGCCGTCTGCTCGACCCGCTTCTTGATCAGTGGCTCAGGAACGCGGCGAGCCGGCGACCGCAGCGGAAACGCCAAGTTGTCGTAGACGGTCAGATGCGGATAGAGCGAGTACTGCTGGAAAACGAAGGCGATATCGCGCACGCCGGGCGGATCATGCGTGACCTCGCGGCCACCGATCAGAATCGAGCCCGCATCCGGTTGCTCAAGGCCCGTGATCAGTCGTAACGCTGTGGTCTTGCCGGCGCCGCTCGGCCCCAACAGGACGACAAATTCGCCGTCATTGACTGCAAGGCACAAGTCGCGCACAGCCTCCACATTGCCGAAGCGCTTGCTGATATTGCGCAGGATCACGTCAGCCATGGCCGGCGTCTCCAAAGTTCGCAGTGCGGATCGCCGAGCCGCTTGCCGCGTCGAACAACACCAGCCGCTCCGAGCGGAAGCTGAGGCCAACGGATTCACCGATCTGCACGCTCAGGCTCGATGGCAGCCGTGCCGCCACCCGGCCGTAAGCTGTGTCGACGGTGACGATCTGGGTCGTCCCCAAGTATTCGGCGCCGAACACTCTTCCTCGCACCGGCGCGCTGTTGGACAAGCGGATATGCTCCGGACGCACGCCAAGCACCAAGGGCCCCGGAGCGCGCTCCTCGCGGACCTCAGGCACCGCGAGAGTCAAGTCGCGAAAGCTGACGCTCCGCTCGCCCGCGCGCAGACCGCTCTCGAACTTGAGGAAATTCATCGGCGGGGAGCCAATGAAATCAGCTACGAACATGCTGGCCGGCCGGTCATAGATTTGCTGCGGCGAACCGATCTGCTCGATGCGGCCGCTGTTCATGACCGCGATGGTATCCGCCATCGACATCGCCTCGAGCTGGTCGTGCGTGACATAAATCGTGGTTGCATTGATGCGATCGTGCAGGTCGCGCAGCTCACTGCACATCAAGTGGCGGAACTCGGCGTCAAGCGCTCCCAAAGGCTCGTCCATTAGAAAAGCCTTGGGCCGCCTGACCATGGCGCGGCCGAGCGCGACGCGCTGCCGGTCGCCGCCAGACAGTTTCGAGACCTTGCTCGACAGCAAATGCTCGATACGCAAGAGCCGCGCAGTCTCGGCGACGCGCTCGTGTATCTCCCGCCGTCGCATGCCCTGGCATTTCAAGGGGAAGCCGATATTTCCTGCAACGTTCATGTGCGGATAGAGTGCAAACAACTGGAAGACAAACGCGATATCGCGCGCCGCCGCCCGTCGGAAAGTGACGTCCTCACCGTCGAGCAGCACCTGTCCGTCGGTCGGCAGTTCGAGACCGGCGATCATGCGCAAGGTCGTCGTCTTGCCGCAGCCCGACGGCCCCAGCATGGCAAAGAAGCTGCCGTCCGGAACGGTGAAGTTCGAACGCTCCACAGCAGTGAACTGGTCGAACGATTTTCGCAGATTTTCGACGCGGATTTCTGCCATCGCCCTACTCCGGAAAATGGCTCACGACGACAAAGCCGAGCGTGCCAGCGAGGATCACGACAAAGGAATAGCTGTAGAGATCGATCGACCAGGGCTGCACCATCATGACGATGCCGCCGGCGATCAGGGTCATGGCGAGGGCCTCCCAGGGTTCGCGGTGAAACCAGCGCCCCGATTTGCTGTTGTCGATTGCCGACCGGCTCATTTGCGTACCGCCCCGAAGGTGATTCCACGCAACAGATGTTTGCGTAGGAGAATGGTGAACATGACGATCGGGACCACAAACAGCGTAGTTGCGGCCGCCACCGCCGGCCAATCCTGGCCGCCCTCGCCGATGATAAAGGGAATGAACGGCGGCATGGTCTGGGCTTCACCGCTGGTGAGCAGCACCGCAAAAGCGTATTCGTTCCAGGAAAAGATCAGGCAGAAGATCGCGGTAGCCGCAATCCCCGTCACCGCCTGTGGCAGCACCACCTTACGTAACGCCTGTAGCCGCGTGTAGCCGTCGACAAGCGCGGCCTCCTCATATTCGCGCGGTATCTCGTCGATAAATCCCTTCAGCAGCCAGACCGCGAGCGAGACATTGACCGCCGTGTACAGCAGGATCATGCCGAGCTTGGTGTCGGTCAGATTGAGCTGCCGGTACATCAGATAAATCGGAATGGCGACCGCGACCGGCGGCATCATTCGCGTCGACAGAATGAAGAACAGGAGATCGTCAGCCAGGGGAATCCGAAAACGCGAGAAAGCATAGCCGGCAAGCGTGCCCAGGAACACCGCAAGAAACGTTGAGCCAAAGCCGATAATCAGGGAATTAATGAAGCGCGGTACCACCTTCGAGGGCCCGGCGATGACCATGTCATGCTGGCGCACCAACTTGTCATACCAGGTGGTTGCCGGTGGCAGTTTTGCGATGAAGTCCGGCGTTTGACGCGTCCGCACTGTAAACAGGTTGACGTAACCCTCCAGAGTCGGCTGGAAAATCACCTTCGGCGGATAGGCGATGGCGTCGCTCTGCGACTTGAAGGCGGTTGCCGCAATCCACAGCAGCGGCAGGATCGAGATCACGGCATATAGGATGACGATGGTGCCGGCGACGGCCTTTGCGCGCGGCGAGGCCTCGACAATGGAATGCGCGGTGGAATTGGCGATCGCGGTCATCGTTGCTTAACCCGGTTGAGCGCCTTGACGTAAATATTAGCCGCACCGAATACCGTCACGAACAGGATGATGGCGAGCGCGGAGGAGTAGCCGGTGCGCCACTTCTCGAATGCAGCACGCTTGAGGGTGATCGACACAAGCTCGGTGGTCGAGCCCGGCCCGCCCGAAGTAAGAAGATTGACCATATCGAACATCTTGAAATTCTCGATGGCGCGGAACAACACCGCGAGCATCAGGAACGGCACCGTCATCGGCAGCGTAATCGACCAAAATTGCCGCCAGGACGACGCGCGGTCGACCTCGGCCGCCTCGTGGATGTAATCCGGGATCGAGCGTAGACCCGCGAGACAGATCAGCATTACGTAAGGTGCCCACATCCAGGTATCGACCAGCACGATGGTCCAGGGCGCGAGCGCGACCTCGCCCGTCATACTGAACGAGCTCGGCGGCACGCCGGTCAAGAGGCTCACAAGATAGTTGAACGGCCCGATCTGCGGCTGAAACAGCAGCGTCCAGAAATTGCCGACCACGGCCGGCGACAGCATCATCGGCAAAAGGATGATGGTGGTCCAAAAACTGTGACCGCGAAATCGGCGGTTGATCAAGAGCGCGAGCCCAAACCCGACGACGACCTGGAGCGCTACCGACGCGATCACGAATTGCGCCGTGGTCTGCAGCCGGATCCAGATATCGTCGTCAGACAGAATGTCGCTAAAATTGTCGAGGCCGACGAACCGCAGCGGCAGATAAGACATGCTGAGGTTAAGGCTGGTGAAGGAAAGCCGGATCATCCAGACCAGCGGAAAGATATTGATCGCCAGCAAGAGCGCGATCGTTGGCGCAACGAACAACCACGCCATCGTCCGGTCCGACAGGCCGCGCGCGCGCTTCGCGGCGCGAGTCCTGCTGCGAACCTTGCCAGGCTCACCCATGCCGGCAATCCTGGCCTGATCGGGATGAGGGATCGTGGTCATTTTGTCCATCGGCTGGCCGGTTCAACTTCCCCGGGCACAGCTCCGGGGAAGCCGATTCATCTCGAGTGCGTTGAGTGCGAACGCCGCATTTACTGGGAGGCGACCTGCTTGCCCTGCTCCTTAAAGACCTTGGTCCAGTCCTTCACCAGAAGATCGAGCGCCTGCTGCGACGTTCCCTTGTCGGCGACGACGTAGTCATGCACTCGCTTTTGCATGTCGAGCAAGAGTTGGGCATAAGACGGCTCGGCCCAGAAGTCCTTCACGATCGCCATCGACTCCAGGAATTGCGGAGCGAACGGCGCACTCCCAGGGAAATCAGGCGCATCGACAACTGCCTTCAGGGCCGAATAGCCACCAATCTGCCACCATTTCTGCTGCACGGAGGGCTGCGCAAACCACTTGATGTAAGTGAGTGCATCATCCTTGTGGTCCGACGTCGCGACTACTGAGATGCCTTGGCCGCCGAGCTGGGTAAAATGTCCCTTGGGACCGGCCGGATTGACGAAGAAGCCGATCTTGTCGCCGCCGACGTTCGGATCCTTGTAAAGGCCGGGGAAGAAGGCGAACCAATTCATCTGTATCGCCACCTGGCCGGACTTGAAGGCATCTAGGCCCTCCTGCATGTAGGCGTTGGTCAATCCTGGCGCCGTACAGCACTTGTAGAGCTCCTTGTAGAACTCGAGCCCCTTTGCCGCATCCGGCGAGTTGACAAAGCCTTGCATCTGGTAGGGCTTCTTCGGATTCTCGTAGTTGAAGCCGTAATTGTAGAGAACGTTTGTTACGCCCATCGTGATGCCTTCCGAGCCGCGCTCGGTGAAGATATAGGCGCCATAGACCTTTTTGCCGTCGATCTCACGCCCCTGGAAAAACTCCGCGATCTGCTTCAGCTCATCAAAAGTTTTCGGCGGCGCGAGATCGCGGCCATACTTGGCCTTGAACGCCGACTGAATTTCCGGCCTCGCGAACCAGTCCTTGCGATAGGTCCAGCCCACCGCATCGGCCATCGCGGGCAGCGCCCAATAGTTCGGCGAGTTCTTCGGCCACTCCGAATAGCCGACGACCGTCGCCGGCACGAAATCGTCCATTGAGATGTGCTCTTTGGCGAAGAAGTCATTCAGTTTGACGTACCAGTTGTTTTCGGCGGCGCCGCCGATCCACTGACTGTCGCCGATGATGAGATCGCACAGCTTCCCGTGGGAGTTGAGCTCATTGAGGAAGCGATCGGCATAACTTGTCCAGGGCACGAATTCATATTTCATCTCGATGCCGGACTGCTTGGTAAAGTCCTTGCCAAGCTCGACCAGCGCGTTGGCCGGATCCCAAGCTGCCCAACACAGCGTGAGCTGCTTGCTTTCTGACACAGCCGGCCTGCTTGCGACGGCCGACAATGTGACACCTGCAAAGAGAGCAAGCGCTCCGCCTGCCCACTTCGACCACCCTTCAGTCGCGGATTTTCGCATGTGCATTCCCTCTCCTGACGCTTTCCCACGCTGCACCGGAAGCGCCCTTATCCGGAAGCGGCCGACATCATCGAAGCCCGGGCGGGCTTGAGGCAGACAGGATCAAGGGAGGCAATCGATCATGCTTCACGAGCGATCGCGATGGTCCTTGGGTCGCCTCCAGGCGCGATGTTCAGTTTAGTTTAGTATTAAACATTTGATACCCGTTCGCCGACGTGGTCAAGGAGGAATCCGAAAACGTTCGTATGCTCGCAGAATGAAAAATATGGCTGCCATCCTGACGTAAGCTGCCCTGACGCACGCGCCGACACCAGCCAAATAACCCAGCCGCGACGTCCAACCTTTGATTTATCTATTGTTTATTAAATCAGAGAACTAAACACATCCGCGTGGTCAGGCCACTAACACATCCTTTTGCCAGCGACGTTAGAGATCGCGCGCGTTGCAATATCCGTGGAGATGACTCTGTCTAACTCTTTCGAGAGTCAGCCAGCAATCACCCCTCGCGCGGGAACCGCCATGCCATCAATAGGTTCTCCTGTTCGAGCCCCATCGCACGAGAGGTTCGAATGAAGCGCGCTGTAGTGCTTTTTGTAGTGTTGCTGTCTCTACTCCCCGCATTCGGTCAGAGTCCGAAACTAGACGTCAAGGCGATATGCGAGGCTAGATCGGCCGACGCAAAAAAGGTGGGGTCACCGCCTGATCAGAACATTACGGACTGTATGCGTGATGAGGAAAGTGCAAAGCAGCAGCTAAATGCCCTTTGGGTGTCAACTCCGGTTGCGATACGGAAACGATGTGAAAGTGACGCTCGCTCCCTAGGTACGACGAGCTATCTCGATCTCCTCAGCTGCATACAAATAGCCCAGGACACGAAGTCGCCCCCCAGGAAAGGGCGCGGAAAGCAGTGAAGGCACCGCTCAACGCCTCAAGAAACGTCGTGATCCGATGACGCACTTTCAATGGTCCGGAGCCGCCTGCGTTAGGCCCGATCCGCCCCATGAGCACGTTCGGTTCGATGAGCGGCGGTGGGAACAAGAAACGGGATTCCGACCTGCTTCTACCAACCAAAACGGAAATTTCGTAATCGGTACGGTCGCTCAGCAACCGTGCAAAGGCGCAGAGCGAATTCACCTAGCGCTCGGCAATCAAAATCTGCACACGAACGTTGGGGTAACTCGCCTGGAACGCGGTAACCAGCGGGCTCAACACGGTATCGGAAATGTTGGGCGGTGCCGACAGCCGCAGCGTGCCCGACACGCTCGACTGGCGGTTCGACACGATATTCTGCACAGCTTCGCTGGCTTCAGCGCTGCGCTGCGCATGCTCGAGCACTTCCGATCCCAGATCCGTCTGCCGCAGATTTCGCGTCGACCGGTCAAGCAGGCGAACGCCGAGCTGATCTTCAAGCTCCGCTACGCGACGGCTTACCGTCGAGACCGGCATACCGAGGCGGCGAGCAGCTTCGGAAAAGCTCTTGGCTTCGACAACTTTTGCAAAGACAACTAACGCATTGAGGTCCGTCATCGGTTTTCCAAATCTGGAAATCTGATTCCCGACTTTTCCAGCTAAACGTCCGCAATGATCCGGCTACTCTTCCGAGCGGGAAAATAATGCCATGGAGGGACAGCCAATGTCAGGTAGCACCATAGCGGACGAAACGGCGATTAGGAACCTGATGTCATCCTATGAAAGCGCACTGAACGCCTCAAACACCGAAGCAGCCATGCCGCTTTACGCCGAGGATGGCGTGTTCATGGCGCCGAACAATCAATCCGCGGTCGGCAAGGCGTCGGTGCGGCAAGCCCATGATGCGGTATTCAAAGCCATCACCCTCAAGGTCAAATTCACCATCGCCGAACTTGTAGTGATGTCATCGCAATGGGCTTTGGTGCGGACCAATTCCACAGGCGCCCGGAAGATCAACGCCACCGGCGCTACGAGCCGCGAAGCCAACCAGGAACTTTTTATCTTCAAGAAAGGCGACGACGGCCAGTGGCGGATCGCGCGCTACAGCTTTTCCACCACCAATCCGCTGTGAAGCAGATGATCGGCGTTGTTGCTCCGGTGCACGAAGGATGCGTCCATGAACACAGCGGAAAAGTGGGTCACAACAACCGGTGAGCTCATTGCGGCGATCGAAGATGAGAGCATCGCAAGAGTTGTTATCAGCGGCCGGGTGGTTGACGTGCCGACCATCCGACTGTCGCAAGGCCGATCTTTGTGCGGCGCAGCCGAGGGGGCGACCATCGCATTTACGCCCGGCGCCGACGGCATTGAGCTTTCATCCGACAACAGCGTCCACGATCTCTATCTGTGTGCCTCGCCGGAGAAGCGCGCAATCTTTAATGACACCGCCTGCACGACTTTGGGTCGCATCGAATTGCACGGCGTTACCACTATCGGGCCCGTGCAAATTCTCGCGCGCGGCCAGGTGCGCGGCGGGCATGTCGATGTGAACGGACTCGACATCATCGCGGCCGATGCACGCGCGGAAACCGAACGGCCGCACGGCTACGGCGTTTACGTTCTGCATGGCGCCTTTACGCTTTGAAACATGCAGCCTTTCACGGACAGCGTGCGCAATCGCGGACCGGTCACGACCTACGGGGTGAACGACATGGTGCTTGATAACTGGGGCGTCGTGGACCGGTGGGTAGCGGAAGACAAAATAACTTCGCATGGCCAAAGCGGCATCGGCTTCGTCAATTTCGGCACCGTCAATGTGCTTCAGGTGGAAGCGCCAATCGAAACATTCGGTCAGGGCGCGCGCGGCTTTAACGTCTATACCGGAACGGTGAATTCCGCCGAATTCGAACGTATCGTCACGCATGCCGACGGCGCGGTCGGCGTCCAGATCAGTCAGCCGGTTGGGAAGATCAAGGTTCGGCGCGGCATCGAAACCTTTGGCGGCGCCGGCAACTCCCTGGTCAAAGGCGTCGTTGTGAAGCTTTCGGCTATTGCGCTTAGCCTCAAACCGGGTGGCTCGGCTCGCGAAATCAGTATCGCCGGTGGTCTGATCACGCACGGCGAGGGCGTCAGCCCGTTGGAGGTACACGGCGCCATCGAGTCGTTACAGGTCACTGACGGCTTTGCCGCAGCCGGCGGCGGCTTCGAAAAAATCTCCTGGAAGGCGTCGGCGTATTTGCGGGTGCTTTGGGCATGGGTGCCAGACTCAACGCGACTGCCGCCGCCTCATCGCTCGATGCAAGGGCCGAAGCGAAAAAGATCGCCTTCGATCGGATCGGCCATGGAAACAAGGTGCCCAAGGTGTTTCATGCGTTCGTGGATTGACTTGGCGCACCGCTGCTTGTGGTGGCGCACGATTTCGGCGCGTGGTGCGCCTACAGCTGGGCGCTGCAGTTTCCGCAGGACTTCAAGTCGCTTACGCTGATCGACGCCGGCATACCGGGCGTCACCCTGACCAACGACATCGAACTCTCCGACTACAAGCGGAAGTGGAATTTCAAACAGGAACGGTCGCGACTCTCTGCGACGAAGCTCAAGCGCCCACGGGCGAAATGGCTGAGACCCCGCCGTCGATCGCGTGGCGAACATCGTATCGAGGTCGGCGAGTTTGCTGACGTCCGCGCGAACCGATGACGACTCCGGAAACAGCGTACCTAAACCCTACGACTTCTTCTGGTCTGGCTTCGGCGGATCGGGTCGGATCGTCACCTTGCGGCCGTCCGTGAGGTCGACCTGCGGGTTCAGGATCACCCGGTCGCCGGCGGCAACACCCGTGCTCACCTCGACCGAGGTGCCGAAGTCGCGCACCGCGGTGATGGGCCGGATCCGCGCCGTATCGTTCTCTACCACGGCAACCGAGAGCCCATTGCGGTTGAAGATGATCGCCTCCGACGGCACGATCAGGGACTGCGCCTTGCGCGGGATCTTCAATTCCACGCGGCAATACATCCCCGGGGACAGCGTGTGCTCCGGGTTCGGCACGTCGATCTCGGTCAAGAGCGTGCGGGTGCCGGGCTGCAGCGCATCGGCGATGCGGGCGACGCTGCCGGGGAAGTCACGGCCCGGGATTTCCGGCACGCGCACCACGGCCTGCGTACCCGGCGTTACGCCGATGGCGTCGTCCTGCGGCACATAGAGCTGGATGCGGATGACGTCGGCGTGCGCGAGCGTGAACATGAAGGTGCCGCTGGCAGCGTCGGCCTGAACCAGGCTGCCTACGTCGACGTTGCGCTGGGTGATGACGCCGTCGAATGGCGCGGTCACGCTTTGATACGTCTTCTGCTGGTTCAGGACCCGCAGCTGCGCCTCCTGTGCGACGATGTTGGCGGTTGCGACCGAAACCGCCGCGTCCCGTGCCTGCAAAGTCAGCCGATCGGTGTCGCCCTGCTGCAGGGTCGCCCAGCCCTGCTGCACCAGCTTCCGGTCGCGGTCCCATGTCACCTGGGCGAGTTCGCGTTGGGCCTGCGCCTGTTCGAGGGTAGCGCGCAGCTGTGTCAAGGTCCCCTCAGCCTGAGCGATCTGGTGCTCGATCTCAGGTGCAGTTATCTCCACGAGCAGATCGCCGGCCTTCACCCGGCTGCCGATGTCGACGTTGCGCTTGGAGATGTAGCCGCTGGCGCGGGCATAGATGTTTGCCTGCTCGAAGGCTTCGGTAGTCCCGGGCCAACTCGCGACGCGAAACGGCTCCGAGGCGCGCACCGCCGCAGCGCGCACCGCCGGCACGAAGTCGCGCCGGGCATTTGCGGTCGCCATCACCTCGGCGTGCACCGTGTAATGCTTCCAGAAGCCGTAGCCGAGGGTGCCGACGAGAAGGGTGATTACCAGAAAGGCCAGGAGGGTGCGGCCGGCCCTACCTTTCGATTGCACGGGCGTCTGCACGGACTGATGATCGACCGGGTGTTCATGCACCAGGACGCCGTTGTCCGGGGGCGGTGAGAGCTCGTTCATACCGGGTCCTCTGCAAAGACGCCCTGCGCGGGTTTGCCGTCATTGCCCTTGCGCAGCAACGCGAAAAGGTATGGTACTACGAAAAGGGTGGTCGGGGTGGCGAACAGGAGCCCGCCGATCACAGCGCGGGCCAGGGCCGCGTTCTGTTCCTCGCCCGG
>Ga0210407_10000375_pt1 | contig 52357 bp, 46 predicted proteins | sample IncBWC27MmetaG_FD_150860 | JGI IMG/M metagenome (GOLD analysis project Ga0210407, IMG submission 150860) | Forest soil microbial communities from Barre Woods Harvard Forest LTER site, Petersham, Massachusetts, United States - Inc-BW-C-27-M | ecosystem: Environmental > Terrestrial > Soil >...
GAGCGGACGGGCCGGAGAGTTTCTACGTGTTGACCACTTACCCGGAGGCGCGTGAATGACAGCCGAAGAGAAAAAGTCGAATCACTTTGACCCGGAAAATTATCCGGCGCTGATGGAATTTTTGCCGGCCTATCTGCACGAGGATTTCGGCGAAGAGTATGGCTCCGCCGCGCGAGCGTTTGCCGCGCTCGTTTCGGACGCGAGCGGCGACCAGATTCGCAACGTCAAAGAAGAATGGCAGGCGCTGCGGCAGGCTTTTTCGGGTCAGCCTTTGCCCGAGATGCAGAATGGGCTGGCGCAATTGGGCGCCGCGTGGCATCCGGAATCCGAGCAGGAGTTGCAGGCGGTGGACGAAATTCTCCGGCAGGCCGAGGCGTGATATTCTTAAAAGGCTGCAGGCCCGTAGCTCAGTTGGTTAGAGCGCTACCTTGACACGGTAGAGGTCTGGGGTTCGAGTCCCCACGGGCCTACCATATCTTTCAATACGTTAGAGCGAAACAAGCAAAAACCGAAAACGCTCCAAACCACAATTCAACCCACAACTGCCATTATTGTGTCATTCCTGAATGTACTCCGACTGCTTTCAGGAACTCACCCTGCGCTCCCCGAGAATGGATCGTAGACGTAGAAGTCCGCCGGATTACGGATTTTACAGAACTCTATTGCTCTGGCTCAAAGACAAGGATTTCAGCGTCTTGGTCGCCAATTGCCTGAGACGCGACATAAAAGAGATTGAATTGGGCTACGAAAAGAGAAGTGCCCGACCCTGGTCTGGTTTGGATCTTGGAAATCATCTCGTAGTGGTCGGCATCCTTCTGCTGGTAGACGTAGACCCAGCCTGGCGACGCCTCCGGTGTCCCGTACCAACGCCCACCGGTCACGTAGACGCGCTTGAGCTTGGGGTCGTAATGCACACCATCCATAGTTTCCGGGCCAGGGAGATTTTGAATCTCCTTGCCCGACAAGCTGTCGTAGACGGTCATCTCTGGCGGAATCCTTGTGCCGACAAATAGGCGGTGCCGGTTCCGATCAAGCGCGAGGTCTCCGGCGCCGTCACCTCTGGCGGGCCAGCTCTTGATCAGTTCACGCTTCCGGGTGTCGAACTGATAGATCATGTCCGCGCGGGAATCACAAATTAGAAGGATGCCGTTGTCGTCCATCGCCATTTCGGCGAGATGACCGGGGCGAGGCGTTGGGGCGATCATATCCGCGATTAGCTGGTCGTATCCCGCGCCACGCTTCGACTGCAGGATGCCCACTCGTTCATAGGCATCGAATCCTGCATTCTGACCGCCATAGCCAAAGTAGATGAGGTTGGTGGTGGGGTCATAGAAAAGGCGGTTCGGGTCAGGCTCGATCTTGAAATCCTGAACCAGCCAGAAACTCTCGCCTTGGAAAACCCTCACATGCCCATCGAGGCTGGATACATAGAGTTTGTTGAAGTCGCCGCCCAGAAACAGCGCGTCCTGCGTGTCCTTGAATCCGGAGAGACTCTTGATGACCCTCCCGGCAGTCAAGTCCACAACCTCAAGTGAATTGTTTGCAACAGCGGCGACAAACAGGCGGTTCTTTTCGAGATCCACGCCCATGTGATCGAGACGGCCTTTGACTCCCGGCAGCGGAATCGTTTGCACCAGCCTGAGCGCCTGTCTTTCCTGGGCGGATGCCTGGGCGGCCAAACCGGCCGACAGTACGACAAGGCACCCGGCAAGAAGCTTCTTCATGAATGTCCTCTCCTCAATGTATTGGATGAAGCGTCAGCTATTTGATTGCAAGGAAAGGAAAGAAGGAGAGGAAAAACTTCCTTACCCACCCTGCGGTGGCCGCTTCGGCCAGGCACCCGGACATTTCTGACGGGGCGTTCAGGAAAACTTAAGTAGGCGGTTTGGAGGCCAAGCTCGTAAAATTCATGGGTTACGGGCAACGGCCTGGGCAAAGTGTTTTCGACCTTACTCTGAGTCTTGAGGCAGTGGGTCGGCGATCTAGGAAATTGGTCTGCAGGAGGAAGTGTTGAATTACACGGCTCTCTTTCGCTCCGCCCTCGTGGCGCTGCTTCGCAACAAAATGCGAAGTGTTCTGACGGTCCTGGGGATCACTATCGGGATTGCGGCGGTGATCTGCGTTGTAGCCATCGGCAAAGCGGGGCAAGCCCGTGTCGAACAACAGCTCAACAATCTGGGTGACAATTTCGTCTGGATAGAAGCCGGTGGGCGGGCGGTCAACGGCGTGCGCACGGGCACGCACGATACCAAGACTCTGGTGATGGCCGATGCCATTGCGATAAAGAATCAGGTTTCGCTCATCAAGAGCGTTTCGCCGAATGTGGATGATCCAGTCCAGGTGATCTATGGCAATCAGAATTGGCACACGTCCTACCGGGGCGTTACGCCGGAATACTTCGAGATAAAACGTTGGTACGTCGATCAGGGGGCAATCTTCTCGCAGGACGACGTGGATCGCGCCGCGGATGTGTGCACGATTGGCCGGACCGTGCGGGATCAGCTCTTCGGTGTCGAAGACCCGGTAGGGAAAGTAATACGCGTAAGTGGCCTTCCCTGTAAGGTTGTCGCCACGCTTCATCCCAAAGGACTATCGCTCTCGGGTCAAGATCAGGACGACACGATCATCATCCCTTACACCACCGCTCAGAAGAAAATAAAGGGGATCACCTGGCTCGACGACATTCTGTGCTCGGCCGTGTCACAAGATGCGGTAAAAATGGCCGGACAGGAAGCGACTGCCGTTCTGCGCGATCGCCATCATCTGCGCCCGGAAGAAGAAGACGACTTCAACATCCGCAATCCCGAAGACATCATCCAGGCGCAACTCGACGCCAGCAAGACTCTCACCATACTTTTAATCGCGATTGCCTCGGTTTCGTTGATTGTCGGGGGAATCGGCATAATGAACGTGATGCTCGTTTCCTTAACCGAGCGTACGCGCGAGATCGGAGTCCGAGTGGCGGTGGGAGCGACGGAAGAAGCCATTCAACTTCAGTTTCTCGGTGAATCCATCATGCTCAGTCTTGTGGGGGGCGCGGCAGGGGTGGTCTTTGGTATTTTCGGATCCTACTTGGTTGGGCAGACCCTCCATTGGCCAATCGAGATGTCGGTTGAATCCATCATCGTTGCGGCCGCGTTTTCGGTGGCGGTCGGTGTCTTTTTCGGATACTACCCGGCGCGAAAGGCTTCTCGACTTGATCCCATCGAAGCGCTGCGCTACGAGTGAAGTATCCTTGAGTTTAGATTCCGGGGACCATTCATGAAAACAAGAGGTCGGTGGTTGATCTTGGCGGGCGTTGTTGTCGTTGTCGGGCTGATTGTGGCATTCGGACTGAACCGCAGCGCCCAAGCGCAGCACTTTACCGCCAAGGTGGAACGAGGCGAGATTGATGACGTTGTGGAAGCCACGGGAACAATCAATCCCATCGTCACCGTGCTCGTGGGATCGCAGGTTTCCGGAACCATCGCCGAGCTGCACGCGGATTTCAATTCCATTGTGCACAAGGGTGACGTGATTGCCCTGATCGATCCCGCCTTGTTTAAGGGCGCCTTGCTTGGGGCCCAGTCGGATTTGGAGAACGCGAAAGCAAACCTGGTGGCGGCACGAGCCAACCTCGAAAAACTGAGAGCCGGCCTTGTGCAAACGAAGGCGGACTACGAACGCGCCGAGGGGCTATCCAAAGGAGGCGTGGCAAGCCAGCAGCAATTGGATCTTGCCAAAGCCAACTATGATTCCGCGAACGCCGCGGTGGATGCGGCGGCCGCCAATGTCACGCAGGCGGAAGCTCAAGTGGGTCAGAAAGAGGCGGCCGTAAGCGTCGCCCAGACCAATCTCGACTACACCGTAATTCGCTCTCCCATCGATGGGACGGTGGTGGCGCGCAATGTCGACTTGGGGCAGACCGTGGCCGCTTCCTTCTCAGCCCCGACCATTTTTACGATCGCCAAGGATCTCAAGACCATGTGGGTGTATACCAAGACCGACGAGTCGGATGTGGGCAACATCACGGTGGGGAAGCCCGTCACGTTCAAGGTGGACGCGTTTCCAAAAGAAACCTTTCGAGGAGTTGTGAAGCAGGTTCGAATGAATGCGACCACCGTACAGAGTGTGGTCACCTACGATACGATCATCGAGTTTGCCAACCCGGACTTGAAACTGTTTCCCGGCATGACCGCCTATGTAACGATTCCTGTTGCCACGGTTCAAAGCGCGTTGAAGCTGCCCAACACTGCGTTGCGATACAAACCCCCCATGTCTCCAGAGGAAATCTTGGCGCAGTACAAACAGTACGGGATCGAGGGAGGCGAGCGGGTGCAGGCTTCTGCGGATTCCGCCATGGCGGCCGTCGGAGTGCAAAACCCAACACAAACGGGGGCCGGAGCGCAGAGTCCACCTCGCGCGCCGAAAAAAGATACTGCCGTCGTATGGAAACTCCATTCTGACAACACAATGGAGCCGGTCAAAGTTTCTCTGGGAATTACCGATCATGCATTTACGGAAGTAAGCGCGGTTCTTAAGGGGCAACTGAAGGAAGGGGACGAAGTCATCATACGGTCTGTGGTCTCCAAATCCCAGGCTCCTGGTGGAATACGCCGTTAACGACTGGCAAATTCGAAACCACCCCATGAAAACGACTCCTGCTGTGAACCAAATCAATGCGACGCCAAGCGGGCCTCCGGCAAGCGCGGTCATCCGTGTCGAAGACGTGCACAAATACTACGACCTGGGCGAAACACGCGTGCATGCGCTGCGCGGCGTAAGCCTTGAAATTCAGCGCGGGGAATTCGTGGCGATCATGGGGGCGAGCGGCAGCGGGAAATCGACCTTCATGAACATGCTGGGGTGCCTCGACCGTCCCAGCTCGGGCCGATACCTGCTCGAAGGGATCGATGTTTCCGAGCACGACAAGAGGGCCCTGGCTCTCATTCGGAACCAGAAGATTGGGTTTGTTTTCCAGGGCTTCAACTTGCTTGCGCGGACGACGGCGCTCGAAAATACGGAGTTGCCGGCGCTGTACACGAAGATCAGTAAAGTGGAACGCGAAAAAAGAGCCGCCGAAGCGTTGGCCATGGTGGGACTTGCCAACCGCGCGGACCACTACCCTTCGCAGATGTCCGGAGGACAGCAACAGCGGGTAGCCATCGCACGAGCCCTTGTGAACCGTCCTCCGATGCTGTTGGCCGACGAGCCCACGGGCAATCTCGACAGTCGTACGTCGGTCGAGATCATGGAGATCTTCCAGAACCTGAATGACAAAGGGTTGACCATCGTCCTGGTTACCCACGAGCACGACATCGCGCAATTCGCCAAACGCGTACTGATTTTCCGGGACGGCAAAATACGCAAAGACGATCCGGTAGTCAACCGGCCGAGGGCCGCAGAAGTGCTGAAGACTCTGCCAACACTCGAAGACTAGCGGTACCCCTGCTTTGGCTTTGGTCGCTTCGGATGGCTTAGCCGCTATCCGTTTTAGACTCCTAACGGTGCGAATGCCATCGACGAATTCCTCTCTTAGCCCCGCCCGTTCCCCTAGTCGTGTAAAAGCTCGCCGACATCCTGACAATTTGTTTAGGAAAACTTAAGTAGGAGTCGCCGCTCCAGAAACCTAAGATGAGCTCAACCGGGTGGACCGGGCTTCGCGCTATTCCTCGGGATGGCGAACGCCGGGCTGATCACGTCCACGCAGACATCGTCGCGCCAAGATTCAGTTTGCGATCACGGTGATCTGGTGAATCGGGACTTCGTTGTAGCCGTAAGCTGTGCATCTATCCTGTGCAGGACTGAAGGGAGAAGACCTGACTACGATGCATGAAGGAAAAAGCCCGTTGCGCATCCTCGTCGTGGAAGACGAAGCGAAGGTGGCCAGCGCCCTCCGGGAGGGATTGGAGCGCGAGAAGTACGAGGTCGTTGTCGCCCCGACCGGAGAGGAGGGATTCTTCCTCGTCAATGCGGAGGAATTCGACCTGGTCATTTTGGATCTTATGCTTCCGGGACGAGACGGCCTGCAGGTGCTGGCCACGCTGAGAAAACGTGGATTGCAGACCCCGGTTCTGATCGTGTGTTGGGACTCGACAAGGGTGCTGACGATTACCTCGTTAAACCCTTCGCGTTCCCGGAGCTTTTGGCGCGGGTTCGGGCCCTCCTCAGACGCGGGCGGACCGAACAGGCTGTTCCGTTGCGGCTTGCCGATTTGGAAATGGAAGTGACGAGCCGCAAGGCGCGAAGAAGCGGACGTTACCTGGAACTGACGGCTCGGGAATTCGAGCTTCTCGAATATCTGCTTCGGCATAGAGAACAGATCGTTTCACGGGAGATGCTCGCGCGGGATGTCTGGAAGGAAACGCGCGCAATGCCAATCGATAACGTCATCGACGTTCACATCAACCGCCTTCGCCGGAAAGTGGATGAACCCTTTGACCCCAAGCTGATTCACACCGTGCGAGGCGTTGGGTTTGTGTTACGGGAAGAGTCATGAAGCTGTCTCCTAGCAATTTCCGATCACGGCTTACGCTCTGGTATGTGGGCGTGCTAGCCGCTTTGCTCATTGCCTATGGATCCGCATCTCTGTTTTTCCTTTACCTGAACATGTGGGAGCAAATCGATCATAACCTTCTAGAGGACATGGAGACGGTCGAGGGGCAATCGCAACGGAACCAGACGGGTCCTTAACTCTACGACTGCACCACGACGACGAAGGTGATCCCGGCTTCGATCGATTCGTCGAGATTTGGTCGCCGGAAGGCAAGGTTCTTTATCGCACTCCTCAACTCGAGGGGCAGGCCCTCGAAGGACCACCCTCGCCGGAGGCGGCAAGGGAAGACGTCGCCCCGGTCTCGGAGCGTCTTCCGAGTGGATTGCGAGTAAGGCTCGCCAGCAGCCCTCACCATCTCGCCGACCGCACTGTCATCTTGCGGGTCGCCCACAACGAAGAAAAAATGTGACGAGAGCTTCGCGAGTTCGCCACCGTGTTGCTCATTGGGCTCCCTCTGGGAGTATTGCTTGCCGGTTTCGGGGGTTACGCGCTGGCGCGCAAAGCGCTGGCACCGATTGATGCGATGACCCGCGAAACGCAAAAAATATCTGCCGACGATTTGGGAGCCCGGCTCTCGATCAAGAATGGAGACGATGAGCTGGGAAGGCTGGGGACGGTATTGAACGCCATGCTTGGGAGACTGCAAGGAGCCTTCGAGCAATTGCGGCGCTTCACCGCGGACGCTTCGCATGAATTGCGCACCCCCCTGACCGCCATCCGGAGTGTCGGTGAGGTCGCGCTTCAGGAGCCGAAGGCTCCCGCAGAATACCGAGACGTAATTGGAAGTATGCTGGAAGAAGTGGACCGTCTAACGCGCCTCGTGGAAAGCTTGCTGGTTCTTTCGCGTGCGGATGCCAGTCGTGTGCAGCTCCATCGCGCGGAGACTTCTCTCCTTTCCGTTGCTGAGGAGGCAGCTTCCACTCTTGAGGTTTTGGCGGAGGAGAAACAGCAGAAGATAGACGTGGAAGGAGACGCTGAGCTGGTTGTTTCTGCGGATCGTTTGATTCTCCGTCAGGCCGTTGTCAATCTCCTGGACAACGCCATCAAGTATTCACCCGTCGAGAGCCGCATTCTCATTCGGGTACTTTCGGGTGACGACAAGAGGGCATGTCTCGATGTCATTGACCAAGGACCAGGAATCCCGTTTGAGCATCAGCCATATATCTTCGACCGATTCTATCGGGTTGATAAAAGCCGCACCCGTGAGTGGGGCGGTGCCGGTCTAGGGCTGTCCATCACGCGGTGGGCAGTCGAGGCTCATGGAGGCGAGATATTGCTATCCAGCAAAGACGGAGCCGGCTGCACGTTTCGGATTTGTTTACCCATCGCGAGCGATATGCGCATCTAAACGGTGGGCCCCGTAAGGGGCAACCCCAAGGATTGGACCCTACCGCTCAACCCAAGGCCTGCGCGCGCGGAAACTCCTTGCCACGATGGTATGCATGCGGCCTTCCTCCACATTGCGCCGAGGATTCCCGACGACACAACGAGGAGAAACGAACCCCCGTCTTTTCGGCCATCTTCAAGAAATTGGCATAACCTTTGTTATAGTTCTAACATCAGAGAGAAATGGAAGTACGCAGACAATTGAGCACGGTTTGGCTCCTGCTGACGTTTACGCTGCCCACCAAGCGGGCCAGCCAACGCGTGGAGGTGTGGCGGAAATTGCAGCGCTACGGAACCGTGCCGCTTGGAAACTCCGGCTACCTCCTGCCGAGCAATGCCGTGAATGAAGAACGCTTTCAGTGGCTGGCCACAGCCATTCGTAAATACGGAGGCGACGCTTCCATCGTTCATGTGCAGGCGATCGACAACATCTCGACTCCCCAATTGATTGGGCGCTTCGGGGAGGCGCGCGCGCGTGAATATCAGGAATTGATTCGCGAACTTGAAAAGTTTTCTTCGTTGCCAGTCCAGAAGCGGGCCATTGGCCGCCTGAGCCGATTGCGCAGCCGATTCCAGGAGGTCGTGGAGGTCGATTTCTTCGACAGCCCGCTTCAGAAACGGGTGGGAGAACTCCTCGCGCGAGCGGATGAAGCGCGCGTGGCTAAGCGGATGCCGGAGAGCGCACAGATTGACCCGAAGGATTACAAAAGCCGGGTTTGGGTGACGAGACCGAGGCCCGGTGTGGATCGCTCGGCGTCAGCATGGCTGATTCGCCGCTTTATCGATCCCAAGGCACGATTTACCTTTGCGCCCGAAGGACAAATACCACCTTCAGCGGTGCCTTTTGACATGTTCGAAGGCGGTTTCGGACATCGCGGTGACAACTGCACGTTCGAGACCCTGCAACATGATTTCAGGATTCGCGACCGCAAGGCGAAGGTTATTTCCGAGATTATTCACGACGCGGACCTGGCCGATGGCAAGTTTGGCCGCAAAGAGGGTTATGGCATCGACGAGGTACTCAAAGGCTGGGCTCGACAGGGAGTTCCAGACCACGAGCTTCTCGATCGCGGAATGCAGTTGATCGAGGGGCTCTATCATTCGCCTTCGTAAAAGAACGCCGCAGGGACCGAAGTTTCTGAAATAGGAGCAGACCACCGTGTTAGAGAATCATCGTGCCGGAATGAGATGGATTGCGATCATCCTCGTTCTCCTTTTGAGCCTCGGCCAAACCACCCTGGCGCAAACCCGCGCTGAAGATCGAAAGATACTTGCGCTCGAAGACGCCGTGGACTTCGCTCTCAAGAATTACCCCGCCGTGCGTGCCTCGCTGGAGCGGGTCCGCGCGGCTCAGGCAGGCATAGGCCTGGCGCAAACGAATTACCTCCCTCGGGCGGACGTGGTTTGGCAGACGAATCGCGCGACCGATAACAACATTACGGGCCTGCTCCTTCCGCAGTCGATCATCTCTCCGATTTCCGGGCCCGTTCCGGCGTCGACCTCGAATAGTAGCGCTTGGGGAAGTGCGGCGGGACTCCTGTTTTCCTGGGAGCCCTTCGATTTTGGATACCGGGGCGCAAAGGTAGATGCTGCGCGGGCCACTCGGGATCGAGCCACTGCGGAAGCTTCTTTAACGCGCCTCGATGTGGCGGTCGCGACAGTGAACGCATACCTGACGGTCCTGGCTGCCCAGCGAACGGTGCTCGCTGCCGAGGCAGATGTCGAGCGGCGCGACACGTTCGACAAGGCTGTCCGGGTGTTGGTTGAGAATCAACTGCGTGCGGGAGCGGATGCTTCCCGTGCGGACGCAGAGTTGGCTCGAGCCAGAGTCAACTTGGCCCGAGCCAAGCAACAGGACAAAATCAGCCGGGCCGCATTAGCCGATATCCTCGGGTTGCCGGAGACCTCGGTGGAACTGAGCGAAGGTTCTCTCCTCGCGCCACCTCCCGACGAATCTCTTCCTACCACCCCGCTCACCAAAAATCCGATCGCGGAAGTGCAGCACACGCGGGTGGAAGAAGCCCAGGCGCAGGTTCATATCCTGGAGCGTTCTTACTATCCGAAGTTCTATCTTCAATCGTCGGTGTACGGTCGCGGCAGCGGCTGGAATCCCGCGGGCAATTTAGAGGGAGGGTCGGCAGGCCTGGGCCCGGATCGCTCGAACTGGGCGGTTGGGTTGAGCGTGACGTTTCCGGTATTCGACATTTTCTCGATCCGCTCGCGAAAGGCCATCGAATCGGCCAATGAACGCGCCGAAGCCGCCCGCTACGATCAAACCTTGCAAGACCTGACGGGACAATTGCGCAAGGCACAAGCTTCCCTCGAAGGCGCTCGCAGCGTTGCCGAGAATACGCCTCAAGAACTGGACGCGGCGCGCACAACGGAGACTCAGGTGCGAGCACGCTATCAATCGGGACTCTCGACCCTTGTTGATGTCACCGATGCGCAGAGCCTGCTGGTCCAGGCGGAAACCGACGACGCGCTGGCGCGGCTCGCGGTCTGGCAGAATCTCGCCGCGGTGGCTGCCTCGCAAGGTGATTTGCAGCCCTTCTTGCAGTTTCTCCATGGCAAGACGCAAGGAGGAAGATAGCAATGTGGCTCGTTCGTCTAGCTCTTAGGCGTCCGATCACGATCATCGTCATCGTGGCGGCCATAGCACTCTCGTCGATCCTGGCGGTTCTGCGCACCCGCATCGACATCTTTCCCACTCTGGACCTGCCGGTTATCTATGTCGCGCAACCTTACGGCGGCATGAGCCCTCAGCAGATGGAAGGGTTTATCTCGTATTACTACGAGTACCACTTCCTGTACATCAATGGCATTGAGAGCGTGGAGGCAAAGTCCATTCAGAGTACAGCTTTGCTACGACTTACCTTTCATGCCGGCACAAACATGAGCGAAGCGCTTGCGCAGACAGTTTCTTACGTCAATCGTGCGCACGCTTTCATGCCTCCAGGAACTGTATCGCCCTTCGTTATCCGTTTCGATGCTGGGACCTTACCGGTGGGCTATCTTGTCTTCTCAAGTCCATCACGCACGTTATCGGAGATACAGGACCTAGCCCTTAACCGCGTTCGTCCAGTCTTCGCAACATTGCCGGGCGTCTCGTCGCCACCTCCCTTTGGAGGCAATCAGCGGACGATCGTGATCGATGTTGATCCGCAGAAACTGCATGCCTATGGGCTGTCACCGGACAACGTAGTGCAGGCGCTGACGACGGGCAATAGTATTCAGCCAGCCGGAAATGTTGATATTGGCCCAACCAATACCATGGTCACAACCGATTCTACCGTGACACAAATCAATGATTTGCTGGACATTCCGTTGCATCCGGGCTCGGGGGCCTCCGTCTATTTGCGCGACGTCGGCACCGTCAGGGATACCTCGGATGTCCTTGCAGGTTATGCACTGCTGAACGGCAAGCGAACCGTCTACATTCCCGTGACCAAACGGCCGGATGCTTCCACGATCACCGTTGTGAATCAGGTGCGTCAGAATATCGAACGCTTTCAGTCCCTCGTCCCGGCAGACATCAAGATCACGTATGAATTTGACCAGTCGCAGTACGTACGCGCGGCCCTTGGCTCCGTGCTGCGCGAAGGTCTAATCGGAGCCGGCCTCACCGGCCTGATGATCTTGCTTTTTCTCGGTGACTGGCGAAGTTCCCTTATCGTTGTGATCACAATTCCATTTGCTTTGCTGACAGCGGTAGTGATGCTGCGGCTCACCGGGCAGACGATCAACATTATGACTCTGGGCGGCCTGGCCCTTGCCGTGGGCGTGCTGGTCGATGAAGGCACGGTGCTCATGGAAAACATCCATGTGCATCTGGCGCAGGGAGAAAGAAAAGCGCAAGCCGTTCTTGCAGCCAGCCGTGAAGTTGCCATCCCACGCTTGTTAGCCATGCTCAGCGTGCTGGCCGTCTTCCTGCCGTCCTTCTTCATGACCGGGCCTGCTCAGTCGCTCTTTGTCCCCTTGTCTTTAGCGGTTGGCTTCTCGATGGGTGCCTCGTATTTGCTTTCGAGCTCGCTGGTACCAGTGTTGGGCAATTGGATTCTCAAGGAAGAGAAGAACGAGGCGGAACACCCAAAGGAAGAGCGATTTGATCGTTTTCGCAAGCGCTTCCAGGCAGCCCTGGAGCACATGATGAAATTCCCCAAGTTGCTGCTCGGCGCCTACGCCGTTGTCGCGCTACTGATTATCGTGCTACTCGGGCCCAGATTGGCCCAGGAAATCTTTCCGTCCTCGGCATCGACCCAATTCCGTTTACGAATTGATGCGCCCGATGGCACACGCGTGGCTGTGACAGAGGCGCTGGTTCAGAAGGTGTTGGCAACAATTACGCGGGAGGCCGGGCCCGGCAATCTCGATCTCACCCTTGGCTATATCGGAGCACAGCCTTCCTCGTACCCGATCAATACTGTGTTTCTTTGGACCAACGGATCGCAACAGGCCATCATGAACGTTGGCCTGAAGCCTGGGGCGAAGATTTCGCTTCGCCGCCTCGAAGAGAAGCTTAGACAGAAATTGCCGCAGGAATTTCCAGATACGCATTTTTCTTTTGACCCTGGCGATCTCATCAGCCAAACCCTGAACTTTGGAGCGCCTTCGTCCGCGGAGGTCGCCATCACCGGCCCACAGTATGCCGACGTCCAGAGCTATGCCCATCGCGTTCAGCAAGAACTGGCAAAGGTAAAAGAATTGCGCGATGTGGAATTCGAAGAGCCGCTGCGCTATCCAACAGTGAACGTTCACGTGGACCGAGTCCTTGCTGGACAGCTCGGCGCAACTGCGAATGATGTCGGCGCTGCGGTCGTTACGGCCACAGCATCGAGTCGCTTCGTTGCTCCCAACTATTGGCGTGATCCCAAATCCGGCGTGAGTTACCAGGTCCAGGTGCAGGTGCCTCAACCCGCGATGACTTCGGTCAAAGATATCCAAACCATTCCCGTCAACAGCAGTACGGGAACGCACCCGCTCTTGAGCCAAGTCGCCGATGTGCAGTCAACAACCGTACCCGGAGAGCTAGATCGGCAAAATGGAATGTGGATGATCATCGCCTCAGCGAATGTCGGGAACAGCGACTTTGCGCGAGCCGCAAAGGAGATCGATAGCGCCATTGCCAAGGCAGGCCAGGCACCCCGTGGTGTTACGACCCAGGTGCGCGGCCAGGTAAGCGCGCTTATGCAGATCTTTTCCGAGTTGGCCACCGGCCTGGCTCTGGCGGTGGTGGTAATTCTGCTCCTGCTCACCGCTAATTTTCAGTCGTTCCGCCTTGCCTTGGTTGTCATGTCCAGCGCTCCGGCTGTGCTTCTCGGAGCCATCCTGATGCTCTTGCTCACCGGCACCACCCTGAACCTGGAAAGCTTCATGGGCACCATTATGGCGATTGGAGTTGCCGTGGCGAACGCGATTCTGCTGGTTACTTTCGCTGAGCAAAATCGCCGGAATGGCGCCGACCCCGTTTCGGCCGCGTGCGCGGCCGCGGCTGAGCGCTTGCGGCCCGTGCTGATGACGAGCCTGGCAATGATTGCTGGAATGATTCCCATGGCGCTTGCGATTGGTGAAGGGAGTGAAGAAACAGCTCCCCTGGGGCGCGCCGTCATTGGCGGTCTGTTCGCCGCCACGCTAGCGACCTTGTTCCTGCTACCGACGGTGTTTGGCATCGTGCAGAAGGGTGCATCTCTCAAATCGCCGTCCCTCGATCCGGAAGACCCTGACAGTCCCTTTGCCCAGAAGCTGGAGAACGCATGATGAAAATCGTTATCGCCGCCCTAACACTCTCGCTGTCCATCTCTGGCTGCAATGGCAACCCAAAGGCTGCAGCCAGCAAAAACGCAGAAACGGATGCGCAGGCAGTGGAAGTTGTTCCCGTTGCCTCGCAGAAGCTCGAGACAGTGTTCACGCTGCCAGCGCAACTCCTCCCCTTCGAAACCGTGGATATCTATCCAAAAGTTACGGGCTTCATGGACATGATTCGCGTGGATCGCGGCTCTCGCGTTCACAAGGGCGAATTCATAATCCGGCTTTCCGCCCCGGAACTCGTGGCTCAGCGCGCGCAGGCAGAATCCGCGCTGCGCGCGGCTGAATCGCAACTGATCACCGCAAAGGCCAAGCTCGCGGCAGACAAAGGCACCTACCTGAATTTGGCTTCAGCCGCCAAGACGCCGGGCGTAGTCGCGGAGAACGATGTGATGGTGGCCAGCCAGACCGCTTCCGCCGAGGAAGGGCAGGTGCAGTTAGCGGAGAACAACGTCGCGGCTGCGCGGGAGGCGTTGCGCAGCGTAACGCAACTGGAATCGTATCTAAACATCAATGCACCATTTGACGGAATCGTGACCACGAGAAATCTGCATCCCGGAGCCTTGGTCGGACCCGCGTCCGGCAAGCCTGGAGCGATGCCCATTGTGCAGATTGTCGATACAGGTCATTTGCGCTTAGTCGTCCCAGTTCCAGAAGCATATGTGGGTGAAATGAAAGTGGGCCAACAGGTGGCGTTCACTGTTCCCGCGTACCCTGGTGAGACGTTTCATGCACCGATTACGCGCATTTCGCACGACGTGGACCTGAACACGCGGACGATGCCCGTCGAGCTGGACGTCCACAGCCCAGACGACCGCTTGTCGCCGGGCAGTTTCAGCAGCGTGCAATGGCCAGTCCATCGCGCTCGTCCAACCATGTTTGTACCGGTCTCCGCCGTGACCAATGACCAGCAACGCACCTTCGTCGAGCGCGTACGTAATGGGAAGGTGGAATGGGTGGATGTGCTCACTGGTCTGAGTGCGAACGGCAATATTGAGGTGTTCGGCGATCTCAAGCCTGGGGACGAAGTCATCCGCAACGCTACAGATGCGATTCGTCCCGGACAGCAGGTGAAGACCAGCTCGTCGCCTTCGTAGCACTCGCAATGACGAGCGCATTGTGCGAGTACATTCGTCAGCAGTTGAAGGAGCAGTAGCAAACTTTGTTTCTCAGTTTTTCAAACTCCACGCGAGGAGGTTCGTCACATGATTCGTTTCACGCAAAAAGGAATGATAGTCCTATTCTCGAGTATTTGTTTTCTGTTGTCGGCCATAACTCTTCTGGCACAGGACATGCCAAATGACTATCAGGAAGTTCTCAAATCACTGGACCGTAAGGGTGACTTCAAAGCAGGCGTTCTCAAGGTAAATATTCCGCGGAACGACCTGAAAATGACAATTCAGGGAGTATCGACGCCCACACCTTTTGGTTTCGGCGGCTGGATCGCCTTGACAAAAGCGGCGGATGGTTCGGATGTGATGATGGGCGACCTGGTGTTGCTGCAAGACGAAGTGAATCCGGTTCTCTCCGCGCTGCTCGACAATGGAATCGATGTCACGGCGCTCCACAATCATTTCTTCTGGGACGACCCGCACGTCTACTTCATGCATGTGCACGGTATGGGAAAAGCGGCGGACCTCGCCCGCCGCGTAAAACCAGGTTTGGATTTAATCGGTCACGTAACGCCCGCGGCTCCCGCCCCATGGGGCGGAGGAACGGGTGCGCCGCTTGATACGGCCAAGCTTGCCAAGATTGTCGGTCATGAAGGGGAGCAATCCGGCGCAGTCTACAAGATCACCGTGGGACGTGACGACCTCGCTATGAAGGAGCACGGCGCCGTGATCAACGCTCGCATGGGTCTCAACACCTGGGCAGCGTTTGTGGGTACTCAGGAGGACGCTGCGATTGCGGGCGATGTGGCGATGCTCGAAAACGAAATTACGCCCGTTCTGAAAGCCCTTCGGAAAAACGGTCTGGACGTGGTCGCGATTCATCATCACATGACCGGAGACCGGCCACTGGTGATCTTCCTGCATTACTGGGGTCGAGGCCCTGCTGAAAAACTTGCCACTGGATTCAAGGCCGCTCTCGACGAGCTGGGCAAGGGCACGCCGGGCCACGAGATGGCGCACTAAACGATGCATCACGGTTTGTGAGTCTCTTTGGGAGGATGCGATGCAAACGAAGTTCAGTTCGATGTGTCTTGGGATCTGTGCGCTTTTTATCCTCGGCTGTGGCACCCCAGCTAGTATGCCTGGGCAGACGCTAAAGCAGTCGGCCAAGTTTGACCTGCCGGGGCCGGGTGGAAAACGTTTCGACTACCTCACGATCGATGAAGATGACAACTACTTGTTCTCCACCCATCTTGCCGCTGGAAAGACCTATGTCATCGATCTCGCGACAAATAAAGTCATTGCGACCATTGCGGACACTCCCGGAGCCGAAGGAGTGGAGTACGTCCCGGAATTGAAGAAATTCTATACCTCGAACGCGCACGACAACACGATTGGAGTCGTGGACTTAAAGCAGATGAAGGTGGTGAAGAAATTAAAGACGGAATCGAAGCCGGACGGAAGCACGTATGCCGCGCCCTTTCACAAGCTGTACGTTTCGAACGAACGAGGGAAAGCCGAAGCCATCGTAGACGTCCAAAAAGACGAAATCATCCGGACGCTTCACTTCGACAGCGAAACGGGAATGCCGCAGTACGATCCGGTTGCGCGCAAAGTATACGTAAACTTGCAGGACAAGAACATTTTTGCGGTTATAGATCCCGCGACGGATGAAGTCGTCGCGCGTTATCCCGTGGGCCGATGCGAGGGAAATCATGGAATGGCGCTCGACCCCGAACATCACCGCGCGTTTCTTTCCTGTGAAGGAAACGAATTGATGACGGTCTTCGACCTGGACAAGCATGCGCCGATCGCGTTTCTCAAGATGCCCGGCGGGCCGGATGTTATCAAATTTGATCCAGGTTTGGGCCGCATCTATGTCGCGTGTTACAGCGGGGCCATCGCCGTTTTCCATCAAGATGACCCGGACCATTATCGCAAACTAGAGGACTTCCGCGTGCAGCACGCCGTGCACACGCTCGCCGTCGATCTCAAAACCCATCGCGTCTACACGCCTGAGCAGCAAGAAGACGGCAAGTCCGTCGCGCGGATGGTGGTTTATGAAGCAGTGGCTAATCCATAGCATTCGCATCGAGCGCTCAACGAATGTCGACCACGCAGATGATGCCGATGGCCCTCAAAGCCCTGACCCGTGACGGGTGGCTGTTGTTTGTAACTCGCTTTGCGCGGCTGTTCGCGTATGGCTCGCTCTCCGTCATTTTGGTTTTCTACTTGATTGGCTTAGGGTTTACGGAAGTGGAGAGCGGCCTGGTGCTCACACTCACGCTTGCAGGTGATGTGGTGGTCTCCCTCTTCCTTACGACCCGGGCAGACCGGATCGGGCGTCGGCGGATGCTGATCATCGGCGCTGTTCTCATGGCTGCCGCCGGTTTGGCGTTTGCGTTCACGCACAATCTATTTTTCTTGATAGTTGCTGGCACCATTGGTGTCATCAGTCCCAGTGGCAATGAAGTCGGACCTTTTCTCTCGATCGAGCAGGCCGCTCTGTCCCATATTGTGCCGGCCGCAGCCCGGACGGAAGTCTTCGCGTGGTACACCATGGCCGGTTCATTAGCGACGGCGCTTGGTGCGTTGTTCGCCGGTTTCGTCACGCAGGCGCTGCAACGGACTTCGATGACGCCCGTTGCGAGCTATCGTGCAGTGGTCCTGGTGTACGCCGCTTTGGGGATCCTCCTGGCACTTGTCTTCATGCGTTTGTCCGCTCTGGTGGAGGTGGGCGGAGTTCCGGACGGCGCGGTCTCTTCTCCCGGAAATATCCTTGGAATCACTCGGTCCCGCAATATTGTGCTGAAACTCTCGGGCCTCTTCGCCCTCGATTCCTTTGCGGGCGGATTCGTGGTGCAAAGTTTCGCCGCGTATTGGTTCTATCTACGCTTTGGCGTGGAACCAGCAATGCTGGGAGCCATTTTCTTCTGGGCGAATGTCTTTGCCGGATTCTCCGCTCTGGTTGCTTCGCGACTTGCAGCGCGTGTCGGCCTCGTCCGCACGATGGTCTTCACGCACCTGCCTTCGAATGTCCTGCTGATTCTTGTGCCGCTGATGCCGAGTCTGTCGCTGGCGGTGCTGGTGCTTCTTCTTCGGTTCAGCATCAGCCAGATGGATGTCCCGGCGAGGCAATCCTATATCATGGCGGTGGTCCCAGCGGAGGAACGGTCGGCCGCGGGCGGTTTCACCGGAGTCGCGCGTACTACAGGTGCGGCGATTAGCCCGCTGTTTGTGGGATTTCTCTTTGCGAAGCCTTCGCTGATCAGCGCCCCATTCTTCATCGCCGGCACGCTGAAAATTGTCTACGATCTCTTGCTCTACAAGGCATTTGTAGCCATTCAGCCGCCCGAGGAACAGAGTCGGGATACGGAAGTCTAGGAATGCCCTAAAGGTTCTCGTTGTCAGCTTTATCCTTGTTCCACCGAGATCCTTACGGCTTGTTCAGAAAATCTTAAGTAGCTTTGTAGGCCCAGCCGGTGTACGAGAGTACTGAACTTGTTCTACACCTGCAGAACGCATTCATAGCCATTCCGTCTCCCTAGGTGGCAGCTTGGAAACCTTTGGCTCCTGGGAGACGAAGGTGCCGAAGCCAAGGAGGAGAAACTCCATGAAGATGTTTTCTGTACTTACTCTGACTGTGCTTGCGTCATTGAGTACCCACGCCCATGCGCAAGACCATGTTCCCCTCCGACTCATCCAAACCATTCCCATGCCGAACGTCAAAGGCCGCATTGACCATATGGATGTGGATGTGAAAGGCAAGCGGCTCTTTGTGGCCGGGCTCGAGAATGGCTCGGTCGAAGTGGTGGATCTTCAGGCTGGCAAATGGCTGAAAAGCATTCCTGGATTTAAGAAAACACAGGGCATTGCGTACGTTCCATCCCTCAACAAGGTATTCGTCGCGAGCGGAGATGACGGGATGGTCCGCGTATTCCGCGGCGACACTCTGGAACTCCTAAATGAGATCAAGCTCGATCTTGGCCCCAACCGGGTTGCATACGATCCCCATACCCAGCTTTTATATGTCGGATACGGAGGCAAGGATGCCGGTAAGGACTATGGAGAGGTCGGGATTATCGACGCAAAAACGGATAGCCATCTTGGCGATGTCAAGATAGAGGCCCACCCTTCGGAGCTTTTATTGGACCAAGCCGGCAAGACTTTATTCGTCTTCATGTCCGCTGCAAGCAAAATTCAAGTGGTAGATACGAAGAAGCGCGAAGTGGTCTCCACGTGGCCTGTCAGCAGCAAGCGGAATGGAGACGGAGCTCTCGACGAGAAAACCAACAGGATATTTGTCGGAACACGTACACCCCCCGAGATGATTGCCATGGATTCTCGGACCGGCAAGGAGGTCGCAAATCTCCCTACGGTTGAGGGCATGGACGGGGTCTATTTCGACCTTCGACTCAAGCGAATCTATGTTTCCGGAGGTCGCGACAACGACGTTGGATACGTCTACGTTTACCGGCAGAAAGATGCCGATCATTATGAAAACGTTGGGAAATTGCCCACGAAATCAGGCGCAGGCACTTCATTTTGGTCTCCCGAACTAAATCGCTACTACGTCGCCGCGCCCGCCACTGGCAATGACGAAGCTGCAATCCTCGTGTTCGAACCGGAGTCCTGACAAATCGGTCAATTTTATTGGAATTGTAAAAGAGAAATAAGTGTAAAAAATCATCCTCAGGAGGAGATATGAAGAAGTGGTTAGCGGTTGGTGTGGTGGGATTGGGTGCTTTGGGCCTGCTCATGATGAGAAATACAAAGACTGCGGTCGCCGCGCCTCAGGCGCCGACGCGCGAACTTGCACCGTTGCAACTCATACAAAAAATTCCGGTTCCGAATGTCGCCGGTCGTATCGATCATTTCACGGCGTTTCCCAAGCGCCGGCTCCTGATTTTTGCCGCCCTGGGTAACAATTCGATGGAGGTCGTAAATACCTTTCAGGCCAAGGTCGTTCAGAGCGTCAAGGGGTTGGATGAACCTCAGGGCGTACTCTACGTCCCCGGACTCGACAAAATCTTTGTGGCTAACGCGGGAAGCGGCAAAGTCATGGTTTACGACGGAAAGACGTACGCTCTTCGCAAGACTATCGATTTGGGTGCGGAATCGGACACCGACAATCTGCGATATGACGAAGAGTCAAAACGGGTTTTTGTCGGCATCGTAGGCGGCATCGCAATGATAGATGCGGTGACGGAAACTCATGTCGGGAAGGATCTCAAAGGCAGTGGCGGCCACTCCGAGTCGTTCCAGTTGGAAAAGAAGGGGTCTCGCATTTTCGTCAATGTTCCTGAGGACGGAAGTGTGGTCAATGTGATCGACCGGAAAACCGGCGAGTTGACCAAATGGGGACTCAACGGAGTCAAGGCAAACTATCCCATGGCGCTCGATGAAGACAATCACCGGCTCTTCGTTGTCACCCGGAGACCTCCGTTCCTAATGGTGCTTGATACCGATACCGGTAAAGAGGTTGCGAGAGTCCCGGTGGTTGGATCCTGCGACGATGTCTATTACGACGCGGAGCGCAAGCGCATCTATGTTCTCGGCGGCGAAGGATTTATCAGCGTCGTCCAACAGAATGACCCGGACCACTATACGCTGTCAGCGAATATCCCCTCCGCAGTAGGCGTCCGCACGGGTATTTTCTATGGAACGAGCCTGTACGTCGGCGTGCCGGCGTCGGGACTGGAACCCGCGCAAATATGGAACTACGCTGTGCCGGAGTAGATTCTACTGGATACGGACTCGGGCAAAGTGATCGCGAGCCTTCCTGGCGCATCGGATACGGATGATATGTGGTACGACCCAACGCGGAAACGCATTTACATCCCCAGTGGCGAAGGTTTCATTTTTGTCTACCAGCAGATCGATGCCGATCGCTACGAGCGGATCGCCAAAATTCCCAGCGCGATTGGCGCACGTACCAGCGTATATACCGGCCAGGTGGGAAAACACAACAGCCTTTACCTCGCCGTTCCCGGACGGTCGAACAAGGGTGCCGAATTGTGGATTTACGAAACGCGGGACTGACGCCTCGCGCTTCCAGGTCTGATGAAAAAACTCCCTCGCAATTCGTCCCGGCTAAGCTGGTGCGCCCTGGGTGTGTTCTGTTCACTTTGTTGTGGAGCCCCGGGCATGGCTGAAGATCTGACAGACAAACACAGCTCCCAGGGCGGGGCGAGTTCTAATTCTGCGGAAGCAACGCGCGCCGACAACGAGAGCCGCACGAAGGTGAACCCGCCACTGAAAAAACGGAAGTTCGCATTCTCTACACACGCCGTGCTGTCTATTTTGGGATTCATTGCCTTGACTCGGAGCCTTCCCGGATCATTGCGACGGAACTCCGCCGCGATGTAAGCCAAGACTTGGACGACCACTTCGAAATCCTCATCGATTCGAACCACAATCGCCGTGGAGGTTATGTATTCGAGGTCAATCCCCTTGGTACCCAAAGCGACGGCCTCATCGTGGAGGAGCAAGGAGACACAAATGGAGGCGACTTCGACCGGGGGTGGGATGGCGTGTGGACCTCAGAGGCGCGCGTCACTCGTGACGGATGGACCGCGACCATTGAAATTCCGTTCACAACCCTCAATTTCACTCACTCAAGCGACGTGGTCTGGGGACTGAATTTCAAACGATTTATCCGTAGAAAGAACGAAGAAGACCTTTGGAGCGCTTACCGGCGAACTTTTGGAATCACCAAAGTCTCGGAGGCAGGAGATCTGCAGGGCATCAGGGACATCGGAAGCGGAAGGCTCTTCATTGTTAAGCCTTACGGATTGGCACGCTACGACAAGCTGACAGGGCAGTCCCCACTTTTCCCGGTGACGGGCGGAGTCGACATCAAGTACGGCGTTACCTCAAATCTCGTGTTGAATCTGACGGGAAACACGGATTTTGCCGATGCCGAAGTGGATCTTCAGCCGTTCAATCTTACCCCGTTCAAAGTTTTCATTCCGGAGAAGCGCCAGTTCTTCCTCGAAAACGCAGGGATCTTCAATTTTGATATCGGTGACCAGGATCAATTGTTCTTTAGCCGTCAGATTGGAATCGACCCGATAACCGGCCAGCAGGTGCCCATCAATGGCGGAGCCAAACTAACCGGGACATTCGGCCGAACGGAGGTGGGCGTAATGGAAGTCGATACCCGTTCCAGTGGCCCTAATCCCTATGCAAACTACGCCGTTGCACGAGTGAAAGAATCCCTGTGGGCCGGCTCTTACATCGGCGTGATGGGGATTGACAAGCGATCGGGGAATGTCCTGGATAGTTTCAATCAAACCGGTGGCGTCGATACGCGTCTCATCTTCTTCAAAGACTGGTTCGTCGACGCCCACATGGCGGGCACGCGATCTCCCGGAGATCCGAGCGGGGCGAGCGACGTGGGGGCATCGCTATCCTATCGGTCGAATTGGCTGGACGGGATCGTGGAACGACGGAAGATCGGTCCAAACTTCAACCCGGAGGTAGGGTTCATTGAGAGGACAGATTCGAACGAAACGTACGGCGACTTAACCTTCAAGGTGAGACCCGAAATCAAGGGCGTCCGGGAGTTGCAATTCGAGGGATTTATTCTCCATGCGCCGGATACGCACAATGAAGTTTCGACACAAGAATGGCAGAACACGTTCCGCGCGGATTTCCAAAACGGCGCGTACTCGGACGACGACATTGTTGATGTGTTCACGCAGCGGATTACGACACCTTTGCACATTTATAAGAACGTGTTCATACCGAACGGGGTTTATAACTTCACGCGCCACCAACTTACGTACGGGTCCGGTCAGGACCGGCGCTTTACGTACAATTTCTTTGAACGTTTTGGCGGGTACTACGCAGGAACCCTGAATGAATTCCGAGTGGGTGCCAATTATCGAGCCACAGAGAAGTTCTCGATCTCAGCTTCCGAAACCTGGGATCGATTCCGGCTGCCGCTGGCAAACGGGAATTTCTCAGTCGTTCTAGCAAGCCTGCAAGGGAACTATTCCTTCAACCGATTCTTGACCTTCACCAGTCTCATCCAGGCGGACACGTCGAATACCCAGGCAGTTAGTGCCAATTTGCGTTTGCGGTACAACTATCGCCCGGACAGCGACTTTTACATCATCTATAACGTCGGAACGCAATTCGCCAGCATTGCCCCGGCGAATCCTCCACAGATCCGCGAGACGCGTTTCGCCGTGAAGTGGACCTATTCTTTCGCGCCGTAGAAAGCGGAGGGCCGTGGTCTCGGGGGGAATTGGGAGGTCATAGGGCCAATCAGTATCACAAACGAGGGAAAGATTTGAAATGAAAAAGAATATTTCCAACCCACAGTCCAACCCACACTGAGTGGTGTCTTGTGCGACTTCCGCGAATTTTGGCAGTCCCCGCGGTCTTGTAAGTGATTGTAAAGCTTAACGTCGTTACATTGACATGGTAGAGGTCTGGGGTTCGAGTCCCCACGGGCCTACCATCGTTTTCAATCACTTAGCAAAGAGCCCCGAAAAACTTCACCTGTAATTCTTCACCTGTTTTCTAATTGGACTGCGTCTGGTTGCTTGTGGTTTCGAGAGCCATGTCCAGCTGCGCTTCCAGATCAGAGACGTCGACTGATTGGGTATCAGCGCTTTTTCCAGCCAACAACAAAGGTCGTCTGGCACTTCTAGTTCGCTCCGGGACTCAGATAAATCGCCGGGACGTTTTGCTGAATCAGGTTGTTGATGGCTACCAAGTCGCTGGCACGAATTTCCTTCCACTTGGCAATCTGTGGCGCGGCTTGCTGGCTCAAGGTCTCGAACACCGCATATTGCTGCTGCGTTGGAGCATCGTCCACTTCCACACTGGCCCCAAGGTAATGGAGCTGCTCATCGACCATGTTGGGATAGTTCAGGTTCGCCTCAGAGCTTTTCGCATTCACCTGCAGCAACTGCTCTTCGATGGGCGTCATTTTTTTGTCAAGCGATTCGGCTGCGTCGGAGACCGATTTGAAGCGGGGGTCTTGCAGCCGAGACCGCAGACCACGCAATTGGACGCGGGTTTCCCGAATCTCCTGGATCGTCTCGTGGGTGCTGCTGAGCATGTCACGAATTTTCAGCTCCAATTCGAACTCTTTCGATATGTCGGCGGCCGTAACGCTCACCCGTGGATCCGTCTTCAACTCCAGCGGAACGATAAGATTCTTGCCGTCCGCGGAAAGCTTTACCTGATATTTTCCCGGCGGGGCGATAGGTCCGCGCGAACGGAATTCTGCCAGAACTTCGCCGGGTAACTTGCGCGGACCGTCGTAGCGCAAGTCCCAAGTGAACCGATTGAAGCCAGGGCCGGCGGGAATCACTTCCTGGGGAGGCAGAAGATCAGGCCATTCCGGGGGAGTCTCCGATTGTTTTTTCTCGACGCTGGAATAGCGGCGAATCATGGCGCCTTTGTCGTCTAGAATTTCGAGTGTGACTTCGCCTTTTGGAGCGGTCTTGAAGAAATACGTGACAATGGCTCCGTTGGGTGGGTTCTCACCAACCGGACGGCGTCGTTCGAATTGATCAGGGAAGTGCACGCGGTAAGTCGTCGCTGGATTGATTAGCAGCATTTCGCCTTCAGGCGAGTGTCCCGCCAACTGCCGAAGCGGCGAAATGTCGTCAAGGATCCAGAAGGAACGGCCGTGGGTAGCGACTACTAGATCGTTGTTTTTCAAAACGAGATCATGGATGGGGGAGACCGGCAGGTTTAACTGCAGTGACTGCCAATTCGCGCCCGCATCGTAGGAGATGAACACTCCGGTTTCGGTACCTGCGTAAAGCACGCCCGGTTTCACGGGGTCTTCACGGACAACGTGCACATAAGCGCCGTCGGGAATGCCTTTGGTGATCTTCAGCCAGGTTTTTCCGAAATCGCTGGTCTTATAAATGTAGGGCTTGAGATTGTCGAGCTTGTGGCAGTCGACGGCTGCGTAAGCAGACGCGGCGTCATGGGGAGAGGCCTCGATCAAGCTGACCAGGCCCCACTCCGGCATGCCTTTGGGGGTAACGTTTTGCCAACTCTTGCCACCGTCCGGCGAAAGTTGAATTAGCCCGTCATCTGTACCCACCCAGAGTAGATCCTTCTTTTTGGGTGATTCGGCAATGGTGAACACGGTGTCGTAAAACTCGACACTGGTGTTGTCTTTTGTGATTGGCCCCCCGGAAGGTTCCTGCTTGCTCTTGTCGTTGCGAGTCAGGTCAGGACTGATTGCGCTCCAACTTCGGCCGTGATCTGTGCTCTTAAACACCATCTCGGCGGACGTATAGATGACATCTGCATTGTGGGGGGAAATCACGATCGGCTGCGTCCATCCAAGACGAAACTTCATGTCTTTGGCGCCGTGGCCAGAGTAATCGATCGGCCAGACGGTGACGTCTTGCGCCTGCATGGTGCGTTTATCCCAACGGGTAACGACACCGTTCCCCGAACCGGCATACACAACATTAAAATCTCGCGGGTCGGGTACGACGTAACCGCTCTCACCTCCCGCAACGTCGTACCAGTGTTGGCGCCCGATGTAACCATCGCCGGTGCGGCTTGCAATTGCAACTGTGCTGTTGTCTTGCTGTGCCCCATAGACGTAATAGAGGAATTGGTTGTCGGTGGCAACGTGATAGAACTGTGCGGTCGGTTGATTATCCTGGGCCGTCCAGGTCTTCCCGCCGTCAACCGTGATCGTCGCCCCTCCGTCGTTGCCGTTGATCATGCGCTGCGGATCTATAGGATCGATCCACAACCCGTGGTGATCCCCATGTGGCGCAGGCAGTAACTCAAGCGTCTTGCCCGCGTCTTGCGAACGAAACATGCCGGTATTGAGCATATACACCGTATCCGCGCTCTTGGGGTCGGCAAAGATGTGGGTGAAGTACCAGGCGCGTTGCGTAAGCCGCTGGTCATCGTTGACTTTCGTCCAGTTCTCCCCGCCGTCATCGGAGCGATAGAGGCCACTGGCGTCCTTGGCTTCGATCAAGCTGTAGACGCGGTTCGAATCCGCGCCGGAAACGGAGATGCCGATCCGTCCGAGTAAGGAAGTTGGCAGACCTTTACCTTCCAGATGCCTCCAGGTTGTGCCACCATCCGTGGATTGATAGAGTCCACTGCCCGGGCCGCCGCTCTCCAGGCTCCAAGGCGTGCGCTGCACCTGGTACAACGCCGCGAACAGGACATTGGGATTGTGCGGATCCATGGCGATATCGATCGCGCCGGTATGGTCATCTTTGAAAAGCACTCGTTCCCAGGTTTTTCCCCCATTGACGCTGCGATAAACACCCCGCTCGTTGTTTGGTCCATAGGCATGGCCCAGCGCGGCTACGAACACGATATCCGGATTGCGGGGATGAACGAGCACGCTGGCAAGGTGCTGAGTGTCTGTCAGGCCGATGTTGAACCAGGTCCGGCCCCCATCGGTGGTCTTATACACTCCGTTCCCATAGGAAATGTTGCCGCGAATGCAGGCCTCCCCTGTGCCCACATAGATTACGTTGGGGTTTGAACCAGCCACAGCGATCGCTCCGATCGACGCAATCGGCTGCTTGTCAAACAAAGGCGTCCAACTCAAACCGGCGTTTGTGGTACGCCACACGCCTCCGGCCACGCCACCGAAATAGAAGATATTCGGATCAGTTGGAACCCCGGTCACAGCCAGGACCCGGCCACCGCGGTAAGGACCGATCGAACGCCACTTCAACCCCTTGTCCATACTTTCGGTGAATTGATCCGGACCCTGCGCGACGAGTGGAGGCAGAAGCGGGAACATAAAAGGAAGCGCCAATGCAACTTTTAGGACACGATTCATATAGTCTCCAGGGACGGCTCGGTGCGGTGGTTATACTATTACTGGCTGGGCTTGTAAGTACAGAGTGGCAATGTTGTGCCTCTTGGCGAAAGAAATGCAGCCGAACGATCAGAGGTCGTCACGCCCTGCGGAGGAGCAGCCACTGCGCGGACCGAAACTTAAACGCCTCGGGGTCGACGGATGGCACTTCGTGGCGGCCGGCCGAAGCATGCCGCCCTCTTTTGGAGAGACCGCGAATTTTTCGGCGCCCATAGCGACGCCGGATAGTTTTGTAAGTTTTTGCGCCTACTGGTTCGCGGGCGCTCACAAGGTAGAGATCTGGGGTTCGAGTCCCCACGGGCCTACCATTCCTGCCATGGCCGCTTATTTCTACATCCTTCAAAGTCAGACTTCCGGCAAATTTTATGTCGGTTCGACGGACGACCTAGACCGCAGGCTTTCCGAACACGCGCGAAATCATACTCCTTCCAATCGCGGCCGCGGCCCGTGGACATGCGTGCCCGCGGAGGAGATTGCATCCTCCTCGGGCACGAAGGTTCGTCGTTTGACTGCGATCACGGCAGGAAGGATCAAAAAAGATCCTGGGCGCCGAGTGGCACCCAGGAAAAGGGCACGCTAGAATTGTTAAACGCGGCGGCAAGACGCGGTCACGCTTTGCGTCGCCGCCACCGAGGGATTGCTCAGTCGGCAGAGTTGCTCTTTGGAGATTTCTTGTTCAGCGTTGCGAGCAGCTTGCCGGCGGCGGGCGGAGGCGCGACGACACCCTTGAGGACGATGTCCTTCGCGGGGACTTCGCTGCCGTAGAGTTTGGCGTTGGCGTCGTTATCCGGGCGGAGGGTTGAGCCTTCCAGGGAAATGCCGGCGAAAACGCCGCGGGCACGCGAATAGCTGAGGATTTCCGCCCTCATCGCGGCATCGGTTTCAGCGGAAGCATCCCTGCCCTTCGGCCCGGCGGCGGCGGAGGCATCCGCTCCGAGCTTCACTTTTGTGGACAGTACGCTTTCGGCGCTGCGAGGGCTCATAAGCAGGAGCACGAAGTCCGTAGCCTGCCCGCCAATCTGCAGACCAAAGCTCCCTCCCTCGAGGGCGATCATCGTCGGCGAGCCCCAGGGCCCATTGAATTTTTCGCCGGTGCGGCAGGTCATCACGCCTCGGCCGTAGCTGCCGCCAACGATGAAGGCGGCTTTCAGAACGCTGGGCAGTACGATGACGCACTCCGATTTATCCAGCAGGGATTGCGGAATGTCTTCCGGAATATCCAGGATTTCCGAAATCACCGTACCGGAATTCTCCAAGCGTTCCACTTCTTTCTTGTTGTCGGCGGCGGTAGTGGTTGTAACAACCAGCAGCCCGGCGACGAGCGATACCCAGAGCTTGTTCATATCAATGCTCCTTCGCAGTTAAATTGAGCTGGGTTTGGGGTCTATTGCTATAGGGTGGGTAGGAATTCCAGTATACCCAGTTCACGCGACCTTTGAAAGTCGAACTTGTGGAAGTTGAGCTTGGTGCGGCCGAAGGGGCGCGGAGGCTGCGAACGGGGAGCGGAATCGAATTCCAGAATGGGAAAATCGGAGCGCACAAGTCCGATTACTTTCTCACGAGATAATTTTCCAACAAAAATTCCCTTGAAAAACTGACGTAAACTTGTAAATTGAGAATGTCCTTTCGACCTTCCTCTTACCACCTCGAGGTAAAGGAAGACCCCCCTATTTCCAGCCTACTCGGTGTCCAATGGTTGTCCGGATGCTGGGAAAGCCCGAACCCTTCCTCTCGTGATTCGAGTGAGTAAACATTCGATGGAGTATAGTCCCTGGCTGCCCAAATCGCTGGACGGGAAGGACCCTTCAGGACTATTACGGTATTACGAAGTGGGGACCGGGGAATCCCGGAATGTTCATGCGTCACGGAAGTCCCGAGGCAAATTGGTCACACTTTCAGTAAGGCACGCGTTCTAGCACGACAGCAGTGCGGCAAAAATATGCTGCGCTGTTGAAAAATTCGTCAGGGAGAAGCGACACCATGCAAACAAAAATGAAACAACTTGGGACGCTGGCGTTGGTCGGAACGCTCTTTGCGGGTACATGCCTGCTCAGCGTGCCGGCGAAAGCCGATACCGCAGCGGGCGAAGCGGCGTATAAGGCGAAGTGCGCCGGATGCCACGGCGCCGACGGCAAAGGCAAGGAAGTCCTGAAGACACCGGACATGACCGCTGCCGATGTTCAGAAGAAGAGTGACGCCGATCTGAGCGGCATCATCTCCAACGGCAAGGGGAAGATGCCTGCTTACAAGACGTTGAAGCCGGAACAGGTGAAGGATCTGGTCGGATACATCCGCTCCCTGAAAAAGTAATTTTCTTGGGGAAGTCTGAAAAAGTTTCGATACGAAAAGCGGCCGCATGGGGGCGTCGCGCCGAAAGGTTTCTCCAAGTTGTGGTAGTGTCTGCTAGGAGACTCGATCTTTCGCATGTCCAAGCGACCGATTATTGAACCATTTCGCATCAAGAGTGTTGAACCCATTCGTACCACCACGCGAGAAGAACGCCGGCGGCTTCTCGAAGCCGCCGGCTACAACCTGTTTCTCGTCGCCTCGGAAGCAATACTCATCGACCTGCTGACGGACTCTGGCACATCGGCAATGTCCACGGAGCAGTGGGCGGCAATGATGCGAGGGGACGAATCGTATGCCGGCTCGCCGAGCTTTGCGAGGTTCCGCGATTCCATCCAGGCCATCTTCGGTTTTCGCCACGTGATTCCAACGCACCAGGGCCGCGCTGCGGAGCGCATCCTCTTTAATGTGATGTGCAAGAAGGGTGACATTGTTCCGAACAACACGCACTTTGACACCACGCGCGCCAACTGCGAATACGTCGGCGCGCAGGCGCTCGACCTGCCGATTCCTGAGGCGAAGGAACCTTCGCAAATTCATCCGTTCAAGGGAAACATGGACACCGCGCGGCTTGCCGAGGTGATCGAGCGCGAGGGCGCGAAGAAAATTCCGCTGGTGATGCTGACCGTGACCAACAATTCCGGCGGCGGTCAGCCGGTTTCGATGGCAAATATTCGCGAGGTGAAGCAGATCTGCAAGAAGTACGCGATTCCTCTGTATATTGACGCCTGCCGCTTTGCGGAAAATTCCTATTTCATCAAACTGCGCGAGCCGGGTTACGCCGGTAAATCGCCGAAGGAGATCGCGCGCGAACTATTTTCTTACGCCGACGGTTGCACCATGTCCGCGAAGAAAGATGGACTGGCGAACATTGGCGGGTTCCTGTGCACCAATGACGATTCCATCGCGCAGCTGGAAAAGGACCTGCTGATTTTGACGGAGGGATTTCCCACCTACGGGGGCCTGGCCGGACGCGATCTGGAGGCGATTGCCGTGGGACTGAATGAGGCGCTCGAAGAGGACTATCTGCACTACCGGATCGCTTCGACCGCGTTTCTCGGAAATCATATCGCGGCGGAAGGCGTGCCGATCGTGCAGCCTCCCGGAGGACACGCGATCTATCTCGACGCGCGCGCTTTCCTTCCGCATATCCCGCCTGCGCAATTTCCCGGCGTGGCGCTTGCGAACGAGCTTTATCTCGAAGGCGGAATTCGCTCCGTCGAAATCGGCACGCTGATGTTTGGCGAGCACGCGCGGATGGACCTGGTGCGTCTGGCGATTCCGCGCCGCGTGTATACGCAGAGCCACATTGAATATGTGGTGGAGGTGATTCTCGATGTCTGGCGCCGGCGTGAAGCGATTCCCGGCTATGATGTGGTTCACCAGGCGCCGTTTTTGCGGCATTTCAGCGCGCGCTTGAAACCCCGGAGCCCCCGGCCATGAAGCTCTCGATTGATCCCGGTTTGAAGAAGAAATGCCCCTCCCTGGCGCTCGGCTGCGTCACCGCGCATGTGCGCACCGGTGATTCATCGCTGGAACTTCTTGCCGAAATGAATCTGTGTGAGGCCGGGATACTGAAAAATGCCGATCCACGAGCAATCCTTGAGGCGCCGGCGATTTCTGCCACTCGCACCGGTTATCGGGCGTTGGGCAAGGATCCCGCGCGGTACCGCGGATCAGCGGAAGCGCTGCTTCGCCGCATCATCAGCGGGAAACACTTCCCAAGTATCAATTGCGTCGTGGACATTATCAATTTCGTTTCGGTGGAGAGCCGCCTGCCCATCGGCCTTTACGACCTTGCCCACGTGCAAGGAGATATTGTTTTTCGCGTTGGCCGCTCCGGTGAAACCTACAAGGGCATCGGAAAATTTGACTTGAATCTGGAAGACCTGCCCGTGTTCTGCGACGCAGCGGGTCCCCAAGGAAGCCCGACAAGCGATTCGGAACGAACGATGGTAACTTCCTCGACGGAAAACGTCGCCGCCATTTTGATTTCCTTTGGCGGGCCGCAGCCACTCGAGGTCTGGTGCCGGCGGATGACTGCCCTGATGGAACGCTACGCCGAAGGCCGCGAATTGCGAACTGAAGTCATCGCCTAGCTTTCAGACTTGCGCGATCGATGGAATGCTCGCGCACTAGCTAAATGGTCGGAACGCTTCATGAATGAAGGAATCCATCCGATAGCAAGCCTGCTGGCCGCGGTTGCGCGCGGCATTACGGGAGTGCAGGTGCAGTGGGCGGGTTGCGAACCTGACGAGCGGCAACGCATCTATTTCGCGAATCACACCAGCCATCTGGATTTCGTGGTGCTCTGGTCCGCGTTGCCATCCGAAATTCGCGCGCGCGCTCGGCCCATCGCCGCCAAAGACTACTGGGAAGAGACGTCCGTGCGGCGTTATCTGGCCGAAAATGTATTCAAGGCAGTTCTGGTGGAACGCGGGGCGGTGTCCAAGGCGAACTCTCACGAGGAATCCAAATTTGTGGGGCGCTCGCTGATTGAGGATATGGCCGCGGCGCTGGGCGAGCGGAATTCTCTTATTCTTTTTCCAGAAGGCACGCGGGGCACCGGAGAGAAAGTCGGAGAATTTCGGGGAGGGCTCTATCACCTGGCGGTGCGACGGCCCGACATTGAACTGGTCCCTGCGCACCTGGAAAATATGAATCGCATCCTGCCCAAGGGTGAATTTCTCCCCGTACCCATGCTGAGCCTGCTGACATTTGGGAAGCCCATTCAGGTGGAAGCCCACGAGGCAAAGCACGCTTTCCTGGAGCGCGCGCGCGAAGCTGTCAGCAGCCTCCGCCGGATTGGACCCGCGTGATGGTAGCGGCGATTCACGATCTCAAGTTGATGTTGCTCTTTGGCGGGGTGCTCTGCCTGCTGATGATTCTGACGGTTATCGGACGCGTTCTTAAACAAGGCCATAACTCCAATGTCAGCCGTTCCACCATCGACAACTTCAATGCTCAGATCGCCGCATGGTGGAAAATGTGCGTGGTGTTTGCGCTTTCCTTGCTGCTGGGCCCTATTGGTTCGTTGGTTCTGTTCGGGATGCTCTCCTTTCTTGCCCTGCGTGAGTATATGACCCTGGTTCCCACGCGCCGCGGCGACCACCGCACCTTGTTCTGGAGTTTTTTCGTCATCATGCCGCTGCAGTATTACCTCGTGGGCCTCCAGTGGTACACCATCTTCGCAATTATGATTCCGGTTCTGGCGTGCATTTTCATTCCCTCAAGCATCGCCGTCGCCGGAGACACCGCGCATTTCCTGGAGCGCACTTCAAAGATCCAGTTCGGCCTGATGGTCTGTGGCTATTGCCTGAGCCACGCGCCCGCGTTGCTGCAGCTGAAAATTCCCGGATTTGAGGGTCACGATGCGCGGTTGCTGCTGTATCTGGGAATTGTGGATCAGATGAACGACCTATTGCAGTACGTCTGGGGCAAGCTGATCGGCAAACACAAAATTGCCTGGCGCGTCAGCCCCGATAAAACCTGGGAAGGTTTCCTTGGCGGGTTGGTTAGCGCCACCGCCTTGGGCACTCTGTTGTGGTGGGCCACGCCGTTCACGCCGCTGCAGTCGGCGGGCATGTCCTTCACCATATGCATTCTGGGTTTCGCGGGCGGGTTAGTGGTCAGCGCGATCAAGCGCGACATCGGTATCAAGGATTTTGGCGCGGTGATCGAGAGACGCGGCGGCATTCTGGATCGTATCGATTCGCTGTGCTTTGCCGCGCCGATCTTCTTCCACCTTGTACGCTATTTTTTTGTTCCGTAATCGAACAGCTTCAGCGAGCGACAGGCTCCTCGCTCTGCGCGCCGGCAGACACGCGCGACTTCAAATATCCGCGCGCCGCAAGCAATTCCGCATTCAGCAAAGCCGCCCCGGCCGCGCCGCGAACCAGGTTGTGAGACAACAGGGTGAGCTTCAGATCAAGCAACGGGCACTCGCGCACGCGCCCGACGACCGCGGCCATGCCGTGGCCGGCATTCACATCTTTGCGCGGTTGTGGCCGGTCTTCTTCGTCCTGCACGACGATGGGATGCTTCAGCCCGGTCGGCAGGGAAGCCAACTCCGGAGAGACTTCAAACGTTCGCAACGCTTCGCGAACTTCGTCGAGCGTCGCAGTTTTCTTCAGCCGGAGCGAAACGCACTCTAGATGCCCATCGCTGACCGGCACGCGATTGCAATGCGCGCTGATGCCGAGGCCCGCTTCGATGAAACGTGACCCGTCCCATTTGCCGAGCAGCTTTTGCGGCTCCGCTTCCATCTTTTCCTCTTCGCCGCTGATGAAGGGGACCACATTTCCGAGAATATCTAGCGAGGGGACGCCCGGGTAGCCTGCGCCGGAAACGGCCTGCAGGGTCACCACAAAAATCTTCTCCAGCCCAAAGGCATCCGCCAGTGGTTTCAAGACCAGAACAAGCCCCGCCGTCGAGCAATTCGGATTGGTCACAATAAAACCGCTGTCATATCCGCGATTTTTCTGCTGGACGCGAATGGAATCCACGTGCGGGGCATTCACTTCGGGAATCAGCAACGGAACATCGGCATCCATGCGATGATTTTTCGAGTTGCTCACCACCGGATACCCGGCGCGCGCAAAATCCTCTTCTGCTTTTCCAGCGACGGAAGAGTCCAAAGCGGAAAAAACAAAATCGCATTCGAGATTCGGCTCCAGATCTTTCACGACCAATTGGCGCGCTGCTTCGGGAATTGGACCTTCCAGGTGCCAGCGCGCCGCTTCGGCATACGTCTTTCCGGAAGAACGCTCCGAAGCCGCCACGGCGGTCAGCTCAAACCAGGGATGCTCCGCGAGGAGCTTCACCAGTCGCTGCCCGACCATTCCGGTTGCGCCCAAAACTCCAGCGCGCCACTTCCTGCCATCCGCGCGGCGGCTCACAGCGCGCCTCGGCCAAGCGCGGATTTACGATCGACGTTCACGATCTCTTTCTGTGGTTCCGGACTCATCTTCGCGGCTCCTCATATGATTGTTCCGCCGGAGTCATTCGGGAGGGGGCTAAACGAAAAATCCCACCGCCCGGTTCGCTTCGGGGGTGGGATGGAAACTTTTGCTCGCTGGCTAGCTGTTTCTCCCGTCGCCCGAAGCGGTCTTAGTGGACGTAGTGCTGGTCGTAGTCGCCACAATAGACGGCTTCGTCGCAGTCCCGATTCGCTTCGTTGCGCCAGCCAACATATTCTCCAAGATATCACGAGCCACAGGAATTAGCAGAGCAATTTGGTGGTTCCTGCAGTAGATGTGGCGAAACGGAAATCGACATCTCACACAAAATAGCTTCCCCGCCTCTCGTTTTTGGCACGAACCCACCCTGGTAACATTAAGTACATAAAGGAGTTATCCAAAAACCCCCTCAACATTTATCGAGGTGGCCGCATTCGCTTAGATTGCCACGTCGAACAGTAAGCTGGAGCAGGTGAGGCCCGATTCCGCCTTTTGCAACTCCGAAATGTCCAGGGGCTCGACGCGGAATCCTTTGGCTTCGATACGAGCGCGAGTCTTCGGAAACGACGACGGACATACGATTGATTCGCCAATCGCCAGGGCATTTCCGGCGTGAGGTTCCGCGGGATCCACATCCACCCAGTCAAATCCTTCGAATCGTTTCCAGTGAAACCACGCGCGGTTGCCGAGGAGCGTATTCCGCCCGAGATACGTCACTGCGGACTTGAGGTGCAGGCACCCCGTCACCGGAACGGCCGTCAAATCATATCCATAATGTTCCGTGATAACCGCCAACTGTCGTATGCCCTCCGCGTTCGATCGCTGCGTCAACCCCACAAAGATGTTTTTCCCCACGCGCAGGACGTCGCCGCCTTCCAGCATGCCCGGCAATTTTACATGCGCCAATTTTCGATATGGTTCGATGGCGGCCGCAAGAGAGGCGGCTTCCTTGCGCCGTGTCTCCGTGCCCAGCGGACAAATTACCGCGACCTCGTCGAGCACAATCGCTGGGTCCTCGACAAACATGGAGTCCGGCAGATCCCGCTCCTCCGGAAGCGAAATCACTTTCGCGCCCAATTTTTCGAGGAGGGATTCGTAGGCGTCATGCTGAGCACGCGCCTTTTCCATATCAATCGGTTTGCGTTCAATGAAACTCAGTTCGCAATTTGCCAGGGAAGAACTAACTTTGCGCGTTATCGCCGTCAGCATTTTTCGAATGTATCAGAGATTCTTCGCTTTGGTCACCAGAAGGACAGGAATCCGAGTTATGATTTTCGGTCGCCTGCGTTCGGCGCGCGAACCGATGTATTCTTAAGCCAGTTCTTAGCTCTGCGAGTTGGCCCTGAAAGATCAAGGAGAAAGCCCCCATGTCGGATGGAATTCGTCGCATTGTCGCTCTCAGCGTGCTTTTGCTCGGCACCGGACTTTTGTGGGTCGCCGGCCGCTCCAATAACGACGCGGTGAATGCGAAGAACGACCAAGACGCCACGCTCGCGGCCAACCGAGAGCGCGCCGCTTCCAATGATCCCCGCCTCAAGGGCGCATACCGCTACGAACAAGGCGGCTGGGTGTACGTCCACCTGGAGGGCGACCCCGCCAGCCTCGGCTTTCAGCACGGGTTTCTGCTCGCTCCGGAAATCTCCGACGCTTTCCCCGCCATCAGCACGAACATGACGCATTCGACGAAGCGTGACTGGGCCTTCTTTCGCGAAACCGCGCGCGACATGCTGTGGCCCAAGGTCGATGCCGAGTATCAGCAGGAACTTCAAGGAATCGCGGAAGGGTTGAATGCACGCACCGGCTCGAGCCTGGACGTTTACGACATTGTGGCGATGAACGCGTTTGAAGAATTGCCCGACTATTACGTGCCATGGCTAAACAAACGCGAAAAGACCGCTAATCCCCCAAATCTCAAGAGCCCGGGAAATTGCAGCGCGTTCGTGGCCACCGGCAGTTGGACGAAAGACGGCAAGATCGTGATCGCGCACAACAATTGGACGAATTACATGAATGGCGAGCGCTGGCGCATCATCTTTGATATCGAACCCAAAAATGGCTTTCGCATGTTGATGGACGGCATTCCCGGGGTAATCGCCAGCGACGACGATTTCGGCATCAACAGCGATGGCCTGATGGTAACGGAGACGACCATTAGCCAGTTCGAAGGCTGGGATCCGAACGGCAAGGCGGAATTCGTTCGCGCGCGCAAGGCTCTTCAATACGCCGGCTCAATCGATGAGTACACGAAGATCATGCTCGATGGAAACAACGGGGGATACGCCAACGATTGGCTGCTGGGAGACCGCAAAACGAACGAAGTGGCGCAACTCGAACTGGGGCTGAAAGCCTACAAACTGTGGCGCACGAAAGATGGTGTGTTCGCCGGCTCCAACTGGGCGCGCGATCCCAAGGTGATCAAGCAAGACACGCCGCAGTTTGATCCAAACAATCTGGAAACTTCACCCAATGCGCGCCGCGTACGTTGGGAGCAGTTGTTGAATGAAAACAAGGGCAAGCTGGATGTCGAGCTTGCGAAACAGATGCTTGGCGACCACTTCGATTCGTTCCAGAAGAAAGAAGAGGCGAACGAGCGCACGCTTTGCGGCCACGTGGACGCTTCTCCCCGTGGGGTTGCGATTTGGGCCTGGGGGCAGAATTATCCGGGCGGCGCAGTACAGGGCAAAGCGAGCGATTCCTCGATGGCGCAGCAACTTCGCTTCGTCGCCCGCATGGGGCATCCCTGCGGCGAGACGTTTCAGGCCAAGCCTTTTCTCGCGGCGCATCCGGACTATGCCTGGCAGGAACCGTATCTGCGCGACATGCCCGCTGGCCCATGGATGGAATTCCACGCCGGTGAAATTCCGGTTCCTCAACACTAGCAAACGCTCAGGGCGAATGCTTCAGTGCGCCGGGCTGCCGGGCACGGAAATCTCTACGTGCGACGGATATTTCTGCGAGCGGTAAATTTTCTGTGTCGCTTTCTGGTAGTCCGATTCCTTCGCTTCGAAAATATTGGGAACAAATTTCTGCGGGTTCCGGTCGTAGAGCGGGAACCACGTGCTTTGCACCTGCACCATGATGCGGTGGGCTTTTTTGAAGACGTGATCCGCGGTGTGCAGGTCGATGGTGAACGGCGTAATTTCGCCCGGCACGATGGCTTCCGGCTTCTCATAGGAATTGCGGTAGCGCCCACGGAAGATCTCGTCTGCGATCATCAGTTCGTAGCTTGACAGATTCCATTCCGTATCGGGTTTGTCGGGATACACATCAATCAGTTTCACCACCCAATCGCTGTCCGATCCTGTTGTGCTGGCGAAAAGTTTTGCGGTCACTTGGCCAGTCAGAGTTACGTCTTCCTGCAGCACATCAGTCTTCCAACTCAACACGTCGGGGCGCTTCTCGACGAAGCGCTGGTCCTGCACCAGCCAGGTGTACCAGCGGCCGGGATGATCGGAGGGATAGGTTTCGTCGACGGGCCGGTTGCGGTAGGGCACGGGATTTGCCGGATCGCTGACATAGGAATCAACTGCTTCGGCCACCTCTATTTTTGGCGCATCAAAACTTAATTTCCCATCGGCGCCGAAATACAGGCCTTTTTGTTGCGCGTCACGCGGAGGCCAGGCATCAAACCGTGTCCAAGTGTTGCTCCCGGTCTGAAAGAGCAGAGCCTCTTTCAGCGGTAACTCGCCTTTGTCATGCAGCCAGTAGGCAAACCATGGCGCCTCCACTTTCTCCCGAAAATATTCTCCCGTGTTGCTGGCGAACGGAATCTGCCCCAGCCAATTGCCGGGGCCGTGCGCCCAGCCGCCGTGATTCCACGGGCCAACGACCAGATAATTCATGTGCGCGCCGTCATTTTTTTCTAGATTCGCATAGGTGGCCATCGGGCCGTAAAAATCTTCCTGATCCCACCAGCCGGCGACGTTCAGATTCGGCACCGTCGCCTGGTGCAGCGCGTGTGCGACCGATTTTGCCTTCCAAAATTCGTCATACGCCGGATGTTCCACAAAGCTGTTCCAGGAAGGGATCTTGCCGTGCAGGTAGTCTTTATTGATGTTCGAAAGCGGCCCCACGTGGAGATACCACTCGTATAAATCGTCGCGATCAAACTTCAGCTTGGAATTTTCTTTCGTGGATTCCATTTCGGCCGCGTATTCATAGCCGTAGCTCAGCCGGAACGCGCCGTTATGAAAAAAGTCGTCGCCCAGCCAGGCGTCGCCCATGCAGGCCTGCTCGGAGACCGCTTTCAGCGCGGGATGAGGATTCACCAGCGCCATCGCCGCGAGAAAGCCTCCGTAAGAAATTCCAGCCGTGCCAACGCGGCCGTTATTGTTCGGCACATTTTTCATCAGCCACTCGATGGTGTCGTAAGTGTCTGTGCTTTCGTCCACACCCTTGGGGTTGCCGGCGTCGTGTACTGGCCGGTTCATCACAAACTGCCCCTCAGAGCCATACCGTCCGCGAATATCCTGAAACACAAACACATAACCGTCCGCAAACATGTGCGCATACCGGTAAAGTTTCGGGCTGAATCCCTTGTCCTCGGCGGAAATTCCGTAGGGCGTGCGCTCCAAGAAAATCGGCAGCGCCTCCTTGGCGTTCTTCGGCGCGTAAATCTCCGTATGAAGCTTCACCCCGTCCCGCATCGCGATCATTACTTCTTTCTTCTCGAACAGCGCCGGAAACTCCGGCCGCACCGTCCCCTGTCCCCGAACCACGGGCACCAGAAACCATGCCATCGCCAATACACCAAGTATCGTCCGCAGAGTTCTCACACGCACTGAAGCCCCCTAAATACGTCACAAAAACGCCGTGAGCATACCATACCCAAACAGTTGGGGGTCTCTGATCACGGAAAGTCCGTCTCGGAGGCGTCTCGAAATAAAATTTGGCGAAGGCCCGACTACTGCTGTTGGGGGAATGTGGCTGGTCGCGTGGCAGGCTTCAGCGGCATCTCTCTTGACCTAGTGCCTTAGGATGAATATCATTCGTTTCGTTATTGACGTTACATTTAGAATGCCGGACAAGTACAAACATTCCCGAGCCGAGGCGAACGCTCTGCGACGCGACCTCCGATGGATTTTCGAACGTGGGGATGAACGGGAACTTATGAAGATTTTAAGGAAGCACGGGATAAAGGACGAGGACCCGCGTTTTTCGGAGATCGTAGCCCTTTTCCGCGCCTTGCGGAGCGGGAAGACTTAACCGCCAGAGCGTGAATCTCTTTGCGCATGCTCTTGGCTTGACCGGCCGGCAGAGTGCAAAGATGGCCCTCAATAATCTGCGCTGCCCGCTCAATCACCGTGTCAAGTTTCGTCCTTTTCTTTGCCATTACGGCTTAAGAATAGCAGCAAGGAGGTACCCCTGCAACGGCTTTGAAGCGTTTCGATTCCGCAAACGGGCCCAATTCCTTGTTTGGCCGGCTCACTCTTCCTCTGCTAAAATAGAGGTTCGTAGCACCGCACCTGAATTGATGAAGAAAGGGTTCGTCCGGGCTGCTGGTTGTTTCAGCAGCTATTTTTGTCTGAACACGATTTTACCAACATGACCAAAGAGATTCGCAACATCGCCATCATCGCCCACGTAGACCACGGGAAAACCACGCTAGTCGACACCATGCTCCGGCAGAGCGGCATCTTCCGCGCCAACCAGGAGCTCGTCGAGCGCGTCATGGACTCCAACGACCTGGAGCGCGAGCGCGGCATCACCATTCTGGCCAAGAACACCGCTCTCTTTTTTCACGACACCAAGATCAATATCGTCGACACCCCCGGCCACAGCGATTTCGGCGGCGAAGTCGAGCGCGCCTTGCGCATGGTGGACGGTGTGGTGCTCCTCGTCGACGCCAGCGAAGGCCCGCTCCCGCAGACCCGCTATGTCCTTCAGAAAGCGCTCGCCGCCAAGCTTCCCCCGGTAGTGGTGCTCAATAAAATCGACCGCCCGGACGCGCGGCCTGAAGAAGTCCTGAACGAAATCTACGATCTTTTTATCGACCTCGACGCCACCGAGGATCAACTCGACTTCCCCATCGTGTACACGAACGCCCGCGCCGGCGTGGCGCATCGCAAGATCGGCGACGATTCCAAGGATTTGCTTCCCCTCTTCGAGGCGATCGTCAACAAAATCCCGGCTCCCACGGGCGATCCCAATGGTGTCCTGCAGTTGCAGGTGACCAACCTCGACTACTCCGAATTTCTCGGGCGCCTGGCAATCTGCCGCGTCTTCAACGGCACGCTGAATCGCGGCGAAGAGGTCGGCATCAGCAAGCTCGACGGCAAGCTCACCTCGACCAAAATCACCAAGCTTTACACCTTTCGTGGACTCGATCGCGATGAAGCAGAGACCGTGGTTGCGGGCGATATCGTCGCCATTGCCGGCGTCGAAGGCATTCAGATCGGCGAAAGCATCACCTCGCTCGAAAATCCTTCACCGCTCGAGCCGCTCACTATCGACGAGCCCACTTTGGCTATGATTTTCAGCGTCAATTCCGGCCCTCTTTCCGGCCGCGAAGGCAGCTACCTCACTTCGCGCGATCTCCGCGACCGCCTGGCGAAGGAACTTCTCACCAACGTTTCTATCCGCGTGGAAGACACCGACACTCCGGAATCCTTCCGCGTGCTCGGCCGCGGGGAATTGCAGCTCGCCATCTTGATCGAGACCATGCGCCGCGAAGGCTTCGAACTGATGGTTGGCAAGCCCGAAATCGTGGTGCGGAATGAAAACGGCAAGAAACTCGAGCCGGTCGAGCGCCTGGTGATCGACATCCCGGAGAACTTCATCGGCATCATCATGGAGACCATTGGCAGCCGCCGCGGCGAAATGCTCAAGATGAGCAATCACGGCTCCGGCCGCGTGCGCCTCGATTTCAAAATCCCTTCGCGCGGCTTGATCGGCCTGCGCAGCCAGTTGCTCACGGACACGCGCGGCACCGCGCTGATTCACTCGATTTTTGAGGGCTGGATGGAATACGGCGGCGACATGGCGCTGCGTCCGACAGGAGCACTCGTCGCGGATCGCCCCGGCGTTTCGACGGCTTACGCGCTTTGGGGATTGCAGGAGCGCGGCGAACTCTTCATCGGCCCCACGATCGAAGTTTACGAAGGCATGGTGGTCGGCGAAAATTCCCGCGAGCAGGACATGGAAGTGAACGTCACCAAGGAAAAGAAACTTACCAACATGCGCTCTTCCTCGGCCGACGAAGCTATCCGCCTGATTCCGCATCGCCAACTCAGCCTGGAACAGGCGATCGAATTCATCGCCGACGACGAGTTCGTCGAGATCACGCCCAAATCCATCCGCCTGCGCAAGAAAGTCCTGCAGTACAGCAAGCGCCCGCGCCGCTGGCAGGAAATCCGCGCCAGCCAGGAAGCCGCCGGATGAGCAATTTTTACCCGGGCACGTCGTTGTCATTAAGAGCTTTGTAGCGGCAGACTTCTGACTGGCTGCCCGCCCCGCCTGCCGCAGGCAGGCGCAGGAGAGAGGCCGGCCGGCTCAGGGCAACAATGCCTTCCCGTCGGCCGAAGGAAGCGACAATCCTGCTTCATTTGCAAGTGTCGGGGCAATGTCCCGCATATCAATCAGGCCAAGGTTTTTCCCTGCCGGCACGCCCGGCCCCACCAGGAAAAAAGCAGCGTGCAAATCCGGAAGATCCGGCAACTCTCCATGCGTGCCCCCAGCCTTGATCGTTGAGACGACCGGTCCGTTCAACGCGGAACCCGTGCGCCATCCAGGTTTCAACCCGACAAAGAAGGACGCGTTCGGATAGCCGCCCTTGCGATGCAACTCTTCCCCCTCCAGCACGCGATCGATACCGTTCGCGGGATCGGCTGCCAATTTTGCCAGCAGCGTGCGAACTGTTGCCAGCGTCAGGGCATCCTTGGGATTCTTTAGAACGATGGCCGCTGAGCCTCCTGTTTCCCACGGCATCGCGCGCCAATCGGAGATCTTTCCTTTGTCATCCACCGAAAACAGATTCGCTTTTCGAAATGCGGCAAAAAGGTTCAGTTGCTGGTCGTAGTTTGTGAAACCGTGATCGGAGACTACGGCAACAAACGCGCCTCCCGGCGCGACACGCTCCGCCGCTTCCCAGACTTTCCCGATCACCGCATCCAGGCGCTCCAGGACCGCCATCGCTTTAGGACTGAACGGCTGCGCTTCGTGTTCAATGTGATCGAGGGCGATCAGGTGCAGGGTCAGCAAACTGGGTCGCTTATTCTCGAGGATCCACACGGCATATTTGCCGCGCACTTCATCGCTCTCGGGAGTGGCATCGATGCCGCCGCGATACTCGCCAATCGCCGCTTTCGCCTCCGCCAGCAATCCGGGAGTGGAAAGCACGCGCACCAATTTCGCATCTTCGGATGTGCCCGCGCGCCAAAACTCGGGAATGTTCCAGGTAATCTTTGCCCCCACCGTGACCGGCCATTGAATGCTTCCGGTTGTCCGGCCCGCGGCAGAGGCGGCATCCCACAAGGTCGGCACGCGAATATCTTCCGCATACCAATACCAGCCCTCATGATTTTTTTGCAGAGGATCAAACGTCAGGTTCGCCAGGATTCCGTGCTTCGCCGGCCACACGCCGGTCATCAGCGTGGTGTGGCTGGGATAAGTCACCGTGGGGATCACGCCCGTAACGCCCTGCGCATAGGTGCCCTCCCGAAGGAATTTCCTCAGATGAGGCGCCTTCGCTCCGTGGGTATCCGCGGCCGTGACGTAATCCGGCCGCAATCCGTCGACGGAAATCACCACGAGCAGCGGGGCGGCCTTCTCCTGCGCGGCTGCCGGGCAGACCGCCGCAAAAAAACAGAACAAGCTGAATCCGGCCCACAAGCAGGCCTGTATCCTCTTTGGTTTCATCATCGTCACCTGTCGTTTCCCCTACGACTCAATTTGTTGTAAAGTAAGTTCCACATTGCATTTTGTTCCGAGCACTTCGTGGTTTTGTTGCTCGCCCATGAATTTTGCACGTTGCATTCAATTCTCGCGTCTCTCAGGACGGTGTCTGTGAACATTTCGGAAAGTAGTTCCCCTAACGGCCACGGGCCGCATCCTACCATCGCCGCCACCGCCACTGCTCTCCCGCCCTACAGGATCACCCGCGATGATGTGAAGTATTACTTCGGCCGCGTTTTCGAAGTGCCGGAACGCCGGGTCGAAGCCATGATGGCTATCGTGGACAACGCCCAGGTTCACAACCGCCATTCGATTTTCCCCATCGATTACACCATTGAGCCGCGTGCCCTTGCCAAGACCAACAATGAGTATATCGAGCACGCCGTCAAGCTTGGCCGCGAAGCCGCCGAAAAGTGCCTGGAGCGCGCCGGGATGCGTCCCGAGGACATCGACCTGATTATCACCGTTTCCTGCACCGGGTTCATGATCCCCTCTCTCGACGCCCACCTGATCAAGCTGATGGGCTTTCGCTCCAACGTGCGCCGCATGCCATTCACCGAATTGGGGTGCGCGGCCGGCGCCATGGGGCTTTCGCGTGCCGCTGATTTTATCGCGTCGAATCCCGGAAGCAATGTCCTGATTATCGCCGTCGAGCTTCCTTCTCTCACCTTTCAGCGGAAGGATATCACCCAGGCCAACTTGATTTCTTCGATTCTATTCGGAGACGGCGCCGCCGCCGTAATCGTCACCGGGCAGAAAAGGCCCGGTCCGCAAATCCTGGTCACAGAGACCTACACTTTTCCGGACTCGCTTGGCGCCATGGGGTTCGATCTACGCGACTCCGGCTTCCACATCATCCTCGCCAAAGACGTTCCGGAGATGATTGGCGCCAGGATCAAGGAACTCGTTCACGGGTTTCTGGATCGTAACGGCAAGAAGCGCGAAGAGATCAAAGGCTGGATTCTGCATCCGGGCGGCGCTCGCCTGCTGGGCACGGTTGAGCAGGAACTCGGACTTTGCAAGTGCGACACACAGCCTTCCTGGGACATTCTCGGGAACGTCGGCAACCTTTCGAGCGCGACCATTCTCTTTATTCTTCAGGAGTGGCTGGAAAAGCGCCCTCTGAAGGCGGGTGAACACGCGATTGCCGCCGCGTTCGGCCCGGGCTTCAGCGCGGAATTTTTGTTACTGCAATGGAATTAAGCGTTATCGCCTATCTCGTTCTCCTTTGCATCGTTGCCGTGCTGCGCCTGTACGAACTGCGCATCTCGCGCCGCCATCAACAAGAAATGATCGCCCGCGGAGCTTCCAAGGTGGACGAACCGCGCTTCCGGTGGATGGTGGTGCTGCATACCGGTGTGCTTGTGGGCGCTGCGTGCGAAGTCGTCTTTCTTAAGCGTCCCTTCATCCCAATCCTTGCGGCGGTGTGCTTCCCCCTTTTCCTCGCGGCCAACGCGGTGCGCTGGTGGGTGATTCGCACGCTTGGGGATCACTGGAACGTTCAAGTGATGAACTCCACGGGACTCGGTGTAATCACTTCTGGCCCTTTTCGCTATGTCCGCCATCCGAATTACGCCGCTGTCTTCACCGAGATGCTTGTTTTGCCCCTGATTCACACCGCCTGGATTACCGCCCTGATTGGTTCCGCCGCCCATATTTTGGTACTCTCGCAGCGATTAGTGACGGAGGAAAAGGTCCTCTTTTCGGATGCCCATTACCGCGACGCGATGTCGGGTAAACCGCGTTTTCTGCCGGGCCTGTTCTGAGGCTGAACAACAATGCGTTATCTGAAGGGTTTGCTTGCGGGTGTCATTCTGGGCACAATTTTTCTTCCCGTGCCCTCCTTTGGCGGGCAATCCGTCAACAAACTGGCAACTCCGGCTTTCAGTTCTGTTCCCGAACTGAAAAACGGCTTTGAACTTCTTTACACACAAAAGTTTCCGGAGGCGCGCGTAATCTTTGAGGAATGGGCGGCGAAGAATCCGACGGAGCCATTCGGCCAGGTTTCCATTGCGGCCAGCTATTTATTTGAGGAGTTTTACCGCCAGCGAGTGCTCACCAGCGACTATTTCCTCGATGACAAGCGCTTCCTCGGAGGCATCACCGGCACTCCCGATCCCGACCGCATCAAGGGGTTCGAGGACGCGACAACGAAGGCGCGCGCGCTGGCTGCTCAGCGCCTGAAGCAGAACAAGCGCGACCCTGAGGGACTCTACGCCATGACTCTCGCTGCCGGCATGCAATCTGACGCTGACAGCATGCTTCTGAAAAAGCATTACGACGGTTTGAAGCACCTGAAAGAAGCCAACACCAACGCTGAACTGCTTCTCTCTGAGCATCCCGATGCCTATGACGTTTACGTTGCCCCCGGCATCGCTTATTACGTCATCGGTTCACTTTCCGGATCGGCGCGATTTTTTCTGTGGTTTGGCGGCATCCATGGGGATAAAACACTGGGTATGTCGAAGGTGCAAAAGACCGCCGAGAACGGGAATTACCTGAAACCCTTTGCCCAAATCCTGCTGGCCCTCTCCGCTCGCCGCGAGAAAAAGACCGAACTGGCCGTCAAGAACCTGAAGGCACTTACCGAGGAGTTTCCCGGCAATCCGGTCTACGAAACGGAGTACGCCAAAGCCCTCGGCCGGCCCATTCCCGCCACCATAGGTCCTGCAGAGTAGGACTTGTTACGCTCTCCCCAGAATCGGCGTAGGCAAACTTTTGGGTGCGTAACCGGGCTGGGTCCAGGATATTGGAAAGTGTTCTGGTCTCCGATTTCTCCACGTCGAAATTGCGGCTAGCAAGATTTTTCAGACACATTGGAGATGCGGATGAGCACATCCTTTCCCCGCCTCTTTTTTTTGGAAAATTATTTCTTGGCCCGTCGCTGCTACAATGCTCATTCCATTCCGAAAGGCGGTGCGCCATGTTTCAATCAGGCCTTCTAAAGGATCGCGCCATTTTCCTAACGGGCGGCGGCAGCGGGCTAGGGCGATCCATGGCCATCCACTTCGCCAAATTGGGCGCGCGCATGTTCGTCGTGGGGCGCCGCGAGGAGCCTCTTAAATCCACCTGTGATGAGATCCACCGGGATGGCGGGGCAGCGGCTTACGCCACTTGCGACGTCCGCGATTACAACGCTGTGGAGGCCGCATTTTCTGCCGCTGAGGCGCAGTTTGGCGAAATCGATACCCTGGTCAACAACGCCGCGGGGAATTTCATGGCGCGCACCGAAAAGCTTTCTTCGAACGCGTTCAATGCCGTAGTGGGAATCGTTCTCACAGGCACGTTTCATTGCACGGAAGCTTTTGCGAAACGCCGTATCCAGAAGAAACTCGGCGGGAACATTCTCAACATCACCACCACCTACGCAGCGGCAAATTCGGGCAGCGGTTACGTAGTTCCCTCCGCCTGCGCAAAGGCGGGGGTGCTCGCGCTAACCACATCACTGGCGGTCGAATGGGCGAAATACCACATTCGCGTCAATGCAATCGCCCCTGGCCCGTTTCCCACGGAAGGCGCATGGTCCAGGCTGATGCCTTCGAAACAGTTTGAGGAGCACGCGATCAGCAAACATCCAATGAAGCGCTTCGGCAAACATGAAGAGCTCACCAACCTCGCCGCATTTCTGCTGAGCGATATGGCCGAATACATCAATGGCGAGTGTGTCGTGATTGACGGCGCCCAGTGGCTGCGTGGCGCCGGAGAATTCAACGACCTCGGGATGATTCCCGATGCCGCCTGGGAACAACTCGAAGCCGCGCGCCCGAAAAAGTAATTTACTGCGGCAAAGCGTGCGACCGGAGCTGCACGCGCAGCTTGATGTCGCCAGCCGAGACTCCGTCCACCGCCGCGTGCACGATTATTTCCTGCGGGCCGTTCGCTTTCAGTTCACTTGCCGCCAGTGCGGGGGTTTCTACTTCCACCCGCATTTCGCTGGTTGCTTCCGTGGGCAGCGCAATCTCACCTTCCCCGCTGGTCACTTTCCAGCCTTTCGGTGCTTCCACCTTTAACTGAAGCTTGAGCACCTTATTGCCTGCATGCGCGATCGTGAGCGGAACATAAACCTGCGCACCGGCCATCACCGCGATTTCCGGCGGGTCCGCGACACGTAGAGATTCCAGGCAATGCGCTTCACGGAAGGACTGATAGTAGCCCCAGGGCCCGGCAAGTTTTACGATCGTTTCTGTCGCAGGGTGTTGTATTTTTGCGTAAACCTCCAAGCATCGGGTCGGCTCGCCTTTCAGATTCGCGAAAACGTCATCCGTCGCCTTACTTAAGTAATAGGACTTGCCGAAAACCAGAGTCTCCGGCTCCGTCCACCAAGCTGCGTCCGGGTCGCTCATCATCTTTTCAACTTCGGCATCGCTCATCTTTTGAATTCTCTCGATGTCGGCCGGGTATTGCGTCAGGTGGGTGGTCGCCGCGTCCAGCGCGATCCGCCAGTACGGCTTCTTCTGCGATGGGGATACTTCCTTAATCGAATACGCCGGGCCCATGCCCGCAAACTGCTTTTCATCGTTCGCGTCGGGGAAGTAATAAATCTTCTTCACTTGCCACGCTTGAAGATTCTCCAGATAAATTTCCCGGTGCGCCGAGGCTCCGGCGAGTTGCGACGGAAACACCACGGGACTTCCTGCCAGGTCAAACGCCTCGGTCGCCAGTATTCCCGCCGCCTGGTGATCGCCGTGGTTCTCTCCTATGAACACTCCAGGCAGAGAAGTAATGATCACCTCCGGCCGAGTTAGCCGGATCAGTTCCACAAGCTTTTCGAGATTTGCTCCGTGTCCCCAATTCGCCAGCGAATTCAGGACATTTTGCGAAGCCGTATCTTTCCCCTCCAAAAACCACACGTTCTTGATCCCCATCCGTGCGCAGGACTCGCGCGCCTCCATCTCCCGGATGTCCCCCAACCCAGCGGCGTGCTCTCGACCATAATTGTTTGCCCCGCTTCCGCCGTGAGTTCCGTAAACCACCGCCACCCGTTTGTGCAGATCGTAAATTGCGCGTGCCAGATACGGTGTCACCGCTCCCTCATCATCCGGGTGCGCCACCACCACCAGAATGTCTGCCTTGAAGCGATCGTCCGCTCCCTTGATTTCTCCCGCTCCCTGTGTTTGCGCGGACGCAGCCGCCATAAACGAAAATGCCAACAATATCAACCGCACCATTGAATTCATAATCTCCTCGTACCAAACCCAACTGAAACCAAACTTTAGATTTTATCGTGCTTTCCGCGTGCACTAGCGAAAAGCCCGCGTGAGGACCAGGATTGAATGAATATAAATCCGGCCGCTGACGGCCAAGGCATGACGAATTTCAATCGTTCTGCAATATGACATACCAGTGTATTACATAATTCTAATCAATCATCCTATTGACATACCACGAACACTGATTTTACGCTTGCAGGTGGAGGTATCCCATGGAAAAAGTGACCGTGTCACCCAAATTTCAGGTCGTCATTCCGAAAAAACTTCGAGAAGAGCTCGAGTTGAAGCCCGGAGAAATACTTCAAATATATCTGCTTGAGAATTCGATTCGCCTGCAGCGCCCAAAGTCCATAAAAGACCTTCGCGGTATTGCAAAGGGTATCCAATGGAAGGATGACGATCGTGATCATTCCGAGCGCTTCTGACCGCATCATTGTTGATTCATCAGGTTGGATCGAGTATTTGGGCGGCGGCCGAAAGGCAAACGATTTTGCCGCCTATCTTGATTCTCAAGCCGTGCTCTTTCTTCCTTCCATCGTTGTGTATGAGGTACACAAAAAGCTGTATCGGGAGGCCGGGAAAACACCTGCAGATCAGTTCGTATCAAAAGCTTTCGAATATGGTGAACGGGTGATTCCCCTCAGCCTAGAGATCTCCATTTTGGCTTCAAAAACCAGTTTGGAGCAACGCCTTTCCATGGCTGATGCGATAATCTATGAAACCGCATCTCAAGTAAGAGCTCAGCTCATCACGTGTGACTCTCACTTTGAAAATCTGCCAGGCGTGACAATTCTCTAACTCTGACTTTGTTTGAATCTGACGACGCTTGACCCATTTCCCACCCGTCGATACTCTACATAGTTATATTCTCTGCAGTTTTGCTTGCAGGCCAGGAAGACTCTCATGGACCAGATCCACGTAACCTTACCCGACGGCAGCGTGAAGGAGTTTCCCAAAGGTGTCACGCCCGTAGAAATCGCCAAATCCATCTCGCCGCGGCTTGCCGAAGCCGCGTTGGTTGCCAAGGTGTATGCCACCGGCGGCAATGGCACTAGCTCAAAGACTGGCATTTTCTCGAATTCCGTTGATCCTGATGCCGATGGCGGCCTGCTCTATGACCTTCGCCGCCCGCTGGAGCAGGACGTCAAGCTTCGCATTCTGACGGAAAAAGATCCCGACGCGCTCTACGTCTTCCGCCACTCCGCCGCGCACCTGCTCGCCGCGGCGGTAACGGAGCTTTATCCGAACGTGAAGCTCGGCATCGGCCCGCCGGTTGAGAACGGTTTCTTCTACGAATTCCTCCGCGAGCAGCCTTTCACCACGGAAGACCTCGAGAAAATCGAAAAGAAAATGCATGAACTTGCCGCGCAGGACTTGAAGAATGAGCGAAAACTTCTGCCCAAGCCGGAGGCGCTGAAGCTCTATCAGGATTCCAACCAGATCTTCAAGTGCGAACTCGTCGAGGAAAAGGCCGACGAGCCGATGGTTTCCTTTTACACCACGGGGAAGTTCATCGATTTTTGCCGCGGCCCGCACATCCCATCCACCAAGCGCATCCAGGCGTTCAAGCTCACCAACGTTGCCGGCGCTTACTGGAAGGGTCAGGAGGGGAACGCGCAACTCCAGCGCATCTATGCTCTGGCTTTCTACGCGCAAAAAGAGCTGGACGAATATCTGCACCGCATGGAAGAAGCCAAGCGTCGCGATCACCGGAAACTCGGCGCGGAGCTTGATCTTTTCAGCATCCAGGAAGCGGCGGGCCCGGGCCTCATCTTCTGGCATCCCAAAGGCGGCTTGATTCGCACGATCATGGAAAACTGGCTGCGCGACGAACTGCAGCAGCGCGGCTACGACATGGTCTTCACCCCACACATCATGCTTTTGGACCTCTGGAAGACTTCCGGCCACGCCAGTTTTTATAAGGAAAATATGTTTGGCGCGATTGAGGTCGAAAAAGCCGATTACCAGTTGAAGCCCATGAACTGCCCGGGCCATATCCTCATCTACAAGTCCAAGCTGCGGAGTTATCGCGATCTCCCTGTGCGGCTCGCCGAACTTGGCACCGTTTATCGCTACGAACGCAGCGGCGTCCTCCATGGCCTCTTGCGCGTTCGCGGCTTCACCCAGGATGACGCGCACATTTTCTGCATGCCTTCGCAGATTGAGTCCGAAGTCGAAGCTTGCATGGATTTTGCCTTCGCCGTCATGAAGAATTTCGGCTTTGACAAATTCGAGGTCGAGCTTTCGGACTGGGATCCCCAACACCCGGAAAATTACCCTGGGAAGGCGGAGGATTGGCAACACGCTTCGGAGGCTCTCGCCAGGGTTATGACCCGCATGAACATTCCCTATAAAAGAATGGTTGGCGAAGGCGCGTTTTACGGTCCCAAAATTGACGTCAAGCTGATTGACGCCATCGGCCGTCCCTGGCAACTCACCACCGTTCAGTTCGACTTCAACCTTCCGGCGCGCTTCGGCCTCGAATTTGTCGGCGAAGATGGCGCTCGCCACCAACCGTTGATGGTTCATCGCGCACTTCTCGGCTCCGTCGAGCGCTTCTTCGGAATCCTGATCGAACACTACGCCGGCGCATTTCCGCTTTGGCTCGCGCCAACACAAGTGGAAATATGCCCGGTCAGCGAAAAAGTTGCCGAGTACGCGAAGCACGTTCACGAAACGCTGAAAAACCACGGCATTCGCGTGCATCTCGATGACCGCAACGAGAAGCTGCCCGCGAAAATCCGCGACGCGCAGATGCAAAAAATTCCCTACATGCTCGTCGTCGGCCCCAAGGAAGCCGAGGCCGGCAGTGTGAGCGTCCGCCATCGCAGCAAGGGGGACCTGGGCCCGCGTCCCATCGCCGACGTCGTCGCCTCGCTGCAGAAGGAAATCACCAACCGCGCGATCCTCTAGATCGCGATCCATTTGTCTTTCCAAAGACGGACGGATTCTGGAGTGCGGAAATGTCTCAGCCACTTTCGCGGCGGCTTTTCTTAGCTCTCGCAGGCGGAGCCCTTGCGGCTCCGTCGATGATCCTGGCGGAAAGCGAGAGTCCATCCTTGCTCGATCACATTCTGCTCGGCTCACCCGATTTGCAGGGCAGTATTGATTTTGTGGAGAAACATACGGGTGTGCGCGCAACGTTTGGCGGCGTCCATCCCGGCCGCGGCACGCAGAATGCGCTTCTTTCCTTAGGGGAGCGCCGCTATCTGGAAATCATCGCGCCAGACCCGGCGCAAGCTGGCGTGAAAAATCCCATTGCTTCTGGCTTGCACTCCCTCTTGGAGCCACGCTTGGTTGGCTGGGCCGCTCATCCCGGCAGTGTTACCGCCTTTGCCGAAAAGCTTGGCGCGGCCGGACTCAAATTCGAGGGGCCGACGCCTGGTTCGCGCAAACGCCCCGACGGGCAACTTCTGAAATGGCAGATTGTGTCGCTCGCGGATACAGCCTCCGGGCTTTTGCCGTTTTTCATTGAGTGGAGCCAGGATTCCGTTCACCCGTCCGTTGACGCCCCAAAAGGCTGCGAGCTTCTCAGCTTTGCTGCGGAAACTACCGAACCCGAAAAACTCGCCGCCGAACTGAAGATGCTTGGCCTTGATCTTCCCGTTAAAAAAGGGCAGCAGGTCCGTCTTCACGCCGTAATCTCTGGGCCAAAAGGCAATCTCGGGGTGTATTCCTGATTCGCCCCGACACCGAAAACTTCGCTCCTTCCGCTCCCCAACCGCCACTTGCCCCATCTTCTTAGCGTGCTATAATTTGAAGTCCGTCCCTCCTTGATGTTGGCCTGTAGGGACCTGCTACTAACACGGGGTGCGACCCGGTTCGCCGGGTGCCTTTCTTTTTCTTAGGGGGTTTTATCGCTGAGAGGAATTTCCGGCAAGCGGACCGTATCCGCATCAATGAACGGATTCGAGCTCGCGAAGTCCGGGTGATTGACGAAGATGGTGGGCAGTTGGGCGTCATGCAGCCTTTCGAAGCAATGCGTCTGGCGCGTGAAAAAGGTTTGGATTTGGTGGAGATTTCGCCGACGGCGGATCCTCCGGTTTGCAAGATTACCGATTACGGCAAATTCCAATACCAGCAGAACAAAAAAGCCCACGAACAGCGCAAGAGCAGCCGTGGCTCGCAGCTCAAGGAAGTAAAGTTTCGTCCTGCGACCGCGGAGCATGATTTTCAGGTTCGCAAGAACCAGATTATCCGGTTCCTCGGCGAAGGACACAAAGTTCGCGCCATGATTTTTCATCGCGGCCGCGAAATGGCGCACCAGGAAG
>Ga0210407_10000376_pt1 | contig 52329 bp, 45 predicted proteins | sample IncBWC27MmetaG_FD_150860 | JGI IMG/M metagenome (GOLD analysis project Ga0210407, IMG submission 150860) | Forest soil microbial communities from Barre Woods Harvard Forest LTER site, Petersham, Massachusetts, United States - Inc-BW-C-27-M | ecosystem: Environmental > Terrestrial > Soil >...
CCGTCTTCCGCGCTGAGAACCAGCGAGCCCAGCGCTTCGAGGATCGGGTAGTACGCTTCCTTTCCCCCGAAGCCCTCGATACACTGACCCCTTGCTAGCCGAAGATTCGGACGACGAGTGGCCTGCTCCTGGAATACGTCAACGAGCGCAGTCTTGCCGATGCCTGCCTCTCCGGTGACAAAAATGGCTTGTCGCTGGCCCCGCAGAGCGCTGGCGAGACAGACGTCAAGTTCAGCAAGGGCGGTCTTGCGACCGACGATTCTCTTTGTGTCGGAGCCTGGGAAAGGGGCTGCACTCTCGTCGCTTACCGGAGCGATAAACTGGTATCCCCGCCTGGGAAAGGTTTCAATATATGCCGGCTTTTCGGGGTCGTCGCCCAGAGCCTTGCGGATTCCGCGAATATATTGCTTTATGACTTCCGGATTCACGTAAGTTTCGGGCCAGAGGGCCTCAAGAATCTCTTCCTGTGTGACGAGACGTTCCGCGTGTTCCACAAGATAACGGAGTACGTCAAAAGCCTTGGGAGTGAGAGGTACGCGCTCTTCCGCACGCCAAAGGCAGTGGTTCACGGTGTCGAGCCGGAATGGCTGGAAAACCTTCATGGCCGGACCAAAGCCTTTCGCTAAACGAAGGAACGGATGCCCACTAGAGTCTCTTTTAGTCTATGCCTCTTCACTTCATTTGTGCAGGTTCTGAGCTGATCGAACCGCCTATATCGCTCTGAAGCAGGGCCCTTCACCAAAGTTATACGCAAATAACACCGAAACCTCCCTCCTTGGATTCGCACTTCCCGTACTCTGGCGCCCGTAGCCGGACAGCTCGGTCAAATCAAAACCGGCTCTTAAAAGGAAAGGATTAGATTCACATGAAAAAAATGTTGGCTTTGTTTGTTGTACTTTGTTGTGCGGTTGGGGCATTTGCCAATGACAACGACGCAGTCGTTCGATGGAAAACAATCGTCGGCAATATCACCGTTTCCAATAACGATGCGGTTGGGGGAATCAACCCCGGGACCACTCCTTGGAGCACGCTCGGCGGAAGGGCTAGCGTCAATCTAGTGACCGGACATGTTTCCTTCGATGTCGATGGACTGGTGTTGAATGGTGGCAATGCCACCGGCACTCCGGGACCGGTTGATCAAGTTGAGGGCTCGTTGATTTGCGATGCGGGCCAGAAAGATCAAACCATTTTCACGACAACGCCAGTGCCTCTAAACGCGCAAGGGAATGCGGATTTTTCCGGAACCTTCAACACCATTCCGGGTACCTGCGCTAACCCCCTCTTTCTGATCCGTATTGGCCCAGATCTTCCGGGCGCCAACCAGCGCTGGATCGCTACGGGAGCAGTGCGTTCCTTTGGCGACAGCCATTAATCATAGGTAAGTGTTGAACCTCACTCCGAAGCAGGCGAGGCCTAGTCGGCCTCGCCTTTTTTGTCTGTAGCACACACCGCCGCATGGGCAGCCTAACCAAAATTTCACCGAAAGCGTTACCGGCAAGTCACGCCTTCACTTCTTTGTTCGCCTACTCTCACTGTTATGCGAGGAGCATTCGTAGTCCAACTAGGACCGGAAACAAGGCCGACGGAGGGCCGCTTCGAAGGCTGGGTACAGGAAGTTGATTCCTGCACGGAGCTGCGATTCCGCTCCAGCGAGGAGTTGCTGAAGTTTCTGGGAGCGCGTTTTGACCTGGTCCTGGCTTCAGCCAACAAGGACCGAGGAGGCAACAAAAGTGGGCAGGTCCCATGTGGAAAGAAGAGCTCTCGTACAAGGAAGAGCAAGCAAAGCTGGGGAGGTGACCGGTGAAATTCGGAACAGTCGTCGTCTGCAGCAAATGTAAGCAGCCCATTGTCTCGGGACAAGGCTTCGGTTACGTCTGCTTTAAGGTTCCCGGCAAGGAGGGCTACTACTTCTTCCACCGCAGGTTTCAAACCGGGGACTGCTGGGACGATTTCTTGAGGGAGAGCCGAGGAACGGAACGACTCTGAGGGCTGCGCAGGTTGGCGCTTGGACCTACTTTTCAGAAGGAGCGATATGGAGAAATTGATAGCAAAACAGGCAGAGAGCAACCTGTTCGGCTAGCCCGTAATCCGGAACGAACAATCACTGACTGCGGTGGAGGCCGACGCGGCGTGCTGCATCACTCCACGGGCTCCTCACGGTGTAAGACGGCACAGCTGTGGCATTTTCCTTGTTAGTTGCGAGAAGTTTCCTTCTGACTGACCAACCAACCTACTGCCGCTTGCGCTGAACTCTTCGACAGTCCACGCGCATGCGTGTCGAGGCGTATGGAGGTTGTGCTTTCCTTTTGGGAATTTGGCGCCAAGCGTCCAACGTTGCGGCACTAATACGAACATGCGGTTTAGCAGAAGATTCCGTCGCGGTCCTCTTTTTGTCAGGAATACCAGGGCGGTTGGCGTGTTTATAGGAAGGCAGTGCACTCAGGACGAACAGGTGGCAAATGAAACCCTCTGAAACGCGGACTCTCTTGCTTGCTTCCATCGGGGGAGCCCTAGAATTCTATGATTTCGTGATCTTTGTCTTCTTCACTTCGGTGATCGCGAGAATATTCTTTCCGCCATATCTCCCCGAATGGGTTCGCCAGGTTCAATCTTTCGGCATTTTCGCAGCTGGCTATTTCGCGCGGCCCTTGGGCGGGATCGTGCTGGCACACTTTGGCGACACACGTGGCCGTAAGCGCATATTTACCGCGAGCGTATTTCTGATGGCGCTGCCGACTCTGACGATCAGTCTGCTGCCGACGTTTGCGTCCGTTGGAATCGCTGCACCATTACTTCTACTTCTCATGCGAATTGTCCAAGGCGCAGCATTGGGCGGGGAGATTCCGGGTGCGTGGGTATTCGTCGCAGAACATGCCGCAAACAGGAAGTCGGGTCTTGCGATCGGCCTGCTGACCAGCGGCTTGCTTTCAGGACTCCTGCTCGGCTCCTTAACTGCAATTGGGCTTGATCTGACTTTTGGCCGTGAACTGATTCTTCGGGGCGCGTGGCGAATCCCATTCGTTCTTGGCGGAATCTTCGGATTCATTGCGGTTCTGTTGCGACGCTGGCTTGCGGAAACAACTGTCTTTCAGGAAATGCGAAAGCAGGGATTGCTATCCCAGGAGCTGCCGCTGTGGGTGGTTATTCGGGATCATCCTAAGGCCGTTTTGGCGTCGATTCTCTCAACATGCATAGTGATCTCCGGTGTTGTAGTTGTTCTCCTCATGACCCCGACTCTTCTGCAGAAAAGCTTCGGCCTTGCGGCGCGCGCGACGCAATGGGCGAATTTGGCGGCGATTGTAGCAGCCGTGATATTCACAGTTTTCATTGCTGCCGCTACGGACCGATTCGGAATCCGACGTGTCGCAGTGCCAGCGCTAGTGCTCATGGCTGGTTCGACCTATCTGCTTTACTTGGGTGTAAGCCAGCAGCCAGCCCTCCTGGTTCCTCTCTACGTGCTCGCTGGTGCAGGCAGTGGGGCCGCTGTGCTCGCACCCCTCATCATGGTGAGGATATTTCCGCCAGCTGTGCGTTTCAGCGGTGTGTCTGTTTCCTTCAACGTTGCGCAAGCAGTGTTTGGCGGGCTTACGCCGTTGCTGGTTTCCTGGCTTGCTCATTTGGACCCGATTGGCCCGGCGCACTACGTTGCGTTCACCGCCGCACTGGGAGCCCTGTCGTTGTTATTAATTCCGTCCACTGCTCCACTTCCGCGTCGTGGATGGACGGCGGACTCCGTTGAAACGCCTGGCAAGGCGTAAGAGAAGACTAAGCGTGACGCCTTGCAACAAACCCAGCTTGGAGATGCTCAGCGAGCATGTCGTAAGAAACTGATCCCATCTGCAAGGAGAAACCCATGCCTGAGCTTTCGCACATTGATCCTTGGAGCGCCGTGTGCTGGTGATGGAGGCAGCGAACCATCATTTCTTTTTTGTCTACTCGCTGCTCATGCAAAACCGGACTGCGGCTACCGCGTCTAATACGTTGGCAAGCCAATTAACACGTGGCCACGCGCACGGGACAGCGAAGCAACGCGCTCCTCCGTCATCTGAGTCGGACTTTCACAGAATTTTGGGCAGAGGTGTCGGAGGAGAAGACATGCAGCGTTGGGGAAAAATCGCACTCTTCATTGGGATCGGCCTGGTGGTCGCGGGCTGCCCGAAAGGCAGAACGAACTTCAACCAGGGGCGCAAAGCCCAAGACCTTCAAGATTATGACGCGGCATTTGAGTATTACCAGAAGGCCTTAAAGACCGATCCCGGGAACCCCGAGTACAAGATCAAGTTCGATCAGGCACGCTTTGGCGCGGGCGAGTTGCACACAAAGAATGGGCTAAAACTCCGCGAAAAGGGCGACCTGGAAAACGCCGCCAGCGAGTTTCGGAAGGCGGCCTTCATGGACCCGTCGAGCGTCGCGGCCGAGCAGGAACTGCGAAAGACCATAGAGATGATCGACGACAGGGAGCGTACGGCGAATGCGGCTTCCGAGCCTCCGCCCGATAACGACGAGGCGGAGCTCGCTTCCGATCCTCCGCAGCTCAAGCCGCTCTCACGAGCGCCCATCAATCTAAAAATGAGCAATGACGCGAAGGTCGTCTTCGACACAATCGGCAAGCTTGCGGGGCTCACGGTTATCTACGATCCTGATTTTCCAGCACGGCGAATTTCGGTGGAACTGAATGACGTCACTCTGGAACAGGCTCTGGACATCGTCTGCATCGAGAGTAAGGCTTTTTCGACGCCCATATCAGAGAACATTATCCTGGTGATTCCCGACCAGGCGCAAAAGCGCCGTGATTATGAAGAGCAGTTCATGCGCACGTTCTATCTCTCCAATACAGTGCAGGCGCAGGACCTGACTGAAATTGTCACAGGATTGCGCCAACTGCTGGATTTGAAACGCATCCAGCAGTTGAACGCTCAGAATGCCATCGTGATCCGCGCAACGCCGGACCAATTGGCTCTTGCAGAGAAATTCATCAAGGATATCGACAAAGCCAAGCCGGAAGTCATCATTCAAGTGGAAGTGTTGGAAGCGCGGACCGATCGCATGCGTGACCTTGGCATTTTGCCGGGACAATCAGCCAGCATCGCCATCAATCCCAATTCGGCAACCAACAACAATAACAATGGCTCGAACAATTCGAATAACTCGGCCGCGGGTACGGTCACGCTGAGCCAGCTCACACACCTGAATCAGAATGATCTTGTACTTACGCTTCCCAGCGCCACCGCGAACTTCCTTCTGACCGATTCCACTACGCGGGTCGTTCAAAACCCGGAAGTTCGTTCCCTGGACGGTCAGCCGGCAAAGTTGAATATTGGCGACCGCGTGCCCGTGGCAACCGGCAGCTTCCAAGCAGGAGTCGGTGTGGGTTCGACCAGCGGCGCGGGTTTCGTGAATCCTCTTGTCAACACGCAATTCCAGTACATCGATGTCGGCGTCAACGTCGAGGTTACCCCCCGCGTTCACCCAAACCGCGACGTTAGTTTGAAGGTACAAATCGAAGTGTCTTCTGTCTCTAATTTTCAAACAATCGGCGGTATTCAGCAGCCCGTCATCAGCCAGCGTAAAATCGCACATGAAATTCGCCTGAAGGAAGGCGAATCGAGCATTCTAGCCGGCTTGATCACGAAGACAGACACGAAACAGCTTAATGGCTGGCCGGGTCTTGCGCATGTTCCCATCCTTAAGCACCTGTTCTCTGACGACAATCGAAGCTCCGATGATGACGAGATCTTGATGATCTTGACGCCCCATATCGTGCGCATGCCGGAATGGACGGAATCCAATTTGAAGGCGTTGTATGCCGGTTCTGAAACGAATGTACAGGCCAAGCGCGCAAGCGAAATGCGAGCGCCCAAGCAGCAGCCACCCGCGGCCTCTCAGCCGACGAATGTGCAAGTACCAGCTGCTCAGACCAATGCACAAGCTCCGCGGAATTCGGATCAATCCGGAAAGCCCGCCCAGATTCGCTTTGAACCCCGGGATCTGTCATTGAAAACCGGGCAGACCATGACGGTCGGCGTAGTGGTGGATAACGTCAGTGACCTATTTTCCATTCCGTTCCTGGTGCAGTACAACCCGGCCGTGATCAGTGTGGAAGAAGTGCGGCATGGTGGCTTCCTCCAGGCTGGGGATCAAGAGATCGCTATCGTGCAGCGAGTGGACAAAGAGCATGGTCAGGCGATTATTTCGGCAACGCGTCAACCAAACACCGCAGGAATAAGCGGCACGGGCACGATCCTGGGCATCGTGATCAAGGCACTCGGGCCTGGAACCAGCAAGCTGTCCATTGTGCAGATAAATGCAAGGGACTCGCAGCAACGGCCGATCCAGTTAGTGACCGGTGAGGCTAGCGTGCAAGTGGAACAGTGAACCTCGTGCTGTACGGCGCGTGAAACGACACGCAACCGCAGAATCCCGGAATAAATCCTTCGGTCGCGGGTTACAGCATAGGGGGAAATCTGACTCCACACCATGAATGTGCATATACAGTCGTTTCGCTATACAGGTTCGGTTGTCACCGTTGCTACAGGCCAACATGCAAACGGTGATGAATATACCGAGAGGCATGATACGGGTTGGGATCGAGCTAGTGGTCGTTCAGCGCTGCCGGCTGAATGCTAATTCTGGACAGAACAATCCATAATATGACATAATGGATGACCTGGAGGCTTTGGTGGCCATATGCAAACAAAATTCAAAGGCAAAGTAGCTCTCGTCACAGGTGGTTCAAGAGGGATCGGAGCAGGCATCGTCCGCCGGCTCGCGGCCGACGGCGCGTCAGTTGCGTTCACTTACTCAAGTTCAAAGGAAAAGGCTCTCCAACTCGTAAGCGAAATCGAATCCACCGGAGGAAAAGCATTGTCCCTAAAAGCCGACAGCGCCTCTGCCGAAGAGCTCCGCGCCGCTGTCGCCAGAACAACGGAAGCCTTCGGTACGCTTGAGATCTTCGTCAGCAACGCGGGCATTCTCACCAGGGGCACAATCGATACCTACAGTCTCGAAGACTTCGACCGCATGGTGGCCATCAACGTCCGTGCCGCCTTCGTCGGTATTCAGGCGGCTGCCCAACAAATGAACGATGGCGGCCGGATCGTGCTCATCGGCAGCAACACCGCTATTCGCACTGCCTTCCCTGGAGCAAGTGTTTACAGCATGACTAAGGCTGCGCTTACAGGGCTTGTTCGGGGCGCTGCCATCGATCTGGCCCCGCGCGCCATCACGGTAAACAATGTTCAGCCCGGACCCACAGCGACCGACATGACCTCAGCGCTTGCCGAGTTGGTCAAGCCCCTGATTCCTTTGAAACGAATGGGTGACGTATCGGAGGTCGCCAGCTTCGTCTCTTACCTCGCGTCGGAAGAAGCGGGCTTCATCACCGGAGCCAGCCTTACCATCGACGGCGGATACGTCGCATAATTGGAACGAGAACATCGAAAGAGAAGAGGCGCATGGCGCGACCGAAGGAGTTTGATCAGGAGAAAGCGCTTCGGAAGGCGATACGCCTTTTTTCTCAGCAAGGCTTTGCCGCCACATCCACCGATGACTTGATGCGCGTCATGCAAGTCGGGCGGCAGAGCATGTATGACACGTTCGGCGACAAGCGGGCGCTGTTTTTGAAAGCCTTGGAGTTGTACGTCACAGAGAGCGTTCATTCCATCAACGTGGAATTGGAAAGACCTGGCTCGGCCCTCGCCGCCGTGCAAAACGCCCTGGTGACTTTCGCTCGACGGAAAGACTTGTCCAGGGCAGAAGGCTGCATGGGGCTCAACGCCATCAGCGAATTCGGTCAGCGAGATGCCAGCGTAACGCGTATCACACGTAATGCGGCGCGGCGGCAGCGTCAGACACTAATGCGCGTGCTCACGAGAGCAAAAAAACAGAGAGAAATTCGCTCAGATGCGGATCTGGACAGCATGGCGGACTTCTTTGAGAGCACGCTTGCCGGAATCAGGATGGCGGCCAAAGCCGGCAAGAGTCGCCACGCCCTTCGAAATATCGCCGCCTTTGCGGCAAGAGCGTACATGGCATCGGATTCCCGAACAGCTGCCGAACGACGGGCAAGTCGGAGACTATCGATTCGTCCGTCGGATTAGTACCGACAAACGCGCCAAAAGTGAGCGACCAATCGGTAGCGAGAAGCCGACTTCCCATTACCAATCCGCCCAAGCTTCCCAGAACCCCGTTTCTTGATTGCCGACCATTCGTCCAGAATTGATAAAGGGGCTGGGCTGTCAAACATCTCAGCGTGCAGTGTAGCCGCCATCAACGAACAACACCGTTCCGCTTATGTACGAGGCAGCGTCCGAAGCAAGAAAGACGACAGGTCCCACAACCTCGGAGAGGCGGGCACGACGACCTAGCGGAGTCGTAGCAAGGATCTGTTGCTCTTTGCGGAGGTCAGAATGCTCACGGGCGGCGCCTTCCATTACGTTCTCTAGGTAGCCGGGAGCGATTGCATTTACCCGAATTCGGTGGCTGGCAAGTTCCAATGCCATTACCCGGGTGAGCTGATTTACTCCTGCCTTAGCCGCGCTGTAAGCGGCAAGTTTTTCTATTCCGGCAGTTGATGCGATTGACGAAATATTGATGATTGATCCACCCGTGCCCTGACGGATCATCTGATCGGCGGCTGCCTGGCTGCATCGGAACACTCCTGTGAGGTTGACGTCTAGAATCCTGTTCCAACTCTCCTGAGAAACTTCTTGCACTGGCTCAATGACGTCAATGGCTGCGTTGTTCACCAGGACGTCCACACTGCCAAACTCCTTCACTCCAAATGCAACCGCGTCGAGCGTCGCCTGACCGTTAGTTACATCCATTGGGAATGCGTGAGCTTTGCCACCTGCAGCCTGGATATCCTTAGCAACAACGTTTGCTCCATCGCTATCAAGATCACAAGCGAGAACCAGAGCTCCCGCCGCCGCAAGGCCGTGGGCCAGACATCTCCCGAGACCGCGCGCACAGCCTGTCACAATTGCGCTGCGTCCGGTGAGCAAAAATTCTGATGGACTCCAATCAGAGCTCACGCAATAGATCTTATCTTAGAATGCGTGCGAGTGCCGAGGCAGCTGCTTCTCGGAAGCTGGAAGTTCCCATTGCCCTCGCAATTGATTGTGGGCGCCTGATGGCGGCGCACTCAGAAGCTATTGTGTAAGGGGTGTGCTCGCTGCTCTGCGAAGCGGTCCAGAAGTCCGGTTGTGGGAAGTCTCGCCAGATAGGTACCGAGAAACGCCCTTGTGGGAAGTTGCGAATTTACGAATATTCCACCAGTAGGCGCAAGAAAAAAGGCCGGAATCCAGGATTCCAGCCTTGTGAATCACCAAATGGTTGCGGGGGTCAGATTTGAACTGACGACCTTCGGGTTATGAGCCCGACGAGCTACCAGGCTGCTCCACCCCGCACAACCACTATAGCGGAGCAGCGAATTTCCGTCAAATTTGCAATCTGCGATCTACCTTGCGCCGCTTTTTCCTCTTCGATGATTCGCCTACCAGGTCGTATAAGAAGTTCCATCGCTCCCGTTTTGTTGGCACCCGGAATGTACATCGTCAACGCCTGTGCTGGTCTGATCCGGGCTCAACACCGTATCCCCGGTATGAGGGACCCAATCTTTCTGCTGGCATACGGGGTCGAGGGGTACCTCGCGCAGGTAGTGCGCGTCCACCAGGTCGTCAAGTGATTGCGGAGCCTGCTGCTTATCCAGCGTGTAATTATCAATCGCCTGGCGCATCGTCTGCAGGTCTTGCTTCAACACCGACTCCCGGGCGCGCTTGATTGTCTTGTCGTAAATGATGGCGGCCATGCCAATCAGAATCGAGATGATCATCATCACGATCATCAATTCGATCAGCGTAAATCCGCGCACGCCCCTGCAAACCGGCTTCCTCCGCCGATTAAAGCGTTCCGCCCTAAAAAATCCGCTCATTCCATCACCGTGCTTGCCAACCTACCAATCCGAATATCTCGTCCCATCCAACGCCGTGCCGGAAGACTTCGAGTAAACGTCGAACACGTTCTTCCCGCCCCAACTCGTGGAATCCGGATCGTCCTGAACCGAGCGCAAGCCCCACTCCACGCGGCCGGTCATCGGATCCTTGGGAACGCGCCGCAGGAAGCGCATATTTTTCCCCGCTGCACCGGTGCCTCCCACGGACACGCCTTTTACCAGCGTGTCCAGGTCCGGTGGATACCCTTCGCTCCCCAGCTCCACGCGAATTTTTTGCGCGTCCGCCAAGTCCTTGTATTTGTCAATCGCGCCACGCATTTCATGCAAGTCGAACCGCAGTTCCTTCTCGCGTTCGCGAATCACGGTGAACCTCGCCACCGGCAGCGCCATCGACGACAGGATCAGCAGGATCGTGCACGCAATAATCAGCTCCAGCAACGTCATGCCGGATTGCGCCGAGTTTCTGGCCTTGCGCTGCATGGAAATTGCCTCAACCTCCGTTAAATAGGACGTTTTATTGCACCCGGAGCGTGGCTTCGCTGGTCACCAGCGGGATGGGCCTTTGCTGCGAATCTTTCGCATTCACCTGAACAATTGAAAGAGTGGTGGTGCCTGGCGCGAGCGCCTTAACCACCACGCCAAGCAGCGTACCGGTTCCATTCACCCCGGGTGTGTTCGGCTGCCGTGTCGCGGAAATAATCGCCTGCCCATGCTCCTTGTCCACCCGCTGCACCAGCGCAATCTCTTGCGTTCCGCCGGAGAGGAATCCTCCGTGGCGCACTTCCTCAATGCTGATGATGGCCTGGTTGTACTGCAGCAGCATGGGAACAGAGAAGAGGTCGCTCACATTTTCCACAACCACGCCGATGGTTGCCGTTTGCCCAGGAGCCAGGTTCAGCGTCGCAGGCTCAAAATGAATGCGCGGTCCGTTGGTTTGCGCCTGCGGCACGGCGGGTGTGTTGGCCGGCACCGGCTGTGCTACGGGGGGCTCGGCGGCAGGAACGGCGGGATTCTGCGTAGAAGGAGCCTCAGGTGTTGGTGTTGGGTTCGGGTTCGCGGTGGGTGTTTTAACGTCCATTTCGCGCTTCACACCCGGGTAAGTCTCCGTTCCGGAGTAAATGGCGCGAAGATTCGCGCGCGTCCATTCGGGCATGCGGACGATGCGCGGAATCAGCACGATCAGGTTCTCGTTCTCCTGATGGTCCACATTGTCGGTGGAGAAGAGGTAACGCATGATGGGGATGTTCGCCAATCCCGGCCAGCCGTTCAGGCTCTTGGAGTCAGTGCGCTCGAATAATCCGGCCAGGATGCTCACCTCACCCTCTTTCAGCCGCACTTCGTGCTCGATTTTTCGCTGGCTGATGATGGGTTGCGTAATTCCGCCAATGGGCTGCTGACCGGTCACCGAGGAAACTTCAATGGAGACCTTCAAGCTGATGTCGCGGTTTGCGTGAACGTGCGGTGTGATGTCCACGTTCACACCGACGTCGATATACTGGAATTGGGTATTAACCAGTGGATTCACAAAGCCGGCGCCGGCCGTGGATCCCACGCCTACGCCCGCCTGGAAGCTGCCCGTCGCGACTGGCACGCGGTCACCCACGCGAAGTTTTGCCGGTTGGCCGTCGATAGCCCGGATTTCGGGGTTGTCAATAATTTTTGTGGAGGTGTCGGTCAGCAAGAAATTCGCCGTGGCCCCTGGCAGCGTCAAAGACACATCATTCTGAGTCAGATGCGTCAGCTGGCTCAGGGAAACAGTTCCGGGAGTGGAGGTGGGAGTCGTGGTTGAACTCGGAGTCGTGGTCGAGCTTGCATTCGGGTTGATTTGGATCGAAGCGCTCTGCCCCGGCAGAACTCCCAAATTCCGTAGTCTGTCGGTGCGCGCCTGCAGGACTTCCACCTGAATCATCACTTCGGGCTTGGCTTTGTCGATGTCCCGGATGATTTTTTCCGCCAGCGCAATCTTGTCCGGCGTATCGCGGATGATGATGGCGTTCTGCGCGTTCACCTGTTGGATCCGCTTCAGGTCCAGCAATTGCCGCAGCCCCGTGGTGATTTCCGTCAGGTCCTGCGCGATGGCCACGTTGCTCAGATAAAACGTGCGCACCACTTGTTCTTCATAGTCCCGGCGCTTTTGCGTGTTGTCCGGAACGATCATGATGATGTTTTCCGTCACCGGCTTCCAGAAGCCCTTGCTCTGCAGCGAAACAATGTCCAGTGCCTGTTCCAGAGTTACGTTGCTCAGGTCCACGGAAATCCGCCGCGCCTGCAAGTCCGGATCGTAAATCACTGTCAGTCCGGCCAGCTTTCCAATCGTGTCGAACACCACCTTGATGTCGTTCGACATCCGTAAATTGATCGGCGCACGCGAAAGCGGCTTCAATTCCGGTGGTTGGGAGGCAAGTCCAGGCTGCCCATTCTCCATCAGTGGCTGATCCTGCGCCTGCGTCGACTTGGCTTGTTCGCCAAGCATCTGCAGCGTACGCCTTAACTCCTGGTCCGCGGATGTGCTGGATGGGTCCATTATCTGCGCGCGTTGGAACTCCGAAACCGCGCCTTGCAGATCTCCCTTTTCCCGCAGCTTAAGCCCTTTTTGGACATGTGCCGCCCCGGCTTCAAAGCGTGCTTGATCCAATCCAATCTTGTAATTTACGTTGTGCGGGTCGGATTTTGTCGCTTTCAGGTAGTAGTCGACCGCGGCGTCGTAATCCTTCAGGTCAACAGCGTGGCGCGCTGATTTATAGTCCTTCTTGTCCCTCGGGCACCCCGCCGCAAACACCGCGACAGCAATCAGGACCATCAACTTACACCATCGGCGCATGTATTCTCCGGAATCTCGACGCGGGGCAAGCCGAGTCTTTACTATCTCATGGAGTCTAGCATCGGCCTTATCGGCCCGGCAAGCAGGTGGATTCTGTATCTGGTGCGCTTCAAACGGTCCCATTAACCAGTTCCGTAGCCTTTCCTCCAACGGGTGGCCGGGAGCTGAGAAGGAGCAGGCCTGGCTGGGCAGCTGTTCCGGACATCCGTATTAGACGCATCATCAGGTAAAATGAAAGATTGTGACCAAGCCGACCAGGAAACCCGAGAAGGGCCCCCAGAAGGGCAAGGACGCCAAGGAACCGCGCGAAAAGATCGTTGCGCAGAACCGCTCGGCGTCGTACAACTACCACATCCTCGAAAAGATGGAAGCGGGGCTGGTGCTTCACGGCACCGAGGTCAAGGCTTTGCGCGAAGGCAAGGCCAACATTCGCGACGCCTACGTCGATTTCAAGCCCAGCGGCCCCTTCCTGGTCAACGCCCACATCGCCCAATACATGCCCGGCGGCCCGTGGAATCACGAACCGCTCGGCGAACGCAAATTGCTTCTTCACAAACGCGAGATTCATAAATTTTCAGGCCGCATCGAATCCAAAGGATTGACCGTCATTCCTCTGCGCATCTACTTCCGCAATGGCCTCGCCAAGGTCGAAATCGCGCTGGCTCAGGGCAAAAAGTCCTGGGACCGCCGCCAGGACGAACGCGACAAGGATGCCCGCAGGGAAGCGGATCAAGCTCTCTATCGCAACCGGAGGCGATAAACTCATCATGCAAATCACACTCGATACCAAGCCGTTTGCTGCACTCGAAACCGATGCACTCGTCACCTACGTTTTCGAGAATGGCGACTTGACCCAAGGGCGTCCCGCGGAGCTCGATAAGCTCACCGGCGGAATGCTCACCCGCCTCTCCAAGAGTGGTGAACTCACCGGCAAATCGCTGGAAACCACGCTGCTGCACGCCCCTGCTGGTTTCAAGGCCGCGCGCCTGCTCCTCGTCGGGGCAGGGAAGCGCGAGCAATTTAACCCTGCTGCGTTGCGTAAAGTTGCGGGCGCAGCCCTGCGCTATTTGAAGGCGCGCGCCGTGCACAAGGTTGTCTTCCTCGTGCGAGAAGGCGATTCGACCGAAGAATTGGCCCAAGCCGTCACCGAGAGCGCTATTGTTGCTGATTTCGAGACAGACAAGTACAAGACCGACAAGAAAAATGACAAATCTATCGAAACTTTTACAATCGCGGGTTTCGCCACCGCCGAAAAAGCCGCGGGCGAAAAGGGCATCGCTCGCGGCCGCATCATCGGTGAAGCGCAGAACTTCGCGCGAGATCTCGTCAATGAACCTTCCAACAAACTGACGCCGAGAATTCTTGCCGAAAAAGCCGAAGCTATGGCCAAGGAAGCCGGACTGGCCGTGGAAATTCTGGACGAGAAGAAAATCGCCGCGCTGAAGATGGGCGCTCTCCTGAGCGTCGCTCAAGGCAGCGTTGAACCGCCGCGAGTGATCGTAATCACCTACACCCCCGCAAACCCGAAGCCCGGCGCTCCCGTGATCGGATTGGTCGGCAAGGCCGTGACCTTTGACACCGGCGGCATCTCCATCAAGCCCGCCGACGGCATGGAAAAAATGAAATACGACATGGCAGGCGGCGCAACGATGCTCGGAATCATGCGCGCCGTTGCTGGCCTGAAGCCCAACGTCAAAGTGATCTGTGTCGTCCCCTCCACGGAAAATATGCCCGGCGGCAAAGCCCAGAAGCCCGGCGACATTCAAACCGCCATGTCCGGCAAGACGATCGAAGTGCTGAACACCGACGCCGAAGGCCGCCTGATTCTCGCCGATGGCGTGCACTACGCCAAGCAGTTGGGCGCCACGCATCTGGTGGATGCGGCCACCTTGACCGGCGCAATCGTCGTGGCGCTTTCGAACATCAACGTCGGTGTCTTCGGCTCCGACCAGGCCTGGACCGACAAGTTACTCGCCAGCGCCAAGGCCGCCGGCGAAAAAATGTGGCAGATGCCCATGGACGACGAGTATCGCGAATTCATCAAGGGCAGCTTCGCCGACATTCAAAACATCGGCAGCGGCAAAGGCGGCGGTTCCATCACCGGCGCTTGGTTCATCCGCGAATTCGCAGGCGATACGCCCTGGATCCACCTCGACATAGCCGGCACCGCCTGGAACGACGACGCCAAGCCCTGGCTAGCCAAAGGCCCCACAGGCGTGGCCCTCCGCACCCTCCTCCACCTGATCCAATCCTTCTAACCAACTCTCGTTCGACCCAAATGTAGGGGCGGCTTTTTACCCTGAGCGATTTTCGCGAAGGGTACGCCGCCCTCTGCAGCGTCCACCTTCAGGTGGACAACTCTTCTCTGTCCTCTTTGTCTTCTCAGCGAACTCTGCGCTCCGACCTCTGCGTTCTCTGCGTTAAATCTTTTCTCTTTCCTCCTGCTATCTATTCACCGCTCGCCAACGTCACAACCATTTGTCCTCCACCCACCCCAAGGAATACAATCCTCCTCGGAGACCCCCAATGCCCGATCAACTCGTAATCGCCGGCCGCGCCTTCAATTCCCGCCTAATCGTCGGAACAGGGAAATACCGCAGCTTCGAGGAAATGGCTCGCGCTCACGCCGCTTCCGGCGCCGACATGGTCACCGTCGCCGTCCGCCGCGTCAATCTCACCGACAAAACCAAGGAATCCCTCCTGGACTTCATCAACCGCGAAAAAATCTTCATCCTCCCCAACACCGCCGCCTGCTATTCCGCCGACGAAGCCATCCGCACCGCGCGCCTCGCCCGCGAAGTCGGCCTCTCCAACTGGATCAAGCTCGAAGTCATCGGCGACGAAAAAACCCTCTTCCCCGACACCGAGCAACTCATCCACGCCACCAAAGTTCTCGTCAAAGAAGGCTTCGTCGTCCTCCCTTACACCAACGACGATCTCATCGCCGCACGCAAGCTCATCGACGCAGGCGCCGCCGCCGTAATGCCCCTCGCCGCGCCCATCGGCTCCGGTCTCGGCATCCAAAATCCCGCCAATCTCCGCATCCTCCGCGAACGCATCACCGAAGTCCCCATGATCGTAGACGCCGGAGTCGGCACCGCCTCCGACGCAGCCATCGCCATGGAACTCGGCGCCGACGGCCTCCTCATGAACACCGCCATCGCCGAAGCCGCCGACGCACCCCTCATGGCCGAAGCCATGCGCGACGCCGTCATCGCCGGCCACAAAGCCTTCCTCGCCGGCCGCATGCCCAAGCGCCTCTACGCCTCCGCCTCGTCCCCCCTAACCGGCGTCGTCCGCTAACTAAACGCGGCTCTGCTCTCTGGTTTTCTCTTGTATTTGTAGGGCCCGCCTTCCGAGGCGGGCCGTGTTGCCTTGGGTAGTGACCAATCTTCAGATCGGCCACCGTGGCTGATTGGACCGGCTACTCGGCGCACGACTTCAATTAGTTATCTGCGTGCCCGTCTTTCCGTTCTTGCTCTCAGACTCTCTCACCATCGCCGCAATCTCTTCCTGCATGCGTCGAGTCATCTGATCCATGCTCTTCCGCATCAACGGCATCATCTCCTGCATCGCCTCTGCAGTGATCGCAGGCATCTCCTTGATCAACTTCTGGCCTGTAGCGGTCGAATAGAAGGCCATCAGTGCGTCCACGTCGCCCTTAGTGAAATGTTTTTGGTAAACCGGCACCATGGCGTCCAGCATTTCGTCCCACGGGAACGACTTGAACATTTCGTCCATCTTTTTATTCATCCGCACTTCGAAATCCGCCGGTAGATTGGCCTTATCCTTCAAATACTGGTCATGCATCATCTGGTGCATAGGCTTGGACATCGCTTCCACCATTTTCGTCATCATCTCCCGCGAATGCATGATTTGGAGGTACTTCTGAATCTCTTCCTTCGTTGCCGGCGCATCCGCCGGATTTTGCTGCGCCGCAACGTATCCACCTATTCCTAGACAGAGCACCGCAATCAGTAAAATTCGCTTCATAATTCACCTCCTGAGACTTGCCTAAATACTAGACGAGTTTCCATTTGCGGCCCAGCCAAACCATTTCGGGCTGCGCCCAAATATAAATCCCTCCCGCCCACCTGCATCGAACTATAGTTTCAAGCAAGACTCGTTCAGGAAAGCGGGGTGGGCGATTTGGGTTTAGCGGTCAAGAATGCGCGCGTGGTCATCACAGCACAAGGTGGGCCGGAAGTTCTGAAATATGTCGAAGACGACCTTCCGGCGCCGGGCGAGGGTCACGTCCGCGTCAAAGTGCTTGCCGCGGGCGTCGCCTACGCCGACGTCCTCATGCGCCACGGCCTCTACCCCGGCACCCCGCCGTTTCCGTTCGCCCCGGGGTACGACATTGTCGGCGACATTGATGCCCTCGGTGCGGGAGTCACGCAATTCTTTCTCGGCCAGCGCGTCGCCGCTCTCACCATGATCGGCGGGTATGCGCAATACGCGCTCCTTCCCGTCGCGCATCTCGTGCTCATTCCCGCTGACCTTGATCCCGCCGAAGCGGTCAGCCTCGTCCTCAACTACGTCACCGCCTACCAGATGCTTCACCGCTTCGCCAAACTCCGCGAAGGCCAGCGCCTCCTGGTCCACGGCGCCGCCGGTGGAGTTGGCACCGCCGCTCTGCAACTCGGAAAAATCGCCGGCCTCCAGATGTTTGGCACCGCCTCGAAGCCCAAGCATGAACTCGTCTCCTCGCTCGGTGCAACGCCCATCGATTACCGATCAGAAAACTTTGTCGATCGCATCGCGCAGCTCGCTTCCGGTGGAGTCGACTGCGTACTCGACCCCATCGGCGGAAAAAACTGGTTTGCCTCCTACCGCTGCTTGCGCTCCGGTGGCGCCCTCGCCTGCTATGGCGCCAGCTCCGCGGTCGCGGAAGGGAAGTTTTCCGCCGGGTTCGGTTTCGCTACGCTCGGCCTGCTCAAGCTTATCCCCGACGGCAAACGCACCTTCTGGTACAACATCAAAACTCTTCGCGACTCCCACCCCGACTGGTTTCGGGAAGATCTCTCAAAACTCTTCGCCCTGCTGGCTGCCGGAAAAATCCAGCCGGTAATCGCTGCAAAACTTCCTCTGCGCGAAGCAGCCCGCGCCAACGACATGCTTGAGCGCGCCCAGATTTCCGGAAAAATCATCCTGCTCCCCCAGGGATAACATTCGAGATCGGATAATCCGGGGACGCGGGTTACAGATTCCAGCCTTCTGTTAACTCTTGAGGTGTATCCCCACTCGGATAACTGCGGTTCGCTATATGCTCTCGATAAGGGTCATCGGCTTCCGCCGCACACTCTTGTCCGGCCGTTCACTGCTCGCAAAAAAAAGGAGGAACCTCGGCTTATGACTGGTCGTTCACCGGGTATCTCTGCTCAAAAGTTCGTCTCGTATTTTCTTTCGGCGCTGGTGTTCGCGTTACTCTTCGCCAATTTCGCCACCGCGCAAACAAAAGCTCCGCAAACCGCCGGTGTGGACAACACCAAGATGGGCCCCTATCGCGCTCTCGCGACTCTCGCCTTTAACGCTTCGCAAAAAGGCGACAACGCCACCGCCGCCACCCTCGCAAAAATTCTCGAACGCACCTGGGATAAATCCGAAGACTACGGCGGCGACACCGCCCTCTCCAAGACCAACAAGAGACTTTTCGACGAAATCGACAAGGCCATGGATCAGTTCGTCAGCCTGCTGGTAGACCACCCAACCTCGGCCCCCGATCCTGCCCGCCTTCGCGCCGCCTACACCAACTATCTAGATAAGCTAAAAGCAGCGGACTAGCTCAACGTTTCCATTCCTGTTGACACAGGCACTCCTGCCTGTGCTCTTGGGTTTCTCCAACTTTGGAGTGCGGGAGCAACGCTCCCGCTTTTACAATTTCAACCTCACCGCCAAAAGTAACCCTAGGCTGCAACCAGCAGTGTCCCCACCCTACTTCATCCAAGTCATAATCCAAAACCCCACCCCCGTACTAATAAACCATGCCACCAGCGTAATCTTGAACGCCTGCGAAAACGCCCGCAGACTATCCACCTTCGCCTTCGAGATCATCGCCAGCTCATACACCTGGTCGGTCACATTCCGCAGCATCTCCTCTGGAGTCACCTTCGCCATTGCCTCGTAATACGCCGCGCTATTCTCATACCGCACCACATGCTCGTAATACAGCAGTTCTCTCCCATCCGCCGGCCGCGCATGATGCCGCGCAATCCGCGGCGTCAGCACATGCGAAATCAGGTAAAGCGCCCGCACAAATCCCAACGCGAACACCAGGTAACTCGCCGCATACAATCCGCTAGCCGCAATCTCGCCTGGGCTCACCCAGCGCAGTGCGGGCATAACTTCTTTCCCCAACGGAATCGTGCTCGCCCCAAAGAACAGCAGAAAAGTCACCAGATACCCGGCCTTCAAATCCGCCGCCCGAATCGTCGCCTGCTGATCCTCAAAATTCTTCCACGCGTAACCAACGCGCTCCATCATCAATCCCCGTTCTTCCTCACCCACGCGCTTCGCCCCCGAACATCGAATCTCCGCCCATCCCGGCCTTCACATCATCCTCCGCCCATGCCGTCCCGTCTCTTCAAACAACCCCAGCACATTCGTCATACTGAACAATTCCCGAATCTGCTTGCTAGCGTTCACCACTTCCAGCCGGCATCCCCGCGTCCGCGCCGAAACATGCAGCGCCACCACCGCTCCCAGTCCCGAACTGTCCATCATCGGCACTTCCTTCAGGTCCAGCACGATGCGCCCCTTTTTCCCGCACGCTTCGCGCATCTCCTCCTTCAGCAGCGGCACATTCTCAGTAGTCAGTCTTCCATAACACTCCACTACCCATCCGTCCTCCACCTCTCGCCGCTGCACCCGAAATCCCCGCGCGGAACTCGTCCCATCATTCCCTGGCATCGCAACCTCCGTAGCCGCGCAAATCCTATTCAAGCGCGCCTCGGGTTGTACCTCATTTCCCCCCACTTTGCCTAGCGCCCGCCACTGCGGTCCCGCCGCTCTCACTTCTTTGTAGAGGCCGGGCTTGCCCGGCCCTCTTGGGTTGCTCTTGCCAACGCGGCGGCGACCTTCAGGTCGCCCAGAACTCTTGTGGCACAGCCATTCCTGGCTGTGCTCTTACAGGCCAGCGCTTACGCTAAACTCCTAACATGCAGCGCAAAATCTTCTGGCTACTCTTTGCCGCCCTCGGCCTCGTCGCGGACTTCACCCTCCCCTTCGTCTGGGCCATCGTCGCAACCTTCCCCATCCTTGCCCTCAGTTGGTGGATCGCCTACCGCAGCAACTGGTTCCCTGACTAATCCTCTCCTTCGTTTGTAGGGGCGGGGCTTGCCCCGCCCTCTTGGGTTGGTCTTGTATTTGTAGCGGCCGCCTTCTGAGGCGGGCACTTTTGGGTGTCGCGCGGTAACTTACGAGTTGTCATCCTGAGCCCATCCGACAAGGATGGGCTCAGGACCTCAACGCAAAAAGCTTCACCCAATGACTGTTCACAGACGGCTCTTGTTCGCTCTGACCATTCGTCGCACCATTCCCCCTACATCGTCCGAAACAAAAAATGCCAAGTAACATCCACTCCCGCGTGCACCAAGGCCGATGCAAAAATCGATCCCGTCTTCCTCCAGGTCCACCCATAGAAAAGCCCCGCAATCGCCGCCAGAATCACATACCGCCAATTCGGAAATCCCAAATTCGTAATATGCGAAAGCCCGAACAACATCGACGCCGTCCACCACCCCGCAAACTCGCTCTTCGACGCCCGCGCCAAAAAATTCTGCAGCAGCCCGCGAAACAACAACTCCTCCGGCCACGCCGTCAAAAATAAAATCCCCGTCGAACCGACCAGCAACCCCCGCCAATTTCCCCAGTGCGGATCAAACGTAATAAACCGCATTCTTATTCCCAGCGGAATCGCCACACACCCGAACACCAGAAAGCTCCCCAGCACACACAACCCCCAACTCTTCCCCCAGCCGATCGAATACCCCACGCCTTTCGCCCGCCGCACCAGCAGAAAGCACGCCAGCGCCGCATTCACCGCCATCAGCACCGTAAACACATACGCCAGCCGCCCGCCCGGATACGGCCACATCCAATGCGTTGGCCCAAATTTCACAAACACCCAGATGCCCGCCACGGTCAAAAAATCCTGCCAGCTTCCCGCCGCCGCCCCGCCTGCCGAAACCGCCAGCCCCAGCGGAACAAACACAAACGCCGCCATCGCTCCCGCGCGCTCCACCGCAAACGAGCCCGTCCCCACCAGATAAATCACAAACGCCACAAACGCGCACGCGCCCAACAGAAATCCTCCCGCCGGGCCAAATTTCCCCGCCAGCCCCTCCGCAACGCCGCGCGCCGCAAACACCAGCATCACCAGCAGCAAAATCGAAAACGTCGCCACCGTCGCCGCAAACGCCCGGCCCTCATATCCCTCCCAGGCCGCATACAACGCCCCGCCCAGGCTCAACCCCGCCCAAATCCCCAGCATCACCCAAACATTCAGTTGCCTCATCCCCGAGTCCGCTCCTCACTCTGTAGCCAACAATCTCTTCATTCCTCATCGCCACGCCAATTCTAATGGTTCTTCCTCCTCACTTCCCAATTCCTCCACCAAAAAAATGTCGCTCCAGCCCCGTGGCACAGGCACTCTTGCCTGTGCTCTTGGGTTTCTCTTCTCAGCGTACTTTGCGTTCTCTGCGGCCTCTGCGTTATTCCTAATTCCCGTCTTCTCCTCTCAAAATCCAAAATCCGCTACAATCTTTCCGCGCCCACCATGCTCCCCACTCAATCCTCCCGCCTCTCCTACATCGACTGGCTCCGCGGTCTCGCCTGCCTCCTGATGTTTCAAACCCACTGCTACGATTCCTGGCTCCGCCCCGACCTCCACGACTCCGCGCTCTATCACTGGTCGCAGCTCGGCGGCACGCTCCCCGCGCCTCTTTTCATCTTCCTAGCCGGCATCTCCATGGCGCTCGTCACCGAACGTCTCCGCGAAAAGGGAATTGCCCGCAACACTATCGTCAAACAAACCGTCCTCCGCGGAGCAGAAATCTTTGCTCTCGGCATTCTCTTCCGTCTCCAGGAATACGCCCTCGGCTACAAGTGGGTTCCTTGGACCGACCTCTTCCGTGTCGACATCCTCAACATCCTCGGCCTCTCCATGATCCTCATGGCTCTCCTTTGCTGGCTCACCTCGGCCGAGCAAATCGCCGCCGCGCGCGCCCGCGGCATCGCCGGTGCCCTCTTCGTCGCAACGCTCATTGCTATGCTCACTCCGCCGCTCTGGACCACCCACCGCCCGCGCTTCCTCCCCTGGCCACTCGAGTCTTACATCAATGGCGTCCACGTTTTTCCCGAGCCGCAGCACTGGCTCTTCCCGCTCTTTCCTTGGTCCGCCTTCGCCTTCGCCGGTCTCGCCGTCGGCTTCCTCGTCTACACTACCTTCGCCCGCCGCAAAGAAGCCCTCTTCTTCTTTCTCCTCGGTCTCGCCGGCGTCGCCGCCTGCTATCTCTCCCGCTTCCTCGACCAATCGCCCATCCATCTCTACGCCGTTTACGATTACTGGCACTCCAATCCCAATTTTCTCCTCATGCGCTGCGGCATTCTTCTCATCATCACGTTTCTCGTCTACGCCTGGTGCCGCTGGGGACTCGCGCAGATGGGCTTCAGCCCCATCATTCAACTCGGCACCACCTCGCTGCTCGTCTATTGGGTGCACATCGAGTTCGTCTACGGACGCCTCTCGATCCTGCCCAAGCGTGGCTGTTCCATTCCCAAAGCCACATTCGGTTTATTTGTGATTTTTCTGGCGATGCTAGCGCTGTCAGTCCTGCGAACGCGCTACAAGAAGGGAAGTGTCAAGGTTTCGAAACCGGCGGCGCAACCGGCTTCGGTGCCGGCAGCTTGATGATTTTCTCGTTCGGCCTCGCCAGGCCATATTCTTCGCGCGCGATCTTCCGGATCGTCTCCGGATCGCTCTTCAAATCCTGCACATCCTGCTGCAATTCCAAATTTTCCTTGTTGAGCTTTTCCAGTTCCTGGCTGATCTTCTGAATCTCCTGCCGCTTCTGCCGCATCGCCAGGTAGCCGTGCGTCCCGAAAATATCGTGCACCAGCAGCAACGCCACGAACACGCCCATCACGTAGGGCGCATAGTGCAGCAGGCTTCTCTTCGATTTTTTCCGCAACTCGCTCATCGATCTCTCAGGATCCAGTCCGAGGCCTCGCGCACCAGCTTCGCCGTTGCCGCTTCGCTTTCCGCTTCCACGTACAAGCGCAGCAGCGGTTCCGTGCCGCTCAACCGCAGCAACATCCAGGATCCATCTCCAAACACGAATTTTGCTCCATCCGTACGGTCCACCGATACAACTTTCCTTCCAACTAGTGTCGTAGCGTCCACCGCCGCCTTCCGGATCGCATTTGCCTTCTGTTCGTCGGACAAGTGCAGATTCTCCCGCACCGGATGAAACTCCCGCCCCAGTTTCTTGAACATCGCCCGCACCTGTTCGCCGATCGAAGCGCCCCGCGACGCAGTCATCTCCGCCACCAGCAGGCACGCCAAAATTCCGTCCTTCTCCGGCACGTGCCCCCGTATCGTCAACCCCGCGCTCTCTTCGCCTCCCAACGCAATCTTGTCCTCGCGAATCAATTGCCCAATGTACTTGAACCCCACCGGCGTCTGATACGTCGTCTGCCCATGCATTTTCGCCGCGGCATCCACCATCTGCGTAGTCGCCACGCTCCGCGCCGCCGGCATTTTCCATCCGCGCGATTCCACCAGGTAGTCGTACACCAGCGCCAATATCAAATTCGGCTGAATCCACGTCCCATCGCCATCCACGATGCCAAACCGGTCCGCATCCCCATCCGTCGCCAGTCCGACTTTCGCGCCGCTCTCCTTCACCGCTTTCCCCAGCGGCGCCAGATTTTTCTCATCCACGTCCGGCCCGCTCCCACCGAACAAACAATCCCTTTCCGTCCGCCGCGCCGTCACCGCGATGCCATGATCCGCCAGCGCCTTGTCCAGGTACCCCGCGCCCGCGCCATGCAGCGCGTCCGTCACCACCTTCAGCTTCGCCCTCTGAATCACATCAAATCGCACCAACTCATTCAGCCGCTTCAGATACTCCGCTTTCAGATTGACGGTCTCACCCGCATCCTTCTTTGCGTGGCCCCCATTTGTATGGCCATCGTCCGCCGCGCTCCCCGCGCTTAATCCTTCCTTAGCCAGAATCCTCGCCACCCGCGCTTCAATGTCCTTCGTCACTTCCGGCAGCGCCGGCCCCGCATCCGCGCTTGAAAATTTCAGCCCGTGATACTGCGCCGGGTTGTGGCTCGCCGTGAAATTAATTGCCCCATCCAGCTTCCGCCGCTGAATCTCATACGCAATAGCTGGCGTCGGCGTAAACGTCTCGCAAAGCAGCGTGTGAATCCCGTGTTCCTGCAAAATCCGCACCGCCAATGCCGAAAACTCCTCCGAATAAAATCGCGTGTCGTAACCCACCAGCACCGTCGCGTGCTTCTTCTTCTCCGTCAAATGCTCCGCAATCGCCCGCACCGCCAGCCGCACATTCGCAAACGTAAAATCGTCCGCTATCAATCCCCGCCATCCGCTAGTCCCAAACTTAATCGGCGACACCATCTCTGTAGTAGCCATAGTCCCCACATTCTACCGTCAGTTTCCGAATCCTTGTAGGGGCCGGGCTCGCCCGGCCCTCTTGTTTTGCTTTCGTAGGGCCCGCCTCCCGAGGCGGGCCGCTCCCGGCTTCCTCTTCTCTGCGTATCCTCCGCGCCCTCTGCGTCTCTGCGTTATCTTTTCCTCTTTCTTCTCCTCCCAAATCTAAATCCATTACAATCTGTTCGCGCATACGATGCCACCCACTACCCAATTCCGCCTAGTCCTAGTAACCTGCGCCTCCCTCCCCGAGGCCCGCAAAATCTCCCGCTCCCTCCTCCAAAAACACCTCGCCGCCTGCGTCAACATCCACACCGCCCCTGTCGAATCGATTTACCGCTGGAAAGGAAAAATCGAAACCGCCCGCGAACATATCCTTCTCATTAAGACCACCACCCGCCGCCTAAAATCCCTCGAAAGGGAAGTCCTACGCCTCCACTCCTACGAAACCCCCGAATTCCTAGTCCTACCCATCTCCGCCGGCTCCCGCTCCTACCTGAGATGGCTGATTATTTCCGTGAAAGGAAACAAGTAATGGTGATTTTTGGACTGCTGCTAATTCCAGCGATGGGCGGAATCGCATTGTTCGTCGCCTGGCTCGCCGCGAAGGGCTATCCGTCAAACTGGGACCGCAATACCTATATCCTTGCCTTTCCCGTCATAGAGGTAGTAGGGGCGGGCCTCTTCTACCTCGCTCAACATTGGGAACCGCCTGATGCTGGTCTTTTCGTAGCTAAAGAAATGTTGGGTTATAGTTCCCTGTTAATTATTGCGATCGGGTTTGGCTGCTGCTGCGGTGTTATCACTTACGGGCGACTGCGGAGAGATCCACAGTAACCTTTAATTCTCAGTCATCTGTCGTGAATCGAAGGTTTCAACTGCCTGTTGATTATCCCGGCGTCACCGTGCTCTCGTTGCATTTTCTCTTTACTTCACTACTTCCTTACTTCGTTGCTTCGTTCTTCCTTACACATACAACAGTGCCTGATCCAAATCCCCAATAATATCCTCCACGTCCTCGATCCCCACGCTCAACCGCACCAAACTATCCGTGATCCCCACGCGTTCCCGCACTTCCTTCGGCATCGACGCATGCGTCATCTGCGCCGGCAACGAAATCAACGACTCCACACCGCCCAAGCTTTCTGCCAGCGCGCAAATTTTCACCTGGTTCAAAAACCGCCGCGCCGCTCCCTCATCTCCCAAATCAAACGCGATCATCGCCCCCGGACCCTTCTGCTGCTTCCGCGCCAGTTCATGCTGCGGGTGCGTAGTCAGCCCCGGATAAAACACCTTCCGCACCTTCGGATGCGCATCCAGATGCCGCGCCACCGCCAATCCATTCGCATTGTGCTGCAGCATCCGCACCGCCAAAGTCTTCAACCCGCGCGAAACTAAAAAGCAATCCATCGGCGCAAGCCCCGCCCCAGCCGACCTCTGCGTAAAATAAATCCTGTCCGCATCGTCCGGTCGCGTCAGCACCACTGCCCCGCCGGTCGCGTCGCTGTGCCCGTTCATGTATTTCGTCATCGAGTGCACCACAATGTGCGCGCCCAGCTCGATCGGCCTCTGCAAGTACGGTGTCATGAACGTGTTGTCCACCACCAAAGTCGTTCGCCGCTCGTTTGCCAGTTTCGCCATCGCCGCGATGTCCGTAATCCGCAGCGTCGGATTCGTCGGCGTCTCGATGTACAGCATCTTCGTGTTCGGCCGCATCGCTCCCAGCACCACCGCCGGGTCCGTCGTGTCCACAAAACTGAATTCCAATCCAAAATGCACCAGCAATTGCGTCGACAGCCGGTAAACGCCACCGTACACCGCCTCCGACAGCACCACGTGATCTCCCGGCCTCAACAACCGGAACACCGCGTCGATCCCGGCCATGCCCGAAGTGAAAACATACGCGGCGTGCCCGCCTTCCAGCTTCGCTACCGTGCGCTCCAGCGCCTTGCGGTTCGGATGATTCGTTCGCGCATAGTCGTATCCGCCCTTCGACTTCCCAAGCTCCTCATAAACATACGTCGACGTCTGATAAATCGGCGCAACCACCGCCCCTGTCGAAGGATCCGGCTCCTGGCCCACATGTATCGCGTTCGTGGCAAATCCCATGTCTTCTCCTCAATTTCTCTACTGCGCTCCGTAGCCCACCATACTTACAAGACCCCGCGCGGCGAGTCAAATTTTCCAACGATCCTGCGCCCGAATCAATTCAACAACTTACCTGAATGCTCTCGTCGACTCTCCTAACTCCCCAACCAACTTGACCCGCGCACATTTTCCAGCCAACATATTCGGGAAACAGCCATGCAACTTCCCAAGTTCTCCCGCTCCGCTTGTCTCGCATTGCTCTGCTTCGCCGCGGGCGCTGTTGCGTCCGCGCAACAAGCGCCGCCTCCAAAAGAAACGCCGGCGCCCGCGCCCATTCCTCGCCTCACGATCGAAATCACCGGCGGCGACGCGGACAAGCCCATTGAAAATGCCAGCGTCTATCTCAAAACGCAGCAAGATCGCTTGATCAAAGACAAAAAGACGGAACTCAACGTCAAGACCAACATGCAGGGCATTGCCCATGTTCCCCAACCTCCGACGGGACGCGTCCTCATTCAAGTTGTTGCGGAAGGCTGGAAGTCCTACGGACACTGGTACGACATCACCGATTCCAAGCAAGTCGTCAAGATCCACCTTGATCGCCCGCCCAAGTGGTACTAAAGTTCACCGAACGGCCGTTCAAAAATGTTTCACGCGAATGTTCCACGGGTTTTCTCTCTCGTCCCGCCAGCTATTTGCAAAACTATTCCGTTTTAAAATTCTTATCAGTCAATCAAATTGTGCTTTTCTGTCTACAACTCCGTGTCCTTTGTCACTCCGCGCGGAATTTTTGTCTCGCTCCCGCTCCGATTCACGCGCATTGCACAAAAATAGTGCAATCCGTATCATCGTGTTGAATTTTGCGGAGTTAACCCTTCTGCAGACTCTTCTTTCCACAAGGTTATCAACATTCGTGTGCAAAACTTCATCGCGCAGAAATAATTCTTGCTGCACTTCGGCATCCCTCGTGCTACAACTCCGCCCGTTTTGCTTTTGACCCGCTCCATTCCCGGTGTTACATTCTTACCAGCGGCCTAAAGACTTTTTGCACGGCCTTTCAGCCTGAGCGAACTTTGCGAATAAACGAGAAATTGTCATCCTGAGGTTACCCGACGAGGGTAGCCGAAGGACCTCAACTTCAAAAGTTCCTGTAATTTCCAATGGGGCGGTTTTTTTCTTACTGAACGAACGATCCAATCGCATTGCTTCTATGCCAGACTCCTACGACGGTCCTTTCTCTCTACTGCGCATGTTCTGGGGCAATCTTGCCGCGCGCCCTCTGCGCTGCGCGCTCAGCATCCTCGCCATCGCCATCCAGGTTGTTCTGGTTCTGATGATCGTCGGCCTCACCAGCGGCATCGTCGCCGAGTGGGGCAAGCGCGTCGAAGGCGTCGGCGCCGATCTTCTCGTCCAGCCGCCCAACTCCTCCATCTTCTTCGCCTTCTCCAGCGCAGTCATGCCCGAATCCCTCGGCGACCAGATCGCCAACCTTCCCGACGTTGACGAATCCGCTCCCACGCTGATTCTCTCCGATCCTAAGAGCCTCATAAACGTCTTCGGCATTGATTACAAACGCTTCAACGCACTCAGCCAGGGTTTTATCTTCCGGGCCGGGCGCCCCTTTCAGGCTCCGGACGAAGCGCTCGCCGACGACATCATCGCCCAGACCCGCCACCTCAAAGTCGGCGACACCGTCACCCTCGTCAATCATTCCTTCACCATTTCCGGCATCGTCGCCCACGGCAAAGGTGCGCGCTTCTTCATCCCTCTGAAAACTGGGCAGGACATCGTCGGCGCCGAAAATCACATCTCCATGGTCTTCGTCCGCAGCAAGGGCGACACCGAAGCCGCGCGCGCCGAAATTCTAAAACTCGATCCGCAGAACCGCATCCGCTCCATGTCCGAATACGTCTCGCTCATGAATTCCTCCAACCTCCCTGAGCTCAAGCCCTTCATCAAGACCATGGTTGGCCTCGGCATCGTCATCAGTTTCCTCGTTGTCCTGATGAACATGCACACCATGATTCTCGAACGCACCCGCGAAATCGGCATCCTCAAAGCCCTCGGTTTCTCCCGCTTCGACGTCGTCAAAATGCTTCTCGGCGAAACCGCTTTCCTCACCATCGCCGGCAGCATCCTCGGCATCGCCATCACCTTTCTCACGCAGGGCATCCTCAAAGAAACCAACCCCGGCCTCTCCATCCTCCTCACTCCCGGCTGGGTCGCTGGCTCCATCGGTCTCGCTCTCATTGGTGCAGCCCTCGGCGCCACCGTCCCCGCCCTCCGCGCCTCCAGCGTCGATCCCGTCGAAGCCCTCGCCTACGAATAGTTCCCGGTTCCGTTTCTGCTCTCCTCTTGCATTTGTAGGGGCCGGGCTTGCTTGCCCTGAGTCCGACCGAAGGGCCCGGTCCGCTCTTGGGTTGTCTTACTCTTCTCAGCGAACTCTGCGCGCTTCCTCAGCATCCTCTGCGTCAAGTCCCCTCTTCGTTCCACCCAAAAACAAAAACGGCACGGTCTAAACCGTGCCGCCTCCAGAATCCTGCTATCCGCTCGCTGCGATCTGTTATCCCGCCTTTTGCACAGTCTTCCACAATCCCGGGAATTGCATTCGTCATTTAAACTTGATATGAGAGAGCCACGCGGAGCCGCTCGAATCCCAACCTCCGGCCTCACCACACTCTATCCTCGAAGGGGCAAGAAATGAAGCGCTGTTGGTTCATGTTTGTATTGTTCGCTGGACTAACGCTCACCGCCGCATTTCCCGCTCGAGCTCAAATGGGCATGGATATCTTCAAGCGCCCCGCCATCACAGCAGCCCATCCACGCTCGCCGCTTCTTGGGTTACTCTGGTTATCGGGGAATCCGCCGTTCCAGGCGGCAGCTTCCGCCCGTGACGTTTCTTGGAATCTCGCATTCTATCCCTTGGGGGCTACCTTGGTCGCCAGTCCAGACAAATTTCTTCCCGCCCGGATCCTCGATCGCCGCGAAATCGCCGAGGACCTCTTCGTCTTGAAAATTGATCCCGGCGGGCCCTACACGTATCTCGCCGGCCAGTACGCCACACTCGGCGTCGAAATGAGCGACAAGCCCCTCGAGCGCCCCTACTCCATCTGCTCTTCTCCCTACGAGAGCGCCCTCGAGTTTTTCGTGGAACGTGTCCCGGAGGGTAGGCTTACTCCGATTCTCTATGAAATGAAGAAGGACACTCCGCTCCTTCTCCGGCGTTTCGCAAAAGGCCGCTTCACTCTCGACCTGCGCAGCGGCCGCAAGAATCATCTGCTCGTCGCCACTGTCACCGGAGTCGCTCCCTACATCAGCTACGTCCGCACCCTTTACCAGGATTGGAAGAAAGGTGGCACACCCATGCCCGGCGAGCACCGCCTCTTCTGCCTGCAAGGCTCCAGCCACGTCCATGAATTTGGTTATCGGGATGAGCTCGAAAAAATCTCCGCCGAAGTCCCCTGGCTGAAATATGTTCCTTCCATCAGCCGCCCCTGGGACAATCCCGACTGGCATGGCGAACTAGGCCGCGTCGACGACCTGATCCGCAAGTACATTGAAGTTTGGAATCTTTCTCCGGCCGACACCACCGCCTACCTCTGCGGTCATCCTGGCATGGTCGAAACCGGCCGCGGCATGCTCTCCCGCGCCGGCTGGAAAAAAGAAGCCATCCAAGACGAAGTCTACTTCCAACCCGGTAGCTCACCCGCCACCTGATCCCTCTTTTTGTCCGTCACATCTTGTGGCACAGCCATTCCTGCTTGCCCTGAGTGAAGCCGAAGGAGCTGTGTTCTTGGGTTCCTCTCACTCTTCTCAGCGAACTCTGCGCGCTTCCTCAGCGCCCTCTGCGTTAAGTCCCCTCTTCCTTCCACCAAAAACAAAAACGGCGCGACTCACGCCGCGCCGCCCGAAACTTCCTGCTGACCCCTCAAACCCCCGGCGCCCTCCCCTCCAACTCATCCGCCACATCGCGCAACACACGCGCCGGCACACTCACATGTACCACATCTCCGTCCCCGCTAACCGCATCAATCTGCAATTTCCCATCCGCCATCGCCACCCGCACGTGATCCATCGCGTCGCTCACATCCACCAATTCCACATTCGGATACTTCTCCAGCTCCTTCGCCACTTCGCGCAACGCGGGAATAAACGGCCGTACTTCCGCTGTCGTGTGATTCAGTTGGTCCTTCGGCATAAAATGCATTCCCGCCGCCACCACCGTCGCGGGCACCCAGAAATGCACATGCGACCCGCCCTCGCGGTGTTCGTCCACATCCACGCGGATCACTCCTTCGTGGAACACGTAAGCTCCGGCCATCGCCATAGTCGCGCCCAAACCCAACGCCGCCTTCGCCAAAATCAGCATGCTCCCCTCCGAATCATCGTTGCGGCCACTCTCAAGTGGCGTGGCCCACCACCCTTACCCAACCTATTTTCAACTTTCTAATTTCAATTTTCTGTTTTTTCAGTCCGCCACGTTCTTCGAATCCATCCAGATCCGCACCGTGTTCTCGTCGTTCTTCACCGTCACCAGTTCCATATCCCCGTGCGCCGAAAGAGCCTTCAGCGCCGCCACGATGTCCAGCTCATCCTTGCCCGCCGAAAACAGCGCGTCCACCACCTTCATCGGCACCTTGATCTCCACTTTCGATTCATGCGCCACCGCTGCCTTCGCGCCTGTCTTTCCTTCTTTCCCCGCCGCTTTCTTCCCATCGGATTTGTCCGTCACATGGATGTATAAATACCCCGCGCTCTTCGCCACCCGCACGTCGTTTTCGTTGCTCTGCCCGGTCACGTACTCGCCATCCCGTGAGCTCCGCACCGCATCCAGAATCGTCCGCAGGTCCACGTCGTTCGTGTGCATCGAATCGATGTGGACTTTCCCATCGCGCAAATTGTTCTTATTGATCGCCGGCAGCACCTTCGCCGCCATTTCCACCGGTACGTTCACCCGCACCGTCTCTCCGCGGTCCTCTTTGCTCTCCACGCGCACGTGGATCCACTGCTCCGATTTGCTGCTCGAACTCGTTGTCGTGTCTTGTCCAACCGCGGCGCCAGGCAGGAAGGTGGTAGCCGCCAAAACCAATGTGGAACTAAATACGAGGAAACTCGTGAGAGTCTTCATGGCACACTCCTTGTCTATCAATACGCCAAGGAATGCCCAAAAGTTCCATCCTTATATTGAGAAGGGAATTGGAAGCCAGCACCCAGCCCCCCATGCCGAAATCTCTAATCGTTCGACCACGCATCTGGTGCAAGGCACCAGCGCCCAATATCTCCGCACTCAACTAACTCACTCTAAATAGTAGCTTTGCGGCAACCATCCCTGTGGCACAGGCACTCTTGCCTGTCCTGAGCGAAGTCGAAGGGCCTGTGCTCTTGGGTTTGCTTCACTCTTCCTCCGTCATCCGGACCGGAGTGGCCCGCATTTTCTTGCGTACCGTAGTTTGGTGCGCCGGCCACGGAGTGGAGGGACCATAGCAGCCAGCACGCCTTCCCAGAACTCGACGAAACCACCTCGCTCCGCTTCCCGTTATCTGATCGCTGGTATCTGTTCGCCTTCCAATCCGGTTCTGTATCCCCCCGCTAATCGCCGCTTCAACTACTCTACAGACGAAACGCCCAATACCCCGGCCCCACCCTCATCGAGTGATGCCACGCCAGCGGAAACGCCCACCACACCAGCGCCCCCAGAACGGCCTGCCCCAACGCCAGCGGCAAAATATTCCGTTCCCTCGCGAACAGCCACGACATCGCCACCCCGCCCACCAGCGTCAGCGGCACCAGCACCGGATTCGGCCAGTGCAGCGCCGCGAACAGCACTCCGGCCAGCAACGCCGCCGGCCAGTCTTGTCCAAAAAAGTACAGCAACCGGTTCGTCAAAAAAGAATTCAGCGCCACCTGCTGCAGCAGGCAAAATGCCAGGTACCCCGCAAAGCGCCGCGGCTCGATCAAATGCGCCGGCAACCGCTGCAACATTCCCAAAAAGAGTCCCGCGCCGCAAACTGCCAGCGATGCGACCGCAAAAAAGGGAACTGCTCTTCGCGTCGCCGGCCACAGAGTGTCCGCCCGCCATCCCAGTGTCTTCGGCGTGTCCCGGCGCAGCACCCCGCTCAGCGCCAGCCACGCGGCCAACACCCACCACGACCGCGGCGATGCCGCCTGCAACTTCCAGATGTACAACCCCACCAACGCCGCGAATCCCAGCGCCTCCACCAAATACCATTTCCGCCCAGCGTGCTCAGCCGGCATCAATTCTCCAGTTCGTTCCCGTCGCTTTCGTGCCGCTCCTGAATCAGTCGCAACACGCTCATGAACAGTTGCTCGATCTCGCCCTCCGATGCCAGGTCCTTCCCCAGAAATTCCAGCAGCTCAAAATCGGGGAATCCCCGGTTCGTAATGCGTCCTGGCAACGCCTCTCGCAATCTCTTTGCCGGAACCGCCCCCATTGCTCGAATCTCCTCAAACGCCACCCGGTGCAACGTATCTTGGAATAGGGAACTGTCCAGCAGGTTGCACAGCTCCATCCGCGTCGTCGGCCGGATCAAATTCGAGCACAACAACCGCAAAGCCTGCCGCTCTTGCCTCAACTCCTCATCCTTCTCCATGTTCTCCAAGCCTCTGTAGCGGCCGCCTTCCGAGGCGGGCGCTTTTTCTTTCTTTCTTCTCTTCTCTGCGACCTCTGCGCTCTCCGCGTCCTCTGCGTTAAATTCCCCTCTTCTCCTCCACGCCCACCTCTAAACGCGAATTATGTTCTACTAATATGGTAACAACGGAGTCTCCTGAACATCTAAGTCTCACCCCAAACAAAAGGAGAAACCCTCTCCATGCCCGACCAACACCGCGTCCTCATCTTGGGTGCAGGTTTCGCGGGTCTCGTCGCAGCGCAAACTCTCAAGCGCGCCGACGTCGACATCACTCTTCTCGACAAGCGCAATTTCCACCTCTTTCAGCCGCTCCTCTATCAAGTCGCCACCGGTTCGCTTTCCCCCGCCGAAATCGCCGCGCCGATCCGCGCTGTCCTAAGCCACCAGAAAAATGTCGAGGTTCTACTCGGCGAAGCCGTCGACATCGACCCCGCAGCGAAAAAGGTCATTCTCACCGACGGCGGCGTCTTTCCCTATGACACTCTGATCATCGCCACCGGTTCCCAGACCTCTTACTATGGCAACGACCACTGGCGCGCAAACGCCCCCAGTCTCAAATCCGTCGAAGAAGCCACCACGATGCGTCACAAGCTTCTGTATGCCTTCGAACGCGCCGAACGCGCCGAAACCGAAGCCGAAGAGCGCGCCTGGCTCAACTTTGTCATCGTCGGCGCCGGCGCCACCGGACTCGAGCTCGCCGGCGCCCTCGCCGAAATCGCTCACCACACACTCAAGCGCGACTTCCGTCGCATCCGCCCGCAGGAAGCGCGCATCATTCTCATGGAGGGCGGCCCGCGCGTTCTCGCTCCCTATCCCGAAGATCTCTCCGCCAAAGCCGAAAAACTCGTCAAGAACCTCGGCGTCGAGATCATGCTCGGCGCCTTCGTCACCAACATCGACGCGGACTGCGTCAGCTATAAACACGGCGAAATTTCCGGCACCGTCCCTTCACGCACCGTCTTCTGGGCTGGTGGCGTCACCGCCACTCCCTTTGCCCATAAAGTCGCTGAGCGCCTCAACACCGAAACCGATCGCAATGGCCGCTTCAGAGTGAATCCCGACCTAACCCTCCCCAAGCATCCCGAAATTTTCGTCCTCGGTGATCTGGCCCTCGCCAACGATGCGAAGGGCAACCCACTCCCCGGCGTAGCCCAGGTCGCCATTCAGGGAGGCCGCTACGCTGCCAAACTCATCAAGGCGCGCCTCGCCGGCCGCACGCTTTCTCCATTCAAATATTTCAACAAGGGAGATATGGCCGTCATCGGTCGCGCCGCTGCCGTCGCCAACGTTTTCGGGGTGCACGTTTCCGGTTTCATCGCCTGGTGTCTCTGGCTCTTCATCCACTTGATCTACATCGTCGAATTCCAAAGCCGCATCATCGTCCTAATACAATGGGGCTTCCTCTACCTCACCTTCAGCCGCAGCGCCCGCCTAATCACCGGCGAACTCTCTTCCGACCTGCCCACTCACGACCCAACACACCATCCTCCTTCCCATTAGCCGGGTGCCCCACACGCCGGTTTTGCGTGTGGGTCTTGGGTTTCTCTTCTCTGCATTCCCTGGGTGCCGCACCTTTAGTCCTGAGCGAAGCCGAAGGGCCTGCGATTTTCAGGGTGCGCGCCGTTTGCGCCCGCCCTGCCTGTGGCAGGCGAAGGACCTCAACCTCAAATCCTCCACCCAACTCAACTAGCCAGGTTCCCCGTGCGCAACGTCCCCGCGCATTTGCCCTGACTCCACATCTTCCACTGCTACTCTATTCCCATGCAGGTGCTTTTTCCCGAAACCCAACCCTGGGACCGCGTCCCTCGCTACGCTGGCATCTCCTGGCTCCTCGCCTATTCTCTCTTCCTCCTCCACGCATTTCGCGACACTTCCGGGTTTCTCTTTCCCGATTTGGTCAATCTCATGATCCACGAAGCCGGCCACCTCTTCTTCAGTTGGGGCGGCCACACCCTCATGCTCCTCGGCGGCACCCTCGGCGAACTTCTCGTCCCTCTACTCTGCGGTCTTTTCTTCTACTTTCACGGACAGACCTTCGGTTTCGCCTTCTCCTCCTTTTGGTTTTTCGAAAATTTTCTTTACATCGGCACCTACATGAAGGACGCGCGCCCCGCCGCCCTCCCACTCATCAACGGCGACATCGGTGACTGGACCACTCTCTTTGGCCAGTGGGGCCTTCTCGCCGCCGACCTCAGAATCGGCCAATTCGTCCGCGTCCTCGGTTGGCTCGGCATGTGCGGCACATTCGCCTGGCTCGCCTACCGCGCCTATCGCGACTCCTTACCTGTCCTTCGCCCTCTCGAACTTTCCAAATAACCAAAAAGGAACTGACGCGGGGCCAGACATACCGATTTTGCGCGTATGCACTTCACGCACCTTCACGCTCCCCCCGTCTCTACGCGAATCCCTTCTGAAAAATTCTTTGATTCGGGTTATCCTCTTTCTACAAATGCTGCCACCCATAAGGACCATCATGAATACTCGTCTCAAGAAGTTTGCTGGTGCAGCCACGCTCATCTTTCTCTTCCTTTCCACTCTCGCTTCCGCAAAACCTGCCGCCGAAATCGCTTCCAAAACCGCCGACGTCGACGGCCTCAAGTTCCACTACCTCACCGCCGGCCACGGCCCCGCCGCCATCCTCCTCCACGGCTACACACAAACCTCACTCATGTGGCGCCCCATCATTCCTCTCCTCGCTGAAAAATTCACGGTGATCGCACCTGATCTCCCCGGCATCGGCGACTCCGGAATTCCAGCCGACGGTCTGGACATGAAGTCCGCCGCCACTCGCGTTCACGCACTAGCCAAATCACTTGGCATCGAAAAAGCCCGTGTCGTCGGCCACGACATCGGCCTCATGGTCGCCTACGCCTACGCCGCGCAATTCCCATCCGAAGTCGAAAAACTCGTGGTCATGGACGCCTTCCTTCCCGGTGTTGCCGGATGGGAGGACGTCTACAACAACCCCGGCATCTGGCATTTCCGTTTCAACGGTCCCACGCCGGAAGCGCTGGTGCGCGGTCGCGAGCGCATCTATTTCGAACACTATTGGAACGACTTCGCCGCCGATAAAACCCATTCCATATCCGAAGCCGATCGCGTGGCCTACGCCGCCGCCTACGCTCGCCCCGGACGCATGCGCGCCGGTTGGGCCTACTTCGTTTCTTTCCCGCAGGCCGCCAAGGATTTCGCCGTGCTTTCCCAAACCAAGCTCAACATGCCGGTGCTCGCCATCGGCGGCGAAAAGGCCAACGGCACTCTCCTCGGCCAGCAGATGAAACTCGTCGCCACCAACGCCACCATGGTCGTCCTGAAAAACACCGGCCACTGGGTTCTCGAAGAACAGCCAAAACAAACCACCGGCGCACTCCTCAACTTTCTCTGACCAACCACCAGTAGCACACGCTTCAGCCTGTGCTGCTGGGTTCTTCTTCTCCTCTCCTCTTCTTCCGGGTGCCGTACCCTGCGATTTTCAGGGTGCGCGCCGTTTGCCCTTGCCCGCCTCGGGAGGGCGGGTTTAGTTCCAACTCCAACCTCGCTCACAACAACAAGCAAGTTGTCATCCGGACCCATCCGACAAGGTCCGGTGTTGGGACTCCGGGGTTGTTCACCGGGGTGGCTGAAAGACCTCAGCGTTTATTTCAATCGCCACTTCCAGAGCGCAGCCTCGCCTCCCCGTGGCACACCCATTCCTGGCTGTGCTCTTGGGTTTTCCCACTCTGCGTCCTCCGTGCTCTTCCTCTGTGCCCTCCGTGTTAAAACTCCCCCTGCTTTTCCAACCGGACCGGTTTTCGCCGCTGCTGCATCTAATACACGATGATCGCGCGCATATTCGGTCCGCTCCAACCGCGTCCCAAAGGCGTCCCGAAATCTTGCTGTCCATGCGGTCCTTTCGCTACAGTTAAATTTAGGGCTAAAAACTGAGGCTGGTTAAGGTGAAAAATACCGAGGCAGACGAAAGGGTGTCAGAAACTCAACAACCCGGACTGGAGCAGTCTCTTTCGGCGCGCCACGAAGCCCTCTTTCGCGTCTCTCAAGCCATCAGTGTCTATCGCAATCCCAAAGAATTATTCCGCGTTCTCGCCAAGGAACTTCGTCAGGTCGTCTCCTTCGACTTCGTCGCTATCTATCTCTACGACCCTGCCACAAATAAAATCGAAAATCCCTTGGTCGAGATCATCCAAGGCCCGGCCTTCCATATTCCCCCCGACTTCCGCGCCGAGGAAACCATCACCTGGTGGATCTACAACCACCAGGAGCCTGTCCTCGTCTCTTCCCCCGAGACAGAATCCCGCTTCCCTCGCATGATGAAACTCTATAGGGACGTCGGTTTTCAGTCTGCTTGCATTCTCCCTCTTACCACCGCCTACCGCCGCCTTGGCTCCCTTGCCTTCGGTGCCCGCCACCCCAACGCTTATTCCTCCGACGAAATGCGCTATCTCACTCTCGTTGCCGACCAAGTTGCTCTCGCCGTCGACAACGCCCTCCGCCACGAAGAGCAACGCACCGGCGAACTTTTTCTCGAAGAAGGTCAGAAGCTCAGCCACACCGGCAGCTGGATGTGGAATCTCTTAAGCGGCGAAATCAAATGGTCGCGCGAGCATTTCCTCATTCTCGGCGTCGATCCCGAAAAGGACAAGCCGTCCACACCCCTCTTCTGGAGCAGAGTTCACCCCGACGACCGCGATTGGCTCGAAAAATCCGTCGACCAGGCCTTTCGCGGCAAACTCGAATTCGAGCAGGAGTTCCGCCTCCTTCTTCCCGATGGCACTCTCAAGTATGTCTCCGGCATCGGCCGCCCCGTCCTCGACGACGCCGGCGATCTCATCGCCTTCATCGGAACCACGATGGACATCACTCTGCGCAAGCACGCCGAGGACGAGCTCCGCAAACAGAAAGCCCATTTCGAAAAGCTCTTTGAACTCGCTCCCGAAGCCATCGTTCTTCGCGACTTTGAAAACCGCATCCTGCGCGTCAACCGGGAATTCACCAAACTCTATGGTTTCACCCCCGACGAAGCGATCGGACGCAATATCAGCGACTTGATCCTCCCTGAAGGGCACTGGGAAGAGTCGGAAAAACTCCGCGAAGCTCTCAAGCGTGGCGAACGCGTCGATGCGGAATTGACCCGCAAAAGAAAAGACGGCTCGCGTCTCATCGTCTCTTTCTCGGCCGCACCCGTGAAAGTCGAAGGAAACACCCCCGAAATCTACGGCATCTACCGCGACATCACCGAGCGCAAGCGCGCAGAGGAGGCGCTCAAGCGCAGCGAAACCTATCTCTCCGAAGGCCAGCGCCTCAGCCACACCGGAAGCTGGGCTCGCTGTGTTTCCACCGGCGACGTTTTCTTCAGTCAGGAAAGTTACCGCATCTTCGGCTTCGATCCGAATACCAATGTCACTCTCGACATGATTCTCGGCCGGGTCCATCCCGACGAACGTCCCACCGTTCAGGCGACCATTCAAAACTCCATCCGCGACTCCAGCGATTTCGAATTGAATTACCGCATCATTCTCGACGACGGCTCCATTCGCCATCTCCATGTTCTCGGCCATCCCGTCAGAAAACCCGATGGCCAGGTTGCCGAATTCATCGGCACGCATGTCGATGTCACCGAGCAGCACATCGCCCGAAAAGCTCTCGAAGACGCCCTCGTCGAAATCAATACGCTCAAAGAGCAGCTCTTCCAGGAAAACGTCGCTCTCCGCCAGGAAATCGACGAGACCTCCATGTTCCATGAGATCGTCGGCAAAAGCAGTGCGTTGCAGAAAGTCCTCAGGGAACTCGAGACCGTCGGGCCCACCGATTCCACCGTTCTCATCCTTGGCGAAACTGGCACCGGCAAGGAGTTGATCGCTCGCGCCATCCACAATCTGAGTTCTCGCCACTCGAACGCATTCGTAAAGGTGAATTGCGCCGCCATTCCCACCGGTTTGCTCGAAAGCGAACTCTTCGGCCACGAACGCGGAGCCTTTACCGGCGCCATCGCCCAGCGCATCGGCCGCTTTGAGCTCGCTCACCACGGCACCGTCTTCCTCGACGAGATTGGCGAAATTCCCCTCGAACTCCAGCCCAAACTCCTCCGCGTTCTCCAGGAGCGCGAATTCGAGCGCCTTGGCAGTTCCCGCACGCTCCTCACCGACGCTCGCCTGATCGCCGCCACCAATCGCGATCTCTCCGAACTGGTCGCGGAGCACAAATTTCGCTCCGACCTTTTCTATCGCTTGAACGTATTTCCCATCCGCGTCCCGGCCCTCCGCGAACGCCCCGAAGATGTTCCTTTGCTTGTGCGTCACTTCGCCGAGATCTTCAGCCGTCGCATGGGCAAACTCATTCAAACCATTCCCGCCGACACCATGAGCGCCCTCATGAGCTACGACTGGCCGGGCAATGTCCGCGAATTGCAAAACGTCATCGAGCGGGCGGTCATTCTCTCCTCGCGCGGCGTTCTCCGTGTTTCTCCTGCCGAACTCAAATCCATCTCCGGCGTGATTCCCGCCGGCGCCGATGCCGCTCCGCCTCCTCGCAAACGAGTGCGTGCCAACGTGCCCACTCTCACGCGCGAGCAAATCGAGCAGGCGCTCAGGGAATCCGGCGGACGCGTGGGTGGCGCCGACGGCGCCGCAGCGCGCCTGGGCCTAAAACGCACCACGCTGATTGCCCAAATGAAGCGCCTCGGCATGAACGCCCCAAGTGTCGCGCCTCCGACGTATGACAGTGTCAAACCTCTATGACACCGTGACACCCGTCACCTGGCATTCCTCATTCCTTCCCTGAAACTCCTTCCTATCAATCACTTCCGCCGCTTTTCTCCGTCCTCACTGTTTGGCCTGACCATTGCACTTCCCAACTGCGAATGATGTAGCGCTCGGAGCACCGAGGTCCCTCTGCCGCTTCCATTCATTCAACTCGCAAGAGTTGCTAGCGGCGCGGGTCGCTAAACGAACTTTTAAAGAAGGCGGAAAGAAGGTAGCCCCAATGTTCAAGAAATTAGTTGGATTTATTTTTGTGGCACTCACCGGCATTTTCTCCGTTGCTCCGGCTCTCGCGCAGAACTCCATCTCCCAGATTGACTCCGAACACTCCACGGCGCGTCTCTATCTCGTCTCTTCAAAAGATCCCAGCGACAGCGTCAACGTCGGTGTCGCGCGCGCGGCCGGCGTGGTCAAGCTGAGCGCCGGCAACTCCGCGGCTCCCGATTTTGATTTCACCATCTATCCGGCGGATCAAAAGTCTTCTCTGGCCGGCTCGGAAGCAGGCCGTCGCGGCGAGACGCCTGACTACACGGTCATCAGCTTCAAATCCCGCCGCGTTGTTCCCTTGGCGACAGACACTTTTCGCGTCAGCGGCGCGCTGACCACAACCTATGTTCACCGTGACGCCTCCTACGACCCGTCGGAAAGTTTCTCCGGTCCGACCTACGGCCCTTCGATCACTCACTCGGAGAATCGGGAAGTGACTTTCGAGTTCCATAAAGTCACTGCCTCTCGCAATTCGGGCAGCGGTGAATGGACCGCCTCTGCAACCGTTCTCGGCGAAGACTCGCCCGGGCTCTTGAATGCAGTTTCCTCCACGGATTGGCCCGTCTTTGTAGCTGACGAGCACTGCGCGATGCCTTCCAACGTCGGCGAGGATTTTTCTGGCCCAACCTGCACCGGTGAACGTGTGGATGTTGCCGCTCGCAAAGATCTCCATTGTGAGGCGCCGCCAACGGTCGGCGAAGATTTCGCAGGCGAAGTTTGCACCCAAGCCGATCCGTTCTTGATCACCGATCCGGGGCAGACCCTCTCAGCGTCGCGTCATCACAAGAATGCGGACTCCGGCCGGCTCGTGGCCAACGAAGTCCGGATCCAGCTCGATCTGTTGACCACCAGTTCCACTCCCGCGGTTTCCATGGCCTCTGGGCAGTAAGCACAAGGATCGCAGGAGACTCCCGTGCTCAGGACCATGATTACCGACACGCCGTTCGAACAGAAGTGGGTTTTGCAGGGGCGCCTTTGCGGCGTGTGGGCGCTGGACCTGCAGGAAAAATGGCTCTCCACCAGGAGCACGCGGGAAGGTCGCAAGTGCTCGGTCGATCTCGAAGACGTTGTTTCCGTCGATGACAACGGCGAATGCGTTCTCCTTCAAATGGCAAGGGAAGGAGCAGATCTCCACGCCACTCGGGTCTACATGAAGCACATCTTAGTGTCGTTGAAGGAGCAGAAGCGAGAATTCACGAAGGAGACGCAAGAATGCGAGTCCAAGCGAAAAGCGCAGCCTCAAAGCTAACTGTCGAAAACTTCCCGCCTCTTGGCAACGCCGACCTGCCCAAGGGGCCTTTGGTCAAGGACGAGACTCTCGTCGCCGAGGCCATCCGTGGCTCCAGCGCCGCCTTCGAAGTCCTTTTCCAGCGATACCAGCAGAAAATGTTCCACGTCGCCCTCAGCAGGCTTCAGAACGCGGAAGACGCTGAAGACGCCGTTCAACAGGCCTTCCAGCAGGCTTTCATTCATCTCAAAAGTTTTCAAGGACAATCCCGATTTTCCACCTGGCTCACCCGCATTGCCATCAATGAGGCCTTGATGCTGCTTCGCAAGCGGCGTCCCGGCCACATCTCCATCGAGGGCCACCAGACACTCGAAGACGAGAGCGTCACCCTCGAAATCAAGGACCGCGCTGCAACGCCGGAAGAGCAGTGTGGCCAGCAGGAGTTGCGCGAGGTCCTGTCCGGCGCCATCGACGAGCTCAAACCAATATTGAAAACCGTCGTGAATTTGTCCGAAATTGGAGAGCTCTCCACCAGAAAGACCGCCGAAGCCCTTGGCGTAAGGATCGGAACCGTCAAGGCCAGAACCTTTCGCGCTCGCCGCTTGTTGCGCGACAAAATTGCCAAGCGCCTCGGCGCGCGAGCCGGCAAGGCCCCGGCCGAACTGTTTTCCCGCTCGCACGCCGCGCGCAACACCACTTTTCAAGCCGCTTTTTCCGCCAGCGCCACCTAGTTCGTTGCTCTCCGGTGGCAGGGCCATCGCATTGTTTGTAGGCCGCTAGGCCGCGGTCTACCAGGAGAAGTTCTATGTGGATCGTTCGTGTCGCTCTCGATCGGCCTTACACCTTCATCGTTCTAGCTCTGCTCATCCTCTTGATGAGCCCGGTCGTAATCCTGCGCACTCCCACGGACATTTTCCCCAACATCGATATCCCCGTCATCGCCGTCGCTTGGCAATACACCGGCCTCAACCCGGAAGAGCTGGAAGGCCGTATCACCACCGTTTACGAACGCATTCTCACCACCACCGTCGATAACATCGAACACATTGAATCCACCACCGTCAACGGCCAGGCCATAGTCAAAATCTTTCTCCAGCCCAATGCCAGCCTGGAAAATGCCAACGCGCAAGTCACCGCAATCTCTCAAACGATTCTTCGTCAATTGCCACCGGGCGCGCTTCCTCCGCTCATCATTAACTACAGCGCATCCAGCGTCCCCATTATCCAGCTCGGCCTCTCCGGGAAGGGACTCTCCGAACAACAATTGAACGACCTCGGCCAAAATTTCCTCCGCCCTCAACTCGTCACCGTTCCAGGTGCGGTTATTCCTTACCCATACGGTGGCAAGCAGCGCCAGGTCATGATCGATCTCAGCCCCACCCTCCTGCAGGCTAAGGGGCTTTCACCACAGGACGTTCTTACCGCTGTCCAGCAGCAAAACGTCATCCTGCCTTCGGGCACCGCAAAAATTGGCGAATTTGAGTACGACGTCCGTGTCAACTCCAGCTTGAGGACCGTTCCCGAGCTCAACGATATCCCCATAAGAGTTGTCGGCAATTCCACCATCTACTTGCGCGATGTCGCCAATGTCCGCGACGGTTTCGCTCCCCAGACCAACATCGCTCGCCAGGACGGCAACCGCGGCGTCCTCGTCAGCATTCTTAAAGCCGGCAACGCCTCCACTCTCGACGTAGTGAAAGGCGTTCGCACTCTTCTTCCTCGCGTCGCACAGACCCTTCCGCCCGAACTGAAGATTAGCCCCCTCGCCGACCAGTCGGTCTTCGTGCGCAGTGCCGTCAGCGGCGTCATCCGCGAAGCCGTCATCGCCGCTTGCCTCACCGGCATCATGATCCTTATTTTTCTCGGAAGCTGGCGCAGCACCCTCATCATCGCCGTTTCCATTCCGCTCTCCATTCTCTCTTCCGTCATCGTCCTCAGCCTGCTCCACGAGACCATCAATATCATGACCCTCGGCGGCCTCGCTCTCGCCGTTGGCATCCTCGTCGACGACGCCACTGTCACCATCGAAAACATCGAGCGCTACTTCGAAGAGGGTCACGCAAAGCGCGAAGCCATTCTCGATGGCGCCGCCCAGATCGCCGTTCCCGCTCTCGTTTCCACCCTCTGCATCTGCATCGTCTTCATGCCCATGTTCCTTCTCAGCGGCGTAGCTCGCTACCTCTTCGTTCCCCTCGCCGAAGCCGTCGTCTTCGCCATGCTCGCCTCCTACATCCTCTCTCGCACCCTCGTTCCCACTCTCGCAATGTACCTCTTGAAGGAACACGTAGATGTTGCGAAGTCTTCAAGCAATCCGTTCGTCCGATTCCAACGCGCGTTCGAGCGCGCTTTCGGCAATCTCCGCGACTCCTACCAGTCTTTGCTGGAGCGCCTCGTCCAGCATCGTCGTGTCTTCATACCCGCCTTCCTTCTCTCGTGTCTCGCGGTTTTCCTGCTGGTGCCCTGGCTCGGCCAGGATTTCTTCCCCAGCACGGACAGCGGCCAGTTCATTCTTCACCTCCGCGCCAAAACCGGCACCCGTATCGAGGAAACCGCGAAACTCAGCGATGAGGTCGAAACCTCCATCCGCCGCGCGATTCCCGAACACGAATTGGACTCCATCGCCGACAATATCGGCCTGCCTTACAGCGCCATCAACTACATGCACAGCACCTCCGGCCTCATCGGCGCCGGCGATGCCGATATCCTCGTCTCCCTCAACGAAAATCATCATCCCACCGCCGCCTACGTGCGCCAGCTCCGCAAGCAGTTGCCCGCCCAATTTCCCGGCGCCACTTTTTATTTTCTTCCTGCCGACATCACCACTCAGATCCTTAATTTCGGCCTTCCCGCTCCCGTCGACATTCAGATCGAAGGCTCGGACACGGCAGGGAATCGCCGGGTCGCGGACAAGATGCTCGCCGAATTGCGACAGGTCCCTGGCATCGCCGACCCGCGCATCCAGCAGCCATTCGACTACCCGCAATACGATGTCGCCATCGACCGCACCAAAGCCGCGCAAGCCGGCTTCTCTGAACGCGACGTCGCCAACAGCATGTTGAACTCCCTCAGCGGCAGCTTCCAGATCACTCCCATGTTTTTCCTGAACTATCAGAACGGCACCAGCTACAACCTCGTCGCCCAGACTCCCCAGTACGCCGTCCAGTCTTTGCAGGATTTGCAAAATATTCCAGTCACCGCGGCCGGCGCGGTTCGCCCCGCTATCCTCGCCGATGTCGCGTCCATTCATCGCACCAGTGAAATGGAAGCCATCAATCACTACAACATTCGCCGCATCCTCGACATTTACGCCAACGTACAGGACCGCGACCTCGGCGCCGTCGGCCGCGACATCAATCGCATCGTCGCCTCCAACACTTCCTTACTCCCCCGCGGCAGCTTCATCCGCGTTCGCGGTCAGCTCGAAACGATGCAGACCTCCTACACCGGTCTCCTCGGCGGCCTCGTCTTCTCCGTCATCCTCGTCTACCTTCTCATCGTCGTGAATTTCCAGTCCTGGCTCGACCCGTTCATTATCATCACCGCGCTCCCCGCCGCTCTCGCCGGCATCGTTATCATTCTCTTCATCACGCACACCACGCTCAGCGTCCCCGCTCTCATGGGCGCGATCATGTGCATGGGTGTCGCCACCGCTAACAGCATCCTGGTCGTCTCCTTCGCCAAGGAACGCCTCCTGCATCACGGCGACCCCGTCGCCGCCGCCGCAGAAGCTGGCTTCACTCGCTTCCGCCCAGTCCTCATGACCGCTCTCGCCATGATCATCGGCATGATTCCCATGGCCCTCGGTCTCGGCGACGGCGGTGAACAAAACGCACCGCTTGGCCGCGCCGTCATCGGCGGCTTGCTCTTCGCCACCGTCGCCACATTGATTTTCGTTCCCGCAGTTTTCAGTCTTCTGCATTCCAAACGCGACCCCGGCGCGGCAGGTTTTCCGGAAGAAGCAACGCACGAAAAGGTTCACGCTTAAAGGCCCAAGGGGAGGTACGACCAATGAACGCCGAATCAAATAATCACGAGATCGACGCGAATGTGGAAACGCCAGCGACGGAATCGCCCAACCCGGCAACGGGAGCGGTGGCCGCGGCCCAGCCCGCCGCCACTCCGCTGCCTCCCGCGCGACGCATCTCCTGGTGGATCCCCGCCAGCGCGGTCGCCGTCGTCGCGCTCGTCATCTTCTTCGGCATCCGCTCCCGCGTGAACGCCGAAGCAAACGTCACCCGCGCCACACACGAAGCCGCCATTCCCATCGTCACCGTCGTGCACCCCGTCGCCGATGCGCCGTCCCAGGAAATCGCGCTTCCGGGAAACACCGTCGCCTTCATTGACGCGCCCATCTTCGCCCGTACCAATGGCTATCTGAAGCGCTGGTACTTCGACATCGGCTCTCCCGTCAAGAAAGGCCAGCTCCTCGCCGAAATCGAAACCCCCGAAGTCGACCAGCAATTGCACCAGGCCCGCGCCGACCTCGAAACCGCTCAGGCCAATTACAACATCGCGAAAATCACCGCCTCCCGCTGGGAATTTCTCGTCAGCACCGGCTCCGTCTCCCAGCAGGAAACCGATCAGGCCCAGAGCGACCTCGCCGCCAAAAAAGCCGCCGCTGATTCCAGCGCCTCCAACGTCCGCCGCCTTGAAGAGCTGCAATCCTTCGAAAAAATCTACGCTCCCTTCGACGGCATCCTCACCGCCCGCAACACCGACGTCGGCCAGCTCATCGACGCCGGCGCCAGCTCTCCCCGCGAGCTCTTCCATCTCGCTTCCATCAACAAGCTCCGCGTCTATGTGGCCATTCCCGAAGTCTATTCCCGCGCCGCCAGCAATGGCTCAACCGCCACGCTCACCCTCGACGAATTTCCCGGCGAAATCTTCAAGGGCATGCTCGTTCGCAACGCCAATGCCTTCGACGCCTCTTCCCGCACACTTCTCACCGAAGTCGATGTCGATAATCCCAAAGGCCGCCTGCGTCCCGGCGCCTACGTTTTCGTCCATTTCAAACTGCCGGAATCCATTACCTCCGTCACCATTCCTTCAAACACGTTGCTCTTCCGCAAGGAAGGTCTCCAGGTCGGCGTCGTCCGCAACGGCAAGGTCGAACTCGTTTCCGTCAAGATGGGCCGCGATTACGGCAACTCCGTCGAAATTATTGACGGCCTCAAAGGCTCCGACTCAGTCGTCGTCAGCCCGCCCGACTCTCTGATCACCGGCACACCCGTGAAAATCGCGGACCAGCACGCAGGAGATTAATCGATGAAATCGCTCCGACCACTTGTCGCCGTGACGCTAGCCGTGGTTCTTTCCGGCTGCGAAGTCGGCCCTAAATACGTTCGCGCAACCGCGCCGACTTCAACCAACTTTAAAGAACAGCCGCCCGACTCCTTCAAAGAAGCCGGTCAATGGAAAACCGCGCAGCCTGCGGATCAGGCTCTCCGCGGCAAGTGGTGGGAAATCTTCGGCGACCCGCAGCTCAACTCTCTCGAAGAGCAGCTCACCGTCTCCAACCAGAATCTCAAAGTCGCCGAGGCTCGCCTCCGCGAAGCACGCGCCGCCGTTCGCTTCAATCGCGCCGCCCAATTTCCCACCATCTCCGCCGGCCCCAGCATTGACTCCGTTCGCGCTTCGGGGAACAGGCCTTACATCCACACAACCAGCAACACCGGCGATTTCATCCTCCCAATCGACTTTTCCTACGAAGTCGATCTCTGGGGCCGCGTCCGCCGCACCGTCGCCGCCGCTCGCGAAGAAGCCCAAGCCACCACCGCCGATTACGCAACCGCCAGCCTCAGCCTCCACGCCGAACTCGCCATCGACTATTTCGAACTCCGCAGCGCCGACGCCCAAAAGCAACTCCTCGACGACACCGTCAAAGCCTTCACCGACGCCCTGCAACTCACCTCCAATCGCTTTCTCGGTGGCGTCGCTCCCAAATCCGACGTAGCCCAAGCCAAAACTCAACTCGATACCACGCGCGTGCAAGACACCGACGTCACCGTCGCCCGCGCCCAATTCGAACACGCCATCGCTATCCTCATCGGCAAGCCTCCCGCCGAGCTCACCATTCCTCCGAGGCCGCTCGATCTCCAGCCTCCCGTAATCCCCGGGGCTCTCCCTACAGAACTCCTCGAACGCCGCCCCGACATCGCCGCCGCCGAACGCCGCATGGCCGAAGCTAACCAGCAGATCGGCATCGCCCGCGCCGCCTACTTTCCCACGCTCTCCCTCAACGGCTCCGCGGGTTTTGAAGGAACTTCTCTCCTCAATTGGTTAAACTGGCCCAGCCGTTTCTGGGCCGTGGGTCCCCAAATGATCGAGACGCTCTACGACGGCGGCCGCCGCCGTGCTAACTCCGAAACCGCCCTCGCGAATTACGACGGCACCGTCGCAACCTATCGCCAGACCTCGCTAACCGCATTTCAGGAAGTCGAAGACAATCTCGCCGCCCTGCGCATCCTCAACGACGAAGATCAGCAGCAAACCGAAGCCACCGCCTCGGCCAAGGATTCTCTCCAGCTCTTCACCAACCGTTACAAAGGCGGCGTCGACACCTACCTCCAGGTCATCAACGCCCAAACCGTCGCTCTCCAGAACGAACGCAACAACGTAGACATCCAGCGCCGCCGCATGAACGCCAGCGTCCTCCTCATCAAAGCCCTCGGCGGCGGCTGGAGCACAGCCGAGCTTCCCAAGGAATCGAGCATTCGTCATTAAATTCGGAAAGGAAGACGCAAAACCATGGAATACCGGCAACTGGGTTATTCAGGCCTCAAAGTTTCCGAGCTGAGTCTCGGAACAGCCACCTTCGGGGGCGGCACCGATTTCTTCCGCGCCTGGGGAGAAACAGATGTCAACGAAGCCAAGCGCCTCATCGACATAAGTCTGGAAGCAGGCATCAACCTCTTCGATACCGCAGATGTCTATTCGAACGGCATGTCCGAAGAAATTCTCGGCAAAGCAGTCGAGGGCAAGCGCCAGGATCTCCTCATCTCCACGAAAACCACCTTTCGTCTCGGCAAGGGTCCAAACGATGTCGGCTCTTCCCGCTACCACATCGTTCGCGCCGCCGAAGCCAGCCTTCGCCGCCTCAACACGGACTACATCGACATCTACCACATGCACGGCTTCGACGAACTGACTCCCATCGAAGAAACCCTCGAAGCCCTCGACACCCTCGTTCGCAGCGGAAAGGTCCGCTACATCGCCTGCTCCAATTTTTCCGGCTGGCATCTCATGAAAGCCCTTTCCATCTCCGAGCGATACGGCTGGGCCCGCTACGTCGCCCATCAGGTCTACTACTCCCTCGTCGGCCGCGAATACGAATTGGAGCTCTTGCCTCTCGCCATCGATCAAAAAGTCGGCGCCCTGGTCTGGAGCCCCCTCGGCTGGGGCCGCCTAACCGGAAAAATCCGCCGCGGCCATCCTCTCCCCGAGCAAAGCCGTCTCCACAAAACCTCCGACGCTGGTCCGCCCGTCCCCGATGAGTACGTCTACAAGGTCGTGGATGCCATCGACGCCATCGCCAAGGAAACCGGCAAAAGCGTTCCCCAAATCGCGCTCAACTGGCTCCTGCGCCGCCCCACCGTCTCCAGCGTTATTCTCGGCGCCCGCAACGAAGGCCAACTCCGCCAGAATCTCGCCGCCACCGGCTGGAAACTCACGTCCGAGCAAGTCGCCAAGCTCGACGCCGCCAGCGATTTCGTTCCCACCTACCCCTATTGGCACCAGCGCGGCTTCCCCGAACGCATCCCTCTCCACGTCCCCGGTCCCCAGCCTTTGTAGGGGAGGGGTCGCCCCTCCCTCTTGCCTTTCTCTCGCTTTTGTAGCGGCCGCCTTCCGAGGCGGGCGCATTTCTCCTCTCCCTGGAGGCCCCGTCCGCCGTGGCGGACGGGCCACTCTTCCTTTGGAGCGCGGGCCGACCCGGTCGGCCCGCTTTTACACACCAAACCTCATCCACCAACCAATCACGTCCTCCCAACGCCCAACGTATTTCCGCCCTGTGGCACAGACAACTCCTGCCTGTGCTCTTTCTTCCGCCTCTCAGCGTCCTCCGCGCACTCTGCGTTAACTCTTCTCCCCGCTCTCCGCGTAAATCCCTTCAAGAACGACGGAGGCGAGCACCAACTCTCAGCACGATGACGATGTCAGTCCCTGGGGGCCCGGCGAGTGTCTGTGCGGCATTCCGAACTGCGCAGGGCATCAAGCCGTGAACGGTGAGATCCACATGCCCAACCATCCGCTCGGATATCTGATTGTCACGGTCCCAGACACGCCTCGAAAGTAATTCGCCAGGCCGCACACCCATCCCAAGCTCGCGCGTCTCCGTGATTCGTTTTGTCAGAGATCGTGGATGTGTGTCCAGTGTCTAGCGAGACGCCGCGGGTTGTGAGAGTGTCTCAGTTGATCACAATGCAAGACGGCAAACCCGTCTATCTCGCTCACGGCAAACTAGATTTCTTCGGAGAACCATCTCTGGCGGGAACAAATGGTGCCGGGGGACGGAATTGGACCGAACGCTTGCCGGTCAGATTTGGCTGGTTGGCGGCGGCGTGAAGCCAGTTGCTTTCGATAGCTTCCCAAGCTTCGGACGTGGGTTCGATTCCCATCGCCCGCTCCATAAATCCCGATGATTCTGTTGTCCTTACGCCGCTGACCTCACTGAATAGGTCCATAAAACCTGGGGTTTTGGTCCCAAGATGGTCCCAACGAAATGGAATTGGTCCCAAGTATTTCCGACTGAACCCGGGTGCGGGTCGGATCCGCGTCACCTTGTATGCCTGCCTATCCCCGAGGAACGAATCTGGCCAGTTCGATTCGGGGGACGGAATTGGACCGAACGTCTACCTGTGAGATTCGAGTGGTTGGCAGCCGCTTGAAGCTAGTTGCTATCGAGTTTCGCTCGCCGTTAGCCAACTACGATACGGTAATTTTGGCACTCGCCCTTGAAAAGACGTGAAATCTCGTCCGACTCAAATGGCGAAAAGACGAATCGGTCTGCGTTGATGATTGTTTGTTGGTTCACTGCCTGAACACCTTCGGCGTTCATGTCGCGGCCGGAACTTTCAGGCAATTCGGCCCTGACCGCCTTCGCTTCCTCAATCTTGCCGTGCTCGAGCAGTTCAAAGAATTTGCGTTTGCGCCCGTCGTCATGCGTGATGAGCAAGCACGCCTTTTGGGACAGGGTAAACCAAACCTGTGCTGTCGAACTCATCAGGCCGCCGCCCCAGAATCCTCCCCTGAGTCCCGGATCACGTCTGACAACAGGAGCGTCGGAAGTAAGAAATTTTCCTTCGGTGGCACGGAATACGGTCCAGTGCATCTGCGTGTAGAAGTGGCCCACGCTCTCGGCAGTCGAAACCATCGTGTCGATTCCGGCGTGCGGTCGCGCTACCAACTTGACCTTTTTGTTCCCGAGTGCGTTTCTCATCTGGGCCGCGGTTAGGGAGCCGTCAATCTCGCCTTTTTCCTTCAGCTCGTCGAGAGTCTTCTCCAGATACCCGGGTGCCTGTGTTGCCATTCGCATCATGTACTCAGCTAGGTGCAACTCCATTTTCTGGAACGACGCACGCGCCCATGGTGTACGGAACTCCTGAAAAGCAATTAAATGGCCGAGCAGAGCGCGCTCGAATGTTGACAGTTTGCAGTCGCCGACCAGGAGTTTTTTCAAGGCTGGCATGGCTTGACCCTCAAGGGCCGTAAGCATCGTGTCCACGACGTCATTAAAGCCCCCGTCTTTTTGCGCGATGCTGTAATAATTGCGGCGCTTGGCAGCTTCGTCGGGAATAAGACGAAACGTCTTGTCGCTGTTGCGCTCGTAGACCCACAGTTTCGACTCGCGATTTCTCTCTGGTGTAAAGCCCACGAGATAAGCGGCAGTGACAAAGTGCTGCTGGGTATTGCGTTTATGGGCCTTTGCTTTCATCGAACCTAGGATCAAGTCTGGCGAAGGAAGCGAGCGAAGTCAAAGCATGTCCCTCACGTTTCACAAACAACTGTTTATTGAAAGCTCCGGGCACGAGGGAAGCGGCGCGGGCTCATGGAAGGTTGAATAGGAAGTTCAAGAGGGTGAGGGCCTGCCTTTTCGAGATCGTTCGTCTGTAGGCGGTGTCCGGGGAGACACCGGCATACCTGAAAGCCGTCAGGACTCACCTTCCGGGTCGTCATCGCTTTCGACCAAATGCGGCCGGCTTCGTTCGAGCTTAGAGGCTTCGAAGCCCCAGTGAATCAATTTGCTGATGTAACGCTGATGCTCTAAGACGTTGAGGGTCTCCGGTGGTTCGGGCGGTTCCTCATCGGGGTTGAATGGCTCATTAGGGTCGTCATCCTCTGAAAGAACCGGCGGCATTGTCCAACCGGGAGGGAGTTCGCCACCATTCTCGTACGCTGTCAGCGCCGCTTCGCATCTTGAGAGATAGTTCGAGGGCGCCCCGCGCATGTCGTCGTCCCAGACAAGAGCGATGACCGGATAGCTACCCAATTCGTGCTCCTGCCACTGAATCTCAAGCTCCATTTCAGGAGGGGGTTCGCCACAGACTTTCACCAGATGCTTGATTGCCAGTTCGCACTCGGCAACGATCCATTCCCGCTCCGCGCCAGGAGTACCGAATTCACCTATGATTTCGACCGGCATGGGGCTCTCCTCTCTGGAAGTGATCGGTGGGTCATTTCTCTCGGCGCAGGTTAACGTAACTCAATGCCACAATGGAAGGAGCTGCTCAGTTCGTTCCAGGTACCGGGACCCACTTCTCCGGTTAGCGCGTTAATCAAGCACTAGCGCAGGTGCCAGAGTTCAGAGATCCGGAGAACTTCCCTATTTCTTGGGCCTTGATTCCGGCGGCACCAGGCCGTTGATCCGGTAGTAGACCACCAGCTGGCCATAGTG